>Ga0182027_10012164_pt1 | contig 12106 bp, 12 predicted proteins | sample 712E1DmetaG_FD_121300 | JGI IMG/M metagenome (GOLD analysis project Ga0182027, IMG submission 121300) | Permafrost microbial communities from Stordalen Mire, Sweden - 712E1D metaG (Illumina Assembly) | ecosystem: Environmental > Terrestrial > Soil > Wetlands > Permafrost | place: Sweden...
CGGCCCTGGCAGCGGGGAAGATTCCGCAAAGCATCCTGGAAAATGGGACGCCCACTAATGCGGTGCATGTGTTGGACATGGCGTGGATTCTTCCGGCCTTCGGGATTACGGCAGTCAGCCTGTGGCGTAAAAAGGCCTTGGGATATGCACTCGCGGGGGCGCTGCTGACATATGGCGCGTTGCTGATATTGGCAATTTTATCGATGGCCATCTTCATGATTCGGGCAGGCTATGCGGTTGTCGTACCGCAAGTGGCGATTTTCGGTACGTTATTCGCGATTGGCTTGGGAATGCTGGTGTGGTATATGAGAGGCTTGCAATCATCACCCATCCCGGAGTGACAGGCGACTGCATAACCACGTCTCCCGATTGCAATCTCACAGTAAGAACCGGTTCCAGCGAACTGCGGATTTGTTGCTTGGAAGCCGGGGAAGGATGCCGGAAATGGAGCGATAATTAAAGTGGAGTCTTGCCAGTCCCGCCGCCGTTATGGAGTTAATCCGAAAGCACACCCATTTCGCGAAATAGCAACTGACCTGAAAAGTTTGGCATCCGATGCAGCGATTGAACCTATTTTTAGAACAGGGAGTTAGATCGATGGAAGACGCCATACTTTCTCTCGAGAATCAAGCCATGGAACGCTGGCGCAACGGCGATCCGGGGGGCTTCGTGGAATTGAGCGCCGGAGATATCACCTATGTGGATCCCGGCCTGGCCAGCCCCATTATCGGCCTGGAGAATTACCGGTCCTACATGCAGCAGGTGCAGGGGAAAATCCATTACCAGGGCTCGGAATTCATCCAGCCCAAAGTCGTAACCCTTGGGGATGCGGCAGTGCTCTCGTATAACTATCGTTCCAGCGAGCTCTCACCGGACGGGAAGATTCTGAACCAGACTCCCTGGAATGCTACGGAAGTGTACTTCCGGCGGTACGGCCAGTGGAAGATCGTGCATACCCACTGGTCTTTCATCCATCACAAGCTCCCCGAAAGCCTGGAAATACCCATCCCGGTACAAATGTCGCAGCAGGAATACCCGGGCCTATTGGGCGAAATCATGGCGCTTGAATCCGCCGCGATGGAACGCTGGCGCAAGGGTGACCCGGGCGGGTTCATCGAACTCTACACACCGGAAACGACCTACTTCGACACGGGCACGCCGCAGCGCCTGGGCGGGGCGGCCTTGCGGGCCGAAATGGCGCAGCGGCAGGGCCAGATCTATTATGACGTGATGGAATTCATCGCTCCGGGCATCCAGGTCCAGGGGAACATGGCGGTGTTGTTTTACCGCTTCTTCTCCACGCGCTTGAACCCGGATGGTTCCATTGCCAGCCGTATCCCCTGGAACTGCAGTGAAGTCTACGTCCGCAGCGATGGCCAATGGCGCATCCTCCACAACCACTGGTCGTATATCAAGGGCGAGCAGGTGTAAAGTGGAATCCGAAGTCTCCTGACTTCGGACACTTCAACGTCAGGAGACGTTGGACTCCGGTCGCAGGATTTTTCATCCGTTTTGGCGACCTTCGTTCATAGTTATTTCCACGTGAAGATGGTTCTTCCTAAGAAGGGCAGTTTTCTGGAGACTACCAATTGAAATTTTCATCTTTGCTCAAAAAGCCGAGTGCCTTTATTCCGGTGACGATGTCGCTGGCGGCCCTGGCAACTGTGCTCATCCACATTATTCTTTTCGGCACGGCCCGCCAGGCCGACGAAGGCGCGGCAGCCCATATCTTTCAACTGCTATTACTGGTGCAGCTGCCCATCGTGGCATTCTTTGCGATCAAGTGGCTGTCGCGCTTTCCCAAACCCGCCCTGCTGGTGCTGGTGCTGCAAGCTGCCGCTGGGCTGGCAGCCCTGGCGCCGGTTTTCTATTTCAGGTTTTAGAGTTGGGCAAAAGAGAGCTCAATGATTGCTAAACATGCCAGGCAGTTTGACGAGCAGGAGCACAGATTATTGGCAATCTGGGCTTCTGATTGCGCCGAGCACGTGCTCCCGTACTTCGAGAGACTGTATCCGGAAGATGACCGGCCGCGTAACGCCATCGAAGCCGCACGCGCCTGGGAGCGCGGCGATTTAGCGATGGTTGAGGCACGCAAAGCTGCATTCGGTTCCCACGCGGCGGCACGCGCTGCGAACCATACGGCTGCCAGGGCGGCTGCACGCGCGGCCGCCCATGCCGCGGCAACAGCCCATGTGGCCGATCACGCCCGTCATGCCGCTGCCTATGCTGTCAAGGCGGCCGCCGCCGGAACTAACGGAGATGCAGCCATTGCGGAAAGGGATTGGCAGGTTAGCCGCCTTCCGGAGCGCCTTCGCCCGATTCTGTTTCCCGAAACCAAGCCGGTTCACTAGTAATAGGGCATCGAGCGCTGGAATCCATCAAAGAGACCGACCCATGATCATCATGATCAACGGTTTCCTGAGGGTGGGGAAATCCAGTGTGGTGGAAGGCATCTGGGAAGATATCTTAAGATAGGATAGGTATGGCAACACTACATCTGATGGTCGGGTTGCCCTGTTCGGGAAAAACGACCCTGGCAAGACAACTTGAACAGGAATATTCCGCCCTCCGGCTGACGCCCGACGAATGGCACACGCGCCTGTTCGGTTACGACGTAGAGCAAGCGCAGCACGATGACAGGCATGCTCTGATCGAAGAGCTGCTGTGGGAGGTCGCCGCACGTGCGCTGGTGCTGGGGGTGAACGTCATTCTTGATTTTGGTTTCTGGGCAAAGGTGGAGCGGGAGGATTACCGCGACCGTGCAAGGCAATTGGGTGCAGGCAGCGAAGTCCACTTTCTGGATGTGCCGGAAGGGGAGTTATTAGAACGCCTCAGGAGCAGAAATGCAAATCCCCCCCAGGGATCCTTCCATATCCCCGTGAAGTACATGACCGCGTGGCTGACAATCTTCCAGCCGCCTCAGCCGGATGAGCTGGACCGGCGAGAGTAAACCACCTTCGGGGATATGGAACAATCAGCCTGCCGCGCCGGTTGCGCAGATTTGGGTGACTCTCCACCAGGCCGGATTTCTACTACCGGTCAAGCATGGCAGTGACCGCGCCGGAAGTCAGGCCCGTACAGCGGGCCAGCTCCGATGAGCTGGTCAGCGCATTGAAGAAGATCAACGCCTGGCATTCCTGGTCGGTATTATTGACACACAGCCTACCGCCAACGGCGTGGCGAAGGAGCACGCTGCTGATGCCAAATTCTCGTGCACCACGGTTGATTTGTCTTACCAGATTAATCTTTAGTAATTCATTCGTATTCCACTATTGATATTCTGCAAATTTTGCGATATTTTTGGAGTATCTTGATTGTAAATGTAATAATAGATATTGCATTCAATTGGCTTTGGTGCATGAATAGTGAATTCTTTCGGCAAGATCGCAACTCATTATCCATTAATCTTGGCACAGTAGAATACGTCTCCCTCAACTAATTCAATCCTTATTGGGGATTGTCTATCATCTTTAGCATGGAGGTAAATTATTATGAACAAGCTTCAAGGAATAACACTTTTGACTTATCCCGTCAAAGACATTGCCCAGGCAAAAATGTTGTATACCAAACTCCTGGGTGTTGAACCGTACGTCGATGGCGGATATTATGTTGGCTACAAAATGGGTGACCAGGAAATAGGATTAGTTCCCGGCGGACAGGCGCAAGGGATGGCAGGGCCGCTTCCCTACTTCGATGTAAGTGACATCAAGGGTACACTAAAGTCACTGGTTGAGGCTGGTGCCCAGGTACAGCAAGAAGTCAGGGATGTCGGTGCCGGTTTGTTGGTCGCATCGGTTAAAGATAAAGATGGTAACATCACCGGCTTTCGTCAGTACCCGAAGAAAAATTAACCATAATTCCATTTATCAACGGTCAAATTGGCGTAACTGGCATATCCAACAATGTAGTTACGCTTTATTTTTAGTTTCCAGAGATAAAGATATAGCAAAAAATTCATTCGGTTGGCGGCGCTGTCTTTTTTTTCAACCTGGCATGTCCTATGTCCTTTCTCCGGCAATTTTCATGGTATCCCTAATTTTTAGATTGATTCATATTTCATTCAGAATCCCTCTATGAACCAGCCCCGCATAACCCGCCCGCGTTTCCCAAAAGGCCATGTCGAAGACCCGCAATCCCTGCTGCCATGGAGGCATATGCAGCAGCGCCTGGTGGAAGCCAGGAACTACTGGCTTTGCACGGTACGCCCGAACGGGCATCCGCATGTCGTGCCCAAATGGGGCGTATGGGTGGAAGGCAGGCTCTATTTCGATGGCAGTCCCGATACGCGGCATGCCAGGAATATCGCCGAAAACCCGGCCGTCGTTCTGCATTTGGAAAGCGGTGACGATGTTGTGATCCTCGAAGGCGTCTGCACAGCTTGCGGGAAGCCTGCAGGCAGGCTTGGAGTGAAAGTGGCGCGCGCCTACACAGCCAAATACGCTGCTTTGGGATATGCGCCTGCGCCGGATCAATGGGATAATGGCGGGTTATTCGAGATCAGCCCGCACGTGGCCCTGCCATGGGACGATTGCCTGCCGTCCCGCCCAGGTTCGTATTCGATGGGGAATGAGCAAGGACAGTTTTTCATATCGACCTATCCGACTATCAGACTATAGAACTATAAGCCTTGTGCGCTTTTTCTGTTAAAATAATCCAATGAAATCCCTGTTAAAAAAGCTGGTGCGCATTATCCTGTTACTGCTGGCCGTGGCCTCCGGCCTGACTTTGATTGCGTCAGTGGCCTACTGGCTGTCTGACCGCAGCAACGGCAGCCTGGTTTCCTCGGGCGTGAAGCGCAAGTACCTGCTGTATGTGCCAAAGAGTTACAATCCCGCCCGGCCTGTCCCGCTTGTCATCAGCATCCACGGATATTCCGAATGGCCGGCGCACCAGATGCAACAATCCGGTTGGAACGACCTGGCCGAGCAGTACGGCTTCATCGTTGTTTATCCTTCCGGCCTGGGTCTGCCGAAGCGCTGGCGCATAGGCGGGATTCCCAACCGTCCCAGCGGTCCGCAGCCGGAAGTGGCTTTCATTTCCGACCTGATCGACCGCCTGGCTGGCCTGTACAACATTGATTCCGCCCGCATCTATGCCAACGGCTTTTCAAACGGCGGCGGTCTGTCATTTGTACTATCCTGCCAGCTCTCGGAGCGCATTGCCGCCATCGGAAGTGTGGCGGGCGCCTACCTGCTGCCATGGGACGATTGCCTGCCGTCCCGCCCGGTGCCTGCGATCCTTTTCCATGGCACAGCCGACCCGGTCGTCCCGTACCAGGGCGGACCGTCCCGCCTTTTCAACCTGCCCTTTCCTTCCATCCCGGCCTGGGTAGCGGCCCTGGCCCGGCATAATGGCTGCACTGGCACACCGCAAGTGATCCCTTCGCCGGAGAATGTCAACGGGGTCCGTTACGCCAACTCCGCAAGCGGCGCCGAGCTGGTCTTCTATACCATTGCGGGCGGCGGGCATGCCTGGCCGGGCGGCAAACCTTTGCCTAAGTTCATTGTCGGGCATACCCCCACGGAAATCGATGCCACCCGGACCATGTGGGATTTTTTCCAGGCCCACCCCTTGCCTGGAAAAGAATAAAAATATTAAACACAAAGGGCAGAAAGATTCACCAAGAAAAGGCTCTTTGTTTTTCTTCGTGAACCATTGTGTGCTTAGTGACATCTATGTTGAAAAGATCGTCGCATTAAGGAGTGTTATTATGGACTGGACCCTGTTCTCTTGGAATGTGAATGGTATCCGCGCGGCCGAGAAGAAAGGCTTCCTGGACTGGCTCGCCCGCAGCCAGGCCGACCTGGTGGCGGTGCAGGAAACCAAGGCTTCCCCCGACCAGGTCTCCCAGGCACTGCTGGTCCCGCCCGGCTACCAGGCCGCCTGGAACTCGGCCGAGAAGAAAGGTTACAGCGGCACCGTCACCTATTCCCGGCTGGCCCCGCTCAAAATCGCCACCGGCCTGAACGAAGCCCGTTTCGACAGCGAAGGCCGGGTACTCATCCACGAGTTCGAGCCGTTTGTCCTCTTCAACATCTATTTCCCGAATGGCGGGCGCGGGGCCGAGTGGGTCAGCCACAAGCTGGCTTTCTACCGGCGTTTCCTGGCCGTGGCGCAGGTCTATATGCAGGCCGGGCGGCCGGTGGTGGTCACCGGCGACTTCAATACCGCTTATGCCGAGATCGACCTGGCCCGCCCGAAGGAGAACGTGGCGCACAGCGGTTTCATGCCGGAGGAGCGGCTTGGGTTGGGGGAGTTCTTCCAGGCCGGTCTGGTCGACAGTTTCCGTTATTTGCATCCTGATTCAGTCAAATATACCTGGTGGGACCAGGTGACGCGTGCCCGTGAACGCAACGTAGGCTGGCGGCTGGACTACTTCATGGTCTCCGCAGATCTCCAGGACCACATCCTGGCGGCCGACATTCATGACGAGGTGCCAGGCTCGGACCATTGCCCGATCAGTCTGGTCCTGTCTTTCTAATTTCGGACTCCGAAGTCGGGAGACTTCGGAGTCTCCAACGTCAGGAGACGTTGGACTCCGGTAACAAGATTTTCCTCCCAAATAAGTTTTTTAACTTGTTTTTTGCCTGCTTTTGCGCGATACTATCTGTGCTGGCTGGTGGTTTTACCAGACCGCGCTGAAACATTATGCAAACAGCCTTCGAACCACTCAAGATTCAAAGCCTCAAGGAGGCCTGTGTCGGACGGCTGGAGCAGTTGATCCTCTCCGGCGAGCTGAAAATCGGAGAGCAGCTGCCCTCCGAGCGCGATTTCGCGGTACGCATCGGGGTCAGCCGCCCGGTCTTGCACGCCGCGCTGGTGGATCTGGATTCCAAAGGTCTGGTGCAGATCATCCCACGCCGGGGGGTCTTCGTCAGCGATTTCCGCCGTTCCGGCTCGCTGGCCATGCTGGGTTCCCTGCTGGGCTATCATGACGGCAATCTCGACCCGGCCTTTACCCGCAGCCTGATCGCCATGCGCCTGCTGGTCGAGAGCGAGACAGCCCGCCTGGCGGCGCTCAACCGCACCGCCCTGCAATTGGCGGAATTCCATACCCTGCTGGATGAGGAAGCCCGGGCGATCTACGCCGATCCGCAGGCCCAGACCAGGCTGGATTTTTCCTTCCACCTTTCCATTGCCATTGCTTCCGGCAACCTGGTCTATCCGCTCATCATCAATTCCTTCCAGGGTGTCTACACCCATCTGACCGGCGTGTTCTTCAACCGCTATTGCGGCACAGCGGTGGCGGAGACAGTCCGGCGGTTCCAGATACAACTGGTCGAGGCGGTCGAACAGCGGGAGGCCGGGCCGGCGGTCAGCATCATGACGGCCATGCTCAACCATGGCGCCTTGTATTTGGAAAAACAACCTGTGCCTGGGGATGCCTCCCCGGCGGACAAAGGAGAGCTTCCATGACTACTACAGATATCGAGAAACCGCTCTATTCCATTAAAACGCCCAGCCATATTTCGCCGCGCATCCAATGGTTGCGCGATTATTTTTTCCGGGGCGTCGGGCGTGCCTGGAATAATGAGTACACTGCCTGGACCACCGGCACGCCCTGGGACTTCCAATACAGCGAGCTTACCTTCTATATTGTCCCCGAAACCTATTCCTTTCTTCAGACCTTCCGTTCATCCTTCAAGCAGATGGCCCGCCCAGTCAGCCTGCCGGAAGATTTCTGGAAAACCAGCCTGCCTGAGCGGCGCGCCTGGTTCAACCACGCCGTGATGGTGCACTATCTGCCGAAGGAGGTCCTGCCGGGCGACCTGCTGGCCGGGGCGCGCTTCAACATCATGACATCCGCCTGCCTGACGGAAAAGGAGACGAAGAGGCGTGACCGGCTGGTGTATGGTCCGAAGGGCGCCCGGGCAGCCATGCTCTGGTTCCATAATCACGGCTTCGGCAACGCCGGAGCCACCTCCGGCCATATCATCCCCGATTACGGCCGCATAATCCGAGAGGGCTGGAAGGCGGTCCATGCCGAACTTGAATCGACCTATGCGGCCCTCTCTCCTTCCGACCAGCGCGGCCCAAAAGGTGGGCAGCTGCGGGCCATGCGGATTGCCTCTGGCATGGCGCGTGACCTGGCCGCTGAATACTCCCAAGAATGCACCCGCCTGGCGCAGGCCGAAGCGGATCCCGTTCGCAAGGATGAATTGCTGCAGATGGCCGGCAGCCTGAGGCATGTGCCATGGGAACCGGCCCGCACCTTTTGGGAAGCGCTCCAATCGCTCTGGCTAACGCACATGCTGGTGATGGCCGATGAGAATTATCCCGGACCGGGTGTCTCCTTCGGCCGGCTGGACCAGTACCTGTATCCATTGTGGGAAAAATCCGTCCGGGAAGGCATGGATCCGGAATTCGGCAAGGAGCTCCTGAAATGCTTCTGGATGCACTGCAATACCGCCTATGATGGCCTTCTCCGGACCGGCGGAAACCAGGGCATCACCGCCGGTTACGGCCAGCTATTCAACATTTCCGGGGTGGGGGCCGGCGGCCGCGACATGACCAACACTCTCACTTACGTCCTGCTGGACGTGATCGACGAAATGTCGCCCATTCTGGAACCCAAGCCCAACGTGCGCCTGCAGCGCGGCTCACCCGAGCGGTTGCTCGACCGGGTGGTGGAGATGATCGCCTCCAGCCAGGGTTCGCCCTTCCTGCTCAACTTCGACGAGCGCTCAATGGCCGGGATGATGTTGGAAGCCCGCAAGTCCGGGGTATCCGATCTCATCAATGCAGATAACGTGTTCGATTACGCCTCCGTTGGCTGCCTCGAAAATACCATGGTCGGCAATGACCGTTCCGGCACAGTGGATGCCAACCTGAACCTGCTTAAAGCGGTCGAACTGGCTCTGACCGGCGGCTACGACCTGGTTCCCTTCACGGATGCCATCACCGGCAAGACCGATAAACACCAGCGCTGGGGCGCGGATACCGGCGACCCGACCCGGTACGGCACCTGGGAACAGTTCTGGCAGGCCTACGCAGCCCAGACCCGCCACATCATCCGCCGCATCGTGGAGCTGTATGAGCAATCCGAGGCCATCCGGGCCAGCTACGCTCCGACACCCTATCTCTCCTGCCTGGTGAAAGGCTGCGCCCAAAAAGACCTGGATGTCACCCAGGGCGGCGCGCAGTTGGGTTACGTGACCATCGAAGCCGTCACCTATGCCACCACCGTTGATTCACTCCTGGCGGTCAAATACCTGGTCTATGACCAGAAAGTCTGCAGCCTGGCAGAATTGGTGGAGGCGCTGGAACACAACTGGGAAGGCTACGAAATCCTGCAAGCGCGTGCCAAAAATCGGGCCCCCAAATATGGCCGGGATGAGAATGCCGCCGACCTGCTGGCCCGCCAGGTGATGGAGCTCTGGACGGACGAGACCTGGAAGTATAAGACCCGTTCCACCGGCCGCCAGTTCCGTCCCGGCATGTTGTCCTGGAACTACTGGGTGGCCGATTCGTTCATCCTGCCTGCCAGCCCGGATGGGCGGCCGCGCGGCAAGTTCCTGTCGAACGCACTGTGTCCCTCCAATGGAGCGGACAGCAACGGCCCCACCGCCAATGTCAACTCGGTTGGCAAGGTGCTGGGCGGCAAGGCCGCCGATGGCAAAGGGGATTGGGCCGGTTACCTGAACGTGCTGCCCAACGGCGGCAGTCACACGATGACCTTCAGCCCGTCCATGCTACGGGACCCCGAACACCGCGCAAAGTTCAAGGCATTCCTGAAAGGCTACATCGAGAACGGCGGCTCGGCCCTGCAGATCAACCTGATCGATGCCGGCATGCTGCGGGATGCCCAGCAGCACCCGGAGAATTACCGACATTTGTTGGTGCGGGTAACCGGCTATAACGCCTATTTCACCACCATCGGTCGCGAACTCCAGAACGAGATCATTGCACGCGAAAGCCACCAGATGAAATGATCACCGGACGGATCCTGCACATCCAGCGCCTCTCCACCGAAGACGGGCCGGGCATCCGAACCACCGTTTTCTTCAAGGGCTGTCCGCTGCACTGCGCCTGGTGCCATAACCCCGAGAGTCTCACGTCCCGATTGCAGACGCAGTGGTTCTCCGTTCGCTGCATTGGCTGCCAGACCTGCGTGAAGACCTGCCCGAATGGCTGCTTGACGATGACCGCGGCCGGGCTGGTCATCGACCGGGAGCGCTGCGAGGCATGCGGAAAGTGCGCCGAAGCCTGCCCTTCCGGAGCACTGGAAGCCCTGGGAAGAACCGTCAGCGTGGATGAAATGCTGGACGAACTATGCAAGGACCGGGCGTATTACGAGAAATCCGGCGGGGGTGTGACCCTTTCGGGCGGCGAACCGACCTTCCAGCCGGAATTTGCCGGGGCGCTCCTGCAAGGGCTGAAGCAGCAGGGTATTGCCACCGCCCTGGATACCTGCGGCTTGTGCTCCCAACATACCCTCGACCGGCTCCTGCCTTATACGGATCTGATCCTTTTCGACCTGAAGCTGTTAGCCCCGGACTTGCACCGGCAGTTCACCGGCGTTTCCAATGAACTGATCCTGGATAACCTGCAGCACATTCGGGAGCTTATCCACAGCCAGGCGCACCCCATCCAGTTGTGGATCCGCACCCCGCTCATCCCTGGAGCAACCGCGCAGGACGAGAACCTGACTGCCATCGGGCACCACCTGGCCGACCAGCTTGACGGGGAAGTTGTACGCTGGGAGTTGTGTGCGTTCAACAATCTCTGCCGCGATCAATATTCCCGCATGAGCCTGGAATGGGCCTACGCCGAAACACCCCTGATGACCCGCCTCGAACTGGCGCACTGTGAACATGTTGCCAGATCTTCCGGTTTTCATCCGGAACGGATCCTTGCCACCGGCGCGACCCGCGCCGGCGAGCCAATCTAGGAGTTCAGCATGATTACACCTTTAACCAGTTTTTCGGAAGAAGACATCCAGAGCACCCGGCCTGAGTTGAAGATCGGCCTGCTCGCAACCGTCACACCGGAAGGATTGCCGCACGTCACACTGCTTTCCTCGCTGATGGCCTGCGGACCGGCCCGGATGTGCTTTGGCCAGTTCACCGAGGGCATGTCGAAGAAGCACATCCTCAGCAATCCCAAAACCGGTTTTCTCATCATGAGCCTGGATAAAAACGTCTGGCGCGGCAAAGCCAGCTATACCCATTCTGCCAAAACCGGACCGGAATACGACTTCTATAACAACGTGCCCATGTTCCGTTACAATGCTTATTTTGGTGTGCACACTGTCTACTACCTGAACCTGCTCGCGCAGACCGGCAAGGCTCCGCTGCCGATGAACCGCATCGTCTTTGCGGCCATCCAGACCATGCTGGTGCGCTCGCTGGGGCGCAAATCGGGGAAGCTGCCCGTCATGAATGTTTGGACACGCGCCTTTCTGGATAAGATCGATAACTTGAAATTCCTGTGCTACGTGGACGCGGATGGTTACCCGGTGCTGATTCCGGCCATCCAGACCCAGAGCCTGGATGCCCAGCATGTGCTGTTCTCCCCTTCAGTTTATACGGGTGAGCTGGCCGCACTCCAGGCAGGTGCCCCGCTGGCGGTCTTCAGCATGGCGCTGACGATGGAAGATGTGCTACTGCGCGGCACCTATCTGGGCATCCGCCGCATCGGCGGTATCCGCACCGGGCTGGTGCAGGTGAATTGGGTCTACAACCCCATGCCGCCTGTCCCGGGCCAGGTCTACCCGCCGCTGGAACTGAAACAGGTGGTGGCATTCTAAAATCCTAATTTCACAATGAATTTTAATCTGGAGTGTGAACGATCGCGCGGGTTACGCCCCTTGGTTGCGAAGCCGCACACATCCAAAAGGTAGTTATCCTTAATTTTCGGATATACATTGAGCCTTTCCAGGTAAGGGCCAGCAAAGAGGAAACTGTTCAGGCAACCAGACCGTATTTATTATAGATTTTTAAGAGGGTGTTGAAATAAGTCCATAAGAAAGGCCAAAGTAAATCTACGAATGTCAATTTGGCTTAAGAAATTGATATTGGTAGTACATTTACAGGATCAATTGACCAATAACTGGTCTTCTCTACCCGAATTTCGGGCACGATCGACTTTTCACCCTTGGTCATGC
>Ga0182027_10012165_pt1 | contig 12106 bp, 13 predicted proteins | sample 712E1DmetaG_FD_121300 | JGI IMG/M metagenome (GOLD analysis project Ga0182027, IMG submission 121300) | Permafrost microbial communities from Stordalen Mire, Sweden - 712E1D metaG (Illumina Assembly) | ecosystem: Environmental > Terrestrial > Soil > Wetlands > Permafrost | place: Sweden...
TCGCGCCCCAAGCCAGAACCAGTTTGGCCAGGCGGAAATCCTCGGTGATCATGCCAATTTTCTTGCCGTAGACCAGGTTCCAGGCCACGCCGCCCGCCTCGGAACAGATCGTCCGGTACAGTTGGCTTGCGCCCAGGCGGTGAAAGAAGCGCCGGTCCATCGACGCATTGCCCAGCGCGCCGATGGTGCCCGCATAGCTGTAGGGCAGGATGGACTCGGAACCGTAGCGGTTGGCGGTCTCGTGGAGCCGCGCGGCGATGCCGTCCAGCGCTTCGTCCCAACTCACACGCTCGAATGTCTCGGTCTCGCGGCCTCTTTGTAAAGGTCCTTTGGCGACGCCGGATTTTCTTTTCAACGGATAGAGAATCCGATCCGGCGCATAGACGCGGTCGAGATATTTGGCTACCTTGCCGCACAAAAAGCCCTGGGTCACAGGTTGCGATGGATCGCCGGCGACCTTCACGGCGCGGCCGTCGCCATCTACCGTGACCAGCACCGCGCAGGAGTCGGGACAGTCATGTGAACAGACAGTGTGAACGATGCGAAAGGGAGCGGTGGGGATAGCCGCGGACATAGTGCCATTGTAGGGCAAAGTGAAGATCGGAAAGCCGCCGGGCTGGAAGACGCGCCCGACCATATCAGCGAAAGCGGCCAATGCGAATAGGCCGGTTTAGAAACGCGATCTCGACCTGAATCCGCTGTAGGTCAGGTAGATGCCAATCAATAGCGATGGAACCATGGACACATAGAAAAGCTGTGGATGATGGAGCCAGCCCACGATGATGTCCTCATGCAAATCAGCCGGTAGGAAGAGGAAGATCAGGCCCTTGATCAGCGACAACCAGCCGACGAGGGTAACAACTACCGGCAACGCTCCGCCACGCCAGATATTGTGCGCCAGAACCATCGCCAGGCCAATGACAACCGCAATGATACTGAGCAATAGCATCATCGACGGGTTGCGAAACAAAGCTGCTTCAGCATCGATGGAGGCTTGTTTGTGGATGACCATGAATAAGGCGACGAAAATGCAGTACAGGCCGATCAGCCTGCTCAGGTAGATCGTACGGGTCGACATAATCTCCTCCTTGCGAGTCAGGAAATCATTTTCGACCGGCCCGCGAACTCATTTATACACCCCACATAGCCTTCCCGGCGCATGAAAGCGCTGACCGGTGACGGACCTCCATTTCTCTCATCGCAGGAAAACGCCATCCTGTACACTGATGTCGCTATGAATTGCCTGTTTTGCAAGATCATTGAAGGAAGCATTCCCTCGACCACCGTGTTCCAGGATGAGCTTTGTTACGCCTTCGCGGATATTCATCCTGCGGCGCCGGTGCATGTGCTGGTGGCGCCTCGGGAGCATGTCGTCTCGCTGGCCGAGGCTACAGAAGGCGATCGCCCGCTGCTCGGCCACTTGCTGGGGGTTGCGGCGGAGATTGCTCGGACGAAAGAACTTGCGAAGGGCTATCGTGTGGTGGTGAACACCGGCCCGGACGGCGGCCAGACCGTAGATCATCTGCACATCCATCTGTTAGGCGGCCGCCCGTTCAGTTGGCCTCCGGGATAGGTTTTCAGCATAGGCGAAAGAGGGTGTCCGCCGCGGCGGACACCCTCTTCAATTCGCACCAGTCTTGCCCGGCTTACACCGGCTGCTGGGCGTACTCTTCTTCCTCTTCCACCCCGTAGCGGCGCAGCAGACTAGGCAGGCTTTGAGAAAAAGCCGACCGCGGCATCACCGTATCGCAGCCAGCCTCGAGAGCCTTTGCTTTCAGCTCGCCCTGCAGGTGGTTAAGAAAGCCGATGATCGACGTAGCCTTCTTGAGCTTGGCTTTGAACTTTGGAATCAGCGTCATGGGCTTGGCGTTGAGGTTGTTCAGGTCAAAGACCAGCAATGCAGGCTTCTCGGCGTCCGGCAGATCGGTAAGTTTTGCTACGGAGTCCTTGTCGCCCTTGACGAACTCAACCTTCACGCCCAGCTTGCGGGCAGTCTCCTGAATCTTGGCCAGGAAAAACAGGTCCTCAATGAAGCAGAAGATGCGCGTGGGAGCGTCTGCGCGGATCGGAACCACAGGCTTCAGCGCGTAGGCGTCCTCGTAATAACTGCCGTGGCCGTTGCCCATCATCTGAATGGTCGAGGGCGGGCCGTCGGATACGTTGCCGTTGACGACGCGATAGCTGTGGTCCATAGGCCCCACAAACTCCCTGGGCCCCTTTTGCTTGCCCTTGCGCTTGCCCTGCGAAGGAGCAGAGATGCTGTTGCCGGGCTGCGCGGCAGAGGCTGAACCCTTCTGGAAGAACTTCTTCTTCTTCTTCCGCCCCTGTCCCTGGCCCTGATGTGTCTGATGAGGCGCAGCCGCCCGGGGCTGTGCGGCTTGCAGCTCGGGTTGCGCCTGCGGCGTGACCTGTTGGCTGGTCTTATTCTTGCGGCGGCGCCTGCGGCGCCGATGCCCCAGCGACTGCGCCTGGCCATTGGCCGGCGCCGGCCCCAGTTCAGTCTGAGGCTGCGTCGATTCTGTCATCATGCGTGTACTTCCTGGCTCTTTGCTATCTGATGCATTGAGTTTCTAGATTCAGCCGTTTCCAATGAGGGCGCTGATCTTCCCTGCCTGCCGCCGGTCCAGCTATAGACGCGGAATACGGCGATTGGCGCTCCAATCACTGCAAGGCATCGGACAATCTATCGTGTAGCAATGCTCCGTACACAAATTGACCTGATTCCCAGGAGTCTTGCCGCTTTGTACACAGGAGCCTCGCTTGAGCTCCATCCGCTTGTCAGGCCCTTTATTGAGCATTGATACGGAGCGGCCAGTCGTTACCTGGAGTTTGATGCCCTTCCTAAGTGAGCCATCGCCGCGTGCATTCTGGTAAGGATTAAACCGGTCGGCGAAACTTCCTGCTCGGCGGCGAGCTTGCTCTGCCCGTGTTCGGGTGGCCCGCGTCAGCCGCTTGATAGGCAAGTCTGATACTACAGCGAAGCGGCCCGGCTGGCAAGTCGCGTTCGGGATACCCAGCGGTCCAGAGTCCGTGGCCTGGGGTCAGTTTTTCTTCCAGACACACAAAACGCCGCCCCATATGGAGCGGCGTTTCGCTGTACGCGCTGGTCACTGGCCTCCCAAATACTATGTGGACGGTGGCTGTCTCCACCGCACCTATCTACAGACTCCCGACCGGTTCATCCCTTTTGAGGGCCGCTTCTTTGGCGGTTGCTCTTGCCGGGTGTCTGCTCTTCTTTGGGCTGGCCGGTATTCTCCCCAGCAGCCGGTACATCACTGGCGCCTTATTATTAGCAATCGAAGTGCCGTTTACGAGGGTGTTTTATTTCAACAGCATACTGTGTGTTTTACGCACGGTAATTGTGGATTCTGGAAGGGCGGAGAGGTCATAATTCAAAAAACCATAGAAGCACCCTATTGTTGACACTTTGTGCAATAGTGGGTTCCGCGTCCGGCCACGACAATGCGCCTGATCGGCGTCTGACAGCGCCGGCAGGGCAGGCCAGCGCGCATATAGACGCGGTGCTCCAACTGAAAGAAGCCACGCGCTCCGTTGGCGTCTACATAATCAGAGACCGAGGAGCCGCCCAGCCGGATGGCGCGTTGCAGCACCTTGCGCAAGGCGAGCCGCAGCCGTTCGAGTTCCGCTTTGGTGAGGCGCGCAGATCTCCTGCGTGGCCGAATGCCGGCGCGAAACAGGCTCTCGTCGGCGTAGATATTGCCCACCCCGGCCAGCAGGCTCTGGTCGAGCAGGGCGGCTTTGATGGCCAGACGCCGACCGCGGAAGAGGGCGGCAAACTCCTTTGGCCCAATGGTGAGCGGCTCCGCGCCCGGTGCGTTGAAGCCTGGCCAGCGGCGCAGATCCCGAAACTCCAGCCGCCCAAACCGGCGGGGGTCCACAAAGCGCAGCTCCAGGCCGCTGGCCAGGCTCAGGCGTACGTGCGTGTGTGCGGCCACCGGACCGTCAGGGGAGGTAACAAGCAATCGGCCAGTCATGCCAAGATGCACAATCCATTGAGCCTCTGCCTGGTTATCCGGCCGGGATAGACAGCGTTTTGCAGCAGGAGTGTCCCCATCGGCTGATCCCAGCTCGAAGACAATGTGTTTTCCAATGCGATGGACGGTTAGAATGGCGCGTCCTTGAAGTCCCGCGGCCTGCGACGCGGGAGGGTTCTTGAAGGGCTCGCGGTGGGAGCCGAACCAAGCTGCAACAATGCAATCGCCGCGCACCCGATCCTGGACGCCACAGGCTATAGTTTCCACTTCTGGGAGTTCGGGCATCTAGCTATAGTAAGCGACTCTATTGTAGGGGACTCAGCGTATTCAGCAAGGCCACGGCTTCCGGGGCCTAACTGAGGCTCTCAGATAACTCGTTATCTTCCTCTGCCTCGCGCGACCGGTAGTTGCCCCACTTCTCCAGGTAGACGAAACTCAACCCGAGTCCGATCACAAAGATCCCAGTCGAGGCGTACTCCAGAAAATCGAGACGCTGGTCCTCTTCTTTGGTCTGGTACACAACGTAGCCGTTGATGTTCCGCGGCTCGATGCGCGACTCTGCCGGCACCGGGTATCTAGGCAGGGTGTCCATGTAGTGCATCGAGACCATCGCAGAGATCACCATGCCCGCCAAGCCCGGCAGAAGAAACAATAACGAAAAGAATCTGAGCGTCGCCAACTGTGCAGTCTTCATACGATCGAACTCTGTTCTTTCGACTCACCAAAGCGCTGTATCTTCGACATTGACGCAAGCCGATGCCGATTTGATTCAGAGGCACACACATCAGTGGAGCGCCAAATTGAGGGCTTCAACTGGACCAGTGGGAATGAAGAAGCACTCAGGTGTCCGCACTCTCGCCTAAGTGAGCGACTGGCATCCATCATACGGGTGGTTTGGAAATGAGATTACAAACGTACATAACGCCACACGGAGTATAGAACAGATTATTCACACATACCAGTCCAGGTATCTGAATACAAAGCAGTAATTAGTAACCCATCTCAGCACCTAAGTCACTTTTCATTAAGTTACGCATAATCGGACGATAAGCCTCCCATTATTTCTGAGCCAATTCACACTGATGGAGTCATGCCAGTAGCCAATTGTCGAATATGCAGGAAACGGCGGGATGCGAGAACAAGCAGTAGGTTCCAGTTATCTGCGCTCGCCGGGTTGGCGAATCCGGCTGGCCTCAAAGCTGACGATCTTCCATTTGCCCTGCGCATTGCGCGCGTATACACGGGTGTAGCGAAAACCTCCGGAGACATCTTCTCCATCAGCGTTGCTGCCGGTTACCTGGGCAAATGAGGTGACGAGCGCCGTAGTTCCATAGAAGCGAACCTTGCGGTCAGAGAGCTCGAAGGAGGTGTAATGCGCCCGCCCGCTGGCGAGTCTGGCCAGGGCCTGTTCCTTGGTTTGCAGCGTTCCACGGGCGGAGATGGCCATGTAGTCTTCAGCCAGCAGAGTATTCATTACGGCAACGTTCGATGTGAGGACGGCATTGCGCCAGGCCTCTTCGAGCTGATCGATCTCGTGACGGGCGTCATGCTTCTGTCCCCGTGGCAGTCCGGGATGTTGGGGATTCGCAAAAGCCGCTTGCACCAGCACTGCGACGAGCATCGAAACAAGCGCCATCCGACGGCTCAAGTACAATGAAGAGTTTGTAACGGTGACCAGCATAAGCGTATCGGATAGTAGCTCCGGTAAGGCACGCCGGTCAATGACCTATCGCACAGCCAGGTGCATAAACAAGTCATTTTTCTGAAATGATCGGCACATGCCGGAGCGGAACACTGTCGATTGGGCGGGAGTGGAACCTCATAGGAGAGCATGCAGGTTCTCGACGTTCCGTTCCTTCATCATCTGATAGAGCCCGCCCACGGCATACTGCATGAAGTGCTCGGAGTCGCGGTGGGCGTCTAGGGCTGTGTCGTCCCGGTACTGCTCATAGATGAGCACGGTGTCCGGTTCGCCCTCCATCACATGGGGAATGTAGCTGACGCACCCCGGCTCCTGGCGGGAGGCCTCGGCCAGCAGGCGCAGTGTTTCGGCAACTTCTGCGCGCTCTTCGGGGGCAAACTTAAACCTGACGATAAAGCTAACCATAATAAGGTTTTCCTTTTTGCCCAAACGGAAGATCGTTGGGCATCGCGATTGCTTATGCGTGAATCTCTTCCAGGGCCTGGGCGAACTCCGGCAGCGCCATGGTCTGATCGCGATCGGGACCGGTTGAAACCATTCCGATCCTGGCCCCGCTTTCGCGCTCCTGAAAGCGCAGGTACTCTTGCGCCGCCAAGGGCAGCTTGTCGAACTCGGTGATGCCCTCGGTGGACTGCCGCCAGCCCTTCAACGTAATGTAGCGCGGCTTGATCGACTCCAGGCCGTGAACGTCTGCGGGAATGATGTCCGTGAACTTACCGTCAATTTCGTAGCCAATGCAAACGGGAATCTCAGCCAGCTTGTCCAAGACGTCGAGCTTGGTTACTACCAGCCACTCGGCGCCGTTGACCTGGTTCGAGTAGCGGAGCAACGGAATATCCAGCCAGCCGCAGCGCCGCGGCCGCCCTGTCACCGCGCCATACTCCATGCCGCGTGCGCGCAACTGGTCGCCTGCGGCGTCGTGTATCTCTGTGGGGAACGGCCCTTCGCCCACGCGGGTTACATAGGCCTTTGTCACTGAGATCACCGTGCCGATGGCCGTTGGCCCCACGCCGGTTCCAGTGGCCGCGCCGCCCGCCGTGGCCGACGACGAGGTCACAAACGGATAAGTCCCGTGGTCGATGTCGAGCATGGTTCCCTGCGCGCCCTCGAACATCACGCTGCCGCCCTCGGCGAGAATCGAGTTCAGCATTCGCCCGGTATCGGCGACAAAGGGCGCCACCTGCTCGGCCGCCGCCGCATACTCCTCGTACATTTTGGCCGGGTCCAGCGGGTCCGCGCCGAAGAGCGCATGGACGATAGCGTTCTTCTCTGCACAGGCAGCATTGATGTGCGTTTTCAAGAGCTCCGGCCTGAGCAGATCCACCACGCGCAGCCCGCTGCGCGCCATCTTGTCTTCGTAGGCTGGCCCAATGCCCCGGCTGGTGGTGCCGATCTTCTTTCGCCCCGGCGCGCTTTCGGCCGCCAACTCGATCATACGGTGGTAGGGCAAAATCACCTGAGCGCGATCGGAGACAAAAAGCTGCCCATCTACGGCCACGCCGAGGTCGCGCAATTTGGCTACTTCCTTGAGAAATGCCAGCGGGTCCAGCACCACGCCGTTGCCGATGATACCTTTGCAGCCTGGCCGCAAGACGCCGCAAGGGATCAGTTGCAAGATGAACTTTTGCCCGCCGTGGATGACTGTGTGTCCGGCGTTGTGCCCGCCGGCGTAGCGCGCCACGGCGGAAAACCGCTCGCTCAGCACGTCCACAATCTTTCCCTTGCCTTCGTCGCCCCACTGGGCGCCCAGCACCACCGCCGTCTTTGCTCGCATTTCGCCCTAATTCCACACTTTCACCCGCCGCAGTTGGCGCACACTGACCTCTGCGCACGGGTGCATATTTTGGCGCGATTCACTTTCCCGCAACCTATTCGATTCTAAACCCTGGGTGCTTTTGAGAAGAGTCTTGCGTAGTGTCTCAGTTTGAAGCTGTCTTGAAAGGGCACGGCCGAGGCACCCTCTGGGTCGCGTGCCGTAAACAGTCCCTTGCGCAACGACCGCCAGGCCAAGATGTACCCACTATCCGATAACCCAGTTTCACGACCGCAGGGTCCTGCTTCCGCGAAAATCACTCGGTCCAGGCTGACCGTTTCGCCCCCCGTTTCCGGCAGGCGCGTTGTGATAGCCTCAGAAGCGGAGGCTCCGGCCATCGGAGACGGATCGAATGAGCTTCTGGAAGAAACTAAAGAAACGACCTCAAGAAGGGGCTCCAAAGGTTAGGATTTTCGATCTTCGTTCGGAGAGCGTGCGCCAGATAGAGAAGGATGCCTTCTCCGGCAAGGTAGCTGCTGATGTCGAAGCGAGCGCCCAGCAGCTCATGCAGCTCTGGCGGGGACACGCGACTGGGAATGGTGGATTCGACTTCTGCCTGGGGAAAACTGATACGGGCCAGTTGCTGTGCTTCGCGTGCAAGAAACCAGCCGAAGTTTCTGATGGAGTCCTTTCATGCTCGCGTTGCCGTGATGCTCCCTGGCCAATTACACTTGCCGACTACGATTGCGATTGTGAGGGGACCTACAATGAGTACAAGCTTAAGGCAGTCGTCGCCGTGGGTCGCATGTTACACCAGCAGGGAGGCATTGAAGCCATGCAGAAAGTGGCATATCGTTGCGTTGCATTGTGTGGAGGTGGGGGGCAGCTAATCAGCGAGCTAAGCAGCGCATGGGATGGTATTGGTGACTGGTACGCTTAAGGAACCAGATGCCTGCCGATGATGACCGTGTGCCCGGCGTTGTGCCCGCCGGCGTAGCGCGCCACGGCGGAGAACCGCTCGCTGAGCACATCCACAATCTTTCCCTTGCCCTCGTCGCCCCACTGGGCGCCCAGCACCACCGCCGTCTTTGCCCGCATCTGATCCCGCTTCCCGAATGCTGTTTATTGAGAGAGAAACCCCGGTCCCAGCGGCTCTTTATCGAAAATCCACACCGCGCCGGGGCTGCAAAACGAAGGCGCAGACACCCTGGCCTGCACCATTTTCGATGATAAACCCTGGGCGGTTGAACGGGAGGGGAAGGGCAAATGCTCGGGAGGGTGTCGCAGTCTATACGGGGATAGCTTCGGCCAGTACCTTATCGCGGAAGGTCGCCGGTAAGAACTTCGGGGTGCGCAAGTCCACCTTGATCCCTACCGTGGCCTCAAGCTCAATTTGCAGCTTGGCGATGTCGAGCAGGCTGGTCTCCGACGAGGGGTCGACGAGCAGGTCCAGGTCGCTGTCTTCGGCGTCGTCGCCATGTACTACAGATCCGAAGAGGCGCGGGTTCGCCATTCCGGAATTCAAAACCATCCGGCGGATCGCATCGCGGTGCTGGAGCAGAACCTCAGAGGGTCTCATGGGTACCATTTTACCGCAGAATGATTACATTGAATTCCCAGAGTCCTACAGCGGTATCTGGCGTACTCATAGCCCACGTTATTTGCCGGTAACGGTTCGAAACGCCTGGCGTGCCGCGGAAATCGTAAGGTCTACTTCTTCTTCGCCGTGTGCCATGCTGAGAAAGGCGGCCTCGAATTGCGAGGGAGGGAGCCAGACTCCTTGGTTAAGCATGGCATTGTGGAAGCGGCCGAAGGCGGCGGTGTCGGACTTGGCGGCCTGGGCGTAGTTGGTGACTGGCCCGGAAGTGAAGAACCATGTACCCATGGAGCCGACGCGGTTCGTGGTGAGCGGGATTCCGGCTTTGGCAGCTTCCTGGGCGACCCCCTCAAAGACGGCACGGGCCGTGGTTTCGAGGCGCGGATAAACCTCGCCGGCGTGTTCCTGAAGATATTGAAGCGTAGCGATGCCGGCGGCCATGGCCAGCGGATTGCCGCTGAGTGTGCCGGCCTGGTAGACAGGGCCGAGCGGAGCGAGCAGGTCCATGAAAACGTGCTTGCCGCCAAAGACGCCGACGGGCAGCCCTCCGCCGACGATCTTACCCAGCGTAACAAGATCGGCGTCGATTCCGTATAGCTCCAGCGCGCCGCCCAAAGCAACCCGGAAGCCGGTCATCACCTCGTCGACGATGAAGAGCGCCCCTTCGTGGGCGGTAAGTGTGCGCAGCCCGGCCAGATAGCCGGGAACGGGCGGAATACATCCGGCGTTACCGACAATCGGCTCCAGAATCACGGCGGCGATGGCCCCGGGATGGGCCGCGAAAGCGGCTTCGACCGCAGGCAGATCGTTGTACGGCAGGGCGAGAGTGAGAGAAGCAATTTCCTCCGGCACGCCAGCCGAGCCGGGAATTCCAAAGGTAGCAACGCCGGAGCCGGCCTTGACCAGCAGCCCATCGGCGTGGCCATGGTAGCAGCCCTCGAACTTGATGATGATCTTGCGTCCGGTGGCGGCACGAGCCAGCCGGATGGCCGACATGGTGGCTTCAGTTCCGGAGCTGACAAAGCGCAGTTTTTCGATGGCCGGGTAGCAGGCGATAATGCGTTCTGCCAGATCGGACTCGGCAGCTGTGGAGGCCCCAAAGCTTGCGGAGTTGCGCGCACCGCGTTCAATGGCCTCGACCACCGGCGGGAAAGCGTGGCCCAGAATCATCGGACCCCAGGAGCCGAAGTAGTCGATGTATCGATTGCCGTCGGCGTCCGTGAGCCAGGCTCCCTCGGCGCGCTCGATGAACGGCGGCGCCCCGCCCACCGCGCCAAAGGCCCGCACCGGCGAGTTCACGCCGCCGGGAAAAAAGCGCTCGGCGCGCTTTTGAAGAGCTTGGGAGCGAGTGCGGATAGGGGTGCCCATCCCGTAAGTATAGTGCCCCTGTTTTCATGACCACGACTTGGGACGACTGTCAGATAGCCCATCCGCATCCCTCAAAGCCTGCTAAAATCAACCTTTCCGGCCATTCGCATCGCCGGAAACTCCATCCGCAGAAAGCCGCACCGTGCCAGACGAACCCAAATCCAGACCCGTAACCTATGCCGACGCCGGTGTTGACATCAGCAGTGGCGACCGCGCCAAGGAGCGTATCAAGTACTTGGCGCAGAAGACATTCAACCGCAACGTTCTAGGCGGGATAGGCGGTTTCGGCGCGTTATTTCGTCTCGACTTGCAGCGCTGGAAGAATCCCATTCTGGTGAGCTCGGCCGATGGCGTGGGCACCAAGTTGAAGGTGGCCTTCGAGCTGGGGCTGCACCAGACCGTGGGCGTGGATCTGGTGAACCACTGCGTCAATGACATCGCTGTGCAGGGCGCCACGCCGCTCTTCTTTCTGGATTACCTGGCCAGCGGCAAGCTGGACCCTGTTGTGACAGAGAGCGTGGTGACCGGGCTGGCCGAGGGCTGCAAGGCCAACGGCTGCGTACTGATCGGCGGCGAGACAGCGCAGATGCCGGGTTTTTATACCGGAGGCGAGTATGACCTGGCGGGCTTTATCGTGGGCGTGGTGGACCGCGACAAGATGGTCACCGGCGAAGGCATCAAGCCCGGCGACGTGCTGGTCGGGCTGCCCTCGACCGGACTGCACACCAATGGGTATTCACTGGCCCGCAAGCTGTTTTTCGAGGTGGCCGGCTACAAGCCAACCCAATACGTCACCGGCATCAAGGAAAAGGCCGGCGCGGCGCTGATGAGGACGCATCGCAGCTACCTCCATGTGATTCAGAAGCTGGTTGCGGCGGGGCTGACCACGGGCATGGCCCACATCACCGGCGGCGGAATCACCGAGAACCTGCCCCGCATTCTGCCCAAGACGACTGGAGCGCAGATCGAGATCGGCTCCTGGCCGGTGTTACCCATCTTTGAACACCTGCGCGAGCTTGGCCAGGTTTCGCAAGAGGAGATGATGCGTACCTTCAACATGGGCATCGGGTTGATTGTTGCGATTCCCGCGGAAAAATTCACGCGCGCAAAAAACTTGCTGACCCGTGCCGAAGAGAAGTTCTACGTGATTGGGCGCGTGGTGAAGGGCGAGCGCCGGGTGCAGTACACATGAGCGCGGCAGCCGAACCTCTCCGGCTGGGCATTTTGCTCTCCGGACGCGGCTCGAACTTTCTGGCGATTGCCGAATCCATCCGTAGCGGACAACTCAAAGGCGTGGAGATTGCGGTTGTGATCTCCAACGTGGCTGAAGCGGAAGGCCTCAAGAGGGCGCGCGAACTCGGCCTACGGACAGAGGTTTTTCTCTCAAAGGGCCGCAACCGCCAGGAGCACGACGCCGGCGTGATCGCCTGCCTGCGGGCCCACCGCGTGGATCTGGTTTGCCTGGCCGGCTATATGCGCCTGTTGTCTCCGGAGTTCGTCGCCGCATTTCCCAATCGCATCCTCAACATTCATCCCTCGCTGCTGCCGGCCTTTCCCGGCCTTGAGGCGCAGGAGCAGGCCCTCAACTACGGCGTGAAGGTCTCCGGCTGCACGGTGCACTTTGTGGACGAGCATCTGGACCACGGAGCGATCGTGGTGCAGCGGGCCATTCCGGTGCTGGAGACTGACGA
>Ga0182027_10012166_pt1 | contig 12105 bp, 9 predicted proteins | sample 712E1DmetaG_FD_121300 | JGI IMG/M metagenome (GOLD analysis project Ga0182027, IMG submission 121300) | Permafrost microbial communities from Stordalen Mire, Sweden - 712E1D metaG (Illumina Assembly) | ecosystem: Environmental > Terrestrial > Soil > Wetlands > Permafrost | place: Sweden...
CACAAAATCCACCTGCGGCGCAACCGAAATCACTCCCCGCTCATGCCCCAGCTCGAGCAGCTTCCGAATCGCCGCGCGCCCGTCCGCCCCATAGTCCAGCGTCCGCTCGTTCACATACATGCTCACAAACCGGCTCGCCGTCCGGGAATCGAGCTCGCGCGCAAACTGCATCGCGTACTCCAGCGCCTGTTCGCGGTGATCCAAAGCGTGCTGAATGCTGTCCCGCAGAGCCTTCGAAATGATCTTGTGCTTTTCCGCGCCCAGCGAGCGCCGAATCGCGTTGCCGCCCAACGGCAGCACCAGGCCCGTCGTCTCCTGCCACCAAACGCCAAGATCCAGAATCTTGTGCAACCCGCTCGTCGTATAAGTGAGCTGCCCTTCGTGGATGATCAGACCCGCATCGTAGGTCCCGGCCAGAATCGCCGGAATGATCTTGTCGAACGGCACCGCCTCCGTCTTGATATTCGGATTGAAGATCTTCAGCGCCAGGTACGCCGTCGTCATCGTGCCCGGAACCGCGAGCTTCAGGTTCTCCAGGTCGCCCAGCTCCAGCTTGCGGTTGGAGACGATCATCGGCCCGTAGCCCTCGCCCACGCTGCCCCCGCAGCCCATCAGCGTGTAGTTCTCCTGTACATACGGATACGCATGAAAGCTGATCGCGCTCACATCGAAGAAGGCCTCTTCCCTCGCCCGCTTGTTCAGCGTCTCAATGTCGCAAAGCGTGTGAGAAAAACGATACCCAGGGACCCGGATCTTATTGGTGGCCAGGCCATAGAACATGAAGGCGTCATCGGAATCCGGACTATGCGCAATGGAAATGTCGATCATCGATGTGGGGACCGATTTTTCAGCTTGTATGGCACTCACGGTGAGGTAGATCCTTTCAAATAACAAACCACTAATTGAGTTTTAGATGCGGTTAAATGGTTCTGCGACGAACACGCTGGTAACCGAAAGTAACCCCTGCGGCAGCCACAATCTTGAGCCCTTCTCCAGGCAGAAATGGAAAAACCCCGAGTTCGAGAACCGTCGCAGCCGAGCCATGCGTCAGCACGGCAAGCCACAACGCGCCACAACCCAGCATCAGCAGATTCCCGGCCGCCGTGCTCCCCAGCGCCCCGGCAAAACTCCCGCGCGTACTCCGCCACACGCTCGAAATCAGAAAAGCCGCCGCCGGATACACCAGCAGGTAGCCGCCCGTCGGCCCAAACAAGTGCGCCATCCCGCCAACCATCATCGGCACTGGCGAGAAGACCGGCAGTCCCACCGCGCCCTCCACCAAGTACGCGGTAAGCGTGCCCGCCGCCAGCCGCGGCGATAGCATCAGTCCCAGAACCAGCACTGCAAAAGTTTGCAGAGTCAGCGGCACCGGCGTAAAGTTCAACGGCAAAACCACGTGCGCGCACACCGCCACAAAAGCGCTGCCCGCCAGCACAATCCCGCCCGACCGCAGCCAAGTCAACGGCCTCGCAAAGGAACCGGTCGCAACCATATCGGATTTCGACGTCATCGGTACTGAAATGTTCCCGCTCAAATCATTCCTCCAACCCTCCACCGGCAGGTCCTCGTCTGTGGAGCGCTCCTCAGAGCTCCCGTTCCCGATCTAACTCGGGAGAAGCTTCGAAAGCGGCAAGCATTTCGCGCCTCTGTTGTCTGCGCTGCAGCCAGATGTGACGCGCCACGCCCGCGGCTGCAATCAGCAGCGCTCCGAGCGACACGAGTAGGCCGAACATTAACCAGCGCATAGGAGCGAACCAACCAAGAATACCAGACGGATTCCCTCTTCCCCGTTCCCTATTCCCTATTCGCTGTTCCTCTCAAGATAGGTATGGCTCCCCGCCTCCATCGACCGCCCTCCAACCAGATCTGTTCCCAAACCGCCGCTCCCCTCATAAATTCCGTTGCCGGCCCAGGCCAAAAGCTCCCGTGCCCCATCCATTCGCCGTCTTTTTGGCGAATGGGTGGGATACGACGAAGCCCCACCGGCCCGTTCATGAGGAGTGACCGTAGTGCAACGAACGGATTCGAGTGGGCGGAACGCCCAGTCTCCCGTAGGGAGAACACGAGAATAGCCCAGGGTGAAACCCTGGGTTGGCATTCCAAATCGACCCGCCGCCCCGGAGGGCCGGCACGAGATTCCACCGGACGGAATTCCGAGTCTCTCCTGCGCCCGCCACTTCCCCAAACATCCGTGATCCTGCTCTCTTGCCCATCCCGCCCCCATGTTGCAGTATTGACTTTGGCGTCCGCCGCGGCGGACGCACGTGGAGAGAACGATGAGCACAGCAATCAAATTCGGCACCTCCGGCTGGCGCGCCATTGTGGCCGATGAATTCACCGTAGCCAATATCCGCCTCGCTATCGCCGGCATCGCCGCCTACGTCAAGACCCAGCCCGAGCCCCACCGTGTCCTCGTTGGCCGCGATCCCCGCTTCCTCGGCGAAAGCTTTGTCTCTGAAGCCGCCCAGGTCCTCGCCGGCGCCGGCGTCACGCCCATCGTCATTCCCGACGCCGCCCCCACGCCCGCCATCGCCTACGCCGTCCCCCAACTCAAAACCTCCGGCGCCATCAACTTCACCGCCTCCCACAATCCCCCCGAGTACAACGGCATCAAATTCTCCACCCACGACGGCGCACCCGCCCTGCCCGAAGTCACCAAACAGATCGAAGCCGCCATCGCCGCGCTCCAAACCTCCGGATCCACTATTCCAAAGTCAGACCCTGGCAAAGAGAGCACCGACGTCAAACCAGCCTTCCTCAAGCGTCTCGCCGAACTCGTCGACCTCAAGGCCATCGCCAAATCCGGCATCAAGGTCGTCTACGATCCCTTCTGGGGCGCGGGCCGCGGCTACCCGTCCGAACTCCTCCGCGAAGCCGGCGTCGCTGTCGAAACCGTGCACGACTACCGCGATGTCCTCTTCGGCGGCCACGCCCCCGAGCCCGACGACCACCTCCTCGGCGACGCCAAGCGCAAGATGAAAGAGATCGGCGCGGCCCTCGCCATCGCCACCGACGGCGACGCCGACCGCTTTGGCATCGTCGACGGCGACGGTACCTTCATCCAGCCCAACTACATCATCGCGCTCCTCTTCGACTACCTCGTCGAAACCCGCGGCTGGCGCAACGGAGTCGCCAAAAGCGTCGCCACCACCAACCTCATTAACGCCCTCGCCGATTACCACAAGGTCCCGCTTTACGAGACGCCGGTCGGCTTCAAGTACATCGGCGAACTCATCATCGCCGACAAGATCGCCATCGGCGGCGAAGAGTCCGCCGGCCTCACCATCCGCGGACACGTGCCTGAGAAAGACGGCATCATCGCCGGCCTCCTTGTCGCAGAAATGGTCGCCAACCGCGGCAAGAGCCTCGGCGTGCAATTGCGGGAATTATTTGGCAAGGTTGGTTCCTTCTATCCCGTAAGGGAGAACTTCCGCTTGACCCCGGAGGTCAAGGCCGCGTTCACTGAGAAGTTGAAGACCGATCCAAAGGAGCTCAGCGGACGCAAGGTCACCAGCATCGTGCGCACCGACGGTCTCAAGCTGATTCTCGAAGACGGCTCGTGGGTTTGCTACCGCCTCTCCGGAACCGAACCTGTGGTCCGCGCCTACACTGAAGCGCGCAACGAGCAGGACATGGAAGCCCTGAGGGCCGCCTCCGAAAAATTCGTCTTGTCCTAACCGTAGATTGAATCTCAATGTCCGATAATCTATTTCAACCCGAGAAGAAGACAACGCCCCCGCCGCCGCTCTCAACGCGCGAGCGCCTCATCGCCTTGACCAGCCGCGCCTGGCGTCCCGTAGGAACCGTGGTCGCCGTCCTGCTCGCCTTGCTCGTCATGGGTCACGTGATCAACGGCAACCACGGCCTCTCCGTCTGGCATCAGATGCGCGCCGAGGACCGCGAACTCCAGAAAGATATCAAAGACGTTCAGCAGGAGAACGCCCAGCTTCGTCACGAGATCGATCGCCTCAAGACCAACCCCGACGCCATCGAGCACGAAGCCCGCGAGAAACTCCACTACGCCAAACCCGGCGAAGTAATCTACTCTCTCCCCACCCCGCCCCCCGCCCAACCGGCCTCTTCTCCCTCCAAGTAGCGAAGCCGAAACCAGTGCAGCAAGAGCACGTAGCGCCGATCTCCAGATCGGCTGTCGCGCGGGTCTCCAGACCCGCGCCCGCCATTCAGCGCCCTCCGAACGGGTGCCCCATCCTTCCCGCGCCCTTTGCGGGAAGGGTGGGAAAGCAGAAATCCCCCCAACAAGTCTCCCTGTTCCCTGCCCCCTCCACAGACAAGAAAACCCGCGAAAAACACCGCTGGAAACGCGTTTTTGAGGCCTTTTAAGGCCATTTTAGGCCCTTATTAAGCGCTTTTCAGGTAGTCCCAAACAACCCTTGGCCCCTTTTCGACCCTTTGGGAGCAGCCAATCTCGCTCGTTGGATGGTCTGAGAGGTTAAGTGCTCGAAGAAGTGCAACCTTATAAGCAACCCTCTGACGCTACCGGCAAACCCTATAAGCAACCCTTTCGCCCGTTTCCATAACCCTATAGGCCAACCTTGCAGCCCCTTCCCGTGCGCCTCTTTGACCCCTGCTCTTAGAACTCAACATGCATCCGCACGGTCGGCACATACACCGGCCCGCGATCCCGGTTATACCCAGGATTAGCAATAAACGACCCGCCCGTCATCGCAGACAGCCCCCGCCAGAGATGCGCGTTGTAGTACCACTCCAGAATGTTCTCGCGCCCATAGTTCAGCCCGCCGTCGCCCAGCAGGAACCCAAGCCCGCCATAGTGAAGATAGTTCTGGTGGTCGCGCTTGATCGCGTTCGAAACAAACGCCAAGCCCACCTTGTCGTTGGCCCTCGACCATCCACTCCCCTTGTAGTCGCCGCCGGCCAGAATCGTCTGGCCGACCTCGGTATATGCGAACGACTCCCGCTTATCGTCGTTCCACCCGAAGCGCGCAAAGACGCGCAGGCTGTCGGTGACCTCCTGCTCTGTGTTCAAGCCAAACCCGTACTTGACTGCGCCAAAGGTCTCGGTCTGTGTGATGTCGGGCGTGCCAATCTCCCCGGCAAGATATTGCTGTACAGACTTGCGGTAGTCGCCCATGTGGGCGTGGTTCACGTAACTGAGAACGCGAACTACGCCGACGCGTTTTGAGCCGTCGCGCCCTGGTTTGACCAGGCCAGCCAGGAGTCCCTTGCGCAGCTCGAACTCCCAATTCTGCCCATTGGCGCGGCTGAACGCCCAGTCAAGATCGATTCCGTTGGCGACGATGGGCATTGCCGCGATGCCGTAGCGCGCCGACCAGTTCCGGTCGTCGTATTCAAGCACTCCGCCCACGGTGTAGCCGCGCGTGTCCGCGGCGTAGTCCCACGCGCCGTTGTTGTCGATGGTCCAGTTGGTGAACTGCAGATGGCTGTCTGTTCCGACGGAATTCACGTCAAAAATATCCGGAAGGCTCATCTTGCCGACGCGAATCTCAAACCGCCGCAACGGCACCTTTGTCGCCAGGGCGAGCGGTCCGCGTTCCTGATCGGCCATTTCGTCCGTCAGGCCTACTATCTGGCGTATCTCGCCACGGGAGAGATAGGGTACGGTGCTCAGGGTTGGGTTGCGCACCACGTCGAGGTTTGTGATGCCGCCGAGCCCTAGCGCCTGCGAGATCCCTCGCCCGCCCGCATTCTCAAAGTCGACAATCAGGTCCGTGTTGTACCGAGTGTTAGGCCGCAATTGATAGCCAACGTAAAGCGTCGCAACCTCCGACGCCTTCGTCTCAAACGTGTCCCGTAGACTATTCACCCCCTCATAGGGCGAGTGAAAATGTCCATGCATCTGAAAAATGCTGTTAGCCTGCCCCCCCACCCACCACCTTTCCCCCTCCCCGTGCGGCGCCATTGTGAGTACCGGCGTGTCCGAAGAAACTGATTTTTTCGTAGTAAGTTGCGGATCGGGACCAGCCGGAACCTGAGCATGTATTACATATGTATTACATGCCAGAGAGCAGGCTCCCAGAGCGAGGGTGGCGAGGATCGGAATGGGGCGGCGTATGGGCATAGAATGAAGGAGGTCCTATACCCCCTCTGGGTTAATACTATACCCCCGGTGGGTATAGTCAAGCCAAGGAGGCGCTCCATGTCCTATCAGGATCGCGAAAAGATAAAGCTGCTGCAACGACTGAGAAAAGTGCGCGGTCAACTCGATGCGATAGAGCGCTCGCTGACCGCCGACGAGGACTGCGGCGGCCAACTCATGCTGCTCGCGGCGGTGCGCGGCGGAGTTAACTCGTTGATGGCTGAAGTACTCGAAACCCATATCCGTTTTCACCTGGCGGATGGCGCCAAGGAGCAGATTGCGCCAGAACTCGCCGAAGACCTCATCGACCTGGTGCACGCGTATTTGAAGTAGTGCCATCGGGGATGAATGTCCCGCAAATGAGGGACGAGAACCTTTCCGTGTTGCGCAGTTCCGCTGCGGCCGCGGCAGAAGTTATGCCAATCATAACGGCGGGGACAGGCATGAAATATTAACGTCCGGTTGATTCCAGCAGCGGCGCCCATCTGCCCCATCCCCGAAAAAGCCCCCGTGCCACATCCTTGCGAGTTTTTTCTGCCGCAAGGGTGGGACAGCATTTCACTTCACCGAGCCGCTTTTCTCTTCTCTATTCCCTGCTCTCCGCCCCAGCCACTCCCAGCGCAAAGTCCGCAAAGACACCCGGCGACTTGCAACTTTACTCCCCGATTCATCGCGCCCTCTTGGTTATCTTCTTTTGTAGTCTCGCTGGCTAACCATTCAACAACCACGTCTCACGCGCCCTTCTTGCCGCTGGAGCCGCTCTTGCCGGAACCGCCCTTTCCGGATCCACCTTTCTTTGATCCGCCCGAACTGCCAGAGGAACCGTCGCCGCCGCTCTCCGAAGACTTGCTTCCACCACCGGACCTACCCGAAGACGATTCGTCAAGCGGTGCCACGCTCACGCGCATGGAGGCATACGAAATGCCGGGGACCGCACTCTCCGCGCGAGCCTGGAGCGACAGATTTGGATCGGCATCCTTGTGCACAAGGTAGCCCTGCACCAGGTCGAGATTCGGCAACTCTTTGGCGAGTTCTTCCGTGTGCTTCTGCGGCACCATCAGGTAGTCACCGGAGAGCAGGCCGATGTAGCGGTCTTCGCGATCCGGATCGGCATGCGCCTGCTGTGTGGCGACGGCGCTAGTCAGATTGCCCGCCATGATGAACTTCGTGCGATCTTCCCAGTAACTCAGCGCCTGGGTAAATGCGCTGAGAGCCGGCACGCTGATAGCCGGCAGCGACACCATGGGAGCGACAATCTTGGCCCCTTGCATGATGATGTTTAGCGCCTTCACAAAGACTGAAGTGCTGGCGGCCTTTGAAATGTTCACGGCGAGCTTCCCGGTCCCCTGCGTAAGCAGAATCTTGCTGGTACCCTGCTGCGCCTGCGGCGTCCTGAATCCGAGTTGCTCGAGCGACACTTTGCCCGCCTTGTTCGGCTCGAGCGATGCGATCGCCGTCCAGGCCAGCGGAGCAATGATGTTCATGTATGGGTGTATCTGCGTGGTGTCCACGCGAAGCTGCGATGCTCGAATGCTCGCGTCTCCATTCCCGGAAGTGGGCCGATACTGCGACAGCGAGATGCTCACGGCCACGTCGCCGTCATGATCCAGCAGCTCCTCCCTTTCGATGTCGGTGGCATAGCGAAGGCGTTTTTTCGTGTCGCTGTAGTGGAGATATTGAGTTTCGGCGGCAGGGTCGGGAAGCTGATCGCCAGGCCCGCGCGTCGCCGCCTTGTTCCCGTAGTTCTTGCTGAAGGGATCCACGGAATCGAAGAATCCGTTCCAGAAGTCATAGGAGTCGTGCGGAGTGTCTTCTGCCGAAGACTGTAGAGCGGCATCCTGCGCTGCGGCAAGTTGCGGCAGAAGAGCGGTCAGTAGTCCGAGCATCGAAGCGTCGACTACGAAGCTGCGGCGTGAAAGTGTCATGGTCGTACTCCTTCAAACCATCGTGGGCAATTGTCGATCCAGTCGGTTGACCCTGGCGACAGTTATCTTGCGTTCATTGCGCAGCCTCCTTCGGCACGCTGCGCATCGTTGTGAGCGCGATGCCCCAATTGGTGGGCACCTCGCCGGAGAATCCTCGGGTTCCTCCGCTGGTGTTCGCCAGCAGCTTTTCAAGGGGCGAGTCAACACCCCTGGTTCCACGCGTTGCCACCCCTTCAAAGTTCAGCGCGTAGGGGTCGGGAAGCGGCTGAGCGGTACTGAGCAGAATAAACGTATCTACACCGTAAGGCGGGCCTACCCGCAAGGTGCGCGCTCCGGGAAGAACAAACTGACGGCCATTGTCCGCATCGCTGGGAAACTGGTTCTCAGCGTAGTCGAGCGGGTATACCAGCGAGCCTTTCCCGTGACAATCGATGTCGAGAACGTAAACCCAACGCCTCTCAATCACCCGGTCGGTTGAATGCAAGGCCATATTGAACTGATCTCCCTGCCGCACGGGCGACCCAGGCTGTCCAGGCTGCGGTTGCCCCGCCGCGCCTGCCGCGGGAACCATGGCCAGCGTGTAGTAGTTGCCGGAGGAGGCGTCGGCAGAGCTATTGGCGAGATCGAGCCAACCGTGTACCTTGCCCAGCAGCGATGCATACTTGCTCAACGACTTGACGCCGTCGTCAAGATCGGCCAAGCCGGCCATGTCGACCCAGTCGCTGCGTACCGGATAGGGCGAAGTCGCCGAACAGCCGGGACTGTGATCGTGCGCGGCGGTTGCGGGCGGCCCTGCCGCCATCTCGTTCTTGTGGTACCAGGCGTAAGCAGGTCCATCCGCAGTGATCGTACCAATCAGCGCGTAGTCGGCGCGGTTCAAATCGCGCGCAATTTGAACCGCGCTCGCCGGGTCCGCCGGTATAAGTTTGGACGCCAATTCCCTCGGCGCCGGAAGGTTGGCCCACAGCCTGGCGCCATCGGGAAGATTGTGCTTCAAGGCATCCGCCGTAAGTTGCGCGCCAAGAATAGTGGGCTCAGGCGCGCCGGCTTTCTGCAAAGTCCAGTTCTTGCCATCCCAGCCGAGAATGTGCGTCCAGGGCTCCTCGGCCGGATCCGAATCGACGGTCACCCCGGAGGAAGCGATCGTATCTGCCGCTGCAACCACATCCTGGATGGTCAAATTCGAAGGCCATAGCCAGATGTGCAGCGGCGTCTGTTCCGCCGGGACCCATTTGGTCAGCTCGAAGATATCGCCGGGAGCCACCTTCGCTCCGGCCGGACTAACGACGCTTGCCGATGAACGCGCAATTCCTTGCAGATCCGTAACCTTCAGCGTGACAGTCTGACCCTTCTTGTCCAGGCTCGTCGAGGTGAACTCGCTGCCTACGCCAACACCCGAGACACGTCCGATGTCCAGCGAGACGCTGCCGCTGTCATCGGTCTGCAGAACTGCGGTGCGGATTTTTCCCGAGTCCGCCGCCGTCCCACCAAAAAGCGGTTGTTGGCGGCGCGCAGCGGTGGCGTCAAGATCGGGCTCCTGGTCCGGGACGCTGCCGCCTTCCAGAACAGCCTTCACTCGCTGGTAAACGAGCGAAGCCGGTGCGTTAGCCGGCAAAGCCTGTAGCGACTGAATCAGCGCGGCGGTAAACGCACCGTGCGGTTCCGCAGTCTTCTCGGCCGGCGGCATCTCTTTCGCTGTCTGGTCCTGCTGTGCGGCAGAGAATACCAGTGCCGGATTATCCAGACGCTCGGTGGGCGCTGGCCGCGGTTCTCCGCTGGGAAGCGTGTCGGGCGCTTCGGCAATGTCCCGTGGGTCGTAAGCCAGCTTACGCTCGCGATACTGTGGGCCAATCCCGCGGCTGATGCCACCGCTGTGACAACTGTCAAAGATCACCGTCAGATGAATTCCCTTGTCCAGCGCCGCATTGAAGATGTGCGTCATCTCACGGTCGCGCACGTCGAAGCCGCCCTTGTACGCGTCGGCGGGAACCATCGTGCTGTCCGCGTGAACATACTTGCCGCCAACCAGCACGGTTAGCTTGTTGCCTTTGCTGTTGACGCGCAGAGAACCGTGGCTGGCGTCATAGAGAACAACTGTGTCGCCGCGTTTGGGGATATCGACGAGATACTTCTGGATGGCAGCCAGAATGCCGTCGTGATCTGTCTGTGCAGAAGGCAGGACCACCACTCCGGGCCGTGGCTTGGGCGGTGCGGGATTCGTAAGCAAGGCCACCTGGTTGGCGGGAAATCCGAACTTCGGGCTCGTCAACAAGTCGGCCATGGCCTGCGCATCGTTAACCGCTCCGTCAAGATTCTCAAAGCTCCCCAACTCGCAGCGGCCATAGATGCAGCCTGCCGGATGCTGCGCCGTCGACCCTGCGGGTTGATAGGTGTTGATGCCAATCAACAGGGCGCGCTGGGTCTGGGACGCAGCCATTGCGCCAGCCAGCGCGAATACTATGGAAGAGAGAGCGGTAACGTACATTTTCATAACTGTTCCACATCCAATGAAACGGAAAATGTCGCAAAGTTGCTCTCCAGGCGGAGAATTCATTCATTGTAACGGTTCGTAATCTAACTAGAAATAGAAATCTAGGTCCCGTGTGGAAGTTACCCGCGCGAAAGTTACAATTCTTTACATTGCGGTTCTACAGATCTGCTCTCGATCCGGCCAGTTCCTCTTCCGGCGCGAGTCCAAGGAACTCCTGAAAGACATCGTTCGAAAGCAGCCGCCCTTCCGCGGTCAGACGCACAACTCCTCCGCTGGATTCAAGCAGGCCGGTCTCAGCCAGCCGCGCAGCAACTTCGAGCGCCGGCGCAACCATCGCGCGCCCAAACTCGCGCTCGAGCGCGGCCACCTTTACCCCTCCATTGAGCCGAAGGCCGAGGAACCAGGCTTCCTCGTGTTGACTCGTCGGAGAGAGCCACGCGGTCTCCGGTGGCTGCGCGCCTTCGAGAAACCCGCCTAGTTCATCCGTAGTCGTTGAACGAAGCACGTACCGTGGTTCGCCTCGCTCCGTTTCATTCGACGCCGCCCGCAGCATCGACGACGCATCCAGCCCCACCCCCAGGTACGGTCGCCTCTGCCAATAGCGCAGATTGTGCCGCGAGCCAAATCCCGCGCGGCAGAAATTCGAAATCTCATACTGCTCGATCCCCGCGCCACCGAGCTGATCGATCGCCATTCCATACATCCGCGCAATCGCGTCGTCGGAAGGCACAAGGCCCGCACGGTAGCGTACGCCGCCAGCCAGCATCTCCCGCCCCAGCCGGGAGTCTTCGTCCACCTCGAGCATGTAGACACTGGCGTGGGGAACGCCGGAGTCGACGAGCACGTTGAGCGACTCCTGCCACGAGTCGAAAGTCTGCCCTGCAAGCCCCGCAATTAAATCGACATTCAGATTAGCAATTCCAGCCGCCCGGAGACGGCGCAAGTCGTCCGCAACAATCGCCCGGCTGTGCAGACGCCCGCTGGCATGAGCCTCGCTGTCAATAAAGGACTGCACGCCCAGACTGACGCGGTTTACGCCCGCCCCGACCAGCGCCACAAGCGTCTCGTCAGCAATCTGACCCGGCGCACACTCGACGGTAATCTCGGCATCCGGATCGAAATCGAACTCCGACCGCATTGCCGCAAATAAGCGAACCAGCAGCTCCGGCGCCAGCAAACTCGGCGTCCCACCGCCCAGATACACGGTGTCCACGCGCCGCGGCAGTTCCACGCCCATTTGAACTGCCCACTCGCCTGCCGCCTTCAACTCATGAATCAGCCGATCGACATACCGTCCGTGCTCACTGGCCGGATAGACTCCCGAAGCAAAGTTGCAATAGGTGCACTTTGACCGGCAAAACGGAATTGAAATGTAAATGCCCAGTGAATTGTCCCGGTCAACAGCCATATAAGGATTGTTTCACGCGCACGGCCAGGTCCCCTATTGCTCAGATTCCCTCCCCGCTTCGTGCAATCATCTTAACTAGTACTACAGTTGTATTTGCTTCTTCCACACTGATCCGGGCCTAAAGGCCATGACGATTGGGCCTTTTTCAGGGGGTTAAAACCCCCTGCTCCCTCCGGATTTCGCGATCTACAACTGTAGTACTAGG
>Ga0182027_10012167_pt1 | contig 12105 bp, 12 predicted proteins | sample 712E1DmetaG_FD_121300 | JGI IMG/M metagenome (GOLD analysis project Ga0182027, IMG submission 121300) | Permafrost microbial communities from Stordalen Mire, Sweden - 712E1D metaG (Illumina Assembly) | ecosystem: Environmental > Terrestrial > Soil > Wetlands > Permafrost | place: Sweden...
GAGCGGGCGGGGAAAACTCCGAAGGAAATTCCTATTACCGCCGAGACCCCGAACCCTATGGCGATTGCATAAAATGGTACGGAAAATGTCCAGGCCAGGTGCGCGGAAGTTGCGATGACGGAAACAATCCAGCCCAAGAAGGAGCCCACGGCTATTCCTATTATTCCTCCGAAAATTGTGACCACAATAGACTCAATCAAAAATTCATTCAAGATGTCAGATTCGCGCGCGCCCAAAGCTTTTTTGAGTCCGATTTCCGCTGTTCGCTCTGTTACCACCACATACATAATGTTCATGATGCCCACGCCGCCGACGATAAGCGAAATGGCGGCAATGGCGATAAGCAGAAAGGTGATGCCGTTAAAAATTGTATTGAAGGTGTCCAGCGCCTGCGCCTGGGATTGCACCTTGAAATCATCTTTGTTCGGGTCGGTGATGCTGTGGTTGCGACGCATCAATGTTTGTATTTCGGAAATAGTAGAATCACTTTGGTTTATATCCTGCAACTGCACAATTCCAACGGTAATATAATCAATACCGAGAAGTTTTTTCTGCGCAGTGTTGAGCGGTATGTATATGAGGTCATCGCCGCCGCCGAGCGCGCCTTGCGCAGTGTAAACGCCGATAACTTGAAAGTTTAAAGCGCCGACGCGAAGCAATTTCCCTATTGGGTCATCCTGAGCGAATAAATCTTTGGCGACACTTGCCCCAAGAATAACCACTTGTGCGCCACCGGTGTCTTCGGCCTGCGTGTAAAATCTTCCTTCTGACAAAGTATTTTTATCTATGTTGAATCTCTCCGCTGAGGCGCCGTAATAAATAACACTTTTATTATTATTCCGATAACTCACCGGAGCGAGACCGGTGACGATGCCATAATCATCCACGACATTGCCGAGCTTTTTTATTTCATCCAAATCTCTCTGCTTAAAACTGGAAATAACCACGCCGGAAAATGCACCGCCGGGACCGCTAGAACTTGCTGCCAGATTTTTGGTGGTGGGCGGAACACGCGTTTGAATAAATAATGTATTCGTGCCAAAAGTGCCGACTTCCGCGTCAATCAGAGACCGGAAACCGGCGCCCGCCGAAAGCACTAAAATAACCGTGCCAATACCGATAACAATCCCAAGCATGGTGAGGAGTGTCCGTCCCGGATTTGCGCGCAGAGCTTTAATTGATTGTTTAAATGCTTTTATCATAATTTTTTAAAGACGGTCTTTAAAGAAGTTTCCCCAAAGACCGTCTTTTGGGTTACTCATATCTTAGCGCATCAATCGGATTTAATCTGGAAGCTTTAAAAGACGGATACAAACCGAAGACAACACCGGTCAGAGCCGACACGCCGACCGCGAGCACGATGGACATTATGGAAATAACAAAGTCCCAATCAAAGCCGAGCTTCCGCATCAGTACTGACATCAAATATGATGTCAGTACCCCGACGATGATGCCAATGACTCCGCCGATTAAAGTCAGTATTCCCGCTTCCAGTAAAAATTGCCGCATAATCACCGCATTAGTCGCGCCGACGGCTTTTCGCAAACCTATTTCACGCGTCCTTTCTGCCACGGTGGCGAGCATAATATTCAAAATTCCCACCCCACCGACAATCAAAGAAATAGCCGCCATGGATGTCAAAAATAAAGACAAAGCGGAAGTGATGGTCGTGAGCAAATCCACGGCCGTGGCCTGGTTGCGCACAGTGAAATCTATATCTTTGTCGTTTAAAATATGATGTCTCTGTTTTAAAACATTTGTGATATCTGTGATTGTGCGATCAATATTGTCGGCGGAATCAACTTTGACATTGATAGCTTGTAGGTAATGAATACCGAGTAATTGTTCTTCGCCGATCGCCAAAGGTAAAATTATTTGGTCATCCTGGTCCTGGAAAAATGCCGTTCCGCGAGGAGTGATGACACCAACAATACGCAGTGGTATGCCTCCGGCTGAGGTCTCTGAAGCGTTTCTTACTTTGATTACCTGCCCTATCGGGTCTACTCCGGTGCCGTCAAAAAGCTCGCTCGCCACCGTAGAACCCAGCACCACGACGTCGGCCGAGCCGTCTGCGTCTCCCTCACTCATAAAACTTCCTTCCTGCATTGAAAAATTTATAACATTCGGATATCCGGAATCGGTGCCAATAAAATTCGTATCAACGCTTTTGTTTTCCCAGGCAACGGTTACGCTCCCTCGAACCGTAGCGCTAACGGCCGCGGCATCAGGCACTTGGGTAGGAGAACGCAAGGCGGTGGCATCGGAATCCACTAAACTGGTAATGACCACTCCGAAGGCCTGAACCGGCGGACCATTCGGGTCGCTCTTCCCGGGCTGGATGCTTAAAAGATTGCTCCCAAGTTTGTTGATTTGCCCTAAAACCAAAGATTGCGCGCCGGCTCCGAGAGAAATAATGACAATTACTCCGGCCACGCCGATAACAATACCGAGCATGGTAAGAAAAGACCTTCCCTTCCTGGAAAGCAGACTGCGAATGGTCATTTTAATGGTAGATATGAAATTCATGTTTATATAATTAATTTATTAAAATCTTCACTTGACTTTCATTTTACATTTGCTATAATTTGCTCCTAAACGGCTTCGGCCTCGGTTCCGCGAAAGCGGAATCAGACAACACCAGAAGGCGGTTATAGACTACATAAGTTTATAACCGCCTTCTGTATTTCTTGGTAGTTTTTCTCGTCTATAAAACCCATTTTAGAAATTAATCTTTTACCGTCAATGAGTCGTATTTGAGAAATAATCGCTACGCGGTCTATGCCATCGTTAAGATTGACTGAAGAATAAAATTTGCTTGTCTTTTTTGTCGTCTTTATTTTTGTAGAAAGCGGAAATCCCCAAAAAATTTCTTTATTAAATTTTTTAAATACAAGCACTGGTCTGGCAAAATCTTCACCTTTACCATCTTGTTCAAAACCCACATTACTGCCCACTGAACACCACCATACTTCCCTTTCGTGAAAAAACAATCGCTCATCGTTTCCATGCTCAATTTCAGTTTTCTTTTTATGCCATTGTGTATAATCTTTTTTCATAAACATCTTTTATTTCTTTAGTTCTTTGTCGGGAGTGGCAATTGTGCGATTTTTGACAAGCTCATCGCCTATTATCATGCCGTCTTTGATGTGGATGATTCTCTTGGCGTGATTGGCGGTGTCCATTTCGTGCGTCACCAGAATAATTGTGTGCCCCTTATCGTTCAGCTTTTGCAAAATTTCCAAAACGGCATTGCCGGATTTTGAGTCCAGGTTTCCCGTCGGCTCATCGGCAAAAATAACCGCTGGGTCGCAGACGAGCGCCCGGGCTATCGCCACGCGCTGTTTTTCTCCGCCGGAAATTTGGTTGGTATAGTAATCCAAACGATGCGACAGACCGACATCCGAGAGCGCCTTTTTTGCCAGATCGTCATGGTTTTTCTTTTGGCTGTAGACAAGCGGAAGCTTCACATTGTCCAGTACCGTTGTGCGCGCGAGCAGGTTAAATGATTGAAAAACGAATCCGATGCGCTCGTTCCTGAGCTTCGCCAAATAATCTTTATCAAAGTCAACCGTGTTCTTACCCTCAAATTCATAAGTGCCGGAAGTCGGACGGTCCAGAAAACTCAAAATGTGCATCAGGGTGGATTTCCCCGAACCGGATGGACCCATAATAGCCACGAATTCTCCTTGCTCCATGCTGAAATCAATACCATAAAGAACGGAAGTCAAGACCCCTTCGTTGGTATAGTCCTTCGTCAAATTCTCTGTTTTGATTATGGGCATAGCTTCTATTTGATGTAAGTCACTATCTCCTGCCCGGCGGACAACCCAGAAGTTATCTCTGTCAGTCCGCCGTCGGCCTCAAGCCCGGTTTGCACGGGTACTTCGTGGTAAGTTTTATTTTTGAGATCATCAATAACCTTGACATATTTTTTGCCATCTCTGTTTATGACCGCCGATGACAAAACTGCCAAAACATTCTTTTTCTGCGCCACTAGAATAGTCATATTGTCTGTCATGCCCGGTTTAACTTCCGGAATCTTTTCCAAACTGCCGGTCACTTTATAATTAACCACCCCGGAGACAATGGTAGAGGCGGGATTAACGGAGAGTACCGCGGTTGTAAAATGCTGGTCGGGACCGAGCGCGTCAAAGGTGTTATCAATTGATTGTCCCACGGCGACAGAAGCAATGTCCGCCTCGCTAACCAGCGCCTCCGTGTGCAACGCTCCGACATTTAATAATTTTATCGCTTCTTTTGTCGCTTGCGCCAATTCTCCGGCTTTTATGTCTACTTGAGTAATCGTCCCGCTTTCGGGAGCAATAATTTTAGCATTTTCTATTTCGGCGTTTATTATATCCACGCTTGCTTGCGCTTGCTCCACTTGCGCATCAGCCACCGATGAAGAATCAGAAGTTCCTACGCTTGCCTGCGCATCGGCGATAGCTTTATCGCGATTATCAAGCGCCAGCTGATAGGCGTTATAATTTGCCAAATAATTAGGAGCTTTTTCGTTTGGAATTTCAATAATCCAATCCGCCGTATCTACGGTATTGGAAGTTGATGTCAGATACAAACCCGAATCGCCGATGGGCTCTGAAATTATACTGTTGCTCATACCCGTGCCAGCAGTCAATCCAGAAGCGGAAAAGCTTATCCCGCCGGAACTGTAATAAAAATGAAGATTGATTATTCCCTCTTTGCCCAAAGTATAGTTGCCGCTAATTATCGGAGCGATGTAATTTTGGGTACCGTCGCTCGGAACCGCTTCGGGTGTGGAATTTAAAAGATTCTGATAGGCCGTCTTGACCAGGGTGTCTTGCTGGGCGGTCACGTTCGCAACATTATCCTTTGAAGCAGACGCTTTTTGCTCAGCAATTGTCAGACCCGCTTGCGCGCTGTGCAACTGCGCCACGAGGTCGCTCATGTCAAGCTCTGCCAACAGTTGGCCGGCGTGAACGATATCCCCTTCCTTCACAAAAATTTCTTTAACCACCCCGCTGGATTGAAAGCCCAAATCCAGATCCGTGGAACTGACAACTTGCCCGGTGGTTAAGACCGTTTTCTCTATGTCCTGCAGTTGAGCCACTCCGGTCTGAATACCGCTGGTATCGGGCTTTTTGCTAAAAATGAGCCAGCCCAAAAATAGCACAACCAGAATGATGACTGTCCAGATAATTTTCTTTTTAGTAAAGAATGTCCTTATTTTCATTAAAAATGTTTTGATTTGCATAAAGATAGTATATAACAAATAAGCCCGCGGAGCAAGCAAAATAACATTATTTCAAAGGCCTGAAATGGAGATGAAGAATTTTAAACCAATTTTTTGAGTTCCTGCTCGTATTTTTTCATCACCAACATTCCGGCATCCATTTGGCTCATTCCGCCTTTGACCTTCTCCTCTATTTCCTTTGCAATAGTCTGAAAAAGCTCAGGATTCTTCTCTATCATCTTTATAAACATGTCTATCTGGGCTTCCGGCACGCCCTTGGTGCGAAGCATTTTTTTAAGTAAAAAATTTTGAAACATGTGATTTTGCGAAATCATGTCGCGCAACCGTCCATTAAGCGCGACTCTTAGTATAGCATAAAATTATCCACCTCTTCACCTAGTTTTTTGTTTGGAATTGTTGTATGGTTTTTAGCGAAGGAGAAGCGCACCATGTGCCTCATGTTATCATCAACGGCCCTCGAAGGGCTCAACCCCCTCCGAGGTGAGATAGAGAAGGCTCCTATCCCATACAGGCCAAGCCCCGCCCCGCCTCCGGATGGGACGCAGGAGATTTGTGGATTGGAGCTAGGAGCAGCGATCGCTATCCTCTTTTCCAGTCCCCCCCTCTGGACACGGCAACCCGGCGAGTCACCGGACGATCACCGAGACGGTTGTTAGGCCGTCCCACATACAGGGCGTCCCATCTGGCGCCCTGTTCTTTATTTATGTTTATTCATCCAAAATTTCAAAATCACTCCCAACTTGAGGAACAACCCTTTTTCGACGAATGAAGTAAACCGCATAAGCCGACGCTCCTATAAACGCAATTGAAATAATAAAAATAATTACCGAAAGTACCGAACCCTGCGGATTATTTGCTTCTTCATTTTTTACAACATCGCTTGAAACTACTGAAGTGGCTAAATTTTTCAAGGCGGGAACAGGCTCACCAACCCCTCCTACCCTCCCCGAAGGGGGGAGAGAAAGAGAAACAGTCCCCATGGATTGCTCCCTCTCCTTTGGGGAGGCCTGCCCGCCAATTGGCAGGCGGGGCTGGGGAGGGGTCGTATAATCAAACGCAACCGCGTGCTGTGAATTAAGCAGCTTCAGAGTATTTTTATCTCCAATAGAAAAATGGGTAATTTGAGAAGAAATAGTCATGGTCTTGTTCGGCTCCAAAATAGTATTTCGCGGAAATGTAAAACTTTTATTATCGCTCACCAGAAACCAATTTGAAATATCTACATTATCGCCCCCATTATTTTTTAGCTCTATGAAAAAATCTTTTTCATCTCCGACGGAAGATATGGAAATTTCTGGAGCTACTACTTTTATTGTCACTTTTTCTGTTGCGTCCGGGGTATCGGCAAGGTAATTTGAATAATATTCCAGAAGGACAGTGTAATCGCCCGGATAAAAGTAAGTATGCATAATTTTCTCGTTGCTGGTCACCGGCGCTTCTCTGGAATCCCCATCGCCAAAATTCCAAAAATATTTGCCGTAAACCAGTCGTTCCCCCTCTGTTCCGAAAACATTGCCCTCCAGCGTAAAAGGAATCCCGACATAGGCGAGCAAATTGGCGGTAATTTGAACTTTAGTTTTCTGTGTTATTACCGCTGTTTTTGTTTTTGAACTTGCTGTGCCATTGGAAGAAGCAGCTGAGCTAACGCTATCACTGCTATCACCATCATCACCGCTACTTTGATCATCGGTTGTGGAGACGGACGGCGGAGGAGAAGAGACTGTTTCGTTTGCTGCTCCCGGTGTCGGAGTGGCGCTAACCCAAGAACCGCTATCGGTCCTTTGAATACTTTGTCCGTCAGGCGGATTATCCGCGACAGAGGACTCACCACTCCCCCAGCCAACTTTGTCCACGACTGCCTGATCTCCATTTTTCAACTGAATTGTATTTGATTCTGTGAGGGTCAAACTGTCTAAAACAATATCGGCCTTATCCATTGCGCTTTTGGAAATCAAAAAATAAGCGCCGGCATTAATTATTTTATTCTCAAAATATGTTTTGGAAACCAGAGATCCAAAATCGCTTCCAGTCGCCGTTTTTCTCTGGATATACCAATTAGTCAAATCAACCGCGGAACTACCATTATTATAAAGCTCCACAAATCTTCCTTCCGTAGGACTTAACTGAACCTCATTTATAACCACCTCCGCTCGCGCAAAGCTAAACTTACACAAAAAAAACACCGCTACTAAAAATAAAATTAGTTTTTTGGACATTATATTTTACAAATTAATATGCTACAATATTATCATGAACGAAAACGAAAATAAAATAGATCCCGTTAGAGTTATGGGGATAAGTGAAGATATGTTATATAATCGAAACTCTAACGGGATAGATTTCTTGGCAATTGGGGATATCGTGGTAGATGAATTTATAAAATTAAAAGACGGAAGCGCGGATGTAGTGGGAACTCCCGATACGCCGGATTATAAAATCTGTCTTCCTTTCGGAGAAAAGATGCCTTATGAAGACGTCTTCGTCAGACCAGCCGTTGGTAATGCGGCCAATGCGGCTATTTGTTCGGCTCGCTTGGGACTCAGCACGACCTTCGTCACAAATCTTGGAAATGATAAAAACGGAGAAGATTGCTTGTCGGAACTCAAGCAGAATAATGTAAAAACAGATTTTGTAAAAGTTAATGCCGGTTTCAAAACGAATTATCATTATGTACTCTGGTATGGCGCCGAGCGCACCATTCTGATCAAGCACGAGGATTACCCGTACGTCCTACCTGATATCGGCCATCCTAAATGGATTTACTTCAGCTCGGTAAATGAAACTGCCTTCCCTTATCATAATAAATTAACCGACTATTTGGATGCCAACAGCGACATCCAGCTTGCTTTTCAGCCGGGCAAGTTTGAAATAAAATTAGGCAAGGATAAACTGGAGAAACTCTATAAACATTCAAAAATATTTTTCTGTAATGTTGAAGAAGCGGAAAAAATTCTTGGCATAGAAGAGCTTGAAGTTAAGGACCTTTTGAAAAAGATGCGAGAGCTTGGTCCGCAAACCGTTGTCATTACCGATGGACCGCGCGGGGCATACGCTTATGATGGGAAAGATATTTGGTTTATAGAGGCCTACCCCGACCCTAAGCCTCCACTTTCCCGTACCGGCGCCGGAGACGCATTTTCTTCTACCATTTTGTCCGCAATTATTCTGGGTAAAACTCTGCCAGAAGCGCTCGCCTGGGGAGGAGTAAACGCTATGGCGGTAGTTCAGCAAATCGGCGCACACACAGGACTCCTCAGCCGGGAAAAGTTGGAAGAATATATTAAAAATGCCCCGGAGGGGTATATTGCAAGAAAAATATAAAATACCAACCTCACCCAAAAATACCAATTCAACTTCTTGACCTCACCCCCTGCCCCCTCTCCTTGTGAAGGAGAGGGGAAAATACTAGAAAGCATTTAGGGTGAGGTAATGTATTTTTTGATTTTATTTAATACTTCTTCCAAACCATTCTCTATTTCACTATTTAAAAATCTAATTGTAGTATAACCAAGTTCTTCAAAATATCTATCTCTGTTTTCGTCATATTCCTTCGCACCTTTGGTGTTGTGCGAAGCACCATCAATTTCTATTATTAATCTGCACTCCGAGCAATAAAAATCTAAAATATATCCTCCTATACTATGTTGTCTTTTAAATTTTCTTCCAAGTTTGTTGTTTCTAATTTTAAACCAAAGTATTTCCTCTTCTTTTGTTGATTTTTCACGCAACTCTCGTCTGCGATCTTTTAATTTTTCATTATTATGTATAAGTGGCATTTGTATTGCATTTTACTCCCTTCTCCTTCTCAAGGAGAAGGGCTGGGGATGAGGTCATCCCCCTCTCCTTCTCAAGGAGAGGGGCTAGGGGTGAGGTCAGGATTTCCTTTTCAGCACCTTGCGCACTACCTCTTTGATAGAATTTTTTCCCATGCCGTAATGTTCTATGAGTTCGTCCGGCGTACCGGATTGGCCAAATAAATCTCGCACTCCGACAAATTCTATTGGCACGGGAAAATTTTGCGCAAGAACTTCTGCCACAGCAGAACCCATTCCCCCGGCAATCTGATGCTCTTCTACGGTCACTATTGCTTTACACTCTTTCGCCAGAGAAATTATTGCATCTACGTCTATTGGTTTGATAGAAGATAAATTCATTACTTTGGTTTTTGTTCCCTCCGCTTCCAATTCTTTAGCGGCAAGCAAGGCCCTGTGAAGAAGCGAACCCGTTGCAATTATTCCCACTTGCGCTAATCCCACATCCGGAAACCAATAAATTTCTGCCTTGCCTATTTGCATAGGGGTTTCCTCAGTGGTAATGACTGGCGTTTTTTCACGGGCTAAACGTAAATATGCCGGCTTGCCGGTTTTCACAAGTGCAATTGTCATTTTCTTTGCCTCCACTGCATCACAAGGAGAAAGCACATCCATATTAGGAATCACCCGCATCAAAGCAATATCTTCCAACGCCTGATGCGTGCCGCCGTCGGGGCCGACGGAAACACCCGCGTGCGAGCCAACTATTTTTACCGGTCGGTCGTTGTAAGCTATGGTTGTCCTTATCTGTTCCCAATTTCTGCCCGGAGAAAACATTGCATAAGAAGAACAAAAGGGAATTTTTCCCATCGCCGCCATACCGGAGGCAACCGTCACTAAGTTTTGCTCTGCCACACCCATTTCTACAAATCGTTCCGGAAACTTTTCCGCAAATAAATTCATTTGAGTGCTTTCAGTCAAATCAGCGCAAAGTCCCACAACGTTTTTATCCTGCTCCCCTGCTAAGACCAAACCTTCTCCGAAACCTTTGCGGATAGACACTTGCTCAACATCGTCGTTGAAAATTTTTGGATTAAGTTTTAATTTTGGATTAAGCATTTGATTTTTTCAGACCATTTCGTTGATATTAACAAAATGGTTGTGGATAACTTACTGATGTTCGCTTTTAATTTTCCCGCCCAGTGTTCGCAATTCATTCAAGGCCATTTTGGCTTCAACTTTATCGGGCGTTTTTCCATGCCAATGGAAATCTCTTTCAAATTCTTTCACTCCTTTGCCTGGTATTGTATGCGCGATAATTACCGTCGGTTTTTCATAAATCGCTTGCGCTTCTTCCACCGCTTCGTTAAGAGCTTTGAAATCATGGCCCGAGACCTCTATCACATGCCAATTGAAGGCTCGCCATTTATCTGCCAACAACTCAAGCGGCATTATGTCTTCGGTAAAGCCATCTATCTGAATATTGTTTCTATCCACGACAGCGATTAAATTTCTCAATTTATTTTTCCCAGCCAGCATTATTGCCTCCCAAGTGTTTCCTTCGTCGTGTTCTCCGTCGGACATAAAACAATAAATGGTTCGACTTTGCTCACCACGAGTAAAAGAAACTGAACTATTCATTCTGTCCGCCAATGCCATGCCCACCGCCTGAGATAATCCTTCGCCCAGCGGTCCGGATGAATTTTCAACATAGGGCAAATATTGCCTGTGCGGGTGTCCCTGCAGGCGAGTACCAAATTTACGCAATGTTTTCAATTCTTCAACTGGAAAATATCCCGCATATGCCATCGTGGCGTACAAAACCGGACAAATGTGCCCGTTGCTGAGCACTAATCTGTCGCGTTCTTCCCATGAAGGATTCTTCGGATCGTGTTTTAAAATATGAAAATAAAAAAGAGCAAAAATATCCGCCATGCCAAGGGGCCCGGCCGTGTGCCCGCTTCCTGCCTCTAAAAGCATTTCAATAATACTCTCACGAATATCGTTCGCTTTAGTTTCCAGTTCTAAAACTTTTTCTTCAGTTAAAGATGCCATTGGTAATATTATACCAAACTTTGAAAATTCTGCAGCGCGCCTATCGGATCCGGACTTTTCCAAATACTGGAACCTACCGTCAATCTGTCTGCTCCGGCATCCAATATCATTTGCGCGTTTTCTAAATTAACGCCTATATCCACTGATATCACAATTCCGGGTAATTCTTTTTTAAGAAATTTTATATTTTCTAGCGCTTTATCGGAAAAAACTTCCCCCTGAACGCCGATTTTATCGGAACCCATGCAATGCAAGAAATCCACCTTATGAGACAACCTGGACACAACCGCTAAATCATCGCTTGGCTTGAAGGCCAGACCCATCTCCACATTGTCCCTTATATATATATCCAAACCCTCCAAGAAATGTTCAAATTCTTCCAGATTTTTCTGCGCGCCCAGGTGAAAAATCATTCTCTTGGGTCCCAGTTTCATATAAATATCAAAATTCTCCACCGCGTTCGCCACCATCAAATCAAACTCAAAATCAAAATCATCCCAGAAAGGCAGGCCCTCTTCTTCGTTTATAATTTTTAGAAAGTCAAAATCTTCAAATCCACCGGTCGCGAAGGGCCAGGTTTGATTTTTCACATAAATGCCATCGCAGAAATCTATCTGTACACATGATACTTTCCCGCGCAAAAAAGTAAGCTTATTTTTTATTTCGTTAAAATCTTTTTCTAAAATAGCGGGAGTTATAGCAACCATTTTTTTAATCAATTTTTATTTCGTCTATTTTTCCCAAACGACGAATATGTCTTTCATCTTTACTGAACGGGGTCTTCAGCCATAGATCAACGGCTTCCATCATGGACTCTTCGGTGAAATATCTGGCGCCCAGAGAAAGTATATTTGCGTTGTTGTGCTGCCTGGACCGAACAATTATATTTGCTTCGTCATCCACAATGGGCTTTGACTCTCCGTAATCAACTATCGCCCGCACGTGGGGAAATTTATTCGCGGCAATGGCCTCGCCTTCTCCAGTACCGCCCAGGATAATGCCCCTTGATCCATCCGGGTCTTTGGAAACTGCTCGGGCAACAGGAATAACAAAATCAGGATAATC
>Ga0182027_10012168_pt1 | contig 12104 bp, 9 predicted proteins | sample 712E1DmetaG_FD_121300 | JGI IMG/M metagenome (GOLD analysis project Ga0182027, IMG submission 121300) | Permafrost microbial communities from Stordalen Mire, Sweden - 712E1D metaG (Illumina Assembly) | ecosystem: Environmental > Terrestrial > Soil > Wetlands > Permafrost | place: Sweden...
AACGGCACCCACTTGCCATATCAAATCGAGCGATGGGTCGATAGTACTAATAATAAAGACTCTGCGGAAATATGGGTAAAGCTTGACACAGTATACGGCAACAACAGCACGCAATCAATTAAAATTTTCTGGGGCAAAAGCACTGCCGTCGACAGTTCGAGCGGCCCTGCGGTATTTGATTCGGCAAACGGGTTCAACGGTGTATGGCACATGAAGGAAGCCCTCGGCAATATTTCCGATGCAACGTCAAAGGGCAATACCGGTGTCAATATGGGAACCACAAGCATCGCCGGCATAGTGGGCTATGGAAGGCTTTTCAACAAGAGTTACATAAATCTGGGAACATCGCCTTCCCTTTGCGGGTTGACAAACGCAATTTCCGTTTCCGCATGGCTCAAAACCAGCCAGAAAGATACCAATGTATCGGTGATTCGAAACAATCAGCACTTTACCGCGATGCAATTCGATTCGACGCATGCGTGGACCACGATGTGGAACGCCGGTACTCCCAAGGGTATCGGCTACGGCACCTTCAGCGACGGCCAGTGGCATCATTTTACATTTCAATTCAGGGCAGGAACGGGATGCGCCATTTACAAAGACGGAGTCCAAGTCGCAAAGGATTCGACAGATACCGCAGGACTTTCGGCGACAAACGGCGCATTTTATCTTGGCGCAACCGAATCGGCGAATGAAAATTATAACGGAATACTCGATGAAGTGCGCGTGGAAAAAGCATTTCATTCCGTCGACTGGATCAAACTTTGTTATCAGAACCAACAGACAAACCAAACCTTTTTCTCAATTGTAGTACCTGTTACTTCGGTGACCTATAAATACAACCCTGTTAGCTATATAACCGGTTCGACCGTCATGCCCGATACCGCAGTGGTTGCCGGCAAAGTCGATTCCTTTTCAGTTTCGCCAAATTTGCCTTCAGGACTTTCCATTTCCAAAACCACCGGAATCATAAGCGGCGTTCCGTCAACAGCAACGCCAACAACATCCTATACGGTCACTGCAAAAAACGGCGCAACGCCGATTCCTGTTTCCTTAAGCATTACAATATATTCGGCCGTGAAAGCTTCGATCTGGTCACGCGATTCAAGCGGCGCAATGCCGCTTACCATTTCGTTTGTCGACACCTCGACCGGCGATTACTCGAAACGGAAATGGATTTTCGGCGACGGGGCCGTCGATTCTGTCACAAAAAACCCATCTCACACCTACACTTCGGCAGGGACCTATTTTGTCAAGCTTGCCGTTTGGGGCAACGGCGGTGTGGACACGGCGCGCAAAACCATATTGGCCTGGACAACAGGCAGCAACCCTCTGCAAATGGACGCCCAATACCTTTATACCAAACCGGCCGGCGATTCGCAGAAAGTGGCATTGCTTGTCCGCAATATCAATTCCATCATATCCCCGACGAATTCGGTCCCACCCTTGACCGCGGATTCCATAGGTATTTGGTACCAAACTGGAAAAATCCCCACATCGCCCGACAGCTCGTTGTTCCTCAAAAAATATCTTTTATCTACCTTAAAATCCAAGGGCGACCAGTACCCGGACACGCTGATGGTCCCTGCAATCCCGGCAGGGCAAAACTATTACGGGTTCATGACCACAATCTACTGGTCGGATAAAAAAATGACCCTGTTTTCAAACGGCAACGGCAGCCTCGTGCTGATGAGAGACACGGTGACGCCGCCCAATACTATTGTTTTGTCGGGAAAATACCTGCCGAACGACACGGCAATGGTGTACGTTGACAGCGTTTTGAGCATCGATACGAACAAGGTCGACAGTTTGTTTATCACCTACAATATCACGAAAGACTCTGTTGATTTTGGAAACAATTTGACCACGCAGGGGTTTTCCATACATGACGTGGCAAAAGCGGCGAAAAACAACAGGTTCCAATATCCTTTTATCAATCATCAGGCCTTTTACAACGGGAAGAAAACGATATACTTCGCTGCGAGGGTAATGGGAATAAACGACAAAGCAAGCGGGGTAAAGAAATGCCAAATTATTGTGGGCCAAGACCGACCGACCAATCCTGTTGTCCTGAAAGCAACGCCATTATCCCCAAACCGGATACAATTAACGTGGAACAACCTGAGTTCATACGGCTTTAATCGAATTATAATCTTGTATCAGACGCAACAGCCTTTCGATACGACAAGCGATATGTCGTTACTAATGCTCGACACTCTTGTTCCGGCATTCCCGTCCGACACTTTCGTGGTCGGAACAACGTTCCATGAATCCACGAAGTATTATTTCGGCGCCCAGGTTTACAAAAACAATTTATGGTCCTCTATTACGACAAATTCGAGCGCAACGGCAACGACACCGGCCTCAGTGATCGGGAAACTCGATTCGAACACCATCCATCTTGTTAAGCCAACGATCTTCGATACGACGAAAAACACAATCAAGGTAAAGTGGACTGTAAACAGGGTCGTGTCCGACAATCTTGAAATCGGAATTTCCTACTCGCTTAAATCAATGCCTACACAAGACACAAGCATCGGCGTCAAAAACATCATTCCGGTGAAAGGAAATACCGACAGCGCGATTGTCACTCTGAATGAGGCCCTTTCATTCAATTCGACCTATTATATAGCGTTATGGCTCCATAAGCCCGACGGCAAATGGACCGATCCAACCCAAGCGTCTTCCGACAGCGTCGTTGTCCCGGCCGCCACCTGGCAATCGGTGGTTTACTTTACAAAATATACCGACACGGTGTTTGCCTTCAACCAGAACATCAGGCTGATGAATAAGCCCGGAAACGTCAGCAACTCGGTAAACATACTGACGTTTTTTTCGCCGCCGCAACAGGCCATACAAGGATTCTCTCAGGTCAGCGGCGGTGTTGAGTTTAGCAACAAGGACCTCGGCGACCCATTCTATATCGGACTCAAGGTCGGCTCGGTACCGGCAGGGTATGCGTTTTCCGATATCAGGATATATCGCGATTCCGCCGGATACATGGAACTCCTTCGCGCCCCGATTTTGTTCGATTCGGTAAATAAGTATGTTTCGATATTTACAAACAATTTAGACTATCCTTTTGTCGCAATGGTGGACAAAACAGCGCCAACGCACAACACCTTAACCCAAACATCTCTGCCCGTGCCTGCGGAAACGGCAATTTTAAACACCGTGGTCGTACACGATAATATTTCGAACTGCGTATGGAAATTTATGTATGCGCGCGGCAATGAAGCGTATGATACGATCAACCACATGACAAGAGGTTCGCTCCACGACACATGCGAAACGCTTGGAGTCACTATAGATCCAAGTTTCGTGACCCAAGACAACGGAGTAAGGGCCATTATGGTCATCGACAACGGCGTACGCACCGATACCGTGGTCTTTTCGCGACGCGTATTTCGCGGGTCCGACATCGCGTTTTCCGAGCCTTTAGAATGGGTGCCATTGAGCGTTACTGCCGACCTGGATACATCCGACATGAAAACGGTATTACGTGGTTTTTCGCCCGATGGCACGGCCTGGAAATACGATAACAAAAAATTCAGGATTTTCCGTTGTTTGCCTGGCCAGGGTCAAGGCAACGAATTCAAATGGGTGGAATATGCAGATTCGATTGCCGACATCTTCTCGTTTACACGAGGCAAAGTCCTCTGGGTAAAGGCAGATGCCAAATATACCGTACAATTCGGCAATTCCATAACCCCGTCGCTCGACTCTGTCTTTACGTTTCAGATACCTCCAAAATCCTGGGTAGACTTTTCCCTGCCTTTCAAGTTCGATATTACGGTAGGAGACATTTTAGACGCAACCGGTAATGCGTCGACTGCGCTGGGAACGCTCCTGTTTGATGTCTGGCAGCAAGATGCTGCGACGAAAGAATACATTTCCAAAATGGTATTCATGCAATCTTCTCCAGGCACGGGTTTCAATAGCATCACAACGCAATTATCGATGAATTCAGTATATACCTTGTACAATTCAGCCTCAGATACCATCAATTTAAAGGTTCCTCCTTTACCTGCAGTAATGTCAAAGCAAGGGCTACAGAAAGCATCCAGTTTTTCACATTCACCGGGATGGGTGATCAATGTCGCGTCCAAAGAGGAAAACGGAGCGCCCATTGGTCCGGTGTATTGCGCATGTTCAAATGATGAAAATTCCGGCGCAAAGAGCTACTTCCCTCAAGCGCCGTCTTTTTGCACGTCGCATGTCGGCGTTTTCGACAATACGACAAATAAAATGTATGGACTTGCCATAGCACATGCAAACAAGGACAGCGGAACGGCATATATGATTTCTTTTATCAACGATGGAAATTCCGCAAAGCGGATATTGTACCACCTTGACAATGTCGCATCTGTCCCGAAGGATCAAAAAGCCGTTGTGTATAATGCCGAGACCGGATCTTTCGATGATTTTTCAAAAAGCGATGCGGCAATCTCGCTTGACGCAGGAGCAAAAGGATATAGGTGGTTATTTGTCGGCAATGCGGCCTATCTTTCCAAGGCCCGGCAAATAGCCCGACCCACTATTCTTTCGCTTGTCGGCGCGTACCCGAATCCATTTAAAGGCAGGCTCAAAATACGGTATAGTTTGCCGTATGACGGCATAAAATCAGTAAAATTCATGCTGTTCGGCATGTCGGGAAAAGTGGTGTGGCGTCACGAAGTCAAGGACGCGTTGCGCAGTGGCGTAAACGATCTTTATTGGAACGGGAAAACCGAAAACGGCCAACCTATTGCAGCAGGTGTCTACATTTTAAGCATGACGGCCCTAAACACCACTCTCAAACAATCGGCGGTTTTCGAAAAGAAACTAACATACTTGCCGTAACTATATACCTAAACGCCGTTTTTCGTCCGCAGTACCATTATGCTCTACATGCCATCGCAAATTCAAATATAATTTTTCAAGCTTCTCCCGCGCCCATGGTGTGTGACGGAGGAATTTCAGGCTCGATTTGATGCTGGGTTCGTTGAAAAAGCATCGTATTTCGATAATTTTCGAAAGCTCACGCCACCCATAAAATTCCACAACCTGGGTGAGAAGTTTTTCAAGCGTAATCCCGTGCAAAGGATTGTTTTCCTGGGACATTATTTTATCGGTCAATTTCCAAGCACCTCTGCAACGCGTCCAATTTCACCGCTGACCAAACGCACCTTGATTCCGTGGGTATGATGCGAGGATTTTGTCAACAGGTCTTTAACGATACCTTTTGTCATTGCTCCGGTTTTTTGGTCTTTTTTCAAAATAATATTCACTTTGAGCCCGGGACGAATATCAGCCCGATTCTGTCCGTTCATACATATTCCTTTTTTTTGCCTCGACTGAACCATAAGGTGACGCTTTTCCCCTTAAGTATACTTTAGCTGCGCTTGAAAATACTATCAAAAGAGCTCATATTTGAGCTCATTATTATTGAGACAACTGTATAAATTTGCATAGTATATCCTGTATGCAAAGTATTTTGTTTGTATGGAAACAGCCATACTGCTCATTCAATGCGCCGACCAAAAGGGAATCGTTGCGAAAATCTCTGATTTTGCCTTTCGTAATGATGCGAATATTATTGCATCCGACCAGCATTCGACAGATCCTTCAAATGGGCGATTCTTTATGCGCCTTGAATTCTGTTTTGATCCGCTATCCTTTGCTCCACAACAACTTGAAGCTCAATTCGCAATACTTGCACATACACTTCAAGACGCCACGTGGCGAATCCATTATGTAAGTAAACTCGATAAAATGGGGATTTTGGTTTCAAAGCAAGACCATTGCCTATGCGATATTCTTTACCGGTGGAAAAGCGGCGAGCTTCGCGCCGAAATTCCAATAGTCATAAGCAACCATGAAAATGTTGCCGAAGAAACAAAGCGTTATGGAATCCCGTTTATACACCTATCGTTGCTTAACGATAATAAAACCGGGCAGGAAAAACAGATATTATCTGCGGTCAAAGGAAAAACCGATTTCCTGGTATTGGCACGCTACATGCAAATTCTCTCCGATGCTTTTGTTTCGGCATATTCCAATGATATCATCAATATCCATCATAGTTTCCTCCCCTCTTTCAAAGGCGCAAACCCCTATCGCCAGGCTTTTGACCGGGGCGTCAAGATAATCGGCGCCACTGCGCATTATGTCACGGGCGATCTCGATGAAGGCCCGATTATAGAGCAGGCAGTCGACCGTGTTTCGCATCGCGACAATATCGATACGCTTAAGCGTAAAGGCCGCAACCTCGAGACCATTGCATTGGCAAATGCAATTCGGGCGCAACTTGAACACCGGATAATCAGGTATGAGAATAAAACGATTGTGTTCGAGTAGGGGCACGCCATGACATGCCTATCAATATTGTCATTTTTAATTCTCAAACAGTTCTATCGGCAGGATTTTTTTATAATTCTTAAAATCCACGTCAGCGGTGAAAATTTTAAGATTTTCCATATATGCAACAGAACAAATTAAAAAATCCGTATTTGACCCTTGAATTCCCTTTGCCATACAACTATTGCTGAATTCAGCGGCTTTTACAAAATGAAGAGAGGTTAAAAGAATATCTTCAAAAGAGGACAAATGATCTTTTAGCATTTCAAACTGCGCTGGTTTTGATATCCCTGAAAGTAATTCTTGACGAATGGGTCCGATTATAGCCAATCGACCATCCTTGATAATTTCTATTAGTTTTTCTTCAATATTTTTTGTTGGATTTTTATACCGAAGCGCGTGAGACCAAATGCAAGTATCAACTAATACTTTCATCTCATTCTCGCTTTTTTGTAATTATAATTTTCATTAAAATCGATTTTTTCGAATAGTGAAAGAATTTTTATCTGTTTTTTATGTGCTATATATTCCTTTAAAGCTGTTGTCACCGCATCTTTCTTCGATTTATGGTGACCGATTTTTTGCGCTTCAATAATTAAAGTGTCATCTAATGCTAAATTTGTTGCCATTTGGCCCTCCTTTTTCCGTTTCACTTAAATCCATTTATACACATAATATAACACATCTGTTTGTGTGAAACAATATATTATCTTCCAGCATCCTCGAATCAACCATTTTATAAATATGCACAATCCAACACCCCTTTTTATCCGTAACAAAACCTTTCTTGCCCTGTTGTGCGTTATTTCATTGTGCAATACCGGCTGTTTCGATAAACGCATCTCATTGCCGGTTCCTTCCTCAATTTCGATTTCCAACATACCCTCGATTTCCAATTCTTTTTGCCAAACGGTACTGGATTATGAAAATTTCAATTTCGCAACATTCTCAGGTTGGTTACCCAGTGACAAGGGTATTATCGCGGTTTCCAGGGATTCGGATATCAACCAGCTTTTTTATATTGAAAAGCCCCATGCGAAGCCGAGAAAACTGACCTCCCTTCCCGAGCCAATCACCGAAGCAAGCATGTGTCCTGACCCCAAAAAACGGTTGGTCGCATTTACACAAGACAAAGGCGGAAATGAAAATTTCCAAATTTATTTATTACACCTTGATTCGTTTCGCACAGAGCAAATCACCGTTGGCAATTTTCAAAACAGCGATGTAGTCTGGTCTAATTCCGGCAATCGTTTTGCATTTCAATCGAATAGTCGCAATGGAAAGGACTTTGATGTTTGCATATGCGACCTCGAAAACAGGAATAAGATCCGGACAGTTATCAGCCAGGAAGGGTCCTGGTCGATTCTCGATTGGTCGCAAAACGATAGTTGCATAATTGTTTCTCATTATTTGTCCCGAACAGCATCGTTTCTGTATGTATACACTATCGCAAGCGGTACGCTCACTCCTCTTTTTAATGAATCAGATACGGTTTCTCAGGAATGCGCAGTTTTCGGGCCCGGCAATTCAGGCATCTTTTTGACATCAGATAAAAATACCGACGTTCGCACGCTGCGTTATGTAAACATCCAAACACATCACGATTCTATTTTAACACCGAATCTTGGTTGGGACGTACGCGAAATCGCCATAGCAAAAAATCGAAAAATCCTTGTTTTTCAAACAAATGAAAACGGTTTTTCGCATCTCTATATCATGAACACCGCAACATTTGCTTTCAAAGAAATTACCGGACTTCCCAAAGGCGGAATATACGGTCTGCATTTTGACTACACCGGAGAATACATCGGCGTCACCGTTGTAACACCGCAGCATCCTGAGGAGGCCTTTACAATTCGGTTGTCGGATTTCGCCCTTGAACAATGGACCTTTTGCGGCCCGAGCAATGCCAAAACCATCCGTTATATTTCGCCCGAACTCATTCACTACCCCACTTTCGACTCAATGAACAATGTCCCGCGAACTATTCCTTGTTTTATTTACAAACCAAGGAACATCGGCAAGTATTTTCCCGTGCTCATAAGCCTTCACGGCGGTCCCGAAAGCCAGTTCTGGCCCTATTTTAACCCGCAAATTCAATACTATGTCAACGAGCTCGGCATTTGCGTGGTCGCGCCGAATGTCCGCGGCTCGGGCGGTTATGGCAAGAAATGGCTCTCTCTTGACAATGGGTTTTTACGCGAAGACGCAATTAAAGATGTCGGCTGTTTGCTCGATTGGATCAAAACACAAAAAGACCTCGACACAAACCACGTCGGCGTTTTTGGCGGTTCGTACGGCGGCTTCTTGTCGCTTGCTTCTATGGAAACCTATACCTCAAGGTTCGTCGCAGGCATAGACATGTACGGCATCAGTAATTTTATTACATTTCTCGATCATACTGCCGGGTATCGCAAAGACCTTCGGCGGGTTGAATACGGGGATGAGCGTGTTCCTGCAATGCACGATTTTCTTGTGCGAATATCGCCCCTATCCCATACATCCCAAATCAAAGCACCGTTATTTATCATTCAGGGAGCAAACGACCCGCGCGTTCCTCTTGGCGAATCGCAGCAAATCGCCAATGCCGCACTATCGAACCATATTCCGGTTTGGACGCTTGTCGCAAAGGACGAAGGCCACGGGTTCAGGAAAAAATCCAACAACGATTATCAGGAGTGCGCACAAGCGATGTTTTTAAAAACATATTTGGTCAAGTGAGGCCCGGCCTAAAGATCCAGTGCAAACGCAATAGCAGTCGAAACATCGTACATTTTTTCAGCAGTAAGACTTGTGACAACAGGGCCAAGTTTGGATTTTGAAACAGTTTGCAAATGATCACAGTTTACTGCACAATCTGTTTTCATGCCGTCTTTTTCCGAAAGCACAACTTCGCTCGGAATATTACGTATCGTCGTGGTAATCGGGGCAACGGTAACCTCACCAAGATAGGGAACCACCGAATTCCTTGAAAGGATAAGTACCGGTCGTTTCTTGTCTGGTGCAGAGAAAGTATACCACCTGATCTCGCCACGCTTCATTTATCACCCCAAACATGCTCGTTTTCCCAAACACTGAATTCGTTGCTTTTTGAAGGATGGTTTTGATAACCGCTGATTTGTTTTTGCTCCAATAATTTAGTATTCAATTTTTTTAAGGCATCATGGAGCGCACTTCTCGTAAAAGCGGAACGATTCATATGAAGTTTTTTTGCCGCGATGTCAACGCTTTTCACCAGATCATCGTCTAAGGTCATTTGAACGGTTTTCATATATCCTCAGTTTTATAGTTATAGTTATAGTTATAGTTATAGTTATAGTTATAATATACCGCATATCATTCGATATTAAAAGAACTTTTTAACTTAATGAAGAACCCCGATGCACGCTTCGGTGTATCTAAATTCACCCTTACCCATCCTTCCCCTTAGTTAAGAGGAAGGTGCCGGAGGCGGAAGGGGTTCAAGCCGAAGCAAGCTTCGGCTTGAACCCACCCTCCCGTGGTGAAATTAAAATAAAGACTTTTTGATATTCTTGCCAAATTCACAGGGTAAAATATTTCCGGATTCCTTTGTTACTTGCGAGTATTTCATTAATCGTGCAATTGCAATATTTTAGGGGGGGGGTGGTGAAAAAATATTCATCACTTTTATTTAAAAGCGATTCTTCCAGGCCTCTTTTTCAAAAAAGACGAGTATATTATGAAATATTATGATAAACATTTTTGATTATATGGATTACCGCGAATTCATACGTGACTATTATAAGGGCCGTAAGGAAGATAAACCTTTTTTTTCGTACCGGTATATTGGTAACCATGTCGGCATGGATTCGAGTTACGTGATAAAAGTCCTTCAGGGCAACTTGCATATTTCCCGTAAAAAGATCCCGCAATTCATCAAGCTTTTGGATTTAAATGAAACCGAGGCGGAATATTTTGAAACCCTCGTGCTCTTTTGCAAGGCAAAAACCGAAATGGAACGGAAACTTTTTTTCGACAAGCTTTTTTCTATTTCAAAAGTCAAGGCAAAAAGCCTGGAGGCATATCAATACGAATTTTTCAGCAAATGGTTTTATTCTGCCGTATGGGCACTCATTGACTGCGAACCATTTGACAACGACTATCGCATGCTATCCGAAAAGTGCTTGCCCGCCATAACCGTATGGGACGCAAAACGGGCAGTACGCCTGCTCGAAAAACTCGGGCTTATCAAAAAAGACGACGACGGGAAATATCATACGACAACACTTAATTTGACAACAGGCGGAAAATGGTATTCCAAAGCCATAGAACATTATCAACATGAAATGATGAGGTTGGCAGATACTTCGATAGAAAGATGTTCAAAATCCGAACGCGATCTTTCCACGGTAACACTCAGCGTCGCCGAAAAAGACCTGCCTGAAATCAAGGAGTATGTCAAGCAGTTCAGGTCTTCACTTATTAAAATGATAAACAGCCGCCGGGGTGAAGACAGGGTTTTTCAATTGAACGTGCAACTGTTTCCCTTAAGCGTCGCGATAAGGAAAAAACCATGAAATTACTCACCTTTTTGTTTTGGTTATTCCTGGCCGGTTTCGCATCGGCGCTGTTGCGATGCGCGCCCCAACCTCTTGCATCCGGAGGTACGATCGAAACAACAAATGGTCGCATCGCGGTGTATCTTGTCGACCAAAACGGTGTTCCTGCCGCGCAAACGCAGGTCAGGTTGTTTCCAAATGAGTATGATCCGGTCAAAGATTCCGCGATACATATCCCTTCACGCGTCACCGATTCGGCCGGCCACTGCTTTTTCGATACAATTGCTTCAGGTGAATATTCCATATCGGCTTTTCGGCCCTTTTCGAAAACCCGGCTTCTGAGAAGCGGCATTAAGGTCGAAAACGATACCGTGCTCGTCCCTGCGGGTACATTACTTCTTCCCGGATCCATTCTCATTCTGCTGCCGGCGAACTTTGATGTTAACAACGGGTACTTTTATGTTCCCGGAACAAACATGGTTGCAAAATTGCAAAACGACAAAAAATCAATGCTTTTGGATTCGGTGCCGGCAGGGACAATCCCGGGATTATCGTATGCAAACCGGAACAGCGTTTCCGCCCCAGCAGTATTTCAGGAAATTGTATCGGTGAAGTCCACTATTCTCACCACGATTGCGGGCGCAGACTGGAAATACAGGAAAAAACTCCTTCTGAATACGACATCTTCGGGAGCCGGAATTTCCGGTATTGTCAGGAATTTTCCTATACTTGTGAGACTTAATTCCAGCGATTTCAATTTTGCTTGGGCGCAGGGCAACGGCAGCGACATTGCTTTTACAAAAGCAGACGGAACAGCGCTTCCGTTTGAAATAGAACGATGGGATTCGGCAGGCAATGCCGCAGAAATATGGGTCAAAGTCGATACGGTTTTCGGAAACGACAGCACGCACTATTTGAATATGTATTGGGGCGCATCCCCTGTTTCATCGTCGAACAATGAAGCGGTATTTGATACTGCCGACGGCTTCAGGGCCGTGTACCACCTCGCCAACACGACAGATGCGACACCGGACAATTATAATGGCACGGCATACGGCACCTCCGACACGACCGGCATAATCGGCAATGCCCAGGCATTTCACGGCGCCGATTCCATTAAAATTCCGGGGTTTCCTCAAGGGCCCTCCAACATAACGCTTTCCGCCTGGGTAAAATTCGATTCTACCGATATTCTTGGAAGTGAAGTTGTTTCCCTCGGCGACGACGTGGTGATCCGCGTCGATG
>Ga0182027_10012169_pt1 | contig 12102 bp, 7 predicted proteins | sample 712E1DmetaG_FD_121300 | JGI IMG/M metagenome (GOLD analysis project Ga0182027, IMG submission 121300) | Permafrost microbial communities from Stordalen Mire, Sweden - 712E1D metaG (Illumina Assembly) | ecosystem: Environmental > Terrestrial > Soil > Wetlands > Permafrost | place: Sweden...
ATCGCCGTCAATCAAACGGCCCCGCTCATCGCAGAGGATGACGCGGTCGGCGTCGCCGTCGTGGGCCAGGCCCAGGTGGGCCTTGTGTTGGCGGACGAGGCGGCAGAGGAGTTCCGGGTGCATGGAACCGCAATCCTGGTTGATATTGGTGCCGTCGGGTTTGTCGCCGCAAACAATGACTTCGGCGCCCAGTTCGCGCAGGACGCAGGGGGTTGATTTGTAGGCGGCGCCGTGAGCGCAATCGGCCACCAGGCGCAGGCCCTCCAGGGTCAAATGACGCGGGAACGAGCTTTTGGCGTATTCGATGTAACGGCCCAGGGCGTCGTCAATGCGCACCGCCTTGCCGATGGCGTCGGCGGTGGGGCGGATGGTGTTGATCTCGCCGCTAAAGACCAGTTTTTCGATGCGCCGCTCCACCGCGTCATCCAGCTTGTAACCATCGGCGCGGAAGAACTTGATGCCGTTGTCGGCATAGGGATTGTGCGAGGCGGTGATGACGATCCCGGCGTCCGCGCGCAAACTGCGGGTGACGTAAGCGACCCCCGGCGTGGGCAGCGGGCCGATGAGCAGAACGTCCACGCCCATGGAAAGGATTCCCGATGAAATGGCGTTCTCCAGCATGTAGCCGGAGAGGCGGGTGTCCTTGCCAATGACGATTTTGTGTTTGCCGCGGCCGCGGGACCGGGTTTCCAGATTCTTGAAGACATGGGCGGCGGCCCGGCCCAGCTTGAGCGCGATTTCGGCGGTGACGGGTTCGATGTTGGCGGTGCCGCGGACGCCGTCGGTTCCGAAGATCTTGGCGGGTTGGCTCATGTGGGTTTTGGGAGGTTCAAGGGCCGGAAGGTTCGACGGTGACGGTGTGGGGTTTGAATTCGATGACATTGATATTGGGGGGAACGCCCGGATGCAGATCCTCCTGGGTCGCGACGCTGGAATGATAATCTGTCAAGTCAACATACACCTTGATTTCCATCCCTTCCGGGCCGTGCAGCGTCCTGGCCTCGCCGCCGACGGTGAGCAGCACGTTGGTCGGACTGAGTTTGAAGGTCCGGGCGTCCCCCTCCTGTTTCATGATGTCTATGGGCACCTCAATGGTTTCCTTGATCAAAAGCTGGCGGGGGCCTGGCTCGCTCAGGGTGATGTTGTGGTCTATGCTGAAATGGATCGCCATCCAAATGATCGTGCCCAAGGCGATGGAGAAAACCTTGAGCCAGAAATTGTGGAAAACCAAATGGCGCAGCGACATGGCTATTTCGTCTCCAATTTGGCGGCGGGCGGGCCGGCGTGGGCCGGTTCGGGAGCGCGGGGTTGCAGCCACTTCAAGATCCGGTGCGGCTTGCCGGGTTTGAGGAGAAGCGAGGAGAGGAAGGCGCGCAACTGCTCCCCGGTGACGCCCCGCACCAACTGCCCCTTGTAGGCGTGCGAAATCGAGCCGGTCTCCTCCGACACCACCACCACCACCGCATCGGTTTGTTCCGACAGGCCGATGGCGGCGCGATGGCGCGTGCCCAGCGAGGCGGCCAGGTCCTGCCGCTGGCTCAGGGGGAAAATGCAGGCGGCATAGGCAATGCGGTCCCCCTTGATGATGACGCCGCCGTCGTGGATCGCGTTGTTGGGAAAGAAAATCGTTTCCAGCATTTCCGGCGTGGCTTCGCAATCCACCGGCACGCCCGACTCGGTGGCTTCCTGCAATTGGATGGATTGCTCGATGGCGATGAGCGCGCCGATGCGCACGTCGGCCAGGCGCTCGACGGTCTGGATGATGACTTCGATGTTCTCGCGCTGGTCCCGGTTGGCGTTGAAGAGCGGATGGGTGCCCAGTTCCGCCAGGATGCGGCGCAGTTCCGGCTGGAAAATAATCAGGACAGCGACGGCGGCAAAGGCGACAAAGGAGCGCAGGAGCCAGATCAACACCTCCAGTTGCAACACCTCCGCCAGCACGGTCAAACTCAGCACCACCAGGACAAAGCCATAGACGACCGGCGCTCCGCGCGTGCCGCGCACGAAGTTGAGGCTGAAATAAATGCCCACCGAGAGAATGGCTATTTCCAGGACGGGCCGCCAGCCTTCATTGACGATTTGCTGCACCGGCTGCCAGCCCGCGTTTAAATAATGTAAAATGTTATGCATCAATTTGCCCGCGCGCCAGCCAGCGCGTCATTCCCACCGCCTGCCGCGTCGCCGCCACGTCATGGGTGCGGATAATCCCCGCCCCCTGCTGCGCCGCCCAGCACGCGCACGCCAGCGACGCCGGCAGTCGGTCTTGCAGAGACGCCCCGGTCACTTGTCCCGTGAACGATTTGCGCGAGGCGCCCAGCAAGAGCGGACGATTCCATTTTGTAAAGGCCCCCAGGCGGGCAATCAACTGCAAATTATCCTCCAGCCGCTTGCCAAAGCCAATCCCCACGTCCAGCACGACCTGCTCCGCCTGGACGCCGCACGCGGCCAGCCGGGCCAGCCGCCCGCCAAAAAACTCGTTGATCTCCTCGACCACATTCTTGTAGGCCGGATTCTTCTGCATGTTTTCGGGCGTGCCTTGCATGTGCGTGCAGACGTAGCCCGCGCCGTTTTCCGCCGCCACGCGCCACATCTCGCCGTCGTCCCGGTTGGCCGCGATGTCATTGATCACGCTGGCCCCGGCCCGCAACGCCGCGCGCGCCACCGCCGGTTTGATCGTATCAATGGAGATGGCGATGGCAAGCTTGCCCGCCAATTGTTCGATGACCGGAATGACCCGCCGCAATTCCTCCTCTTCCGGCACGGGCCTGGCTCCGGGCCGGCTGGATTCTCCGCCCACGTCAATGAAGTCGGCCCCTTCGGCGGCCAATTGCAGGGCGCGGGCGACGGCCCGGTCGGTGGAAAAAAACTGGCCGCCGTCGGAAAAGGAATCCGGGGTCACATTCACCACGCCCATGAGCAAGGCGCGGCTGGGAAAGACATATTCAAATTGGCGGGCGCGCAACAGCATTTTTCCGGCCCTGCCAACTCACCCCGATCTGAGGCGGCTCTTGGGGAGCGCGACCGTCCCGGTCGCATCCGCCGGCGTCTAGCCGGCGGAATCCCTGCGTCTTGCCTTTCCACCCTCTGGTGAACCGATGCGCATGCCGCCAATGATTCGGGGCCTCGTACAGGCCGGCCTAAACTATGGGCGTTTCCAATGGCCCCTGTCAACGCCCGTGAGAAATCGGCATTGCCCTAATTGGGTGTAGCGTCGAGCCTGTGGCTCGATATCGGCGCGTAGCGCCGACACTACAACCATGGAATCAAAGCGCTACTTCTTGGCGGCGGCGTAATTCCGGGCCACTTCCGCCCAGTTGACCACATTCCAGATCGCCTTGAGATAATCGGGCCGGCGGTTTTGGTACTTCAAATAGTAGGCGTGCTCCCAAACATCCACGCCAAAAATGGGCCGGCCTTCGCAACCGGCCACCGCCTTGCCCATGATCGGGCTGTCCTGGTTGGGAGTGGAACAGACTTCCAGCCTGCCCTGGTTGACCACCAGCCAGGCCCAGCCGCTGCCGAACCGGGTGGCGCCGGCGGTTTCGATTTTTTCCTTGAAAGCCTCGAAACTGCCGAAGGTCTTGGCGAGGTCGTCGCCGAGCGCGCCAGCCGGGGCGCCGCCCGCTTTGGGTCCGAGAATTTTCCAGAACAAGGAGTGATTGGCGTGGCCGCCGCCGTTGTTGCGCACCGCGCCGCGGATCTCCGCCGGAACGGCGTCCAGGCTGGCGATCAACTGCTCGACCGTTTTTGCCTCCAATTCCGGCTTGCCGGCGATGGCTTTGTTCACATTGTTGACATAAGCGGCGTGGTGTTTGTCATGGTGGATTTCCATGGTGAGCGCATCCAGGTGCGGTTCCAGCGCTTCTTTGGGATAGGGGAGGGGTGGTAGTACGTAGGCCATAGATTTGCGTGTTAATGTTTGGGTTTAGATTTTGTTGCCTCATGGGCAATTCAACTGTCAACGACACTCTAACATAGCAGGTTTTCGCCCGAACACAAGGGCAGCCCGGCCACCGCCCACAACGCCCGCCCCGGCCAGGGCCGGTTCATCGCCCGGCGCCGTGTCCAAGCAAAAGTGAATTCCATCCCTTCCCATTGTCCAATGCCGCATTATGGGCTATATTAGCGGCGTGAGGTTCCGTCGTTCAATTTGTTGGCTTGGCCCGGTCATGGCCGCATGGACGATTCTTTGTCCGCTGGCTGTGTTCGGCCAGACCAATCTGCCCAAATCCATCCGCCTGCGCAACGAAACCATCACCACTCTCCCCGCCGGCAAGACGGCTTCGCCCGCGCCCGCCTCCAGGAATAATCTGGCGGCCAGGGCAGCCCCCGCCACCAACGGTCTTTTCCTCATCCAATTCGAGGATCATCCCAAAGCGGCCTGGCGGGCGCAGTTACTTTCCCTGGGAGTGGACTTGGTGAAATATGTGCCGGACGACGCTTACGTCGCGCGCTTCCAGGACGCCTCGTTGTTTGCGGTTCAAGGCCTGGATTATGTGCGGTGGGTGGGAGCGTATCGGCCGGAGCATAAGATTCATCCCCGTTTGGCCGCAGCCGATGCGGCGGCGGCAGGGACAGCAACGGCGCAAACCAATCTGCCGATGGTGGTCAACATCCTCCTCTCCCCGCGCGCCGCGGCGGAAGAAATCCGGCAGGCGCGCGCCCTGCTTTCGGCGGTGGAGCACGAAAGTCATTTGCGGCAGGGAGTCATCCTGCGGGGAACGCTCCGGCCCGGTTTCTTGAACGCGCTGGCGCGGCTGGATTCGGTGCTGTGGGTGGAGGGGGCAGTCAAACATAAATTGAACGATGAGCTGGCTTCCAAAATCGTCGGAGGCGATGACGGGGCGACGGCGACCCCGACCGTCACCGAGCAACTGGGCTTCGGCGGCCAGGGCGTAACCGTTTGCGTTTCGGACACGGGATTGGACACGGGCAACACCAATACCATGCACCTGGATGTGAAGGGGCGCGTCACGGGGTTCACGTTTTATTCGCTGGCGGACGGCTCGGATGGCTATGGGCATGGCACGCACTGCGCGGGCATTGTGGCCGGAAACGCGGCCACGGGCGAAACAGACCCCGACACAGGAGCCTGGTACGGGCTGGGCGCCGCTTCGGGGGCCAATTTGTTTGTGGAACGAATTTTTGACGCGGACGCCAACGAGGTCAGCCCGTGGCCCGGCGATGAACAATTGACGAAGGATGCCGTCAGCCACGGGGCGCAGGTTTTTTCCGGCAGTTGGGGCAGCGATGTGCAGGGGGAATATGACTTGGACGCGGCGCAATTTGATGAACTGGTGCGGAACGCCAACACGGCCTTCCCGGGCGAACAACCTTGCATTCTGGAATTTTCCGCGGGCAACGCCGGGCCGGACTCCGAAACGCTGGACAGTCCGGCGAGCGGCAAGAATGTCATCGCCACCGGCGCATCAGAGACCGTGTCCGGCACTTACTCGCAGACCTACGGACTTTATGACGACGGGCCGGACACGATGGCTGATTTTTCCAGCCGCGGCCCGTGCCAGGATGGGCGGATCAAGCCGGATTTGGTGGCGCCGGGGACTTGGATCGCTTCGATGGCCTCGCACGCCGCCCCGAACGAGGCCGCCGTCGCCTGGACCGTGATTGACGACAATTACGTTTACATGGGCGGCACGAGCATGGCGGGCCCGTTCGCCTCCGGGGCGGCGGCGGTGTTTGTGCAGTATTACCGGAGCAACTACAATGCCACGCCTTCCCCGGCGCTGGTCAAGGCGGCGCTGATCAATTCGGCGGCGGAATTGGACGAGTCCAATGGCGGGCCGGGACCGATCCCCAACAACGACGAGGGCTGGGGCCGCATCACCCTGACCAATCTGATCGGCTCGGCGCGGATTTTCCAGTACGTGGACCAGACGGTCCTATTGACAACAGGCCAGGTCTATGAGCGCCACGCTTTTGTGCAGTCCCCGGGCCAGCCGCTGAAAATCACCCTCGCCTACACCGATGTGCCGGGCTTTCCCGGCGCGCTGCCCGCGCTGGTGAATGATTTGGACCTGGAAGTCGTCGGCCCCGACGGGACGCTTTACCGCGGCAACCAATTCGCGGGGGGGGAATCCATCCCCAACGCGCCGACGCCGGACAATCTCAACAATGTCGAGGGCGTGCAGTTGAGCGCTCCGCTGCCGGGAGATTATCTGGTGCGGGTGCGCGCCCGGAACGTGGCGGAAGATGCGCGGCTGGACACGGCCGAGGTGGACCAGGATTTCGCGCTGGTGATCTCGGGCGGCCTGCTGGGGGCGCGGCAGGGGGCGGTCCTGCTGGACCGCGCGGATTACACGGCGCCGGGAACGATCCACCTGGAGGCGCTGGACGCCGGGCGGGCGGGGAGCAACACGGTAACTGTGTTATTGACGAGCACTTCGGAACCGAATCCACAAGACATCGTGTTGCGCGCCGCCGGCGGCTACGGCGCTTTTACCGGCGCGGTCATGACGGTGACGGGCAGCGCCGCGCCGGCTGGAGAATTGCTGATACAGAACGGCGATGTCATCACGGCCAGTTACACCGATTCTTCCGGGACGCAACGATCGGCCACGGCCACCGCCGATTTGATTCCGCCGGTCATCAGCGGCGTGGCGGACAACATTGACCTGGGCGTGATAACGATTAGCTGGCAAACGAGCGAGCCGGCCAGTTCCACCGTTTACTACGGCACCAACCGCCTGGCTCTCAACCAGGTGGCCGGCACCCCGGCGCTGACGACCGCTCATTCGGTGACGCTGGGCGATTTGACGGCCGGCCTGACTTATTATTTTGTCATTGCCTCCGCCGACGCCGCCGGCAACAGCACGACCAACAACAACTCGGGCAATCTCTTTTCCGTGGTGGCGGTGGCGACGCCCGCGGTGCTGCTGGTGGACGCCTATGTGGCGGTCGACGGATCGCCGGTCATTGACGACAGCGCCTATACCAACGCGCTGGCGGCGGCGGGTTTCAGCTTTGCGCACTGGAAAGTGCTGGAGCGCGGCGGGCCGCTGCTCTCGGATTTGCAGCCGTACCGGATTGTGATGTGGAGGACAACCGACGACATCATCAACTACGGCACGGACGAGTTCGGCCTGACTGACCCGACCGCAACCAACAACACCCTGACGGCGCCACAACAAGCGATGATCCAGGCTTACCTGAACGGCGGCGGCTCCTTCTTCATGGCTTCGATGGGAATCCTCAGCCAGTTGGGCGACGTACCCTTCCGGCGCAACGTCCTCCAAGTGGGCGGATTCTTACAGAATCCCGACCCTCCCCTGCCCTGCACCGATTGCGACGAGGACTTCGGCGTGCCGGCCATTATGGGGGCGGCGGGCGATCCGATCACCAGCGGGATGAACATCACATTGGATTATTCCTCTTATCCGACCCTGGACCTGGGTCTTGGCGGCGGATCGGATCTGGGGTTGGGTTTTTCGGACAATTATGGGCCGGACTTTTCGGACACGTTCACTCCCACGACCAATGCCGTCGCCATCACCTTTGAATCCGTTTCGGGCAAGCCCTGCGGCATCCGCTTTCCCCGCATGGGCGTGGACAGTCCGGGACGGGTGGTGTTTTTCTCCTTCCCGCTGGACGCCGTGCCGGAGAGCGGCGCCAATCCCGATAATGAAGTCGTTCTGTTGCGCAATGCGCTCAATTTCCTGGCGCCCGGCGCCAACGGCGTCGCCAGCGTCACGCTCGATCATCCCTCCTATACCGTGCCGGACCAGGTGATGGTGCAACTGGGCGACGTTGCGCTGGCTGGCACAGGCCAGGCAGTCATTACCTTTTCAGCCAGCTCCGCCCCCAACAACCTGGTGGCCGTGACGGCGCGGGAGATGTCGCACCCCGGTTTGTTTCAAGGATTGCTCACGCTGGTGGCGACCAACACCACCGCGCCCGGCCAATTGAGGGCGAACAACGGGGATACCATTACCGCCAGCTTTTTTGACGCCGCCACGCAAAGCGATGTTGTCGCCAGCGCGACGGTGGACACCACGCCGCCGGTCATTTCACAAGTTGCCGCGCTGACGAACATCGGCGGGGCGGTAGTGAGCTGGACGACTTCCAAGCCCGCCGATTCGCTGGTGGAATACGGCGAATCGGCCTTGCTGCTCCGCACGGTGTATGACTCGAGCCAGGTGACCAGCCACTCGGTCAGCGTGCAGGGCCTGGACGCGCACCGCACTTATTATTACGAAGTGGAGAGCCGCGACCAGGCCGGCAACAGCGTCACCGATGACAATCACGGCGCGCTTTACAGTTTTGTCACACCCACCCTCCTGCAGCCGCCCTGGTTTGACAACCTGGAAAGCGGCGCGAAAGGCTGGACGGCGACGGTGGTATCCGAATATGCCTCCGACAACCTCAACTGGACGTTGGGCACGCCGGCGGACGGATTGCAAAGAAACGCCTATTCCGGGGCCAACGCCTGGGGAAGCGATCTGAACGGCACACCCATTGATTTGATTGCCGCCAACGCGCTTTACAGTCCGCTCATAGATCTTTCCGGTTTCAGCCAGGCCACCCTCACGTTCGAGGATTGCTTTGATTTTTCCGAAGGGAGCGAATTCGGTTTTTCCTACGAAGATGGCTGGGTGTACCTCAGCACCAACACCTCCACACAGATTGATTCGCTGATCCTGCTGCAGGATTTTACAGGGTTGGCCTCCCATGATTGGGAATTGGAAACCATTGACCTGACTCCTTACGTGGGCAAGACCATTCAGGTGGTCTGGGAATACCAGGCGGCTTTCGGCGGCACCAGCTACGGCTGGCTGGTGGATGACGTGGCCATCACCGGGGTGGGGGCGGACGGGAGCGGCACCATTGTCATCAATAAAAACATCGGCTCCGGCGCCTTCACCTTGAGCGGCCCCGTCAGCCAGACCGGCACCGCCACCTCCACCATCCTGAGCAACGCCCCGCCCGGCCAGTACGTCGTGCAGTGCAGCGACATTCCGTTCTACTACACTCCCGCCCCCCAAACCAACCTCCTGGTGGCCGGCGGGACCAACATCTTCACCCTTAATTACACGTTTCCCGATACCTATCATACCGGCATGTCCGATCTGTTTCAGCAATACTATTTCGGCTCAGTGTCCCCCAGCCGGACGCAATCAGCCGACTCGGATGGAGACGGCATGACGGACTACGCGGAATTCATCGCCGGGACGGATCCGACCAACGCGGCCTCCAATCTCCGCTTTGTCAGCGTCTTTCCGTCCGGCGGCGGGGTGGCGATGCAATGGTCCGCAATGCCCGGCCGTCTTTATCAAGTGGAGGGTTCAAGCAACCTGGTGAACTGGACACCGGCAACCGATTGGGTGCAAGCCTTCGCCAGTCCCATGACCTACACCGCCACCAATGCCGGCGACCGCGCCATTCTGTTCCGCGTCCAGGTGCGGCCGTGAGGGGGGATGGGCGAGGACGCATGTCCTGCTTTGGCGAGGCGGTTTCTTTCTCTTGATCTTGATGCCAGATCATTCCTCCAGCAGAGCTGGAGGAATGATCTGGCATCAAGAGCCGCCGCCCGGGAACCCGCAATGAGCCGGAAAGGCTATTCCGCGTACTGCGTCAGTGACGGAGGGGAAAAAGGTAGGGCGGGCAGTCCTCTGCCCGCCGCGGCGCGCACGGAGTGCGCGCCCTATCACCCTTGACCGACGCATTACTATTCCGCTCCAATATCTGTTGCCATATAGACAATAGTGGAGTAGATGATCTCCATGAAGACAAAATCGGGCGCTCCCGGCCCGCGCTACGCGGCGCTGCTCCAATTGTTGCGCACGGCGGAAAACCTGTGGAACAGCAGCCGCGTTTTCTTTGGCCGCTGGGACCTCAGCCCCAGCCAGTTCAACGTCCTGAACCTTTTGCGCGAGGAACCGGACGGATTGAGCCAGATCCAGATCAGCCGCCTGCTCATCATGCACCGCTCCAACGCCACCGGGCTGATTGACCGCCTGGAGCAGAGGGGCCTTCTCCAACGCCGCGCCACGCCCGGCGACCGCCGCGCCTACCGGGTGGCCCTGACACCGGCGGGGCGCGAGTTGCTCGCCCGGATTCTCCCCGGCTATTACCAGTTGGCCGAACAGGCTTGGGACAACCTCCCCGTCGCGCGCGTCCGCCAACTGCTGAACGACTTGTCCCACCTGGACGCCAACCTCGCCCAGCTCAAACCCAAATTGAGGAAAACATGAATCCATCACCGCCAGTTAAGGAAATTGGGATTGGGGCGGCTTTGCTCTGGGCCGCCGGGGCCGTCGTTTCGTTCAGTCTGGCCTACGCGCTCACCGGTTGCGAGTTCTTGATCGCCGTCTTTTTGGCCTGCCTGTTCCCCCTGGCCCGGCTGCGGTCGCGCCGGCTGGCCTACTATTTCGGGTTGGGGATCGGTTTGGCGGTTTATGCGCCCCCTCTGCGGTTTTTCTGGACGATTTTTGGCGGCGGCGCCATCGCGCTCTGGTATATCCTGTCTTTTTGGCTGGGCATTTTCTTGATGCTGGGCCGCGCCTGCCTGTTCCGCTTCGGTCCGGTGGCCTGGGCCTGTCTGGCACCGTTTCTTTGGACCGGCCTGGAGTTCTTCCGCAGCGAATTGTATTACCTCCGCTTTTCCTGGCTGAATGCCGGCTATGTTTTTTCCGATTCGGGCGCGTTGCATTATCTGTCCGCCTACGGGGTGTACGGCATCGGATTTTTGTTCATGGCGGCCGCGGGCGTGGTCCATCTGCGGGGCCGCGCGTGCATTATTGGAGTTGCATTGTTGACAGCGGCGGCGCTCTACCCGGCTTTCATCCCAACTCCGCGCGCTTCGCCGCAAGAAGTCCTGCGGGTGGCCGGAGTGCAATTGGAGTTCCCCGGCTCCGCCACCGTGATCTCCGCCCTGAATGACGCGGCGGCGAAATTCCCTGGCGCCGCTGTGTTTGTTCTCAGCGAATACACCCTGACCGGGCCGGTCCCCGATTCGATGAAGGCCTGGTGCCGCAAACACGGGAAGTTTCTGGTGGTGGGCGGGGAGGATCCGGTTGCGCCATCGAACTTTTACAATACGGCGTTTGTCGTGGACGCGAACGGCGACATTGTCTTCCGGCAGGCGAAAAGCGTCCCGGTGCAGTTCTTCAAAGACGGCCTCCCAGCCCGTTCCCAAAAGCTCTGGGACTCGCCTTGGGGAAAGATCGGCTTGGGAATCTGTTACGATGGCAGCTACAGTTGTGTCACCGATGAATTGATCCGCCAGGGGGCGCAAGCCCTGATTCTGCCCACCATGGACATTGCGGGTTGGGGCGAGGCCCAGCATCGCCTCCACGGACGGGTCGCCCCGATGCGGGCCGCGGAGTACGCGGTCCCGATTTTCCGGGTGTGCAGTTCGGGCATCTCGCAATTCGTGGACGGGACCGGCCGGGTCCTGAGTTCCGCTCCGTTTCCGGGTGACGGCGCGATGCTGGCCGCCGAAATACCATTGCCGGAACACGGGCGGATGCCGCCGGATCGCTGGCTGGCCCGGCTGTCGGTGGCGGTGGTGGCCGCGCTCAGTGGTTGGCTGGCCGTGGAGGCCATTTTGCAAAAGACAAGGAATCGTGCCCACCCCTCAACACCATGAAAGCCATTCTCCGCTTCATTCTTCGGCTGTTGTTTGGCTATCGCGCCTTCAACACCGCCGCGCTGGAAAACCCGGGGCCGCTTTTGCTCCTGCCCAATCATGTCTCCTGGCTGGACTGGCTGTTTTTGGGCTGCTGCCTGGACGAGGAGTGGCGCTTCGTCGTCTCCATCGAGGCCGCCAACGTCAGCTTCGTCCATCGCTTCATCATGCTCAACCGCCTCACCTTCCCGGTGGATCCCGATTCGCCCTACGCTGTCAAGCGCATGGCGGAACATTTGCAGGCGGGCGGCAAACTGGTCCTCTTCCCCGAAGGCCGCCTCTCCCGCTCCGGCGCGCTGATGAAACTGTTTGACGGCACCGGCTTTTTGCTTTTCAAGACCCGCGCCAAAGTCGTCACCTGCTATTTGCGCGGCGCGCGCCGTCTCCCCTTTTCCCCCAATCCCAACCGGAAAATATGCTTCGCGCGCGTCACCGCCCATTTCAGCGGCCTTCTGACG
>Ga0182027_10012170_pt1 | contig 12101 bp, 9 predicted proteins | sample 712E1DmetaG_FD_121300 | JGI IMG/M metagenome (GOLD analysis project Ga0182027, IMG submission 121300) | Permafrost microbial communities from Stordalen Mire, Sweden - 712E1D metaG (Illumina Assembly) | ecosystem: Environmental > Terrestrial > Soil > Wetlands > Permafrost | place: Sweden...
CCGAGTGTGGTGGGTGCGACCGAAACGGCCTACGGACCGGGAGCAGCGTTGATCGTCGTAGTTCCCATGGTTTGCCATCCCACAAGCGTACCGGCGAGGTTGCGAGCCGCCACGTAAACGTTCATTGTGCCGGTGAACCCGGATTTGTATTGCACGCTGAACTGCACAGTCAGGGTGTTTCCCGCTCCGGTGACCGAGGAGGAGGCGGCCAATAGAGTGCACTGCGAATTGGAGACTGTCGCGGCGGCGCCGGGCGTGATCGGGCCAAGCCAGGCAGTGCTGCCGTCGTTCAGAAGGTAAAGTTGGTTCGTGCCAACGAAGTATCCGGGGGAACATGAGTTTACGCCATTGAGGGTCGCATTGACCAGCAAGTACACCCCCTGGATATCGGAGTACCCATTTCCGTCCTGCACCGTGACGGCAAATGTTGAAGCGCCCCCCGATGCAGTTCCCTGAACCATCGATGCGATCTGCGGGGGCATATTGACCACCACTCGCGTAACGAAGGCATTGTACGGAGCTGGAGAGGAGCCAGTCGTAATTGGAAAATCAACCGAGCCGGTCAGACCCACCACTATCGCTTCGCCCGTGTCAGTGAGCGTCATCCCGAGGCAGCGGTCATCGCCTGAACCGCCGAGGTAGCGCGCCCACAGAAGCGTACTCCCGTCAGAGCTGATTTCGGCGAGAAACCCGTCAAAGTAGCCGGCAAAGGCCGACGAGTCGGTGACCGGAAAATCCACCGAAGCGGTATAACCCGCGATCCAGACGCGGCCGGAGGAATCGACCGAGATGGCTGTTCCCGAGTTGTTTGCGGAGCCCCCTAGCAGAGTGGCAAACACGATGGCATTGCCGGCGGAGTTTAGTTTGACGGCGAATGCGTCGTATGAACCCACCCAAGAATTCCGCGAATAGGCGGTGGAAGTTGCGGGAAAATTCGGTGAATAGGTGTCGCCTGCCAGATAGATATTCCCGGCGGCGTCCATGGCGATTCCATTGGCTTCGTCCGAGCCGGAGCCGCCCAGGTACGTGAGCGTGGTCCACGCCGTCCCCGTGGGGTTGAGACATGCTAACAGCGCGTCGCCACTGCCGCCGTAAACCGGCTGTACGGCATTCCGCACAGGAAGATTGGAAGAGCTGGTCTGGCCGGCAACGCACGCGTTTCCGGCCGCACCTACGGCCAGCGCGCTCACCGAGTCATTGCCCGATCCTCCGAGCAGCGTTGCGTAGGACAGGGATGCGCCGCCGGCGCCCAGTTTGACCAGGAAGGCGTCGGTACCTCCCTGGTAAGCGGTTTGAGGGGCCCCCGAGGTTGTTGGGAAATTGACGGACGAGGTGTAGCCGGCGACATACACGCTGCCCGATGGGTCGATGGCCAGAGCGGTTGCCACATCCGTACCGCTGCCACCAAGGTAGGTGGCGTAGGTGAGCAGCCCGTTGGTATTCAGGCGGGCCACGAAAGCGTCTTCGGCGCCGGAAGAATGGGTGCTGAAGGCACCCGAAGTGGCGGGGAATCCGGATCCCCCAGCCACGCCGGCAATCCAGACATTGCCTCCACTATCCAGGCCAATGGCTTTGCCGGCATTGTTGCCGCTGCTGGCGAGCATCACGGTGTACACGACTTGTGTACCGTCCGGGGAGAGCTTGCTGACGAAGGCATCGTAAGTGGAACGCACCCCCAGCGGCGAAACGAAATCGAGTGAGTCGGTTTCTCCGGTGATGTAAACGTTCCCCGCGGTGTCCGTGGCTACCGCGTACGCGGCGTCGTAACCCGCGCCTCCGAGGTACCTGGAGTACCGCACCACGGGATCGATCGTCAGAGCCAGTTTGGGATCGTGCGGACCGACCGCGAATGTCACCACACCCGAGTCGATACGAAACGCTACGGGAACAGCTATGCGGCCGCCGTGGCTTTCCTGCCACGCCTCGGGCCACCGGTACTGGAGGCCGGCGCCACCTTCCACCTCCAGATTACCGTCCCGGTCCAACCGCACGCCGCTCGCTCCCGTAAATGCCATTCGGATGGCGGCTGGATTCGCCCCCGGACGAAGCTCAAATTGAAATTCGAGGGCGCCTTCCCGGAAATGCCATAGCCAATCGATACCCGGGTACACGCCCTGGTACCGGATGGCCGAGTAGTTGCGCAGGCGCAACCCGTGGCTGCCGAAAGCACCGCTGTAGAGCATCGTCGAAGCGACGGGATCTCCCGCACCGGCAATGGCCGGCCGCTCGGCGCCACCGAGCAACCGCATCTGCACGAGACCGGAATCCGGCGCGCCGGGCGGCGCCGCATGAAGAACGGTCCCCTCCCGATCGAACGCCGCCGCATACCCTGGCGCACGAACCAGGAACCGAACGTTTTCGGGGGCCTGCCCGGCGTTCTCTTCAAAATGGGGGCTGAACACGCCATGAATGGACACCGCGGCCAGACAAGCGCACGGCATGCACCCGATCACGATTGCTGCAATCCACTTCGGCATCAGTTGTCCTATCGGCACAATTCGGAAATAGCATTAGCGGGTCCGGCCACATTCAGCTCGTGAAAACCGTCTGAGGGGGCGCTAAGCTGAAAAGGATGTGCCATTGTCCAATCTGCGGATCCGCAGGGAATGCGGGGGGGGGGCAACTGACAGCCCGTCATCGACAATTTGCTGGAACTGCCGCCAGACCTGGAGGCAGGCCTCTAACAGGTTCTACAGATTCTGAGTGTGACGCTCTAAGAAGACGCTCATTGATCAGGGACTTCAGCCCGCCGTACTCCGTGTGCTTTCGGCAAGGCTGCGTAGTACGGAGCCAGGGTGTCCTGGTTCAGAAGCAGTAGCTCTGCGCTACCCAGTAATGCCAGTCGCCAATGGCCCCGGCATCTGGAGCGGGTGCACTGACGGAATCATGGCGATGCCGGTAAAATGGTTGAGAATCGGGGCCGGGTGTACCATAAAGGGATCACCCGGGCCGGGCACACACGAAAGGACGTGAGAATTGCTGAGGTCAATCTATCACCAGGGCGCACACCTATCCGAGGATCAGTTACTGCCTGAGAGCGCGTGTCCAATCTGCGGATACACGGGGTATAGACGGCCACTGATCGCGCTTCAAGACGCGCCCCCGGTGCACCTTCTGGCATGCCGTTGCGGCTGCATTTCCGCTTCTCGAATGCCCCGGGAGGAAGTCTTGAGGGACTACTACAAATACCACTACGCCACCATAGACGGAACAACTACCTTCGATGGGAGCGACCGGTTCTCCCGGCATTTGTTCCGGTCCCTGGGGGTTGCGCCCAAAAGCAGCATACGAATTCTCGATTTCGGCGGAGGCATTGATGCGGCGATCTCCAGATCGCTGGCACGTCGTTTTATTCAACGCGGAACGCGCAGCGTCGAAATCGCGCTCGTCGACTACAATGCTTCTTGCCCAAGAGAATGGGACGCCATAATCGTAGACTGCTATCAGAGCCTGCCAGAGGCCACTGGTAGCGGCGGATTCGACGTCGTCGTCGCCAGCGGGATTGTGGAACATATACCGCATCCGCGTGACGTAATGCTTGCACTGTTGAACTCGTTGAGCAGGGGCGGCCGCGCATATTTTCGGACGCCCGCGATGTCGTCCCTCATCAAAACGGCCGCTCTCTTGGGCGTGAGAATTGACTTCACATTTCCGGGTCACGTGCACGACATGGGCCAGCCCTTTTGGGAAAACGTGCTCACGGTGCTAGGCGTCAGCAGCACCTTCAGGCTCATTCGATCGCGCCCGGCTATCGTCGAGACGGAATTCCTGGCGCATCCGTCAAGGACGGTGATTGCCCATGCTTTCAAGTGGCCTTGGTTCGTGCTCCGAGGGAGCTATTCGATGGTCGGCGGTTGGGAAGCGGTCTTTGCCAGGGATTGAGCAGTTCAACGAGCAGCCCCCTCTTCCGGCCCATCCGCGTCCACGATGGCTTCGTTGTGAATTTATAGCGGCGTGTCATCGATCAGAACCGCTTCCGGTCTGGGACGCGCCGCCCGGCGCTGGCCCCGGATGTGCCTGCGCACGGGCGGCATCTCGATCTGGCCGGCTCGCTCCAGCATCAGCAGCAGGCTGAAACCGCATCGCGCATCGCGCCGTTGACCTGTTTCCAGTCCAGAGCTTCGCACAACTGCCGCGACAGCTTCCAACGGCTGCTCGGGGGATGCGCCGTAAATTCGCTGCCCATCTCCGGCCCGCGGTAGCGCCAAGTTTCCACCATAACCGCAACATGCCGGGAAAACAGTCATAACGCAAACGCTCGGTTTTGGTTTTTCGGCTCCTTGTGCGCTTTCCGCCAACGCTCGAAACGTCGGCAGACTCTCCGCATGCCGGCCGGAATCTCAAGCGGCGCTTTGTCGGCCATCACCGTTCCTCCTTGCCCTTGCCGGGCAGAGGACGTTGCCAATTACTGGCGGCGGAGTCATCCAGCCTTGCCGAAAACGCGCCGTACACCGTAGCGAACCCCTTACGCTTGGTCACCCAATCGACTGAATCCACTCGACTTATAACAAGACAGCGTTGGCAAGGAGCAATCCCCGATCCAAGCTCATCCGGTATGAAACAGACCATGTTTTGGTGATCGCTTCGTTGTGTGCTATAGTCGTGATCTTCGCACCAGCGGCAGGCGGACCACCAGCCCCCGTTGAGCTGAGAACGATTCAACTTTTGGCGAAACGAAATGACGGATACTATTCCGGCTTCCTCGGATGTTGACAGAGGATACCTCTGGCGTCTTAGCCAGACCGAAGTGCGGGTCGGGGTTTGTGTCCTCCTTTTGTCACTAGTGGCACGCTGGCAGGCGCTGTTGCCGGGGTACTCCATCGATGACTTTACTGTCGTCGTGGACGATCAACCGTACCCCTTGGGGTTGCTCGCCGCCCAAGGCAGAGTAACGATATATTTCCTGAACCTGGTGCTCAGGGCGCTCGGTGCGTCGCCGTCCCAGTCCCAACCCCTGTCACTTATATTGCTGATGTTCGTTCTCGTCGCGACCGGGCTGAGTATCTGTCGGTTATGCGGTATTCACGGTTTCCGCGAGAGCCTTATTGTTGTTTCCTTGATCGCGCTCCACCCATACCAGTCTGAACTATTCACGTTTAAGTCAGGTGCGCTGTATCTCGCTGTTGCATTAGTATGTTCGTTTGTGCCGATCCTCGTCAGCACGCGCTCTCGAAGACACTGGATGGTGGGCTTGGTGATGTTGATAGGCTCGCTGTCCATTTACCAGGTCGTGCTCAACTACCTCGCCATGGCCTTGGTGTTTAGCGTCGCGTTCCACTTAAGCCGGCCGACCGGTTCCAATCCAACGTTTTGGCCGGGCCTTCGATCGCAGTTGAAGCTGATTCTCAGCGCGATGATACTCTATTTCGTGGCCGCATCCGCCGCCAGCCGCATTTCCGGAGTTCCGTTGGGCGCGAGGGCCAGTTTTATTGGCCTGAATGAGATCGGCCCTCGCATCAAACAAGCCTACCAACTGTATAAAGTGCTGTTCTTCCTGCCTGAGCCGATATTGCCCGTCGCGACAAAGGCGTTGCTGATCCTGACCGTCGCTTTCGCGCTCGGGGTCTGCTTTGTGAAAGCCCTGCGAGGCGGCGCTTATTCATCGTTCAGGCGTATGACCCTCGCATGGGCGCCGGTTCTGATTGCCGGCCTTCCGCTCTGCGCGGGTGTGATCCTTGTCCTCGGAGAATGGTGGCCCGTTCCGCGTGTGCTGTCTCAGACCGGGATGTTCTGGGGAGGAAGTTTTGCCTTGGCCTATAGCCTTTCGCAGCCGCTCGTCAGGCGGATCATATTGACCAGCGTTGTGGTCGTCATTGTGTCTTTCATCGGTATAAGCAACCACATCTTTAGGGATCAACTGCGAGTGAATATGAGAGACTTGGCGACGGCCAACCGGATGGTGGGGCGAATCGAGGCGCTCCCCGACTTCGCGCAGATTCAGTACGTGGTGCTATCAGGGGGGTCTTACACGTTTCGATCGCCCGTCACCACGATGCAAGGCGACATGAATATCTCGGCGCTGTTTGCGGCGTGGTCCAAAGTTCCGGTAATCAACGAAATCTCCGGTTACGCGTTTCAGACGGCTCCGGCCGCCATTTTCGCCAAGGCGAATGCCCTTTGCGCAACTGCGCCAAAGTGGCCGGCCGCCGGATCCGTTGTCAAGGTCGACACCGCGGCCGTCGTCTGTATGGAGAAATAGCGGGACGCTATGGTGGGCCGCCGCCGCTCCGTACGCGTCGTGCGAACCCGTCTTGACGGCGGAGTTGGAGTTCGGTCAAGGCGGGTGTCGATCACTGTAGCCGATCCGCTGGAAATGTCTGGTAGTATTTGTGGATGACCACCGGTCCCGCCGCAGGATGCCAAGGGGCCCGACAAGTGGCGAGCTATTGGCTTGGGCGTGTGTTGTGAAGCGCCACGGGGATACATGTTGCTGCAAGGGAAAAGAGCTCTTGTAACAGGGGCCGACGGTTTCATCGGCTCGCGCCTGGCCGAGGCCCTGGTGGACGAGGGCGCGAGCGTGTTGGCCCCGTGGCAATTTAGTTCTTTTAAACGAGGCTTGACAAGCGGGTGGGTTTGTCACTCCAGGAGAAGCGGATGGATGTATACTGATGGCGGCCGCGATCTCAAAATAGAGAATCCCAGATATAACCAAGGAAGCACGCGATGCCGTGTCGCCGGTTCTTCGCTCGCAAAGGGTGATCGAAAGTGACGAGTTTTGATTCTGCGATTCTGACTCTTCTTGCAGGTGTTGTGTTTTGCCTGGGAGCCGGGATACTGATTCCGGGCTACGCATTGCTGCTGGTCGCTCATGAGAGCGCCTTGAAGTTGAAGACACGCTTCCCATGGTTGGCGGATGCCGGGACGTGGTTCCCAACATCCGGCATCGATGCGTTCGCTTTCAGCCTGCTGTACGGAATGCTTTGGGGAGCTGTCGGGACGACGGCGTTGGCCCGCTGCCATGTGAGCCTCGATCGTGTCGGGTTCGGCATCTTCGGAGTGGGGGCGCTCATAAGTCTCGTCCTGATCGTCACGCTTCTGAAACGCCACCAGGTGAGAAGCTGTCAGGTCCTGCCTGCTGGAGAAAAGTCCGCAGGCGCCATGAACCGCGGACGGTCTTCGGCCGTCGCAAGTTCCAGCGAAACCCAGCCAGAGACTGCGGCCCGCACGACAAAAGCGCCTCGCCAATTCGTGGAAATAGCCGTGTTTTCTGCTTTGATATTGGCGTTTTTTGTGCGGCTGTATTTCGATTTCCGGAGCTCGCCGATCATTTGGGATGTCCCGGATCTAGGGCTCATCCAAAAAGCCTATTGGGGTGATTATCCAAACTACGCCTTCCGGGGTGGCTGGGTCTATCCCGGATTGATCATGCTTTCGGGCGTGTTCGAACCAGGGCGCTTTCCCTTGCTGAACTCGGGCGTGGCCGCGGGCTGGCTTTGCGTTGTTCTGCTGCTCACGGGAATCGTCTATCTTGCCCCACGAGGCCGGCGCGTGGTCTGGACCGGATTGTTCACGGTTCTGCTGATCGGCTGCCGGTTCACGGATTTTCTCCTCAACACAAAGTACTCCGTTCTGGGCGTCGCGCTATTCGTGCTGTTTCTCGGACTGATACGGCGACACCTGGAGACCGGCGAAACCCGATATGCCATCCTCGCTGCAACCTCACTCGGCGTCGGATACGCGGCCGGTCAGGTTGGCCTCTTCTACGCGATATTCTCGGTGTTTTTCCTCTTTTTCCTGTGCGGCGAGCGTATGCTCCCGGTCACGACGGGAACTCTTGTCTGGATCGTGCTCGTAACGGCGGCCGGAACCATTCACTGGAGCCTGGGGCTGTTAATGGTTCCGGTTGCCGTCGCAGCCCTGACCGTATCCGTCTCCGTTTGCAATCAGCGGGTGGTTCGAGGCCCTGCCGCACCGGGTGGTGCTCTGGCCACGGCTCTGATTCTGTTCGCGATAGCAGCGACCCTTTTTGCGACCAGTGAGCAAGGTTATAAAGCGTACTGGTGGTACACCGACAACAGATTGGTAGATCTGTATTGGAAAGGGTACGGCGTGTACTTGGTGTTCTTGGCCGTGTTTGCAGTGTACGCCGCCGTGAAGAAGCAGTTGGAGGCGAAGAAGGCGGTAGTGCTGTCGATGTGCTTCACCGCTGTCATCGTTCCGGTTGCGATTATCAATACGGCCGGTTGGATTCGCTTGCCTGATTCGATTCCGGGGATTATCTTCTACGAGATTGGTCGTGTCACCTCTCTGTACTTTGCCCCTCTCACGATTTGCATCGCCGGCGCGGCGATGCTTACCGAGATGTTCGTATGGCTCTGCCGCCGTCACGTTTTGCTCGGATACGCCGGGCTGTGCGTCATCATCGCGCTCTTGTATGCACCGACATCCCTGTATCCGGATGAAGGTCTGGGGGGCTGGGAGCGTGTTGCGTTTCGTCCTTTAGTTCGCGTCTGGGGAGCGACCCTCGATAGGATGGCCCAGTCGACGGGGATGGCAAGGGAAGCAGGTGACCCGGCAGGCTACTCTCCGTACTTCTTCACTTTCGGTGCTAACGAGCTTCGCATGAGCAGGGACCTTGCGCAATTCGGCGGCCCATCGAACCACTGCCTATTCGTTTTGATGCGGGGGTCCGCTCCGCGCCAGGACCCTCCCGCGCAAGGCTTCTTTGAATGGGCAATCATGAATCACCTCTACCCGTACTACAGGAACGCGCCCGCGGCTTCTGCGCTAGCTGAGGATTCGACGTGTGTGGGCCGGCGTACCGTACTGGTTCACAAGTCGGACTACGACCTGGCCGGAGAACTCCCCGGCAGCCTGAAACTGCGGCGGGAACTGCCGAACTTCCGTATCTTTTCCGAGACACAATAGACAGCCCCCATGGCCGCAAGACAGCAACGCGCCTCGAAAGTGTCGCATACCGCCCTCGGAGGCTGGCTCCAACCCATTACAAACCCCGAATTCCCCGGGTGTGGTCTTCACCCGACGATCAGGACCCCTCCCATGGTTCTTTAGTTCAATTAGAGCTTACCCGCGCGTGTTCGGCGGCCACATTCCAAAAGCTTGCTGGTGGCGCGAAGCGGATCCTCCACGCCGCCACGGCGAATTTGAAGTTCCGGCTGAACGAGTTTTTCGACTCGCCTTCCGGTCGCTTGATCCACTTGGTCGGCAGCTCGACCGCCGTGTAACCCAGGCGCACCGGCTTCAGCAGGATTTCCGCGCAAAACTCATGACGGCCGTATTCCCATTTCACTTTCCGCAGGACATCGGCTTTCATCAGCCGGTAGCCAAAAGTAATGTCGTGAATCGAGATGCCGTACAGCGTGCGGAATATCAAGTTGTATCCATAGTTCAGCGCCAGTTTGAACGGGTCGTATCCGGTGAAGCCGCCGCCGCGAAGCCAGCGGCTGGCGCACACGATGTCGGCATCCGTCTCCAGGGCGGTCTCCGCCATCCGTTTCGCGTCGTCCGGGTTGGTTTCCAGATCGCTGGAAATAATCAAACCGTGGGTTCCCGTCATATGAGGAATCGCTTCCCGATACGCCCATCCGATCCCCGGCCGGTCGCTTTGCATCACCACTTTGATCGACGGATCAGTCTCCGGAAGGCTGTGGCACAGATCCAGACACTCCATCGTGGAACGAGGAGACACCACAATCACGGTCTCGTGCAGCCATTCGCCAAGGGCTTGTCTCAGCCGCTCCAAAGACTCCAGCAGTAAGGCAGTTTCCGAGTACACGGGCATCAGGACGCTGATCTTCATCTCAGAACCATTCCTTTCTCGATTCGCCCCAACTTTCCACCGCAGTGACCCGCACGTTCTAGCCGCCGAGAATCTGCCGGCCGGCGCTCAGCCACGACCGCATGTAGTAAGCCACCTGATGAAAATAGCCGCGTGTCGCGTCCGTCCACAAGCCGTCTTGGAAGCGCTCCACGGCGGCTTGAATCTCGCAGCTGAGCGATGCGTAGGCGTCGATAAACGTGGTGCCCGACAGGCGCAACTGTCGAAGCCAGGGCAACAGCTCTTCCAGAAGCAGAATGCAGGCCAGTTCGTTGGCGGCGTCCTTCAGATAGTTGTGGCTGTTTCGCCGGTGTTCCGCGACGGGAGTGCCCACCCGCACGGCGCCACCCAGATGCTTGACACAGGCCTGGGCGAAATACCCGGAGAAGATATCCCCATAGCGGTCAATCGGCATTCCAGCAATGGGATACCCCATCTTGATGAAGTAATAGGCTGGGATCGCGCTGCGAGCGAGCGCCGTGTTCTGCGTGTTGACCGGCGACCAGGTATCCCGCGCCAGGATGATGGAGGCGCCCTTAAACGACCTGACGTGCGGCAGAGCGACCAGCCAGGTAATGCCGTCGACATCGGGATCGAGGGTCCACAAGCCGGCATTCATGTGCAGCGCCACAGACTCCCGCACCAACCGGGGATTCTCGTCTTTGTGCCGTGCGAAATACGGAAACCCGCGAGCGTAGACGGGCGTTGGCTCTTCGAACTCAAGCAGCGAGCAAATGTTAAAGAAGCCGGTTGCCGATGCCGTCATAGTGCGCTCGGCCGCCTCCGCACAGACTACGGCATGCTGGCCGAAGATGTCTTCCTCGTCCGTGCAGTAGTTGTCGTCGTCGATCGAGATCAGAAAGTCCGAACCGGAGGCAAGGGCCAGCAAGTAGCCGACGTTGCGGCGGTTGTCGCTGTTGAAGGGCACTAACTCCGGAGGGAACCCGACGCTTCGCAGGCCCACCCCCTGCTCCTCCAGCGTGGGGCAATGGACCTTCAAACCTCGGTCACAGATAGACCGCGCACGTTCAAAAACCGTTTTCGGCGTCTTACGATCTGGAACAACCACGACTTCCACCTGGTCGAGGTGGCCGAACCTCTCGATGTTCTGGTAATACGCTTCTAACACCTCTGCCTCGCAAATGGTGGTGAACGTGAGAGTAGCAGTTGGCTGTCGCAATTCGGTGTTAGTGTATCACAGTCGGCGAACCCGGCCCGGCTTGTCCAGCGAGTCTGTCAAGGCAAAATAGAAATGTCCTATTCCCAGCAAAGTAGAAATGTCCTGTTTTGACAGGCGGCCCGGAGAGGCCGTGTTACGTTGATGTCGTCCGCGAGGGGTCGCGCCCGAGCGGATGCCCAAGGCCGAGGCGACGACCAGCCGATGCTGGCCTTGTGGGCGGAGATGAATCTGGTGTTGGCGGACGAGTTTCGGGATGGCAATGTGCCGGTGCAGATGGAGCCCTTGCGGGTGGCGCGGCGCGCCTTCCAGGCGCTGCCGCCGACGGTGACGGAATACTATTTTCGCGGCGACTCGGCGTGCTGGGAGAGAGAACTGTTGACGTGGCTGCAAGACGAGAACCGCGCCGACGGGCCACGCGGGCGCATTACGTTCGGCATCAGCGTGCGCATGACGGCGAATCTGAAGAAGCACATGGTGCGTTTGTCGGAGTGGTTGTGGAAGCCGTATCGGGAGGACGCCGACGCGGTGCGGGAATGCGCGGACGTGCTGAACTACTGGCCGGAGGAAGAGGAGCGGCCGGAAGGAGCGGGGCCGTTACGCTACGTGGCCATCCGCGTGCGCAAGCGGCAAGGGCAGTTGTTCGCGGATGGAAGCGAAGTGAAGTATTTCGCGGTGGCCAGCAATCAGTGGGATTGGGAGACGGCGCGGTTGTTGGAGTGGCAACGCGAGAAGGCCGGTACGATTGAGGCGCTGCACGACGTGTTGAAAAACGAACTGGCGGCGGGGGTGATGCCCTGCGGTCGGCTGGGGGCCAACGCGGCCTGGTTGCGCTTGGCCGTGATGACGCACAATGTGCTGACGGCGCTCAAGCGGTTGGCGCTGCCGGAAAAGTGGCTCACCGCGCGGCCCAAGCGGCTGCGGTTTCAGATCTTCTGCTCGCCGGGGAAACTGGTTTCACACGCTCGCCAGACCTGGCTGCGCGTGCGGCGTCTGCGGGAGCAGTTGGCCGAGTGGATCGAGACGTTGCGATGGCTGCCGATCCCGTTGCGAGCCTAGTCTTCTTACGGACGGATTATGGAGTCGGTTTGGAAGCGCGAGCGGGTCGAGGTGTGCGTGAACCAGGCTAACTCACGCTTCCCAATC
>Ga0182027_10012171_pt1 | contig 12101 bp, 9 predicted proteins | sample 712E1DmetaG_FD_121300 | JGI IMG/M metagenome (GOLD analysis project Ga0182027, IMG submission 121300) | Permafrost microbial communities from Stordalen Mire, Sweden - 712E1D metaG (Illumina Assembly) | ecosystem: Environmental > Terrestrial > Soil > Wetlands > Permafrost | place: Sweden...
ACGAGCACCAGAGCGGGGGGGACCTGGCGGTCGAGGGCGGCCCGCTCGATGGCTTCGTCGGCAGCGGCGAGCACATCGTCCCGGCCGGCGAGCACTGACGGGACTTGGTTGTAGCCCGGTGTGTACGGGCTGGGGGTCGAGCGAGCCGGTTCCATGTAGCCAGCCTACTGTGTCTAACAACGTCTAACATCTCTAACGACGGAAGGGCCTTCTAACGTCGTCTAACTCGTCTAACTCGTCTAACGTCGTCTAACACGCTGCATCTCAGCTGAGATCCCAGCCATGGCGGAGCACAGGGTTTGTCTCACGTATCGTGCCCTAGGGAATGGGACGCGCAGCACGCACCAAGCACGAGCGCCGCGAGGTTGCCCGCTGGGCACAGGCTGCCGAGCTTGCCCAGCGCGCCGACCAAGCCGCTGACCACGTCATCGCGCACTGCCTGGCCCAGGCGTTCGGGCGCACGGGCCCGCTCGACCTCGACGCCCTCGGGACGTTGCGGGACCAGGCGGCACAGCGCACAGCCTGGCCGAGCTGGTCCTGGCTACCGAACACGATCTTCGTGGAGGACCTGCTCGCCACCAACGGCATCGACTTCGGCCAGACCGACGATGCCGAACTTGAGAAGTACTGCCGGCTCGCAGCCGCAATGACCACGGTCATCAACTGGCTGCCCGGTCGCACCGTCGTCTACTACGTCCGGCGTCACGTGCACCCAGTAAGAGACCCTGGTGTTCAGATCGTGCAAGACGACCAGGTGAGGCAGGCCATGGGCCAACCAAGCGTCCACATGCGAACGATCACTGTCGCGGAACCACCAGCCTTCCAACTCACGCTCTGCGTTGTAAGCGGGTTCGTGAAAGTAGCTGTCCCCGCCCTTGACTTGAACGCCTACCACCAAGCCCAAGTCAAACAAACGCTCGTCCCGGGCCATGGCGAACAAGTCAGTACCGAGGTCATGACGAGTGTTCTCGGCTATCCCCCAGCCGAGCCTCTCAAAGTCCGCCGACACTTCGCTGAAGCCGACTCCCCCGGTTTGTTCCTCCCGCGTGGCGCGCATACGTTCATCGAAACTACGCCTGTTGAGTAGCGGCAACCGACCATTGCGAGCTGGGCATGGCGCTTTCCTCATCGTGCGGCCGGACAGGCGAGCCCGGCCGGAGCCGGGGATCAAGGTCAAGTGCCAGTCACACGAACGATCGTTGACAGACGCGGCTGCGCCAGGAGGCGTTTTCCCAGGGGAGCCGTGTAACGCTACCCGCGTACGGACCTATGTAATGCCAACCCCTGTTTGTGCTACAGACTGACAATGCGGGTTGGCTACGCGCGCTCCCGCCTCCCAGAAACGTCGTCTACACCGTTCCCGAGGCGAGCATCGAGCCGCCTAAGAGCTTGGACATGGGAAATGAACCCAGCACAGGATTCTCGACGTGACACCTCTGGTGCTCAACAGCGGTCAAGGTTCTCCAGGTTGTCCTTCTTCGTGCTGTCAGGCTTTGTCTTGATGTAGGGCTTGGCCAAGCAGGCCGGCTGCGGGCAATAGCTGCTCGTCTCGATCGTTGCTTCGTAGCCGTCAGCGCTCGTCTTCCAAGTGTTGCCAGCGTTGATGCTGTCCACGACTTGCTGCCGTGTGTAGTGCGTACCGTCGCTCGTGCAGACGCCCCCGATGTGCTCGTGCCCCTTGTCTGCGGAGAGCTCCTTGCGGACCTTGGTGACTACGTACGTGGCCATCGGCCTCACTCCTTCTCGATCTCGAACGTATGTGCGTTACCCTAGTCGGGAGGCACAGTGCCGGCAGCGATGCGCTTTAGTAGTTCAGGTTCCTGGCCGTCTACGGCTTCGACTTCAACGAGGCCGCGATCTGGGCGAACTCGGCCAAAGCTGTTTCGAGATCCTCGACGATCTCTGCCGCGATCACCTCAGGCGGGGGCAGGTTGGCGGAGTCCTCCAGCGATTCGTCCCTCAGCCAGATCAGATCGAGGCTGACCTTGTCCCGCTGAAGCAGCTCGTCGTAGGAGAACGAGCGGAAGCGCTCCGACTCGATCCGTTTGTGGCGGTTATCAGCATGGAAAGCCTTGATGAAGTCGACCAGGTCCTGGTACCGGAGCGGGTTCTGCTTCAGCGTGTGATGGACGTTCGTCCGGTAGTCGTACACCCACAGCCGCTGGGTCCACGGGCTCTCGGAGGCGGGTTTACGGTCGAAGAAGAGGACGTTGGCCTTGACGCCCTGGGCATAGAAAATCCCCGTCGGCAGGCGGAGCAGGGTGTGGACCTCACATTCGTGGAGAAGCTTCCGCCTAACGGTCTCCCCGGCACCGCCCTCGAACAGGACATTGTCGGGGACGACGACAGCGGCGCGTCCATGCATGGTGAGCAGCGTCTTCACGTGCTGGACAAAATTGAGCTGCTTATTGGACGTGGAGGCCCAGAAGTCGTCCCGAAGGATCACGAGGTCCTCACGCTCGGCATCGCCCTCGGCATTGACCACGGTCATAGAGGACTTCCGCCCGAACGGCGGGTTCGTCAGCACCATGTCAAAGCGCTCTCCGGGGTCGGCCGCCAGCGCGTCCTCCACACGGATAGGGCTCAGAGCCTCCTCGGAACCGATCCCGTGGAGGAGCAGGTTCATCACGCATAGGCGAGCCGTGTTGTCGACGATCTCCCACCCGGTGAACGCCTCGAAGCGAAGGTAGCGCTTCTGATCAGGGTCGAGCAGGTAGCCGCGGGCGATGAAGTCATGAGCCGCCAGGAAGAAGCCACCCGTCCCACAGGCTGGGTCGCAGATCGCAGTGTCCGGCGTCGGACGCATTACCTCAACGAGCGCTCTAATCAGCGCGCGAGGCGTGAAGTACTGGCCTGCTCCGGTCTTCACGTCCTCGGCGTTCTTCTCCAACAGCCCCTCGTAGGCATCGCCCTTGATGTCCGCATCAAGTGTCATCCAGTTCTCGCGGTCGATGAGGTCCGAGATCAGCCGCCTCAACTTCGCCGGGTCCTGGATCCGGTTCTGGCTCTTGCGGAAGACGACGCCGACCATCCCCGTTTTTCGGCCGAGTTCAGTGAGGATGTGGCGGTAGTGGACCTCCAGGTCATCACCGTCGCGTCGGAGAAGCGATTGCCAGTCAAGCTCCTTGGGAACTAGCCGCGGACGGCTAAAGGGGGGACGCGTCTGTTCGTCGGCCATCTTCAGGAAGAGCAGGTACGTCAGCTGCTCGATGTAGTCGCCGTAAGAGAGGCCATCGTCGCGAAGGACGTTGCAATAGCTCCAAAGTTTCGAGACGAGCCCGTTGTGGTCTGTCACACTAAGCTCCTCCGTCTGGACTCCTTAGCCGTGGCAGGTCCTGTCGTGATGCGAGCCAGCAACTCGGAGGCCGCCTCGTCACGCGGACCTCGTGGCACAAGTCGTCCCGAGAAGGCGCATTCGAGGATCGCGAGTCGAAGACGCCCGCTTTGTGTGTGGGCGTAGCCGATTGCTGCCATGACCGAGGCGAGGAGGGACAAGTGGTGGTCGATTTTGGCGACAACCTGCTGCTGCAGCGGAATCGGTGGTAAGGGCACGGCCAATCTCCCCAGACGTGATTTGTTAAGGATTGGCAGGGTCGTACTTGATGACGCTTCCAGGATCGCCTTTTGTCCGCTCGGCGCGCAAAGCGTGTAGAGCATGTACTTGGCGTCAAGCGCCTCACTCACGGCTGTCAGAGTGTTGATCTGCTGGTTGGTAGCGCAGGGCACCCTTGTACGGCTCGCCTTTCCAATCGTTGCGCCAATGCACGTCAGAAGGACCGAGCCGGCGTTGCAGAGGCGAGCTTTCCTCAGGCCTTCCTCGGTGAGGGTCCTGGCGGTGCCCTTGACAATTCCACAGTGTTCGAGATCACCGGGGGTGACGAAAGGAACGCGGCCGCCCCAAAACGCAGGCTCAGCTATCGAGGGCGTCGAACCAGTAGTGATCTCAGTCACTTCGCGTAGAGGTACCTGGTTCGCCCCCGTAGCCCAGGTGCTCTCGAGGAGGCTCGAGCGCATCAGCCTGCTCCGATGTTCGGCGAGACGGAGGGATGCCTCGGCCCTGTCTAGCCGCGAGAACTGCTCCTCGATGGCGCCGACGATCCGCTTCTGTTCCATTAACGGTGCGAGGTGTACCACATACGAGGAGAGACCCGCGGCGCCCAGGTGGTGGATGCCAACACCTCGAGCGGCATCACCAAGGCGACCAGCCAATGCTTCGAGTCGGAGTAGATACAACAGGTACTTCGATAAGGGTCCACGCGACCTAACACGAAGCAGAGTGTTCTGAAAACAACACTCCGCTATTTCTCCGCCCCATAGCGCTGGCTTCCCAACCTCGCTGCGGCTGCCCGAGGCCTCCGCCACAAGGATGTCTCCCTCAACCAGCCGGTAGGTTTCAACCTCAGTCGGCGAGAAGTGCATCTCCTTCACGTCGTCGAGGCTCAGGCCGGGCCAAGTGATATTCGCTGCGCGAAGGTATGGTCGCATGTTGTCGCCGTGGTGCGTCTTCGGCGATCGCTGCCGGCCTAGGCGGACCTCTGCCACCTCTGCCAAGCTTGCCTTGGCCCATCCGCTCGGCAGGTCGGTCACGCGGCCAGCACCTCGGTCAGCTCCTCAAGCAGTGGAGTGAGCCGGTCGCCAAAGAGCTCCCAGGCCTTGCCGATGCCGCCGCGCTCGACGAATGGTGTGTAGTCGAGGTCGTCGGTGGAAACCTGAAGAGACGTTGCGATATGGTCCCGGACCTCCCTTAGCCAGCGGAGCTGCTCTTCGCTGAGGAGAGCGCCAGCCTGCTCCTGCTGCAACAACCAACGGTCGAAGCGCTCATTGACCCTCTGAGGGTAGGGCACCAGCTCCTTGTCCTCCTGCAGGGCGTACCGTACTAACGAGACGAGGTCTGTGAGCGTTCGCTGCCCAGAACCGTGGACCGTTGACTTATCGAGAGCCTCGTAGGCAGTCCACAAGGTTTCTGGTGTCCACTGGCGAGGCGGTCGCCCGATTTGGCTGGCAAGATCCTTGATGTCCCGGAAGGTCACCCGTCGTTGGTATGGGTGGCTATACAGGATCTGAAGCGCTGTGATCTCGTCTTTGTGATCTTCTATGAACTGGCGAAAGTCATCGACCGTACGGCGGGCCCGCTCGGTGGAGTAGCCCGCAGTCAGGACGCTGTCGGTGCTCGCGTCGTCGATGATCTGGTCGCACGAGTGACGGAGCTCCACGATCGCAGCCCGCAGTTCGGGGTTCGTCGTCAAGGGCGCTACCGCCGCCTCGATGAGAAGGGCGGCCGCTGCAGCGACATCCGGCGCGTAGGGCTCCGTTGCACCGGTGGCCGCCTGTGCAACCTCGACCTGCCGGTCGTTGTCGAGGGCGGAAAGGAGCTCGTGGGCGATGGTTCTAAGGCTCATCCCGTCCGCGAGCTGTTGGATCGCGAAGCGGTCGGTGTCTGTCAGACGAAGGTCCAGACGGAGGATCCGATCGGCGATGGTCGACACGAGGTCCGGGTCCCGGCTGCCGTACGCCAGGTCGTTGAACAGCTTCGAGAGAGCGACGGTGGGCTTGCGGTCAAGTGGCCTGGTCTCCATCAGCTCCGTCTCAGTGACACCGACGGCATCGACGATCACGAAGTGGTCCTTGACTACGGCGTCGGGAGTGACCTGCTGGAGGTCCGTTGGGTTGATGACGCGCACGCCGCGCCCCTTCATCTGCTCGAAGTAGGTCCTGGACTTCACCGAGCGCATGAAGAACACGCATTCGAGGGGCTTCACGTCCGTGCCGGTGGCGATCATGTCCACCGTCACCGCGACCCGCGGGAAGTACGAGTTCCGGAACGCGGCAAGCAGCTCCTCGGGCTTCGCCCCCGTCGTGCGGTAGGTGATTTTGACCGCGAACTCGTTCCCCTTGCCGAACTCCTCCCGAACGATGTCGACGATGTCCTCGGCGTGCGAATCGTCCTTCGCGAAGATCAGCGTCTTTGGCACTTCCGTCCTGCCGGGGAAGATGTCGGTGAAGAGCTTCTCCTTGAACGTGCGGACCACGGTCCGGATCTGGTTCGGTGCGACGACGGCACGGTCGAGCTCGCCGGGCGCGTAGGGACGCTCCTCTTCTGTCTCCTCCCAGCGGACCTTGCGAGTGGATCTGTCCCGGTGGCCGATGTAGACGCCAGCGTCAACAGTGCTGCCGTGCTCGGTGATGTCGGTCTTTATGCGGTACACGTCGAAGCTGACGTTGACATGGGCGGCCACGGCCTGCTCGTGCGTGTACTCCATTACAAGGTTCTTGTGGAAGAAGCCGAAGGCCTGCTTGTTCGGTGTCGCCGTTAGCCCGACGATGAAGGCGTCGAAGTAGTCCAAGACCTGGCGCCAAAGCCCGTAGATGGAGCGATGGCACTCGTCGACGATGATGAAGTCGAAGAACTCGATGGGAAGAGCCGGGTTGTAGACCACAGGGACCGCGCCGGGGCCGGACAGCTCGTAAGCGGAGTGCTCGTCGACCTCCTCATCGAGCTCGTCGTCGCCCCTCATGATGGAGTAGAGGCGCTGGATCGTGGTAATGGTCACGCGGCTCACCGGGTCGATCACGTTCGAAGAGAGACGCTGGACGTTGTAGAGCTCGGTGAACTTGCGCCCGTCGTCGGGGGTCGTGAAGCTCTGGAACTCGCGAAGCGTTTGCCTGCCGAGGTTGGCTCGGTCCACCAAGAAGAGCACCCGACGGGCATCCGCGAACTTGACGAGCCGGTACGCAGCGAACGCCGCCAGGAGCGTCTTGCCCGATCCGGTGGCCATCTGTATGAGCGCCCGCGGGCGGTTCGCAGCGAACGACTGCTCCAGATTCGTGATCGCGACGTCCTTCGGCGGCCAGAGCAATCCCATCTGGAGCGGCGGCATCTGCTGGAGGCGGGCTCGGAGGGTCCCCCGCTCCGGCGACCTCTGGAAGTCGCCTATCCAACCTGCGAGCGTCTCGGGCCTGTGGAACGAGAACACGAGCCGGCTGCGCGGGTCGGGGTCGAGCCAGCTCGTGAACCGAGTTTCTGACCCGGTGGACTCATAGGAGAAGGGGAGCGGGTTGCCCCAGGTCGGAAAGTTACTCGGCATCCCTCCGATGTACTGCGCGGTTTGCGGCTCTACAGACGTGAGCGTGTAACCCTCCGGCTTGGCTTCGATCGTGCCGGCCGCCTTGCCCTCGACGTACAGGAGGTAGTCGACCCGCCCATGGGGAGGCTCCAGGATGAACTCTCGGACGGCGACGCCACGTCCAGCAGAGAGATTGGCCTCGTCGGCGTCCTGGACCGCCCAGCCTGACGCCGCGAGCATCTGGTCGATTTTGACCCGAGCCCGCTTCTCGGGCGGTAGTAGAGCTAGAAGGTCGTCGTAGTTCACGCTGGCACCTGACCGATTCTGTCAGGTGCTGGACCCGCGCTCCCGGAGTGTCGGTGGCGCTGTGTTACGACGTATCGATGGTCATGCCCTCAAGGGCCTATGTTGCGTCGCGCTGTCCCGTCCGCGCCCAGTGGGACGTCCTCATTGTATAGTGATCTCACTACTTCAAGCACAGTGCTATAATTAGTGAAAATGCTTTACGATGTGGTACGCGACCTAGAAGGTATCGGTGCCCAGGTGGCCGTGGACGAGAACCCAGCCCGGCTTGGCTTTGACGCCTTCTTGGAGGTCCGTCTAGACGACCGTACCGCCGGTTTCGCTGTCGAGGAGAAACGGCGGTGCCCCTACCCCGGTGAACTCGGTCACCTGCTCAACCGGGCCATCGTGGCTCCGCCCGGCGCGGTGCCCCTCCTGGCTGCCCCCGGGGTAAGCGAGGGCGTGGCTCAGCGCCTGATCGCCTCCGGCTGGTCCTGGGCTGACGGCGAGGGGAGCTTTGACCTGCGGGCATCTGGCTTCCGTCTGCGCCAGCGAGCCGTTCAGCGCCGCCCCGAGCGCCCAGAGCCCACCACCCTGCCTCGGGGGCCCGGCAGCTGGGGTGTCATCCGCGCCCTTATCGCCGCTCCCGGGCCGACCGTCGAGGTGGCCAACCTTAGAGGCCCGGGCCAGGTGACGGCCGGGCGTACCTACCAAGTGCTGCGGAAGCTCAGCGCGCTCGCGCTCGTTGAGCCTGCTCAGCGCGGGTCCTGGCGGTCTGACAAGGAAGCCCTCTTGGACCGCTACCTGGCCGAGTACCCCGGCCCCGGTGGTTCTGTGACCCACCTCTACAGCTTGGACGAGCCCCTGGAGCTGGCCCGCCGGGCCTCGGCCACTGCCGCCAAGGTGGTCATCTCGGCCGACGTAGGAGCCGACCTGTTGGTGCCTTGGCGCCGGCCCGACCACTTGGTGGCCTATAGCGGTCCGGGGGCTTTTTTGGGCAAGCTGCTCGGCGCCACCCCAGCCCATGGCCGCCACGACGCCAACATCACATGGCGGGTCCCCGAGGACACGAGCATCTTCTACCTGGCCCGCCCGGTCGCCGTAGAAGGCGTCCAGGTTGTGGTTGCTGACCCCGTGCAGCTCATCTGGGAGCTGGGCGCCCTTGGCGGCGACGACCGGCTCGAAGCGGCCGAGAAGCTCCGCCAATGGCTGCTCTCCCGCTGAACGAGCTTGTGCTGGAGGCGACTTCGGTCGCCGACGATCTCGGTTTTGTCGCCTTGGCCGATGTAGCAACCGCCTGCACCGGTACACAGGCTGTCGTCATCGGGGGCCACATGGTCCAGTTGCACGTCTACCGCTGGGGCCTTGGTGCCGAGCTGTACCGCCAGACCCAGGACGCCGACCTCGGGATGCACCGCCTCGCCGCCAAGGACCCGGGTGTCACCGACCGGCTCAAGGCCCTTGGTTATACGCGAACTGCTGGGAACGTCTTTGAGCGGGCCATCGATGACATCCCTGTCGCCGCCCCCGACGGCCAGCCCCACCGGGCTGTGGTCGAGGTGCTGGTGCCTGCGTACACAAGCCGGCCTCGCCACACGTTGAAGCTTGGTGACCACCTCACCACCACCGAGGTCCCTGGTTTGGCCGAGGCCCTCAAACGCCCAGCGGTCTCCTGCCAGCTCCGCCTGACCCGCCTCAGTAAGCAGGTCCTGGCCACGACCATTTCCCTGCCTGATGAAGTCTCGGCCCTCGTGCTCAAGGTCCTGGTCCGAGGCCAAAGGCTAGAGGACCGGGACGCCGTTGACATCTGGCGCTGCACCGAAGTACTCGTGGCCGCAGGCCTTGACCTGTCGGGCCTCAGCGGCAAAACCGGTGACTTGGTACGGAAAGGGCTGCGAGAGGCGGTGGCCGACCGTGAAGGCCAGTTCATCCAAAGCATCGTGAGGGCCAGGGGCCTGTCGGCCTCGGCCGGCGACGTCCTCCATACCCGCATGCAGGCCACCCTCGCCCGCCTGACCGCACCGCGCGCCTAGCCCATCCTGCACCAGAAGTCGGTGACCGATGACCGACGACACGGGTGGCAGAACGGCAATGCCCTCATGACCGCCATGCGGCCAGTCAAGACACTGTCCCCGACGTGCGCTTTTTTCGGCTCGACGTGGTTGTTGGGCGTGGATGTGGACCTTGTGCTATGACCGGCCTAAACCCGACGCATCTTGTCATGAGTCCTACGAGCTTGGGCGGGCGTTGGAACCGTGAGCTGCAGCCTCGGCAATAATCGAAACTCTGCTATCGGTCGCGCCTGCGCTTCGGCCAGGGCCGCACTTCGTGCTGCTTCGGCCTGTGGTTCAAGAGAGGATCGCAACCGCTCCGCGAGCAGTCTGACCGCCACCACGGCTTCGGTTGCGGGCGTGTTCAACTGCCCGTGCAGGTCAGCGATCCCGACAACGACTGGGGCGTCGGGACCTTCGTCAAACTCATGGGAGAGGATCGCCCCCACGTTCAACTGCTCCAGTGGGCCGACGCGATGACCAATCTGCTTGTTTCTCGCATCGTCCAACTGTTGGTGCAGGCCGGACGCTCCAACCAGGGACGATTCAAGGGCTGCCACGTCGGAGGCGCTCAGTTGGAGCCGGTTCCCGGTCGAAAAGCAACGCATGTACCTCATGACCACTTGGCACCAAAGCGCGCCCTCCACGACGAGGTCATGCTCGCCCTGGGTGGAAAGTCGGTCAATCAGTACAGAACAAGCCCCTACTGCCATCTTGAGGTCGTTTTGGATCGACGCCAGGTCTGCATAGCGGGTTGCGGAATCGGACCGGATCTCCACGGCGGGCAAGTTCGTGGACGACACGAGAAAACAGGCTACGCCACACTGCTGGTAGGCGCGCACGATGAGAAGCGTTCCCTCCGAACGTCGGCATCTCAAGCTCGTAGATAGCGCTGATCAGGGAGCACAGGTTTGTGGCAGATGACCTTACACACAGCACCTCGTTGACCTGCCCTTCGTGGATCTTGGACTTGAGTGCTTCGCCGAACTTGCGCTTGATCATGGAGAAGGTCGTCTCGACGTTCGACCGGGCGTGGTAGCGGCCAGCACCAAAGGGTGCCAAGGGACAAGAGCAAGCCACCGCGGGTCTGCCCGAAGTGCAGGAGCCCGTACTGGGACGGGCTACGCGCTATCAGGCGCGATAGGCGTGATTATCGCGTGTAATAGAAGCGGCCCGGACGCTCGCGACGGCTCGTGACGGTTGTGACGCCGCACGAAGTTGTCAGTGCGGATCGCTCACGAAGTTGTCAGTAGTACTACTGGAAGTGCCAGCGTCGATCGTCGCCGAGGCTCTCGGTTACCACCACCCTGTCACCACACCCAAAGATGGCTGCCCAAGCCGGCCGGACCTGGAGCCGGTGCGCTCCCGGAGACCACTCACGGTCACCCTCTGGCTCGGCCCCGCGCGGAACTCGTGACAGTTGAATAAGCGAGCCCACCAGTCTCGCGTCCCAGCCGTGTGAAAAAGCCTCGCAGCCGCCCCTCTTGAAGTGCCTCGGCAAGCCTCTGGAACCTATGCGCAACGGGGGTCGACCGCGTGAACGGTCTCGCTGATGACCCGCAGGGTGTCCAGCGCATCCTCAGCAGTCAGCGGAACAACAGTGCCCGGCAGTACTGGGTCATAGTCGCACTGGTGAACAATCCTGTTGCGCCGGTCGATAACCACACCGAGAGCGATCTTCGCTTGCGCGGCGTTTGCGAAGGCGCTGCTCCAGATGGCCTTGACCCCGACCATTGCCAGGGCCTTCTCGACGTCATCTGGACGTTGATACGTTTCTTTGGCAAGGTACTGGGCAACAACGGACCGTGCCGTCAATTCACACGTAACCATGTCTGGTGAGTTCAGGAGCGTTGCCACAGCACCGATAGATAACCCGGTCCTGCCGGCCCCACCACTCGCGAGACGTCCAAACAGGATCTCAATAGCGCGATCCAGAACCACACCGTGCACGTACCGATCCCAGGCGGCGACACCTTGCACCAGCGCGGCACGGTACAGATCCGTTGCATCGACGAGTCCATTTGTCATACCGCCAATCGCCTGACCGAGTCTTACGAGGTCGGTTGTCCTAGTGATATCAGACGCAAAATCCCCAAGTCGCCGCGTCGGCATCTCAAGCTATCACGTTGGTGAGGGCTTCGACTCGACGTGCAAGGTTTTCGAATGTCCCTCGGAAACGTTCAATGACCTCCTCAGTGTTCTCCCAGACCATGCCAACCCGTCGAACGTCCTCCTGCGTCAGAGAGAACACGGGTTTGCGGACCCTCTGTGAGTCCGCAATCAGCGTGGCGAAGTCGGGGATTGATGCCAGCCACTGGCCATCTTCGAGACCAACATCCTGATACACGTTGTCGGGGAGTAGCACGCCAGCACCTCTGAGCGCGGGCCAGAACAGGTCGTTGAGCGCCGTGGCGAGCCGCTGGAAATACTGCTCGAAACCCTGTGTGGGGGCTCCGCTGCGCAGCCGGTAGCGCTGTACGATAACGCCGAGAGATTTCAGAGTTGGGCTAGGGAACGGGTAGTCTGCCGAGGACAGTACGTCGAGATGGGCAGCGCGCTCTGCCCAATTCACCCACTTAGGGATGACGCGCGTTAGCCTCGCTGTTTCACGCACACACGCCGACGGCGTGATGCAGACCTGCAAGTCACTTCGCTGACCGGCTGAAGCGCCGTCCGTGGCGAAAAGCAGGGCTGGTGCCTCGTC
>Ga0182027_10012172_pt1 | contig 12101 bp, 12 predicted proteins | sample 712E1DmetaG_FD_121300 | JGI IMG/M metagenome (GOLD analysis project Ga0182027, IMG submission 121300) | Permafrost microbial communities from Stordalen Mire, Sweden - 712E1D metaG (Illumina Assembly) | ecosystem: Environmental > Terrestrial > Soil > Wetlands > Permafrost | place: Sweden...
CCCAATCCGCCCTCCCCAAAGGCTGGCACGAAGTGCCGTTGCCTGAAGCCATCGAAGTAAATCCGCCGCGTCCGCTTCGCAAGGGCTCAGTTGTGCCTTATCTCGACATGGCAAACATGCCGACTCGCTCGGCCCGCGCATTGGAAGTGGTTGAACGCGAGTTTGGTTCTGGAATGCGTTTCAAAAACGGCGACACGCTCGTTGCTCGCATTACGCCGTGTTTGGAAAACGGCAAAACGAGCTTTGTGGATTTTCTCAACGACGGTCAAATTGCCTGGGGTTCGACTGAATATATTGTTTTGCAGCCAAAGCCGCCGTTGCCGCCGGAGTTCGCTTATTTCCTCGCGCGCACGGATGAGTTCCGCGCCTTCATGATTTCCAACATGACCGGCACAACCGGGCGTCAAAGAGTTCCGGCTGAATGTCTGAGTAATTTTAAGATCGCAGTTCCCCCTGCTGAACTCGCGGAGAAATTTGGCAAGTTCGCTTGCTCAGTGTTTGCCAAAATGAAAGCGCACGATGAAGAATCCCGCACCCTTGCCGCGCTGCGCGACGCGCTGCGGCCGAAGCTGCTGTCAGGCGAGTTGCGCGTGCCTGCTGCCAAACTTGAGGAGGTTGCTTGATGGACATCTCTTTCCATTATCCGCCAGAACTTCTAAATCTGCTCAACGATACGTTGCCCAAGTTGTGTAAATCAAAGGATGATCTCTTACTTATTTTTCAAGGGGCCGGCGTTGGCAGAGATTTGCTTGCTCCATACCAGACGCTCCTGCGGAATAACAAAGTCGGCTTTAGCAAGTATCCTGTGACGCGCGAGTTGCTTGCCAAGTTGAATGAATTAGGCGAGCGCAGCCTCCGGGAGCGCCGGGAAATCCTCAAACGCGTAACGGAATTCCACGATTTCTCCGTTTGCTGGGAAGCTGACCAAGCACCCGCGCGTGGCCTTGTTGCTCAAGTCCGCGACTTGGTGAACGTCAAGGATTCCTTCACTCGGATGAATCTTGAGCGCGAGCAGGAGCAAAAGGCACGGCGAGCTGAGCAGGAAATACGCTTTGCGGGTGAAAAGGAACGCAAAGCTAAGCTCGCCAGAGTAAAGTCTCAACTGTTTGCTCTATTTGCCGAATCTGACGCGCACAAACGCGGAAAAGCTTTGGAAGCAGTTCTGAATTCACTTTTTGCCGCATACGGAATCCTTGTGCGGGAAGGTTTCACAGTGAAGGGACGTTGTGGTGAGGGTGTAATTGAACAAATCGACGGCCTCGTTGAAGTTGATGGACAGCTATATCTCGTGGAGTTGAAGTGGTGGAACACGCCTTTGGGAACGGCTGAAGTTTCTCCTCACATGGTGCGCGTGTTCGGACGTGGCGGGCAGGCACGAGGGTTGTTCATTTCCTACACTGAGTTTACTGCACCAGCAATTACCACATGCAGAGATGCTTTGGCTGGAGGAGCGGTGGTTGTGCTATCGAAGCTGCAAGAAATCGTCGAACTGCTCGACCGTGAGGCAGATATCAAGAAATGGTTAAAAGCCAAGGCGACTGCTGCGATTGCCGACAAAAACCCAATGTTTTTGCCGCCCATTTAAGCCATAAATGAATCCCACACACTCGCCGCGCTGCTGCCGAAGCTGCTGCCGAAGCTGCTGAATGGAGAAATAACAGTCAAAGCTCAATAACTATGAAAGCACATTACATATCACACATCCACATCGCAAATCTTTGGGGAGGGGATAAGCCAATCGCTTTCGACCTCCATGAGGACGTGAACATCATCATTGGGCCAAACGCGTCAGGTAAAACAACCATAATCTACCTGCTGATGTTCACGCTTACCGGAAACGTGGCTAAATTGATCGATTATCAATTTGATTACATCAAGGTAATCTTGAAGGCCTTTGATTCTGGAAAGGAACTGGTCGTAAAGGTTACGAAGACGAAGGATGAAATTCGTTTCGAAATCGCAGGAAAAGTCTTTCCATTCCCTCAAATCGCAGAAATGTTGAGAATGAGGCACGGCCATTTTTCGAACATGCCACCCGAGATGCTTAGGCGACACTTTGGATCGGAACTGTTCCAATTGAAAAGGCAGTTGGAAGGGCTTGTCCCTGCGGCCTGGTTGCCTGTGAGCCGAAGGCTCCCCATTAGCGAAGATGAGGATGAGAATGAACGCCGCCGCCTTAGGCGTGGAACGTTGGAATCCGTGGATGAATGTTTGGCCGAGCTCTTGGAGGGGCTTCAGCGTTACCGACTATCGCTTGATGCCCAATTGGCGGAACTGCGGAAGGATTTCCCAAAACATGCATTGGAAAACATTCTTTACGATAAACGTCATGACCGAATGATCGATTTGAGGAGCTTTAAGGCGCCGACGCAAGCTGAGAAGCAACAACTAATAAAGGCTTTTCAGGATGTGGGGTTCGATGACACGGCAATGCAGCTGCGTGTTGAGGAACACTTTATTGCTGCACAAGAAGCTATCGAGCAGTTAAAAAACGAGCCCAATACAATTACCACGCAATCAGTATTCATCATACCACTAATTCACCGCACCAAGCTAATGGTCGAATTTGCCCAAGATCTTGAAACGAAGCGGCAAACACTATTTGCACCTTTGTTATTATTTGAATCAACCATTTGTTCCTTCATTGAGAATAATACTATCACAGTGACGCCTCGCGGGGAGCTAAGTATTAAGAATGACGTTAATGCTTTAAAAGGTATCGAATGGAGACATCTTTCGTCAGGTGAGAAGCAACTGCTAATCCTCCTCATACAAGCACTTCTATGGGAAAAGGACCCAGTAGTTTACGTTGCTGATGAGCCAGAGCTTTCACTCCATGTTACATGGCAAGAGAAGCTTTTGAAGTCGATTACTGCTTTAGCCGGCCAATGCCAAGTGATTGTAGCGACGCATTCCCCTGATATTGCAGGCGGCTTTCCGAAGCGCATTATCGATCTTGCACGCATATGAGTTTTGCATTTACGCGAACGCCGACTGGAATAGTTGGCAAATGGCAGTTCTACCAAATTCCGACTATTTGGGTCGAAGGGCCGACAGACATTTATTTCTATACTCCTGTAATCGATGATATCCCTTGTCGTATCGAGGCATTTCATGGCAGTAGCAATGCGACGGCACTAATTGACGGATTGCGTGATTATGATTTGCCGTATTTGGTAATACTCGATGGTGACTATGAAATCTTGGCAAAGCATAGGTCGCCACATAAACGCGTCATTCGTTTGCAACGATATTCATTTGAAAACTACCTATGGGAGCAAGAGCCGGTCAATCGAGCTTGTCTTAGACATGCTCGCTGTGGTGAAACCAAGGACGTGGCTGGAGCGGAAATGGAAAGAGTAGCAAAACATCTCAAGAAGGAACTGCTTTACACCGTTGTTTTGGACATTGCCGCAAGGAGGTCGCCTAACCCACCAGCAGTGCTTCCGGATGCAATGGAAGTAATTGCCCTGAACAACTCAGGTCCTGATATTGATCCGGCAAAGGTTGCTGCACTGGTCGCATCGGTCGAGCCTAGACTTGATCCAGGCAAGGTCAAAGTTGCGAAATCCGAGCTTAGGAGTTTTCTCGCGAAGCGGTGCATCACCCATCTTCTTAATGGCCACTTCATTTTAGGAATTTTAAGACGCCTTTTTTTAAGGGCTGCTGAAACAGAGAGTGGGAACAAATCTACACTTACCAATGACGCTTTCACTCAAATGATTTCCGATATAGTATGGAGGCGTTGTCAGTCGGATGATCATAAGCGGCTGAAACGCGCGATTCGAACGAAAACACGCAACCTCGTTGCAAAATATCCGGCACAGGCACAACCCACAGCGGCGTCTGTTGCATAGTGCGATGCACATTAACGAATCACATGTCGAAGCTGCCGCGCTCGACTGGCTTAGTGCGTTGGGCTACGAGGTTTTGTCGGGACTAGCGATTGCGCCGGGCGAACCGGCGGCGGAGCGTTCGGATTACAAGCAAGTTTTCCTTTTCGACCGGCTCCAAACCAAGCTGGAAGATTTGAATCCGAACATTCCGCTGGAAGGCTTGCAGGAAGCGCTGCGCAAACTTCGTTTGGTCAATTATCCCACGCTCATCGAAAACAATCGCGCGTTTCATCGGGTGCTGGTGGAAGGCGTGGACGTAGAGTTTCGCAACAAGGCTGGCGAGATTGTTCACGACAAGGTCTGGCTGATTGATTTTGCGAATCCCGAAGCCAACGAATTTCCCGCCGTCAACCAGTTCACGGTGGAGGAAGGTCATTTCAATCGCCGCCCGGATGTGGTGGTGTTCATCAACGGCATCCCGCTGGCGGTGTTGGAACTCAAAAACATCGCGGATGAATCGGCCACCAACCGCAAGGCGTTCGACCAGTTTCAGACTTACAAGGCGCAAATCCCGTCGCTGTTCCACTCGAACGCGCTACTGGTGATTTCCGACGGCCACCAAGCCAAGCTTGGAACCATTACATCGGATTGGGAGCGGTTCATGACGTGGCGCACAATCACCGGTAAGGAACTCGTCGCGCCCGGTTCGTTGCAACTGGAAACGCTGCTCAAGGGCGTGTTCGATAAAACACGGCTGCTTGAACCGACGCTGAAAGAAATCGCGCGAGAACTGGTTTCCCACGTCCGCAAAAGCGTGACGATTGACTGGACGTTGCGCGAATCGGCTCAAGCCCAAATCCGCGTCCTCGTCCGCCGCATCTTGCGCAAGTACGGTTACCCGCCGGACAAGCAGGAAAAGGCTACGCAAACGGTCTTGGAGCAAGCGAAATTGCTTTGTGCGGAATGGGCGGAATAGGGAGTCTCACCCTACCGATTTTTGGAGGAGTGCGGCGGGGCGGGGAATGGTGAATTTTGAATGGGGAATTGGTCATCCTGCCCTGCGGTGGTTCTGCGTCCGACCCGCCGTTACTCCGTTGCCTCGGTGGCCTCCTGTTCAAATTCGGATCCCGAGGGAGGGTTTTTGCGTTTTTTGCGCCTTTTTGCGGCATTTCCAGCGCCCGGTGTTCGAGGGAAGGCAGGGGGAGGCCACGGCTGGAAGTTGGGGATGCACAGCCGCCGCGCCGGACTGCGACAAATGGGCGCGCAATTCCAGGCTTTGCAATCGCGGCGCGTTCTGATATTCCGGCTGCCAATCTGCATGGCAAAAGAGAACACCCGGAATAGGTCAAATGGCGGCGGGCTGGGCTTTGAAGCGCAGCTTCGGGCTGCCGCCGACAAAATGTGGGGGCACATGGATGCCTCGGAATATGTGTGGGATTAGGCCGCTTTCAGGGCTTGGATATGTTTATGGGATGTATTCCCAGGGCGTTGCCCTGGGCTGGATTGGATCGCCCCCTTGGGGCTGACGAATCCCGCACGCTCGGCGCGTTGCGCAACGCTCGCGGAGGCTGCCGAATGAGCGCATTTTTGCCAGCGCCAACGGCGCGTTTCAATGCTAGCCCAGGGCAACGCCCTGGGAACCAAACACAATATAATCACCCAACCCTGAAAGGGCGATTCAAACCATGCCACAATCTCGCCGATTTTTGGAAGAGGGCGGCATTGTCAATCAGGTCGGCATCATGCCGGTCTTGCGGGCGTAGTTGAAGAGGCCGCCGGCATCCACCACGGGGCGGACGTCGCCCAGGGGTTTCATGCGGTGGGTTTTTCCCGTCTTCTTGATGGTGATGGCGCCCTGGTCCAAATCCACGGTGACGACGTCGCCGGTTTGCAAGGCGTCGCAGAGGCGGTCGGTGCATTCGCAGGGATAAAGTTCGCCGGTGGCGACGGAGTTGCGAAAGAAGATGCGGGCGAAACTCTCGGCCAGGACGATGTGGCAGCCGGCGGAGCCCAGGGCGATGGGGGCGTGCTCGCGCGAACTGCCGCAGCCGAAATTGCGGCCGGCCACGACGATGGGATAGGCGCTTTGCTGCCGGCCTGGCTCGATGAAGCGGACGGGGTAAAGGGAGTCGGGCAGGCCGGCGAGGGCGTAGCTGCCAAGCTTCTTGTATTCGGCGGGGATGGTGGGGACGAGGTTGAGGTATTGCGCGGAGATGATTTGGTCGGTGTCAATGTTGTCGCGCACGACGTAAACCGGGCCTGTAAAAACAGATTGCATGGGGTGAGTTTGCCTGAAGCCGGCGGGATTTCAAGGGTGTTGTTGGGCGGGGGCCAGATAGGACTCGAGTTGGCGGTGGCGCTCGGGGACGGGCAATTTGGCGAGGCGGGCGACGGCTTGGTAGAATTGTTCCAGGTCGCCGCCGTTGGCGCGCAGGAGGGCGTCGAAGGCGGGCACCAGGTCGTAGTAGGCGGAGATGGTGTTGAGTTTGGCGTTGTTGATGGGTTCGGCGAACCATTGGTCGAAGGGGGATTGGCCGCCCCAGGAGGCTTTGAGTTGGGCGTGCCGGGCGCGGAGTTGGGCGATGATGTCCTGTTTGGCGGAAAGTTTGGCGGTGTCGGATAATTTTGGGTTGTCGTAGAGGGCCTGCAATTGGGCGCGGGCGGCCATGATGAGGTCAACAAATTGATGGTCCTGGGCCAGGCCGGCGCGGTAGCGGTCGTAGGCCAGAGGGGTGGAGGCGGCCAGGAACCAGCGGCGCACGCCCTCGGAGGCCACGGCGGTGGCGAAGGCTTCGTTGAAATCGGTGTCGCCGGGGACAAAGAGGCGGCGGTGTGCCAGTTCGTGGAAAATGGTTTCGGCCAGCTCGGAGTCGGGTTCGTTGATGATGGTGTTCAAGATGGGGTCGTTGAACCAGCCGAGGGTGGAGTAGGCTTCGATGCCGTCCACGTACACGTCGCATCCTTTTTTGGAGAAGTCGCCGGCATAACGGCGGGCGGGCAGTTCGTGGAAATAACCGCGATAGCTGGCGCGGCCGACGATGGGGAACCACCAGGTCTTGGGATTCAGGGAAAGGGCGGGAGCGATGGTGACGTTCCAGACGACGTAGGGGCGGTGGAGGTCGGTGTATTTGAGATAGCTTTGACCGGCGGGGAGGTTGAGTTGTTGGGCGGCGAAGCGGCGAATGCCCAGGATGGCCTCGAACTTGGCCCTGAGCGGGGCGGGTGTTTTGGGATCGGCAAGGAGCTTGGGGATGGATTGCTCATGAACCAGGATTTGGCACTGGCCGGCGATGGCCTGCTGATAGTAGCGGAGAGCCTGGCAGCCGGACAGGGCGGCGGCCATCAAGGCGCAAGCCAGCGCGCCGAGCCAACGGCGGAGACGGGAGCGGCGCGCGCGCGGCGGGGCGGATTGCAAGGTTATTGGATCCCCAGGGCTTTTTTCACGGCCGGCTCCAAGGCTTCGCCGCGAATGGCGTCGCCTTTGGCTATGATTTTGCCGTTCGCATCAAGGAGGAAGGCCGTGGGAATGAAATGGACGCCGCATAGTTGAGCCAGCTTGCCGGGTCCGTCCTTCCCATCATAGTATTGCCCCCAGGGCATGTTGTTGTCCTTGATAAAGGCGGCCAGTTTGTCCTTGTCACCCGGCTGATCCAGGCTAATGCCGATGATCTCAAAGCCGTTGTCGTGATATTTTGCGTAGGTCTTGGCGATGTTGGGGGCTTCCGCGCGGCAAGGGGGGCACCAAGTCGCCCAAAAGTCAATCATCACCACCTTGCCCTTGGAATTGGCGAGGGAAAGAGCCTTCCCATCCAGATCGCTTGCCTGGAAATCGGGGAAGTTTGAACCGGCGGGCAGCGGGTCTGGCTCCATTACTTGTGCCGTTGGCGCCTCTACTTTAACTGCTCTGGCGTCCTCACCCTGCTTGATGCTGGCGAGGACTTGGTCCACGCGCTTGGCGGGAACGGAATTGGGGAAGTCGCGCTGGACTTGTTTGAGCATCTCGGAGCCTTTGTCGGTCTGGTTGAAAATTTCCACATAGAGGGTGGCTTTCATGAAGGCGATCTCGGCCACGTCGTCGTTGGTTTCGCCTTTGTGTTTGGCCAGCAGGGCGTCGAATTCCTTGAGGTGATCGGCCTGGTCGGCTTCGGTCCGCTTGCCCTCGCGCAGGCTGGCGGCGATGCGGGCGACCAAGTCCTTGAGTTCGGCGGCGGCGGCGGCGGGGACGCGGGGACCAGCCAGCAAGAAGGCGGCGAGGGCGAGCACGATAAGCAATCTGTTTTTCATAAGGAACCTGAGTTTAAGATGGCTGTGCGACTTTCAACGAAGCAAGAGAGCACAATGGGGCGCGGGAAGCAAGTTTGAATCGGGCTCAAAAAGTGAAATGCACCCGGCGGATGAAGAGATCGGCCCCGAATCCCGGCCTTGAAAAACAGGGCGGAGAGGATAAACTTGGATTATGATAACGGCATTGGAACTCAAGGAACGCATGGAACTGCAACCATTCAAGCCATTCCGCATTTGCATGTCGGATGGCAAGACCTACGACATCACCAATCACGATATGATGTTTGTCAAAAGAAACGCCGTCCTGGTCGGGATTGACTTTGACGACAACTCCATCGCGGAACGCCTGGTTGAATGCGCGCTGCTTCACATCACCCGCCTTGAAGACATACCGGCCGCGCAAGCCGCGTGAACGCCCGCGACAATTGAAGACCGGAGAGGCTCCTGCACGGCGGCCTTTTTCATGCAATTACCAGTCGGCCGCGTGGCGCGGGAATTTCCAAGCCGTCGTCTTTGGCGGTTCTGATCCAGAAGTTGATGGCGTCCTCGGCGTTTTTTATGGCCGCGTGCCGCGTGGGTCCGTGGGCCATGCAACCCGGAAGCTCGGGTACGTCCACTACGTAGGCCGCATCCATGTCGCTCCACCAGATGATCATTTCATAGCGGTTGGGTTTCATATTAGTTTGTAATTAGCCAGAATTCTTCGGACTTGTCGAACTTGGTATGGCTTGGCTTTCGAGCCTTCGCGCTGGAGGTTGATGCGCTCCGTTACGCCGGGCTGGGTGAAAATATGGTGGCTTGCGGATATACGCATCCGAAAACCCCTGGTCTGGAGCAGATTGCAAAGCTCGTCGAACCGGATATTGGCGTCCGACTGTCCCCGAAGGAGTTTTTCAAGGGTTTTTTCGGCGCTCATTTTCGCAAAGGATGATGTGGCTCGCGAGTACGCTGGTCTGCCGGTGTCATAGTTTTTGGGACTCCTTGGCCCATGAGTCTTTGAGGGTGATGGTGCGGTTGAAAATGAGTTTGCCGGGGGCGCTCTCCTTGTCCAGGGCAAAGTAGGCCAGGCGCTCGAATTGATAGCGCAAATCGGGCCGGGCGTCTTTCAAACTTGGCTCGCATTTGGCCGTGGCCACTTCCAGGGAGCGCGGATTGAGGTGTTGTTTGAAATCGCCGGCCGCGTCGGGTTCGGGCACGGTGAAAAGGCGGTCGTAGAGGCGGACTTGGGCGTCCAGGGCGTGTGGGGCGCTGACCCAGTGGATGGTCCCCTTGACTTTGCGGCCGGCGTTGGGGCCGCCGGTGCGGCTGTCGAAGTCGGCGGTGCAATGGAGTTGGGCGATGTTGCCGCCGGGGTCCTTGACCACTTCATCGCACCGGATGATGAAGGCATACTTGAGGCGGACTTCGCCGCCGGGTTTGAGGCGGAAGAATTTCGGGGGCGGCGCTTCCATGAAATCCTCGCGCTCGATGAACAGTTCGCGGCTGAAGGGGATTTTGCGACGTCCGGCGTTTTCGTCCTGGGGATTGTTGACGGCATCGAGTTCCTCGACCTGGCCGGCGGGGAAATTGGTGATGACCACCCGCAGGGGCCGCAGCACGGCCAGGCGGCGCACGGCGCGCTGGTTCAAGTCCTCGCGGATGGCGTGTTCGAGAACGGCGACGTCGGTGAGGCCGTTGTATTTGGTGATGCCGATGTGGTAGGCGAAATGGCGCATGGCTTGGGGAGTGACGCCGCGGCGGCGCAGGCCGGAGATGGTGGGCATGCGGGGATCGTCCCAGCCGGTGACAATTTTATCGTTGACGAGCTGGAGGAGCTTGCGCTTGCTCATGATGGTGTAGCCCAGGCTGAGGCGCGCGAACTCGTACTGGTGAGGCAGGGGACGGGGAAGGTCCAGGCTGGCCAGGAACCAATCGTAGAGGGGGCGGTGGACTTCAAATTCCAGGGTGCAAATGCTGTGGGTGATGCCTTCCAGGTAATCGCTCAGGCAATGGGCGAAATCGTACATGGGATAGATGCGCCATTTTGCGCCGGTGTGATGGTGTTCGGCGTGGCGGATGCGGTAGATGACCGGGTCGCGCAGCCAGACGTTGGGGGAGGCCATGTCAATTTTGGCGCGCAAGGTGCGGGCGCCGTCGGGGAACTCGCCGTTTTTCATGCGCTGGAACAGGTCCAGGTTCTCCGCGATGGAGCGGTCGCGAAAAGGGCTGTCCTGGCCGGGGCGGTCGGGGGCGCCGCGGTAGGTGTCGGTGTCGTCCGGGGAGAGGTCGCAGACGTAGGCTTTGCCTTTGATAACAAGCGTGACGGCGTAGTCGTAGAGCTGGTCGAAATAGTCGGAGGCGTAGAAAGGCTCGGTCACTTGCGCATTCTGTTTTCCGCTCTCAGATTGCAGGACTGGCGGAAGATAGAAATCGGGTCTTCCGCCGCTGGTGATGGCGTCGGGGGTCTTGCCTTTGGGCTTGAGGCCGAGCCGGTCGTCCGCCCAGCCGCCAATGAGCCAGTTGACGTCTTGCTGGATGGAATCCACGTATTCGACGTCTTCCTTGGCGGGATTGGTGTCGTCCATGCGAAGATTGCAGACGCCGCCGAATTCGCGGGCAATGCCGAAGTTCAGGCAGATGGATTTGGCGTGGCCGATGTGAAGATAGCCATTGGGTTCGGGCGGAAAGCGGGTGTGGATGCGGGGATACCGCTTTTCGGCCAAATGCGCGGCGACGATGTCGCGAATGAAATCGGCCGGGGCGGGGGGCGGAGCCTTTTCTGGAATTGGCATGGTCATGGTTCTCTGTTAATGAACGGGGAAAATATACCCGCCGGGGTTCACGGATGGCAAGCCCGGCGCGGAGTCCAAAATCCCTCCTGGCAAACGGTTGACAATCCCGCGCCGCCCTGACACCATGCCGGCAGAATGAGTGCGAGCGAAGAACCAGTTTTTCCCCGCCCGCACAGCGACAATCACCCGCGCGGCGTCAATAAATGGGCGGCGCGCAAAAGCGAATTCTTATCAAAAGGAAGGAGATTGCTTATGTTGAATCACTTGCAGTGGACAAAATGGCTGGCGTGCGCCGGGATGATGGCGTCCCTGGCCGCCGTGCGCGCGCCGGCGGCGGAGATGCCAATGATCGCGGAGCGGAACGGGCGGCACGCGCTGCTGGTGGACGGGCAGCCGTTCTTCATGTTCGCGGGGCAGATCAACAACTCCAGCGCCTGGCCAAGCCAGTTGCCGGAGGTGTGGCGGGCCGTCGAGACGATCCACGCCAACACGGTGGAAATGCCCGTCTATTGGGAGCAAATCGAGCCGGCCCAGGGGAAATTCGATTTCTCCGTCGTGGACACCCTTCTCAAGGAAGCCCGCCAGCACAAGGTCCGCCTGGTCTTGCTCTGGTTCGCCACCTGGAAAAACGGCAGCGCCCACTATTTGCCGGAATGGATGAAGCTGGAAGCGGGCGTCAAGTATCCCAACATCACCGGCCGCAACGGACGCCCGGTGGATTCGCCCTCGCCGCACAACACCGCGGCGATGGAGTTGGATGCGAAGGCGTTCCACGCATTCATGGGCCACCTCAAACAAGCCGACCCGCAATACACGGTGCTGATGGTCCAGGTGGAAAATGAAACCGGCGCCTGGGGATCGGTGCGGGATTTTTCGCCAACGGCCCAGAAAATCTTTGAATCGCCGGTGCCGGCGGAGATGCTCAAGCCGGAGTTGCTCAAGGAGTTGAAAAAGCAGGCGCCCGCCGCGGCGGGCGCGAACTGGCAAACGGTGTTTGGCGAGGATGCCGACGAGTTCTTCCAGGCCTATTGGGTGGCGCATTACGTCGGGCAGGTGGCCGCCGCGGGCAAGTCGGTTTATCCGCTGCCGCTCTACGCCAACGCCGCGTTGCGCGATCCCTTGAGCAATCCCAAGGCCGGCACCTACGAAAGCGGCGGCCCGACGGACAACGTCATCCCGATCTGGAGAATGGCCGCCCCGATGCTGGACC
>Ga0182027_10012173_pt1 | contig 12101 bp, 16 predicted proteins | sample 712E1DmetaG_FD_121300 | JGI IMG/M metagenome (GOLD analysis project Ga0182027, IMG submission 121300) | Permafrost microbial communities from Stordalen Mire, Sweden - 712E1D metaG (Illumina Assembly) | ecosystem: Environmental > Terrestrial > Soil > Wetlands > Permafrost | place: Sweden...
ATCCTGACACGGCCAGAGCCTCTCAACCCGCCAGACCACCAGCACACCGGCCTCTGGGCCAAACCAAACGCTCAGATCTTCAAATCCTTTTGCCCCTTGCCTGTCTTCGTGAATTCGCCCTGTCAAGATGCGCCCGCGATAAACTTGGTGTTGTATTTCGACCTCCGATCCGTTACCGTCCCGCGCATGATTGACCCGCGCGGGAATGAATCGCTGGTGGTGAAAAAACTGGAGGATGGAAAGTGAAACCAAAGGTCTATCTCGAAACAACGATTCCGAGTTTGCTGACGGCATGGCCGAGCCGGGATGTATTGATTGCCGGCCAGCAACAGGCGACACGGGACTGGTGGAACGAACGGCGACGCCATTACGACCTGTTTGTTTCCGTGCTGACGATGAAGGAAGCCGAGCGGGGCGACGTCAAAGCAGCCAGGGAACGCATCTCCATATTGCGGGAATGTCGGGTGTTGTCGTACCCAAGAGAAGCGGAACAATTGACCCGCGCCTTGTTGTCCAGCCGATTGATTCCGGCCAAAGCGGAAACCGACGCGGCCCATGTCGCAACGGCTGCCGTGCATGGCATGGACTTCCTCCTGACCTGGAACTGCCGTCACATCGCCAATGCGGCCATCGTGGAAAAGTTGCGCGATGTTTGTGCCGGCGAAGGCTTTCCCGCTCCCGTGATCTGCACGCCACATGAGTTGATGGTATGATAAATTATGAAACATGAAATTCTCGAAGAAGTCTGGCGCGCCCGTGACCAAATCGCCGCCGAATGCGGGCACGATCTGACGAAACTAGCGGCCATGCTTCGCCGCGAGGAACGCAAATATGGCGACCGGCTGCTGTCGTTCGCGCCGCGCCCAACCGCCAAACCTGTGCGCAAGAAACGACACGCCATTGCCGGGTGAACATTTCCTATGCAAAACGATTTTCTTGAAGAAATCTGGCCGGTGCCTGAAAAGCTGGCGGACCGGTTTGATTACGACGTGCGCCGGATGGTAGTCCAATAATGAAGCTTGACGGGAAGACCTAGTAAAAAAATATGCGCGAACCTGCTCTGAGCCAAAAGATGAGGTTTGTCCTCCTCCTTATCGAGGTCTCCATTCTTTGTGCTGCAAGTTGGGTTGGATTCAGGCAGGTATTTCCTCCGGAAGGGGACAAAGGATTCTGGTTCTACAGCGCATTGCTTGGCCTGCTTCTTGGAAGTCGTCTCGAGAGTCCGTTTTTTGCCAAGCCGGCTGATGTTGTCCTCTATGCTGCACCAGCGGCCATTGCTCTTGCTTTGGTGAACTCATGGGCAAAATGGGATGGTGGCGTCCGCGTTGCCTATTGCCTCGCGCTGGCCTTTTGCATTAGCGCTGGCTTACTTGGTGCAACGGCAAATCCCGGTGGAGTGGATGGAGCGCGTCATCGCCAAGCCTGCTTTGGTCCAACCCAGCCCCAGGGACCCGACGGTGGAGAGCCGCTTGGCGAAGATTCCGGAGCATGGCGACCGCGTGTTGCGCGTGGTGATAAACAAGACGGTTGTTCCCGCACGCGTAGTGAGTGTATATTTCGACCGCACGATGAAAGGCAAATTATGAGATTGAAGATTGACCGTGAAGCTGACGCGCTTTATCTCCGCCTGGACGACTCGCCCATTTTGGAGTCCGAGGAGGTGTCGCCCGGCGTCGTATTGGACTTCAACGACCAGAATCAGGTTGTGGGCGTGGAGATGCTCAACCTCTCCAAGCGCGCGCCGGGCCTTAATCTCAAGGAACTCCGGTTCCAAACCGCCTGACATCTGCCGCCTGGCGCAGCCCGTCAACGAGGCGGACGGACGCCGAAGGAAACGACATGAAAGTGGAATACGACGCGCAAACGGACACGCTCACGATCACACTCCGCGAAGCGCGCATCCGGGAGAGCGACGAGGTTCGCCTCGGCGTCATCGCCGATTTCGGATATGACGGCGGCGTGGTGCGCTTCGAGGTGCTCGACGCTTCCAAGGTGGTGGACCGCACGCGGGAGATGCAATTTCCGCTTGCCGGAGAGGCTTGAGAGGTCAGATCTGCGAAGCGCCCGTGCGCTTCAGGAATAGGCTGATGATGCGGGAGACGTTGGCCGGCGGAAATTGCGGGTCGGCGTTCAGCTTCTTCCAGACCGGCGAGTCGGTGAACGCCTTCCAATGTTTGTTGTACTCCTCCCGGTTTTCTCCGGAAAGCATGTAGGTCAGGTTCGGCATTTGCGGACCGACCAGGGTCCGGGAGAAAAAGACCGGGGACAGCCCGACCTCCTTCATCAGGGCCGACTCGCCGCTGTTGAACATCTGCACCTTGTTCAGGCCCGCGCTTTCAGTGGGGCTTTGGTAGGTGCGCATCTCGAAAATGCACGACGTCTTGTTCGCCGCCGACGGGGGCGGGACCAGTTTCTTCATGCTGTCAAAGGCCACGTTGAGCGAGGTTTCGATGCGTTCATAAGGCGCCGCGTTGGCTTTTGGCAGGGCCATGAATTGGGCGGAGGCGGCCTGATAGGCGGCGTCGGCAGCCAGCCGGGCCGGGACGGCGGCGAAGACCTCCAAAGAATCGAATGGAATCAGGACAAAAATCCGGTTGGTGGGGGAGTCCTGCGCCTCGGTAAAGACGCCGACGGGCTGAATGCCCATGCGGTTGTAGGCGGGCACGGCCGCGTTTTGCCAGTAGTCGCTGACCAGCTTTTGTTGCTGTTCCGATTTGGTGGCATAGACCCGCAGTTCGTAATACTGCGGCTGGCCGGAATCCGCCGCGGACGCGCGGGCGGGTATCCAGGAGACCGCGCCGGCCAGGGCCGCAACGGTGAGGGTGGTTTGGAAGAAAGTTCGCGAGTTCATGATGAGCGTTTCCTGATAAATGTTATATCGCTTGAGCAAGCGCGCCATCCGGCGCCACTCTGACGCGCGCCAGACCATACCCTGATTGTTCGTGCCTCCGCAAGCGATTCCGGCGAGGGTAGTGTCTTAATTCCGTTGTTGTAGTGTCGGCGCTGTGCGCCGATGTCGAGCCGCAGGCCCGACGCTGCACCAGATTCAGGCGCTGCCTGGCGGCAGGGGGGAATTGAGAATCGTGACTTTAACCGCGCTTGCCGGCGAGGCGCTGGAGCAGGCGGTTCAACTCCCCCATGTGGGGCGGCTTGCTCAGCACGGCATCCACCTCCGGCGCGGATTCGCCGCCCGCCTTGATCATCGTGCCCCAGCCCGTCAACATGAGAATCGGCGTCCGCGGCGAAGCCTCCTTGATGGCGCGGGCGACATGATGGCCGTCCATGTCCGGCATGCCCAAATCGGTGATGACCACCTCGAAGGGATGGCCGCCGCGAAGGCTGGAGCGGAACATCTCCAGTCCTTCCTTGCCCCCCGGGGCGACGCTCACCGTGTGGTGCTCGTGTTCCAGGCAATCATGCAGAATCTCGCGCACGCCCGGTTCGTCGTCTATGCAAAGGATGCGCAGGGGGTGGGAGGGGGGAAGGGCGGCGGCTTGGGGCCGCGGAGGAGGCGCCGCCTGCTCGCAAATCGGAAAGACCAGCCGCAGACAGGTGCCCTGGCCCGGCGCGCTCTCAATTTCAATGCCGCCTTTGTGGCGCTGCACCATTCCATAAACCATGGCCAGTCCCAGCCCGGTCCCGCCGCGTTGTGTCTTGGTGGAGAAAAACGGTTCCAGACAATGCTGGCGCACCTTTTCATCCATGCCCACTCCGTTGTCCCTCACTTCCACTTGCAGGTCTTGCGCAAACGTCGCGCCGCCTGGCGAAGCGGGGTGGGCGACAGAACGGGTGGCCAGGGTGATGACGCCGCCGTCGGTAAGGGCGTCCACCGCGTTGAAGAGGATGTTGGTCAAGGCTTCCCGGAATTCCGCGGGATTGCAGAGCAGGAGGGGCGCTTGCGGCTCCAATTGACATTCAATATGAATGGAGCGGCCCTGGCGCTGCGCCTGGTCGCGCCAGCGCGGGCGGGTCAGTTCGATCACGTCCTGGATGGCCTGGTTGACGTTGATCCGCGCCAATTCGCCGGGGTCCTGGTCGCGGCGGTAGAATTCCCGCATGTGCGCGACGATCTGGGTTACGTCCTCGGCCGCCTGGCTGATGCGCTGCAACTGCTGTCGCGGCTCCTTCGCCAGGTCCGGCAGGGAAAGGAGCAACAATTCCGAATAGGCCGTGATGGGACTCATGGCATTATTGATGTCATGGGCGATGCCGCTGGCCATCTGGCCCAGGGCGCGGAGGCGCTCCTGCTGCACCACCGCCTGTTGGGTGCGGCGCAATTCGTCGTAGGCCTTTTGCGTCCCTTCCGTCAGCCGCACCTGGTTGTAAAGGCTCTGGCATTCCTCCACGGCGGTAAGGACTTTGACCTGCAAGGCCTCTTTCTCCAAGCGGACGGCGGCGATTTCCGCGCGAACTTGTTCGGCGTTATGCCGAACCTCCTCCAAAACCAGCACGATCATGCTGACGGCGATGAAAAGTTGCAAAACGGCGGCCACGAAAAACCCGGCGCTGTAGAGGTTTCCGTACTCCTCGGTCAACGGGTAGGTCGCCAGATAGCCGCCCCACAGCAGAAAGCCCAGGGACAACAGGCCCGCCCCGACGAAGGCCTTTTGCTTGCGCAGCCGGAAGAAGCAAGTGCCGGCGAACAGGCTGCTCAAGCCGAGCAGGATGAAAATCGGCAACTGGATTTGCAGCGGATTGGTGATGACCTGCGGACTGACCATGGTCCACACCACCAGGAACACCATAAAGATGCCAAAGGAGGTCTGCCGGACCGGCAGGCCGAGAAACCGCAGGCTGCCCCACAACAGGAAGACCGCCGAAATCGAAACGCAGCACTGCCGGAACATAAACACCAGGCTCCCCGGAGCCGCGTTTTCCACTCGCAGGCCCAGCGTCAGCCACAGTGCATAGAACAGCCACGCAGCCGTCCAGATGGTGAAATACTCCCGCCGGGTGTATCGGTTCAAGTAGAAGAACAGTCCCACCAAAACCCACACGCTCAACAAGGAAACCATCAAGGCCGCCCGCAGGTATTCCTGGGAGAACACCAGCCCCATGTCATCAAGTTTCATCGTTCTCTGTAGTCATCGGCGGATTCGGGCGAAACTTGAGGATTGCCACCATTCCCGGAGCTTTCCCACAAACACCGCGTCCGCCCGGCGGTTGAAAACGCCGATGATGGAATCGCCGCGCTGGATCGCCAGCGCCATCGCCCACACGAAAAGCACGATGGAAATGACGGCGTTTTGCCAGCCGAACAGCGGCCATTGGTATTTCCACACCCAGGTCGAATGCCGGAGCAGCCAAATCGAATGCGGATTCAACGGGGCGAGATAGAAAATGGGCCACTTGTCCGACGGGTCCGGTCCGCGCGACCCGGCCAAATCGCACAACAAGTGCAAATGATAAGCGAGCAGCGCCAGAACAGCCACCCGCCCGCGCCGCCGCGCGAAACAGACCAGCACCGCCGTGACCGCCACCGCGGCCAACCCCCCGTGCATCCAGTAATGATGATACTGCTGGTAGTAATCGGTCGTCTTGTGCCGGAACGCCCTGTTGAACATGTCCACGAAGATGCCCAGCCCGTCCACGTCCGGCAGGACCCCTGCCAGCGTGACCAGCCGGCAATCGCGCAGATTGTCGGTTGTTTTCGCCGCCAGGACCCAACTGGCCAGCAAATGCGTTGTGGGAGCCATGGCCCCGGATTATGGGGCCGTTTCACCTTTTTGGGTAGCCCTTTTATCCATTCATTATGAGTTTGCGCCTTTTCAACTCAGGACACTTTCATCGGTCACGGGTATTCCGAACGCGGCACGGCCTCAGTCCTGGGTCTATCCTCAAATTAGCTGTTGACCGATGTTCGCAAATATGCGAACGTAAGATGAACGAGAAAGAAGCAGGCGATGCCCAAAACGACCATCGTTTTTTTCCAAGAGGCCGGTGGCGCGGTGCCATTCCTGGAATGGTTCGACGGTCTCCAAGCAAAGGCGCAAGACAAATGCCGTGTTCGATTGGAGCGGCTTGCCGAATTGGGCCATGAATTGCGGCGGCCGGAATCAGACCTGCTTCGAGACGGCATCTACGAGCTTCGGGTCGGTCTGCAGGGCATCAACTACCGGATGCTCTACTTTTTTCACGGACGCGACCTGGTGGTCGTGTCCCATGGCATCGTCAAGGAGCGGGAGGTTCCGCCCAACGAAATTGAGCGTGCCGTGAGGCGAAAGGCGGCGCTCGTAATGAATCCAAAACAACACACCTACCAGGAGGACGAAGCAGCATGATAAGAGCGATTAAAAAGACAAAAGACGGCCTCGGCATCTTGCACCGGCGCTACTACGCAGGCCGTCCGGACCGGCTCGCAGCGCTGGAGGAAATGCGCGCGGCCGAGGACGTGGCCAGGAAGATTCTCCAACTCCGGACGGAATCCAGGCTTTCCCAACGCCAGCTCGCCAAGCTTGTCGGTACGAGCGCCTCTGTAATTTGCAGGCTGGAAGACGCCGATTACGAAGGCCATTCCCTCGCCATGCTCCGCCGGATTGCCGCGGCTCTCGAGCAGCGCGTGGAGATTCACTTCGTGCCTTATCCCAAACTCGAGCCAGCATAGCCAATCCCGGCGCTTGCCGCCAAAACCGGCACCAGTCGCGCCTCGCGGCCCGCATCAACCTTCCCGTCAATTAGGGGCGTTTGCCCAGCCCGTGGGAAATGACTCACGCATCCTGCAAAATGCGGGGCCTTTTGCGAACCAGGTCCAACAATCGCAACGCGGCGCCGGTGGGTTTGCGGCGGCCCTTCTCCCAACTGATTTCTGTCACTTTGGGGACGTTCAACAATCGCGCAAATACGGCCTGGCTCACGGCCAATTGTCCCCGGATCGCTGCGATTTCCCGGGCCTTGAAGGGCTTGATGCGCGGCGGCAGCCTCAGGGATCTGGTCCTGAGCGTGAACTTCTCCTTGCCGGCGGCATGGCGCGCCAAAGCTTCGACACTGCTGACCAAATCTTCTGCGTTAAACTCTATTTCTTTGCGTTTCATGGTTTGAATTCCTTTTTGATCAGGGCTACCGCCGCGCGGAGCCGCTTCAATTGTTCTCCAGACAGATTTTCGCTCTTCGCCTTTGTATAAACATAGAAAAACACGACGAGCGAGCGTTCTTCCAGATGCAGGTATATAACCCGGGCGCCGCCGCTCTTGCCCCGTCCCGGCAGACGCAGGCGGACCTTTCGCAGGCCGCCCGACTGAGTCATGACGTCGCCCTTCTTTGGATTCTGCAACAGCTCTTTCTGAAAATTGGCATAGTCTGCGTCATCCACCAAGCCGGTGATCTGCCCGGTAAACAATGGCATCTCGATAAAAATCACGGCACAACTATATTACACTGTACTATATTTGCAAGACGCAAATCGGGCGCGGAAAATCGGGCGCGGATTTTGCGGGCGCGCAAAATTTCCGTTGACGGGCATTGGATTAAATGCTAATCATTCCTAAGTGAAGACGGCAAGCCCCGGGAAGGGGGGCAAAACTTGGGAAAATCGAGCCGGGCTGGACGCCCTTTCGCTCCAGTGGTTGGCGGAGGATTTTGCGCCGCTGGACGAATTGGCGGACAACCTGGCCTCGCGGGTGATGCGCTTTCTGGTGGATGGCGCGGGCGCAAATGTGCTCGCGGAACTGGCCGCGCTGAGGCGGGCGGGACACAAGTTGCGCGTCCGCGGCGCGGCTCCTGTTCCGCCAGCCGGGGAGGAAAGTCCGCGCAGCCGGTTTTTTCAAACGGCGCAATGCTCCTCGCCGCAATTCTTCGCGCGGCTGGGCCGGATTTACGAAGCGGCCTCGCGCCCGCTCCGGTTTCGCCTGAGCCGGGCCTTCGGCGGCCCGGAGTTGGATTGGCTCGAGGTGCTATTGATCGAAGCCACGCAACTCACGCTGGACACCTGGCCGCGCCGCTGCCGTCCCTGCGCCGTCCTGACGGCCGATCTGATCGAGGCGATGCTGGAGGCGGAAGGGCATCCGCGCGATTTGCTGGCGCGGGCGGCCTTCCCGGCGTGGCCGGCGCGGAGGATGTTCGGCCCGGAATTGGAGCCGGTCTGGGAGTGCCTGCCCGGGCTGGGCGGGAGCGCCGGGCGTCATCCGGCGGCGGTGCTCGCCGCGCTCAGTCAATCGAATTTCAAACAGCAGCTCCGCGCCTTGAGCCTGATGAAGAAATGCCAGGCGCCGCCGGCCCCGTTTCTGGGAAAGCTGTTTGAACTTGCCCGCGGCCGCAGCCAGCAGGTCCGCGCCCAGGCCGAACGGATGATTGCCGAAGCGCAACCGGAAGCGCGGGCGTTTTTGCGGGAAAAAGCAACCCGGGGCAGGAGCGGAGGACGCGTCTGCGCGGCCCGGATTCTCTGGCGCATGGAAGGGGAGAACGCCCGCGCCTTTCTGGCCGCGCGAGTTCTGGAGGAGAAGAACAAAAATGTCGCGCGAGCGCTGAAGGACCTGCTGGGAACGGCGCCTGTGGAGACTTGCCCGGATGAGACTCCGGTTCCCGAATTGCCTTCGTGGTGGAAACTGGCTCTCGGCCCGAAGGCCGGACGGCTGGCCCGGCTCGAATCCGCCCCAGCCATCGCTCCGCTTCTGGCCGCCCTCAAAAAGGAAAAGAACGGGGCCACCCGGAGCGCGATGATGGCTTCCCTGGCGCAGATCGGCATTCCACCCGAACATTGGCTGGACCGCGCCGGCTTGCGGGAGGAATCCGCGCGGGGTCTGGCGGAGGGAATCCCGGAATCTTTGTCGTGGTTTCCTTTCCAGCGATTGCCGCCGGTTCATTGGGCGGACAATGGCAGGCTGGTCGAACCGGAGATTGTCCGCTGGTGGCTGACGCAGTGCTGCCGGCGCAAAAGCCCCGAACCCGGCCCGCTGCTGCGCCAGTATGCCGCCCGTTTGGAATCCGCCGGGCGCGAGGCGCTGGGCCAGTTTGTGTTGGAGGCGTGGATTCGCCAGGACATCAAAGGCTCCGCCATCGCCAGCAAGGGGATTCTCGCCCTGGCCGGCGCTTGCGCGTCGGCGGAGGCGGCCCCGCTGGCGCGGCAATACTTGGAGGCATGGTATGGGCGGCGGGCGGCGCAATGCCGCGCCTTGCTGCAAATGCTCGGCTGGGTGGAGCACCCCACCGCCGCGCAACTGCTGCGGACCGTCAGCAGCGGGTTTCGCACCCGGAGCATCCAGGAAGAGGCGAGCCGGCAGGCGGAGCACTTTGCGGAGCGCATGGGCCGCGCGCAATAGAAGGTTGGTTAGCCTGGACATTTCCGGGTTCGGAGCGCCGATTTTCAATCGGCTTTCAACGTCTTCGCGGCCACAAAGCCGACTACAAGTCGGCGCTCCGGACTGTTGGCAGTTCGTGCGGAGCATGAAATATGCGGGTTAGGGTCAAGAGCAAGATTAAGGTTGTGTCGGAAGCGCATTCTGGCCGGAGGTGAGATTGAGGAAGATTTGTTCGAGGGTGCCGTTGGCGCCGGCGCTGGCCTGGCGGCGCAGTTCGCCCAGCGCGCCTACCGCCACCAGCCGGCCCTGATGCAGAATGCCCACCCGGTCGGCCATTTCCTCCGCAACGCTCAGTTGATGGGTGGAAAGGAAAACCGTGCAGCCCCGCCGGGTGCGCTCCTTGAGAACGTCCTTGACGACGCGGGCGTGCTGCGGGTCCAGGCCCACCATCGGTTCGTCAATAATAATTACCTCCGGCTCGTGCAGCAGCGACGCCACGATCGCCACCCGCTGGCGCGTGCCGTGCGACAGGCCGTCAATCGGTTTGCGCGCGAACTCCTCCAGATTGAAGCGCGGAATCAACTCCCGCGCCGCCTCCTCCAGGCGCGCCTCGCTCATTTGAAAAATCTGCCCGGTGAAACGGAAAAATTCCCACGGAGTCAGTTTCTCGTAAAGAAAGGGGAAGTCCGGCACGTAGGCCATGCGCCGGCGCGCCTCCAGCGGCTCGGTCTGGATGTCGAAGCCGGCGACGCGGGCCGCGCCGGAAGTGGGCTTGAGCAGTCCGGCCAGGACGCGCAAGAGAGTGGTCTTGCCGGCGGCGTTGGGGCCGAGGACGGCGAAGAACTGGCCGCGCTCGACCTGGAGGGTCAGATCGGAGACGGCCACGAGGTCGCCAAAATTCTTGGTCAGATGGCTGAGTTCGATCATCCGGTGCCGGGGGGAAGGAAGGCCTGGTTGCGAAGGGTAATTTTGCGGGGAAGCTCCACGCGAAGAATTTCGCCGGCGCGGCTGACGAAAATCTCCACGCGCTGCGACAGGATGAAGGCGTCGAGGCGGTATCCGCGCACGGTGGCGGCGCCGAACTTCATGCGGTCTTCATGGGCTTCCCACTCGATGCCCTGGCGCGCCACGCCGGGCAGGCTTTGGTTCAGGCCCAGAACGCCCAGGGCGAAGGAGCCGCCCACTTCCCCAAAGAGGGCCTGGGGATCGCGCAGTTCGGCGAAAGTCCAGGTCTTGTCCCAGGCGGTGCCGCCATCGGTGACTTTGAGGCTGATTTTTTCCGAGGCGGCCAGGGCATGCACGTCCCAGGACCTGGGCCGCATGGTGGCGCGGAATCGAAAGTCCTGCCAGACCTTGTTGGTGTCCAGGGCGAAGGCGATTTGGAAACGGACATGGTTGCTGCCTTTGTAGAGGAGGCTGCCCTCAAAACTCAAGGTGTAGCCGGCGAGTTTTTCCTCCGCGCCGCCGGGGCGATAGTCGGCGTCCAGGATTTTGGCGCTGAGGAGGGGGGAATCGGCCAGGCCGGCGCTCCAATGGCCGATGCCGGTTTTGACATCGCGATCATAGATGTTGAGGTCCGAATTGTCCGGCGCGGTGAGGATTTTATCCCAGACCCTTTCGGCGGGCAGGGCGCTGCCAAAGGCGCTGTGTCCGCCGGCCTCGGTGCGCCAGAGCAAATAGTTCATGGAGAGCCAAAAGACGGTCACTCCCAAAAAGAAGAGGCGCGAGCGCATCAGGGCAAATTCAGACTCTGGCCGATGTGCAGATGGGTGGGGCTGATGCTGGGATTGGCGGCCAGCACCGCGCTGGCCTTCAGGCCGTACCGGGTGGCGACGGAGTAAATGCTGTCCTTGGGCTGGATGACGTAGGTGCGAGGATGCGTGCCATCCGCGCCCGCCGGCGAAACGCGGGGCGGCACGGCGGCGGCGCCCGGGGCGGAAGCGACCGTGGCCAGGGGGGCGGGAGCAGGATTGAGATTAAGATTAGGATTAAGATTAAGATTAGGAGCAGGAGCAGGAATGGGATTGTTGGCCAAAGGGCGGAGCGGTTGGGCGGGCGAGGGAGCCGACGCGGGCGCGGGAGCCGGAGCGGGGAGCGCGGCGAGGCTGGCGCCGGGATGACTTCTGGCTTCGTCCAGTTGCTGTTTGAGGAGGCGGTTCTCCTCGGTCAGGGCATAGACTTCGCGCTGGAGATTCTGGCTGTTGGGCAGCGGGAATTCCGTGCCGGCCAGTTCGAGTTTGCAGCCGCGAATGCGCTCGCGCACCAGGGGCGCGCGCGGCGAATCGGGGGTGAGGAGGAGGAGGCGTTCGTAGTGGTAGATGGCGGCGGCGTAATCGTTGAGCTTGGCGTCGCAAAGGCAGCCCAGTTCATAATGGGCGGCGGCGGAGCGCGGGTTGGTTTCCAGGGCCTTTTCGAACTCCTCCGCGGCGGCCTTGAATTCCTGGCTGTTGACCAGGTCCCGTCCGCGTTGGAAGTGGAGGTCCCTTTCCTCGTCCTGATGGTTGTCGTTTCCCGGGAAACAACCGCACATACCCGCCGCGATCAAGATGAAAACGGCGCAGAAGAAAACAGGCCGCAAACATTTCATGGGCAAAAGAATAAACGATCCGCCGGCAAAGGTCAAAGCTTCATTGGGGCCGGCTGGCCGGGCGCGATAGGGGTTGCGGATTGCGGATTGCGGATTGCGGATTGCGGATTGCATGGAATACTGAATGTTGAATTGCTTGCCACGTTTTACGTGGTGAAAATTGGGAAAAGGGGAGGTTTTCATTTCACTATTCTCTATTCACAATTCACCATTCTCCGCGGATTGCATGGAATTTTGAATGTTGAATTTTGAATTGGGAAAAGGGGAGGTTTTCATTTCAC
>Ga0182027_10012174_pt1 | contig 12100 bp, 17 predicted proteins | sample 712E1DmetaG_FD_121300 | JGI IMG/M metagenome (GOLD analysis project Ga0182027, IMG submission 121300) | Permafrost microbial communities from Stordalen Mire, Sweden - 712E1D metaG (Illumina Assembly) | ecosystem: Environmental > Terrestrial > Soil > Wetlands > Permafrost | place: Sweden...
TAGGGACCGTTTGATAGGAGACTTATCAGGCGGTCAGAAACAACGGGTTTTTATTGCCAGGGCTTTGGCAGCCGAGCCGGAAATAATTGTTTTAGATGAACCAACTGCCGGAGTTGATGTTAAAACCCAAAAACAATTTTACACTTTATTGCAAAAATTAAATAAAGAGTTTTCGTTAACGCTTGTGCTTATCTCTCATGAGTTGGATATTGTTGAACACGAAGCAACAGAAATCGCTTACATCAATGGCGCCTTAGTCTATTACGGGGCGGCTGATAAATTTGCGCACAGTGAATACTTCGAGAAATTAACCGAGAAAGGATTGCATGTTTGATATTTTTCAATATGGATTTATTCTGCGGGGGTTTGAAGTAGGGCTAATTATCGGCGCAATATCGCCTTTAATAGGTATTTTTCTAGTACTTCGCCGGTATTCGTTGATCGCCGATACTCTGTCCCATGTCTCCTTGGCAGGAGTGGCGATTGGACTTTTATTAAACGTTAATCCGCTTTTAACCGCGATTGGGGTTTCAGTTTTATCGTCATTTGCAATTGAAAAGCTCAGACTGTCAAAAAAAGTTTATGGCGAATCGGCTTTATCGATTTTTCTCTCCGGCAGTTTGGCAATTGCCTTAATTATCCTAAGTCTTGCGCACGGATTTAGCGTTGACCTTTTTAATTATCTTTTTGGCAGCATCTTAACGGTTAAGCAGTCAGACGTATATATTATTTTAGGCGTTGGAATTTTAGTGTTTATCTCAATAATTTTACTCTACAAAGAACTTATTTATATTACTTTTGATGAAGAAGCAGCTAAAGTAGGTGGAATTCCGACTAAACTTATTAATAATATTTTTATTGTTTTGGCTGCTTTGACGGTTGCTCTGGCGATTCCCATCGTCGGTATACTTTTAATTTCGGCTTTAATCGTTATTCCGGTTGTTGCCGCTTTGCAGCTTAAAAAAAGCTTTTGGAAAACTCTTCTGTTTGCCGAAGTATTCTCTTTAATTTCAGTTTTCATGGGAATAGTTGCTTCTTTTTATCTAAATCTTCCCGCAGGGGGAGCGATTGTTCTTATTTCTTTAATTATTTTTATATTGGTTTTAAGTTACAAAAAATTTACTTAAAGAAGATTATTTTGCCAGTTCCTGATCGATTGTAGCTTTAAGATTAGCATAAGGCTGGGCTCCGACAAGTAAGGTTCCGTTTATAACAAAGGTTGGTGTTCCGGTAATTCCCGCCGCCTGTCCGTCAGACAGATCTTTGTTTGCTAAAGCCTCATCTTTTTTGCCGTCAAGACAACTTCTAAACTGACTATCATTCATACCTAAAGATACTGCGGCTTGAGTTAGAGTATCGGTATTGTACATTGTTGTATTGCTTTCATCAGGTTGGTTTTTATAAAGATAGTCATGGAATTCCCAGAATTTTCCCTGATCATTTGCGCACTCAGCGGCATCTGCCGCAATAACCGATGCGGGTCCTAAGAAAGCATAGTTTCTGAATGCAAATTTAACTTTTCCTGTGTCAACGTAGTCTTTAAAAAGCTCTGGTTCGGTTTGGCTAAAGAACTGCTCGCAATAAGGACATCTAAAGTCTGCAAACTCAATAACAGTTACCTTTGCGTTTGTATTTCCCTTTACGGGAAAGTTTCCCAAGCCAACATTTACTTTTGCTCCGGGAGTAGGAGCTTGAGCCCCTGTTCCAGCCGTTCCTCCTGTTTGAACAACCGTTCCCGCCTGTCCCTTTTCAAGATACTGCACTTTTGTATATAAAACTCCGATTAAAAACGCGGCAATTATCAAGAGAATAACCATAATCCGACTTGTATTTAGAACTGATAATTTTTTCCAGGGTATTTTCTTAATAGCGGAGGATAATGCTTTGGTATCTATTTTTATAGATTCAGAAGGTTGATTTTGGGTATCTTGAGATTTTTCCATAACTTTGCTGGCAGATTTTTTTGGCATAAAGCCATTCTATATTTTTCGAAAAACTCTTGTCAAGAGTTAAAAAGTGTTATAATTTATTAGTTTTAAGTTTGTTTTAAGAAAAGAATTATAGTATCTGCCTTACGAAAGGCGGGTGATTACAATTATGAGAGGAATTTATTACACAAATCATAGTCCAATGATCTATCAAGGACAAAATTTTCAATTAGAATTTTTATTACACACTCTAATCGAGACTTTAATCTTAGTAGATCTTATTCTTTTGGGCGTTTGGTTTTTTAAACAGATTACTAAAAAGTAATTATGGCAAAAATTGTTTTTTTCGAAACCGAAAAATGGGAAGAAGAATATATTAAGAACAATCTTGGTGGGGAAGATATTATTATAACCCAAGAAAAGCTAACCGATGAAACAGTTTCAAAATACGAGGATTTAGAATTAGCCTCAACTTTTATTTACTCTGACCTTTCAAGGCAGGTTTTAGAAAAGCTTCCAAATTTAAAGTTCCTGGCAACAAGATCAATGGGGTTTGATCATATAGATACCGGATTTTGTAAAGAAAAAGGGATTGTTGTTTCTAATGTTCCAACTTATGGCGCGCATACTGTTGCCGAACATACATTTGCTTTAATTTTGGCAATCTCAAGAAAATTAATCAAAAGCGTTGAGCAGGCAAGAAGAGGTGATTTCTCAAGCGTCGGACTAGAGGGATTTGATTTAAACGGAAAAACATTGGGAGTTTTGGGAACAGGAAACATTGGGACAAATGTTTGTCAACTTGGCCTGTCTTTTGGCATGAATGTACTTGCCTATAATAGAAGCCAAAACCAAGACCTTATTGCCAAAGGCGTTAAATATATTTCTTTAGACGAACTTTTGGGAAATTCGGATATCATTACTCTTCATCTTCCTCACACAAAAGAAACAGAGCACATTATTAGCCTTGCAAATTTAGATAAAATTAAAAAAGGAGCGGTTTTAATAAACACTGCAAGAGGATCGTTGGTTGAAACTTTGGCAATTGCAGAAGGACTGGAAAAAGGAATTTTGTCTGCAGCGGGCCTTGATGTTTTAGAAGAAGAAGCTTACTTAAGAGAAGAAAAAGAATTTTTAACGGAAGAATATCTAAAAAAAGTTGATATAAAAACAGAATTATTGAACCATGTTCTCTTAACGCGGGACGATGTTGTTATTACTCCGCATAATGCCTTTAACAGCAAAGAGGCGGTAGAAGAAATTTTAGAAACTTCAATTGCCAATATAAAAGGATATATAAACAATACTCCAATAAACGTTATTGGATAAATTAATTACCCATCATATTAAACTTTTGGGTAAAAAACTACGAGTTGACTTAAGGGTTTTCTTTATGTATTTTAAAGAGGGAGATAATTATGGCAGACACAAATTTTACAGATCAAAATTTTGGTGATGAAGTTTTAAAATCTCAAATTCCTGTTCTGGTGGATTTTTGGGCTGAGTGGTGTGCGCCTTGCCGCATAGTCTCTCCAATTGTTGATGAACTCTCTAATGAATACGGTGAAAAATTAAAAGTTGGAAAATTAGACGTTGACACAAATGGACAAACAGCTCAAAAATACGGAGTAATGAGTATTCCAAGCTTAATTATCTTTAAAAATGGTGAAGTTATTAAAACAATGGTTGGAGCACAGAGCAAAGATAATTTTAAAAGGGAAATAGATAGCGTTCTAGCTTCTTAATTTCCTCAAAATATGTACGACGTAATAATTATTGGGAGCGGTCCTGCAGGTTTAACAGCAGCAATTTACACAACAAGAGCAGATCTTCGGACTCTTGTTATTGCAGGTGGAAAATGGGGTGGGCAGTTAATGCTTACGACTCTGGTTGAAAATTTTCCCGGTTTCCCGGAAGGTATTCAGGGGCCAGAGCTTATGCAGAATATGCGCAGACAAGCAGAACATTTTGGCGCAGAGTTTGTGGATGAAGATTTTACTTCTGCCGATTTTTCCAAAAAACCATTCAAAATTACCGCTTCGGATAAAACTTACGAGGGTAAATCAGTAATTATCGCAACGGGTGCTGACACAAAATGGTTAAAAGTTCCGGGGGAAAAAGAGAAAATCGGAAGAGGGGTATCTTCCTGCGCCCCATGCGATGCTGCTTTTTTCCGTAATAAAAATGTTATTGTCGTCGGAGGCGGAGATTCTGCGATGGAAGAAGCATTAGTTCTTACAAAATTTGCTTCATCTGTCACAATTGTTCACCGCAAAGACACATTCAAAGCTTCGGAAATAATGCAAAAAAGAGTTTTGGAAAATCCAAAAATAAAAATTATTTTCAACAGCGAAGTCACAGAGGTTTTAGGAGAAAAAAATGTAACGGGTGTTAAAATAAAAAGCAATAAAACGGGTCAAGTCTCCGAAATGCCAATCGATGGAATTTTTGTGGCCATTGGACATCTGCCAAATACGGGAAAATTCAAAGATATAGAATTAGATGAAATGGGTTTTATAAAAGTTCATGATCATTTTTTAACAAATAAAGAAGGGGTTTTTGTGGCAGGCGATGTTCACGATGCTGACTACAAACAGGCAATTACTGCAGCAGGATATGGCTGCGCAGCTGCTTTAGAGGCGGAAAAATATCTTCGGGAAATTTAAGTATCTTCAGAGACTACAAGCATTAGGAAACATTGGTTTACGGGTAGAAAATCTTGCTTTAATTGATTTCTAAAATAAATAGTCGTACACTAACCCCGTTATGGTAACGGGAAAAAGGCCAGGTCCTTCACATACTTCAACAATAAAAACTCAGGGGAGTAGAGAAGAATTAATCGAACAAGAACAGCAAAGGCAGCGATTATTAAAATTAATCCGCCCTTATGTGGGCGATTTTGTCTATCAGGCTTTTGAAACAGTGGATCGGAAATCTTTCACTCCATCAAGGGCTATGCAAGACGCCTATTCGGATGTGGTTATCCCTTTAGAACAAGAAGGTTCAACTATGAGTGAGCCAACGCTTGTTGCCGAAATGATAGAATTAATGGGACTTAAGGGAAAGAGAGAAGAAAATGTCTTGGAAGTAGGAACGGGATCGGGTTACTCCGCTGCAATTTTAGCCAAATGCGCCGCACACGTGACTACTATTGAAATTAATCCGCAATTAGCCGAACAAGCAAAAACAAGATTAAGTAGGTTAGGTTTTAAAAACGTAAGCGTTCAAACAGGCGATGGGCGTTTAGGTTTTCCCCAAAAAGCCCCGTTTGATGCCATAGTGGTAACCGCTGCTGCCAAAGAAGTTCCAAAGGCGCTAGTTGAACAGCTTGTGGATGGGGGAAGAATTATTGTTCCCATTGGTTCGGAAACAAGTCAAGTTTTAAAACACATTACAAAATTGGAAGGAAACGTTACAGAAGAAGAAGATTCTCTCTCGGTTAGATTTGTGCCGCTTGTAGATTCTACTCAACCATTTTCAAACCCGGCATAAAATTGTAAGTTTGATTACATACACTCTTATTTGCATCGGCTAATATACGATTAATGGAAGAAGAAAATAAAACAGAAGGCTATGGGAAGAGACCTCTTTGGCAGTGGCTTGTTTTATGTGTGGTGGTTGCCGTTGTTATTTACGGATTAATTTATTATTTTGTTTTGGCAAAAAAAAGCTATAATTATACTGTTTCAAGTTCAAATCCTCCTTCGTCGATGCAAAGCGCACGAACAACGACTGCAATGCAGAAATTCTCCGATTCAAGCGATTTTCAATATGCCTATAAAATATTTCCTGGAACTTTATCTACCGAATCGAAACAAGCGATGGCTGGTTTTGCAATGACTACAAAAAGCATGCCGGATGGCTCGAGTCAAGTTACCCTGACTGCCCAAAAACCGGAATATACCAGCCAGCAATACACGGTAAAATCTGACTATACGCTTTATTTTATTGAGAGAATGCCGGCAGATGATAATCCGCAAGAGGATTCGGACCAAAATCATCATGATGACACAGCAATTTTAGTTGATCCCCAAGGGTATATCGCTCAATAGTGATGTTAATGTTTGGATGATTGACAACTATAAATAACTGATTATACTTACTAAACTATGATTACAGAAATAAGGCGAGAATCACCAATAAGAGTTTTGGAAGGTGCGAAACCAGCAGCAAAGCCTGTGGCAGAAAGAGAAAAAACAAAACATGGGTTGGAAATACCCCCTGGTTCAATTGCGCATCTGGCGGAACCAATCAATAATTTTTTTGGCAGATTTCCTGATAGTACGCCAATTGAAACTATTGTAAGAATAGATTCTGATTCTGACGCAAGATATGCAACAGTAAAATTACTTGGAAAGGTTTGGCAAGAGATTGGAGCTACAGAGCCTCAGCTGACAAGCATTCGTGCACTTTTTCGCAATTTATATTCTAGTGCCCCCGACATAGATACATTTGGTAAAATACGCCAAGCCTGCAAAGCGGAGCGGATAATACACCTTTCAGGCTTAAGCGACATTGCGCAGATTTTTTTGCAAGTAGGTTTTGAGAAAAGACTGCAAGTTTTGCAAGGTGGTTCGGCGGGTCAAGAATAATTTATCTTCTAGCTATAATTGTAATTTAAATTACTGAATAGTTCTTAAATAAAGATATAATTACCTTATTATGTTAACAAATTCACCGGCTACACCAACACTGGTTGTTACAGATTTAGCCAGGGCAAAAGATTTTTATGAAAATAAGCTTGGTCTTAAGCCCGATTCATCAATGACAGATGAAATGGGAGCGCTTTATAATGCAGGAGCAGGGACCAACCTTTATATCTATCAAAGACCAAATCCTTCAACCGCAGATAACACGCAAGTAAGTTTTAGAGTCAACGACATTGAAAAAACAATTGCCGAACTCTCTGGCAAGGGAGTAACCTTTGAGGATTACGATATGCCAGGTCTTAAAACTAACGAAAAAGGAATTGCGAACTTAGGAAAAGTAAAATCTGCTTGGTTTAAAGATCCTAACGGAAATATCCTCGGACTTGTGCAAGTGTAGATTTAAATAATTTAGCCCTGAAGTGATATAATTTAAACCTATGAATGTTAAAGAAAAAGTTGTTATTGTAACCGGCGCTTCATCCGGAATTGGTCTTGCAAGCGCAAAACTTCTTAGCAAAAACGGCGCTAAACTGGTTTTAGCAGCCCGTTCAAAAGAGAAGATTGTAAAACTTTCAAAAACACTTCCTAATTCTTTGGCCGTGGTAACCGACATGACAAACGAAGCTCAAATAAAAGAAATGGTTAAAAAAACCGTTTCCCATTTTGGCAGAGTAGATATTCTTATCAATAACGCCGGCAGAGGATATGATGCTTCAATTGAGGATACGAACGTGAATACTTTTCGTGAATTTTTTGATCTGGATGTTGTCGGTCCGCTTCTTGCGATGCAGGAAGTAATTCCTTTTATGAAAAAGCAAGGTGGAGGGTCAATCATCAATATTTCTTCCGGAACCGCTCTGATGTACCTTCCGAATATGGCGGCTTATTCTTCTTTAAAACGCGCCTTAGCCGGAATTTCTTTAACCGCCAGGGAAGAACTAAAAGACGACAATATTAAAGTCAGCGTGGTTTATCCATATATAACCTTGACGAATTTTGAAAAGAATACTTTTAAACAGAGAAAACAAGAGGAAGAAGATTGGAGCTCGGACGATCCCGATTTTAAACCACCTGACACGGCAGAATATGTAGCTGAAAAAATATTAGAGGGAATAAAAAGCGAAAAAGCGGAAATTTTCGTCCACGATTGGATGAAAATAATGCCTCCTCGCGAATAATTTAGCCTTAAAATTTTCTGTTATAATCTACTTATGATTTCCTGTGTTTTCGAAGATGGCGGAAAAGTTAGTTTACGCCACGTTGTGGTAGATACGTTGGTTTTAAAAGACAATAAGGTACTTCTGGTTAAGCGCGCAGATAAATTATTGGAAGGCGGGAAATGGGGCTTAATTGGTGGTTTTGTAGATAGAGATGAAAACTTAATCCAAACAGTTAATCGTGAAGTTTTCGAAGAAACAGGATACAGAGTTAGCGGTGTGACTCTTCTTACAATAAGAGACAATCCGGATAGACCGCATGAAGACAGACAAAATATTTCATTTGTATTTTTCTCTAAAGCAGGTAAAAAAGAAGGAATTGCAGATAAGGAATCTACGAGTCAGGAATGGTTTAATTTCAATAACTTGCCAAAAAAGGAAGAATTAGCGTTTGATCACTACCAAGATATTCAACTTTATTTAAATTATAAAAAGAACAATACTTCATTACCTACGCTTAAATAAAAGCGGAGAATAATTTAGCTCTAATTTGACATTTTAATTAACTGGTGCCAGTCTTAGAATAGAAGGAGGTGAGAAAAATGTTGTCCTCCAAAATGTTCTACAAGGTATCGGGAGCGGTATTTGCAATAGTGGGACTCCTGCACTTTTTGAGAGTTGTGTCTGGGTGGAATTTAGTTTATGCAGGTTGGGATGTTCCCGTATGGTTAAGCTTAGTTGCATTTATAGTTCTTGCATATCTTTCTTTCACCGCGTTTAAGCTGTCAGGGCTATTAAAATAAGATTAGGAACACGGGAATAATTCGACCCTGTTTAACTTCCCAAAAGTTTACTTTATAATTGTTTTATGACAAAAGAAACAAAAGAAGAACAGCTAATTCCTGATGAGGTTCGAAGAAGAGATGCGGGGTTTATTTCGCTTGCGGGAGGAGTAATAGGCATTGTTGGAGCAATTGTGGAAAAAAGAATTCTTTTAGAACACAATATAGATGTAGGCGCCGCAATTAGATTCGGTGGTGCAACTTTGTTTGGGGCGGGTCTAGCTGTTGGCGGAGCACGAAAGTACTTAGATTTGAGACGATCATCAAAAAATAGCAAGGAATAATTTAGCCTCAAAGTGGTATAATTTCATTATGAATGACAAGGTTTTAAGAGAACACCTCGGAAATCTTTTAAAAGGCGGAAACGCTCACATGACTTTGGAAGAAGCCGTAGAGAATTATTCGGTTTCCAAAATTAACGATATTTTTCCAAATGGAGAATATTCTTCGTGGCATCTTTTGGAACATATCCGAAGAACTCAAGCGGATATTCTGAACTTCATAATTAATCCAAAGTACGAATATCTTGATTGGTCAAAAGATTATTGGCCGCCGCGGAATAAGAAGGCAACTGAAAAAGATTGGAAAGAGACAATAACTAAATTTCAAAAAGATGCTCAAGCTTTGGAAAAAATTATTGCAAACCCTAAAACAGATTTGTATGTTAAAATTCCCTGGGGAGAAGGGCAGACAATTTTACGGGAAATCCTATTAGTTGTCGATCACAACGCATACCACATCGGAGAATTTGCAATCATGCGCCAAACGATGAAGACGTGGAACTGACCCACCGCATAATCCTATAGTTGACAAGCCTAGCCTTGATATGTTAAGATATTTTTTATGTTAGAAGTAGTAAGACACCTTATTCTACGTCAGCCGGAAACAGCAAGAGCTGGTAAATATAAAGAAGAATATCTGAAAAGCGCAAGAAATGCCATGGTAGATGGTGCACTTCACTCACGTCTTGGTTTAGATAATCTTGGATTTAAGGCATTTAAACTTTATTTTGCGATAAAACTGGCAGATTTGCAGACTTACGGTGTAAAGAAGGTTGTTGAGGATGTTTTCGAGTATAGGGATCCTTCTATGACAGACAGGCTTGTTGCAATACAGCAAGATGTGAAAGCCGCGGAAGAGGCTTTGGAAGTTGATTTACAAACGCTTAAAAATGAACATCCGCAAAACGCATTATACTTTGATGAATTAAGATTGGCAGCGAATTGGCTAACGGCACAAGGGATGCGACCTGATCACCATGGAAATAAAAGCGGGTTTTCTTTAGAAACAGACCTCACAGCCTGGGGAGAAATGTGGAAAGGAAGAATTGCTAAATTTAAACCTAAGCCCCAAAAATAATTCAGCCCTGTTTGCTATAATCACAAAATGAACTTGGATAATTTTAATAAAAAAATCACCAAGCTTAGGAATTCAACCCTGTGTTTTTTAGTAAAAGAAGATAAAATTTTATTGGCAATGAAAAAAAGAGGTTTTGGTAAAGGCAGATGGAACGGGGTAGGAGGAAAACTTAACGATGGAGAAACAATTAAACAAGCTGCAATAAGAGAAACTAAGGAAGAAATAGGCGTTGCTGTTAAACAAATGGAAAAAGTTGCGGTTTTAGATTTTTACTTTCCATCTAATTTAGAGTGGAATCAAAGAGTAACTGTATTTATAGCTAAAAAGTGGGGCAAAGAACCTTTAGAAACAGAAGAAATGGCTCCAAAGTGGTTTAAGATAAACAAGCTTCCGTTTGAATCAATGTGGCCGGATGATATTCATTGGTTGCCGCAAGTTTTAAGAGGAAAAAAACTTAAGGCGGAGTTTTTATTTGGAGAAAACGATACGCTTTTAGATTATAAAGTTGATGAGGTTAAAATCGGGGAATAATTCAGCCCCAAATTCCTTTAATCTAACTTTTGAGCATTAATCTTAATTCTCCCCATAAGAAGAGCACGGTAACTATCTATTATTTGTCTAGAAATGTTTACTCCAATATCTTCTTTTATTCTTTCCATTACTGCTTGGTCCAAGCGGTTTCCATCCACTCCCATTAAAACCATTCTGTCAAAAGGAGTCGGGGGACTGTGATGATTTAATCTGTTTGTTGCCAGTGTCCTTATAGGTTCCATTTCATAAGGAGTCCATGCGGCGACGATTTCTCTTGGTTGATTAAGAATGATTCCATTAAAGTTTCTAACTGTTTTAGATTTACCCCATTTCCGGGCAATTTCTTCAGCCTTCTGTTTATTTTTACGTTTTCCAAGATCTTTAAGATATGCTTCCACCGTCTCTCTATAATTAGCAGGAAAAGAAATTCCCAATTGGTCAGCTGGAGTATAAAATAAGTCAATTCTTAATGCTTTGACTAAATTTCCCAGATTTTCCCCCGTAACTCCAAGTTCATTTAACATTGTTCTCTTTAGGCCCCTAAATACAAACCCCTTTGATCGATCGCCGGTTCGTTTTTCTCTTTTTGTTATGCCCAAAACCCCATATTCTTTATAGAACATATTCTTAGAAGAAACGTCACCCCTTGCTATAATTTCTGCTGCTGCTACTGCTCTGGCAATTTCCGCGCCGCTTGTAGTACCTCCTCTAAGCTGAGTTATTGCATCCCGGCTTACTCTTATTCCTAACGCTTGAAAAGCTTCAACTACGGGGACAATAGAATCTCCTCTTTGGCCAAGGTCAGGAAGTTTTGCTCTTGGCGATTCAACTAATGCCATAAGAAGTGATTATACTATCATAATAATCTAAGTCAAGGAGAAAAAACGGGGGAATAAGTCAGCCTTTTTCAGACTGCGCAAGTTTATCTGCCAAGAAAGTTTGTGCAGAAATGCGTTGATATACATACGCAAATGTTTCAGCGGTTGCAAAATAAGCTACTCCCTCAAGTTCAGCCAGCACATCAGCGGGGATATCGCCTGGCACTATTGTTTGATTAATTAAATTTCTTCCATCTTGAGGCATCCAGCCATTGATCCGCGTTGGAGGAGTACTGAGAATCTTCCGCATTTTGTTTTGCTCTTCTAGTGCCCTAATAGGCTGGCTGTCGGTAATTAGGGTTAAAAGAGTTTGGGCGCCCAAGTGTTGATTATTAGAATCGAATAATCCACGTCTTATAAACGAAACTTCTCTATAGAGTAATAATCCGGTTTGATTTGTTGACACAGTTCTTGCATGCGAGGCTAAATAATAATGGTTTCCGAGCCTAGCCTTAATTATAGAGATTAAGTTTTCTGCTTGAGTTGGTGGTTTTTCTGGAATTGTCTGACTTGACCTTACTTCTGGGCCTAACATGGATTAATAATATCATAGAAGTTTTAGTCTTCAACTAGCAAAATATAAGTTAGGTTAGGGAATAATTCAGCCCTGAAGACCAATTTAGTCGATATCTATTGTCCAGGTTGGGATACATACGGAACGGTTGAATAGAGATTGAGCCGACGATATACTGACGCAGCCATGCGTCACTACAATATTTTACCAACACCGGTTATCCAGGCGGCATCTTTGTCAAA
>Ga0182027_10012175_pt1 | contig 12099 bp, 3 predicted proteins | sample 712E1DmetaG_FD_121300 | JGI IMG/M metagenome (GOLD analysis project Ga0182027, IMG submission 121300) | Permafrost microbial communities from Stordalen Mire, Sweden - 712E1D metaG (Illumina Assembly) | ecosystem: Environmental > Terrestrial > Soil > Wetlands > Permafrost | place: Sweden...
CTTTCACCCACTGAATCCTCCGCTTTTCATCGCTTCAGAATCACTTTATCTCTTTTCTGATAATGAATTATATCATGCTTTCAACATAGTAATTACAATGCATTTGGGAAATCCAGGCTAAGGATAGGACAGCTTCGGGCGGCTTAAATGCCACCGACACCTTCGTCTCCATGCCGGCGGCCACGAGGACCCCGTCGGCAAGGCCGCAGAGGGCGGCGCCGTCCCGCAGGAGCCGCAGCTCGAGCTTCCAGCTGCCGTTGAGCAGTCCCTCGAAGCGCAAGGGGCCGCCCCCGGAGCAAGGCGCCGCTATCGGCAGGACTACTCCGCCCGAGCTCGCGAGCGATCCCTCGACGCTTAACGCGCCCTCTATGCCGCCCGCGAGAGTCCAGGACAGCGAGATCGAGCCTTCCCCGGTACTCGGCGTTAGCACGATGTCTTTATTCAGCTTTTCCGACGGGTCGAGGCTCAGTTCGAGGAAGCCTGAGGCCACCTCGATTCCTTTAGCATTTAAGCCCTTAGCCGTGATCACCCATGCCCCGGGGATAAGCTCCAGCTCGACCGGAGCATAGTTGGTCGAGGCGGCGGCGACCGTCGCTCCTCCCGGCCCCACTCCTTCGACCTTTATTGAAGAAATGGCTATTTCCTCGGGTGCGAAGGACTTGGCCGAGGCGGCCCGGCCCCCAAAGCCCAGGATCAGGGTAGCGGACAGGGGCGCCTCGTGGCGGCAAGCGCCGAAGGCGAAGATAAGTACCAAAATTGCGCAGAGGCAGAAGATTTTTTTCAAGGGAACCTCCGCCAGTCCTACGCGCGGGGAAACGGCGGCGATTCAATGGAAGCAGGGATATCCATGTAGTTGTATGTACAAGAATGTCAATAAATGGAGCCGTGCCTAACTTGGATATATCTTGCTTGTCAGTGACCGACTCCGTGGCGACCCTCGCGCTCTACAGCTTCGACCGGCAGATGAATCTCTGCGCCAAGGCTCTCGGCTTGGCGGTGCCATTGTAATAGGACAATCGAGTAGAATAAACGCGAGGATCGTGTTACACTGTAACTGTGGAGGTGAATGGTGAAAAACATTACCGTTTCTCTCACTGAAGAACTAGCCCGATGGGCTCGCCATTGGGCGGCAGAGCATGAGAGCAGCGTTTCTGGGCTTTTAAGCCTGCTTCTCCAGGAAAAGCGTGAAAACGAGACGCGGTATCAAGCATCGATGGACAGCTTTCTTTCCCGACCCGCAACCATGCTGAGCGATGGAAGCCCCTACTCCTCGCGAGATAGCCTCCATGACCGATAGGTTTTTCGTCGATACGAACATTTTCGTGTATGCCCGGGACGCGAGCTTCCCCGATAAACAGGCGAAAGCGCACGAAATCCTAGCCAAATTGTGGCAGGACAGAAGCGGCCGCCTGAGCCTTCAGGTCTGCAGCGAGTACTATGTCACCGTTACGCGGAAACTCAAGCCGGGACTCGAGCCCGATTCGGCCTGGAGCGATCTCGAAGCCCTGCGCGCTTGGGAGCCCTTGGCCACCGATTTTGCGACCTTGCAAAGAGCCCGGGAGACCGAGGTCCGCTACGGTCTCTCCTGGTGGGACTCCATGATCGTCGCTTCCGCCTGCCTCGCGGAATGTACGCGGATACTTTCGGAAGACCTAAGCGGCGGCCAGGAGTATTTCGGCCTTCGCGTCGTCAACCCCTTTCTATGAAATTTCCCGTATAGGACCGGGATGTCGCGCCACCGAGGAATCCGAGGTCGGCGAAGAAGCTTCGTGGAGCGGGGACAGAATGGCGATCGGATTGCCATTCTTGGCTACGGGTCCCATTCGCATTGACTTATGGGAATTACTGGTTAATACTGCTTTTCAATATTTGCAAAACGGGAGCCAGCCATGAAAACCAGCCGTTCCGTAATCGCCAGCATCGCAGTTTTTTCGTCTATCCTAGTCTTAAGTACATGTAGATCACCTCTTCCCGCAAGCACGACGGGCAAGCTTACGATCGGCTTCGCCAATAGCATCAACGCGCGAACCTTGACTCCCGCCATCGACATGAACGCGGCGAGTTATTCGATAGCGGGCACGGGTCCCAATAGCGCGACTTTCACCGCGGCCTCGACGGGCGCCTCGGTGACCGAAAACAGCCTCGCGTTCGGCAGCTGGACTATCGTGGTCAATGCGACCAACGCAGCCGGCCAGCTCATCGGGACCGGCAGCTCCACCGCCCAGGTGAACACCGGCGAGACGACCATCGTCTCGGTGAATGTTGCGCCGATCTTGGGCACGGGAACCTTATCGCTCGGCGTGAGCTGGCCGGCTGCCCAGGTGCAGACGCCGTCGATCAACGCGAGCCTGACGCCGGCCCTGGGCAGCGCTCAGGTTCTGCCATTCACGATTTCGGGAGCCACCGCTTCGTACTCGAATGCGGCAGTGGGGAATGGGTACTACACCTTGGCCTTTACGTTGCTGGACAACGCGAGCGTCGTGGCGGGAGCTGTGGACGTCGTACGGATCGTGACAGGACAGACGACAAGCGGCACCTATGCCTTCTCGAACGTCAACGCCCCTGGTGGGACGATTGCGGTCAACATCAACGCGAATATGCAGAATCCGCTCGACGTAGCCATCGCGGGAGCCTCGGCTACTTTGAGCCAGGGGACCACGGAAGGTCTGACGGCGAGCGTAACGAACTTTTCGGGGAACGTGGTGTACGTGTGGTATGTGAACGGTGTGAGCGTTGGAACGGGCGCGAGCTACACCTTCGGGGCTAACCAGCCGCTAGGCTACTACCGGATCGACGTGACGGCGTTTACGGCCGATGGGACACGGGCGGGGAGTTGTGCTTACAATATCCAAGTGACCTCTCCTTCTCAAGTTTATGCTATCGGTGATATTGGTCCTGCTGGGGGCCATGTCTTTTATGATCAAGGAAGCTATATAAATGGTTGGCGCTATCTTGAGGCTGCTCCAACCAGTCAAAACGACAAAGGCGGTTGGTTTAGTTGGTATAATGGTGTATTTCTTCTGATCCCTGGTGCCGCGGGCACGGATATAGGTGCAGGAAAAGCAAATACTGCCGCTATCATCGCGGCCCAGGGTCCCGGAAACTATGCAGCTAGCATCTGTAGTAGTTTATCATTAAACGGGTTTTCCGACTGGTTTTTGCCGAGCAGAGATGAATTGAATGCCATGTCCAATAATTTATATTTACACAACCCGAATCTCCTAGGTAGTTTTGATATTGATGATGGGTTTATCTCCTCATCGCAAGCCACTGACCATACAGCGTGGGGTGAAGATTTACCTAATCCAAATGTTTATTACCGCGTATACACTTCTTCAAACGGTTGCTATATTTGGGCAGTCCGTGAGTTTTAAAAATTAGGATGCCCCGACCAAGGCATACTCGAACACTAATAACCTTCGCCTCTAGGTAGATATAACCCTTCATTTTCCCCTAGCGCCGCACTATACTGTCTTGGGTCGCAGCAGTTCCTCATTGGCAGAGACAAATTTCTCTTGTTTCGAGTCCGGCTATTTTTGGATGCCGCTGACCTTTTGGACTATATTCTATATCGTGCATAGAGATAGGCTGAGAACACCAGGAGCGGTCGAGGCATGAGCAAGCAGGAATTAGTCAGCAGGAAACGACACCCACTCGCCGTTCGACTTGCGCTGAGCGGGATATTACTCATCTTTCTTCAATCTTTCGCTTTCGCGGACGCCTGGTACAACTCGGCCTGGCAGTACCGAATCAAAGTTGACGTCAATACTAGCAATTACCTACTCGGCGGAAATCTCAGCAACTACCCTTTTCTGTTCCAATTGAGCGATAACACGACAGGATTGTTCACCAATGCCAAATCCAATGGCTATGATATCCTCTTTACTGCTGCCGACGGAGTCACCAAGCTCCCCCATGAAATTGAAGGCTATAGCGCCGCTGGGCCAAATCTTACGGCATGGGTCAATCTGCCCACAGTCAATGCCGGCGGAACCACAACATTTTATGTGTATTACGGCAATGCCGCTGCTGTGGATCAGAGCAACAAGACTGCAGTCTGGAACGACGGATCGACCGGGCTTGTGTTGCACATGAATGAAACGGGCAACACCCTCTACGATTCCACAGCGAACGCGTACAACGGCATTGGATCCGGCAACGCTCCTGTCGCAGGCCAAATAGCCGGGGGGCAGATCGTCAACTACCCGGCCAGCACAACCGACATCATCTCGCTCGACAACATCAATACCGATTCCTGGTACAATTTCTCCTTCGAGGGTTGGGTTTATGAGTCCGACCGGACCACGGGTGGTGGTGGGGGGAATCCTCGCATACTGAACAAAGGCGACCCGGCAAATCCAAGCACGAACTGGGACCAGGTCATCAGCATCCAGATCGAGAATGCCTCTCCCTGGGACTTGCGGTTGATCATGAACACGCCCACCACCACGGCTGCACAGGGCACGGGACTGGTAGTAAACGCGGGCACGACCGTGTTGCAGAACACCTGGACTCACGTGGCCATCGTGCGGCGATGGGACATAGTCTCATCCCAGTACAAGGTCTACCTGTATCAAGACGGCGCGGTCAAGAATTCGCTGCTGACAGGGACTGAGACTTTGGTCCCAAGCTCGTCGTTGCAGTCCGGGAGCGCAGTGTTCGTAATCGCGAACAACGCTCCGACCACTCTCAATCGAGCCTTCCGGGGGGACATCGACGAATTGCACTTCTCGTCGGCAGCGTATACGGACGATCGCATCAATGCTGACTATAAGAATGAAAGCGCGCCTCTGGCCAACCGCGCGCTGAGCACGCAAGTCTTTGTCGGCGGCACGGTCTACTCCGACGAGGGAGTCACGCCTGCAGCAGGCCAAACCGTCACGTTGCTCATCAATGGGACGGCCTATGCGACCACCTCGGTCTCCAGCGCTTCAGGCGCGTGGGGGATCGCCGTCCCCTACAAGGCGACTTCCGCAAGCGGCTTCCTGGCGCCGGGAGACAAGATCGCCGCCTATGTCAGCAGCTCGACCTATGGAGCGAGCGCCACTAAGGTAAACGGATTCAATCTCTACAACCTCGATATCTACCAGAATCATGTCGTCGTCCGAAACGACAATGGCGGGAATCCGGTCTTGTCCGATCTGACTACCGCTCGTGGCGGCGGAGTAGTGACAAACTTCCCCTACAATGCCTCAGGGACAGCAAACAACGGCTTTACGCTCTATATCCCATCGGGAACGACCTTCGCACCCGGCGCAAGCTTGAATGTCGGGACTTCCGGGACGAGCGCGGCCCTCAAGGTCCAGGGAAACCTGACATTAGGTGGCGTGGGGATTCTTCATATATTTGGGGATCTTTCTGGGAGCGGGTCGGCCACCGGGTCCGCTGCGGCGGTACTTGTGGACGGCAACCTATCTATCGGCAACTATACCGCCACAAGCGCCACAACGACTGTGGCGGGCAATTTCTCGCCTGGCCTTTTTGCGGCGGGTAGTGGAACAGTGGCCTTCGCGGGAACGGGAACGGTCGGATCGTATACTTTCAACAATCTCATTCTGACATCGGGGACGCGCAGCGCCACGGGGAACCTTACGGTAACGGGGGCTCTGACCTTGAACGGCGGAACCTTCGCAGCCGGCTCTTTTACCCACAGCATCGCGGGCAACTGGGATGATCACCTCATCACTTTTCAGCCGAGTTCGAGCACGATACTTCTGTCCGGCGGGACCACTCCGACGATCACCACGGGGGGTGGGAACGCTTTCTTCAACCTGAGCGTGAGTCCGACTATCGCGACGACCTACACCCTCGGTTCGGGTTTCGTCGTCAACGGCAACTTGAGCATCGGAACGAACGGAACGCTGACCGACGGAGGAAGCCACACGATCCAAGTCGGCGGCAACTGGTCCAACTCAGGCGCCTTCAATTACGGGACCGGCACGGTGTCGTTCATAGCGCCGGCTTCGCCCTCGGCGATTTCGGGGAACCCGACCACTTTCTATAATCTGACATCGACCGCGGCGGGCAAGACGATCAACTTCGGGAGCTCCGCGGTGTCTATCGCTTCCGGCGGCTCTCTGACCGTCACCGGAAGCCCTTCGGCCTTCAATTTCCTAACCGGGACGGCATGGAGCCTGACGTGGGGGGGCGGGGTGAACGCCGCTGTCACCTATACGTCCATAGCAAATTCGAATGCGAGCGCTTCGACCAGCGCCACCAATTCGATCGATGCCGGGGGTAACAATCCTAATTGGAACATCACCGGACCGACGCTCACCTGGACGGGCAATTCGAGCACGACCTGGGACGGCACGGCGGGAAACTGGTCCCCTGCCGGCCCGCCTAACGGCACGAACAACGCGGCCATAACCTCGGGCGCGGGGCCGACGGTCTCGGGCGCTCAATCGGCCAGCTTTCTATCCGTGGCCGCCGGAGCTTCGGTCTCCATTCCCACGGGAGCCAGCCTGACGGTCTCGGGCTTCGACAATAAAGGCACGATCAACCGTATCGCCGGCGCAGGCGTGCTCGTCGCGACGACGAACAATTCCACCGAAGGCACGACGGTCTACACTACTGCGGGCGCCATTCAGCTCTATGGTGGCAGCGGGGACTACTTCAATTTGACGCTGAACGCGAGCGGAAACTTCACCCTCGCAGGCCCCCTCCACGTTCGCGGAGACCTTACCATTAGCTCGGGCACGCTGACCCTCGGGGCCAACAGCCTCCAGGTCGACGGCAACCTCAACGTCTCGAGCTCGGGCAGCCTCGACGCCTCGAGCACGGGAACGCTGACCGTCAACGGCTCGGTGTCGGGCGGCGGCACAATCACCGGCGGCGCGACGACAATAAGCGTAGGCGGCTCCTGGGCGCTCTCGAGCTTTATCAAGGGGGCGAGCACCCTTTCGTTCACCGGGAGCGGCAGCATCGGGGCCGCGACCTTCAACAACCTCACGGTCGCCGCGACCGGCAGCATGACGCTGGCAGCCCCGATCACGGTCGGCGGAGCGCTGCAGGTAAACGGCGCCCTCGCAGCTGGAGCCTTCAACCTCGGCGTCACAGGCGCGATCACGGGCGCGGGATCCCTCAGCCTGAGCTCCGGAACTCTCACGGCGGGGGCGGCGCTCTCGGTGGCTTCCTTCGCGATGGGCTCAGGCAACGCGAACGTGGCGGGCGCCTTCAATCCCGCGACATTCAACGCAGGGACCGGATCGGTAATTTTCGACGGCGCCTCGACTCTCGGCGCATCATACTCATTCTATAACCTATCGATCGCCGGCAGCTCGACCCTCACTACCGCCGGATACTCGACGACGATTGGCGGGACCTTCGCGAACCAGGGCACGCTGTACCGCCAAGGCGGCGACTACGTTTCCAAGACGGACGCCCTGGAAGGCACGGTCGTCTATCAGACCGCCTCGGGGACCGTGCAGAGCTACGGCGTGAGCGGCGACTACTACAACCTGACGATCAACGGCAACACCTTCACATTCACTTTGGCCGGTTCGATTGCTGTAAACGGCAACGTTACCATCAGCGCGGGGACTCTCGCGGCTGGAAGCTATTCGATACAGGTGGCGGGCAACTGGGCGAACAGCGTTGGAGTCGGCGGCTTTACCTCAGGGACGAGCAGCGTGAGTTTCATCAACTCATCCGTCACTTCGGTCCTGCAAGGCAATACTACTTTCTATAACTTGGGCAGCTCAGCGGCGGGAAAGACCATTCAGTTTACCGCGGGGACAACCCAAACCGTCACCAGTTCCTTTGCCGTCGCCGGGACAAACGGAAACCCTATAGTTTTGACCAGCACCAATACTTCGGCATGGAATCTGATCTCGCCGGCGACATCGGTTTCGACCGCTACGGTCTCATACGCCACGATCAGCTATTCGAACTCAACCAACGCGGTCTACGGACTGATGAGTGCCTACGGCGGCGGGAGCAACACTAATACTAACTGGACTTTCAACTCAACTTATATCTGGTATGGGACGACAACGAATTGGAGCACTCTCAGTAACTGGCGAGTGGCCGGGCTAACGCCAGCGGCCCTTCCAGGAGGCAGCGCGAGCGATGCCGTAGTGATCCCCACGACCCCCCTTGGCGGATCCATGCCGGCGATGGCAGTGGCGGCGACGACGGGGTACAACTCGACGGCAAATGCCTTAAAAATTGTGTCTTTAGTCATTTCGAGCTCAGCCACCCTGGATGTGAAAGACAACTACATCACCGTTAGCGGAACCTTTACCAATAATGGAAATCTCATGCGTTTATCCCAAGGCGGGGCGGCCAACGCGGGCGCGACGCTGGCGAGGATCAACAAGGCGGACGCAAACGAAGGAACGGTCGAATACACTGGCAACGACGGCCTGGGAGGCCCGTACTACGTTCAGGATTACGGAAGCCAGGACTACTACAATTTGACCATAGATGCGGCGGCCAGCATCAGCCTCAATTATAATCTCGGAGTCAATGGCACGCTGACGAACGCCGCCACCATAACCGCGACCAGCCAGACTATTTCCGTCGGGGGCAGCTGGACCAACACTGGTACCTTCACCCCCGGAACAAGCACCGTCATTTTTGCGAACGCGGTCCTGCCTACGACAGTTTCCGGGACGAACACATTCTACGATCTGACGATCGCGACGCCGGGGAAGTCGGTAAATTTCGGCGGGACGACGACAAATATCGCCAACAACGGTTCCTTTACCGTGACCGGAGCCAGCGGCAATTCGGTCACCCTGACCGGCAGCGGCTGGACTATCGCCTTCGGGACCGGGACTACGGCTCCGGTCTCCTTCGCTGCTGTCGACCACAGCACGGCCTCGGGAGCAACTGTCACGGCGAATAACTCAGTCAATAATGGCAACAACAATGCCAGTTGGCTGTTCCCGCCCGGGCTGGATTTCTACATATGGACAGGAGCGGCCGCGGATGGCGGCAAATGGTCGACTCTCGGCAACTGGAACCATAATGGAGCGAACGTCAACTATCCTGGAGACCCAGCGGTCCTCAACGCCAACCAGACCGTAGTGATCCCCGCGAGCGGCGTCACGGTCTGGCCGACGATGGACGTCGATATCGTGACGAGGCCCTTCGGCAGCCTCACGATCCAATCGGGCGCTTCGCTGACTCTGGGTACGCACACCATGACGGTGAGCGGGAGCTTCGCCAATCAAGGGACCTTCTACCGTTCCGGCGGCTCCTCCATGAACGTCACCGACGCGACCGAGGGCACGGTCGTTTACCAAGGGGCAGGCGGCGGCATCCAAGATTACGGCTCGGGCAACGACTACTTCAACCTGACGTTAGGCGACGGAAGCACGGTCCTAAGCTACACGACGCTCTCAGGCCTTGGCGTCGCAGGCGCTCTGTCCATTACGGCGAACGCGAACCTTTCGACGACGTCCAACGCGATCGCAGTCGGCGGCGCCCTCTCCGGGGCGGGCGCGGTGACGACCACGAGCGGCTCCATTGCCGTCGGCGGGAATCTCTCAGGAGTAAACCTGACGACGACGAGCGGGACGACGACGGTGTCGGGCAGCTTCTCGCCGGGCGCCTACACCGCCAACAACGGCAGCCTCGTCATGACCGGCACTGGCAGCATTGCCGCCGGCTACGCTCTGAACAACCTGACGATAAACGCCCCGGGCAAGACAGTCGCGCTCGGCGGAATCGAGACGGTCGGCGGGAATCTGACGCTCACGGCCGGAACGCTCGGCCTCGGCACATATACCCTTTCCCTGTCGGGCAACCTCACGACGACATCCGGGACGCTGAGCGGGACCGCCGGCTCGGGCTTCATCTCATTCATCACGCCCGCCACGACGAGCGTGATCGCCGGCGCGACGACCTTCCCCAACTTGAGCGTCTCGGTTCCTGGCAAGACGGTGCAATTCCCGGCGAACGTGACCCAAACGGTCGGCGGCACCTTGAGCCTAGCCGGCGCCGCCGGAAACATGGTCAAGCTCCGCTCGACGAGTGTGGGGACCCAGTGGACTATCACGCCCTCTGCTCCGACTGCGGCGAGCTTTGTCGATGTGCAGGACTCGAACGCGACCGGCTTTGCGATAACCGCGAGCAGTTCGAAAAACAGCGGGAACAATACCTTGGGAACTCCTGGTTGGATATTCCCACAACCGAGTAGCTACACGTGGTCAGCTACACCCGTCGACTCTAATTGGAACAATCCCTCAAACTGGCTCGAGGGCAACGGATCCTTCTATCCGGGCTGCCTGGGGGCGACCGCCGACGCGGTGAGCATTCCCGCTTCCGCGACTCACTGGCCGGACCTCAGCGTCGCCGCGGTCACGATCGGGACGATTTCAATCGCGTCAGGCGGACAGGTCGTCCTTGATAAGGCGCTTTCCGTCGGTACTTCCGTGACCAACTTCGGAACCATCACGATAAACACGAACGGGAGCATCAGCAAGAACGACACGACGAACGGCGGGACTGTTGTGCTCAGCGCGGCAGGCTCGCTTTCGGCCTTTGTGCTCACGAATTCTTTCGCCAACCTCAGCCTGGCGGGCTCGGGCAGCTATCCAGCGACGTCCTTTACCGCGATGACCGGCAACTTGACGATTGGAAGCGGTGCGACCCTCGCCCTCGCGAACGGCAACTATTCAATCGGCGGGAACCTGATCGGCTCGGGCACGCTCGACGCATCGCTCGTCGCTCCGGCCAATTCGGTCACGATAAACGGAACGCTGGGTACGATCTCCACGGCTTTCGGAACCGTCTCCGCTCCCGCGGGAACCTTGAGCGTCGGTGGCACGCTCAACCCGACCAGCTTCGGCAACAACGTGGGCACAGTTATGATCGCGGGAGCGGGGAGCCTCGTCGGCTCATGGGTGGCCGGCGGAAGGCAATTCAATAACCTGACTATCAACTCGGGAGCCGGAACAGTCGCTCTCGGAGGGTCGGTTACCCTGGCCGGCACGATGACGATAAGTTCCGGCGCTCTCAATTCTGCCGGTTTCGGAATAACCGTAAACGGAAACTGGGCGAACGCCGTTGGCCCAGCAGGCTTCCTCTATGGAACCGGCACAGTCACCATTCCTAATTCAACCACTACCGCCCATACCCTCACTGGAAGTACGACATTCTATAATTTGACGAGTACGACGACCGTAGCCGCGAGCATCACCTTCCCGGCAAGCACGACAACAACGATTGCGAGCGGCGGCGCTTTGACGCTTACAGGGAACTCTGCCGCGGCGAGACTGACCCTTCAATCATCGATTCCGAGCACCGCTTGGACGCTGAACATCCTGTCAGTCGTCGCGCCGACGGTAGCCTATTTAAATGTGACCGACTGCAATTTAACGGGCAGTTCGGGGGATCTGAGCGCCGTCGGCTCGATCGGGAGCGGCAACAACTCGGTTTCGCCAAAGTGGATATTGTCGCAGAGTTACACTTGGGTCGGGAATAGCGCTGTTTGGAGCGTCACGACGAATTGGTCGCCAACGCTGCCCGTGGCCGGAGGCCCGACGAGCTCAGATAATGTCTCGATACCCACAAGCCCGACGGGCGGGAATTTCCCGGTGATGGATGGAGGCACGGCGGCAAGCGTGACTATCACGAATCTTACGATGGCGAGCGGGTCGAGCTTTGGCCTAGCTGGGCACAACCTAACGGTATCCGGCGTAACGAGCAAGGATCCGGCGGCTACCCTGTCACTCTACGGCAGCGAAACCATATCGCCGGCAACGCTACTCTCCGGCGGCATTACCCAATACAACAGCGTCGGAAGCTCGGGGATAACGGTCGCTCAGGCCGCATTTTCTCAGCTCGTGATAAATACGAGCACCGACAACTATACTTTCTCGGGCGCCATCGTCGCGGGCACTTCCATCACGGTTGCCAACTCGAACGGCACCATATTCTCGAACACGGTGAACGCCGCGACGGTGACGATAAGCGACACGCAGGCCGGGCAGACGGTGGACTTCCAGGGGAACCTGACGGCGACGACGGGGATGGGAGCTGCGGGAACGGCGCACGCGTACGATGTTCGGCTGGGCGGGGCGACGAATACGATAGCGGGAACGACGACGTTTGCGAACACGGGCACCTTGACGATAGCGGCGACGACGA
>Ga0182027_10012176_pt1 | contig 12099 bp, 6 predicted proteins | sample 712E1DmetaG_FD_121300 | JGI IMG/M metagenome (GOLD analysis project Ga0182027, IMG submission 121300) | Permafrost microbial communities from Stordalen Mire, Sweden - 712E1D metaG (Illumina Assembly) | ecosystem: Environmental > Terrestrial > Soil > Wetlands > Permafrost | place: Sweden...
GGAATCCTCGGAGCGAACCAGCAGCCCCTCCGCGTTGTAGAAGTACTTCCGCTCCCGGTTTCGGGAGATCCGCGAGACTAAGTTGCCGCGCCGGTCGTACGCGCAGCGCATAGAGCCCTGGCTGAGCGTCCGGTTCATGCCGTCCACGACCGCGCGCTTTCCGTTCCACTGAACCCGGTTACCCGCCGCATCGTACGCGAAGCTCTCCCGCCGGCGCGGGTCGTCCGCGCCGATGGCGACCAGCCTGCCTTCCGCGTCGTACTGGAAGGTGCGCCAACCATGTTCGGAGTCCGCACATGAAGCGGCCCGGTCCTCGGCGTCGTACTCGACTCCGTAATGCCACAGTTTCCGGCCGTCGCGCGTAAGTTTGATCGAAGACACCAGGCCGAGCTCGTTGAAGAACGCGTGGCTCAGGGCGCCGTTCGGATACTGCCAATGAACGCTTTTGTCCGCGGCCCCGTACTGAATCCGGCATAGTCCGCCCTGCCAGTCCTGGATCGATTGCAGTCGGCCGTCGCCGTCGTAGCCGAATTCCACGCGGCCGCCCGAAGGGTAGGTCATCGCCGTCAATTGCCCCTCGGCATCGTATTCGTGGCCTACCGTTCCATGCTCCTGGCGCTCTTCCACCACTCGCGCTTTTCCGTCGTAGGCATAGCGCACCGTGCTTTCGGCGTTGGCAGCCTCGGCCAGGTTCCCTGCTTCGTCATAGGAGAACTTCGGGCCGCCGCCACCCGGGAACTGAAACCCAGTAACACGGCCGAGGAGGTCGCGTTGGATGCGAGTCGTCGCATTGCCGCCGGCGTTGATCTCTGCCAGCCGCCCGGCGGCGTCGTAGGAGTACGATTCAGTGCTGCCGTCGGGGAGCCGCATGAAATACGGGCGAGACCCTTCCTGGTATGAGAACCCCGTTCGGTTTCCGTTAGAATCTTCAACGGCGATCAGGCGCCCGCGGCCATCGTACTGGTAGCGCTCCTGGTTTCCCAGGCGATCGACAATTCGGGCCGGACGGTTCGGAGCGTAGTAGTCCACGCTGGCCGAGGTGTGATCTGGGAATTCAACGCGCGTGATCTGGCTGGAAGCGTCCCACTCAAGATCGAAGAGTATCCGGCCGTTGCGAATTATCCGAACCGGCGCTGCGGACTCGCCGTAGTCGATGCCGGTATGCACGCCAGCCGGGTTCGTGAACTCCCGCGCGCGCCCGTCCGATGTGTTCGCGATAAGCCACTGCCGCCCACTTGGGGTAGTGATGCCACCCAGGAATCCGTTCTCGTCGAAGCTGTAACGGCTCCTTCGCCCGAGCTGGTCCGTCAGTAGAATGTCCCCGGAAACGCTCTCGATTCGGGCCTTCCGGCCATCGCGATCCATCGCGGCCGCTAGTGCGCCTGCTAGCCGTTCGCGGCGGAGCTGGATGTACTGAGCGTTGCGGATTCTCAGCATGGCTTCTGTCCGGATGTCTCCAGCGCGATCTCCAAGGGCAACTGGTCGCACCGGCAACCGAGTTCATGCGGGCTGAATCGCAGCAAAACGGAAGGGTCGGAATCTTCCATCCAGAAGCTGCTCACCGGGCCGAAGATGAATTGCACCTCCTCGGGCGTGCAGGTTGGCAGAAAGCTTCGCAGGACGCGCGGGTCGTAGAACCGGAAGTAAAGCTGCCGCCGATCTTCGGTTTCCACCAGCAGGAAGCGGCGAAAGTGGGACCTCAGGCGGCCGAACGGCTCGGCGCAACTCACGTAGACGCCCCAACCCTCGCCCCAAGCTTCCGAGACGAGCTGCCTGAGCAACTCGGAATCCGGTGGAACGCAGGCCAGATATGGCGCGACATCCGCCAGTTCGCGCTCCGACGCGCCGTCATACAGACTCCGATATTGCACCGCTGAGCTTCTGAGCATTCGCAGCACTCGGTCGTCTCGCGCGGCATCCAGCAGCGCGTACACCGGCTCGGTCTGGCTGGCCAGGGCGGCGTAGGCGCGAAGCCGGGAATCGCTCCTGAATCGGTCGACTGCACGCTCGAACACGGCATCACCCGCTGCTGTGAGGGCGTAAGCACGGAACAGCGAAGAGGCCGCAATGAACTGATCGCCGCTGTGGATCTCCGCCCGGAACAACGGACTCCCGTTCAGGAACACCTGCTGATCTGCAAGGTTGGTTGCCTGGGGCACGCCGCGGCTGACCGTGATGGCGAGGCGTACACCGCTGGAACGAGGCTCGATTAGGACTGTCTCGCCCTCTTCGACGGCCCAGAGTTCCCCGGCACTCGGACCTCTAACGGCCTCGATGACAAGTCGCATGCAACGGATCCTATCCCGATTTCGCCAGCGGGCACTTCTCGCAGAATGGAGCGCCGGCCTTGGACGCTGCCTTCAAAACGGCGGACTGCGCCGAATCGCCGATCAAGACCGTCGGGGCTCCGGAGACCAGCACGCCGCCGTGCGCGGTTGGGTCGCCCACACGCGCGGCCGGCCGGTCCCCAATGAGCACGTCGGCCGCGCCCATGACGATCGCGTCTGGCGGCCCCAGGCACGTTGCGCTGTCGCCCACTCGCGCCGCCGGCAAATCTTCGACAAGTACCGTCGGGCAACCGGGTGCGATCACCGGACCGCCCACGTGCGGCTTCGGCCCCGGATCCACCATTGGGCAGATGTGGTTGTCTGTGACGCGGGCGGCCAGGGGCATGGTGTCACGTTCTGGGTTCTGGCGGCAAATCCTCGACCGGGGCCAGTGAGGCGACCGCGATTTCATAAAACCGCTTCGCTCGCATCCAGGCCAGCGGGTTCCGCGTTTTGTCCGGGCACAACATGACGGCGCTGAACCAGCAAAATGGGCCGGGGCGGAACAACAGGGCCATTTGCCCGGGACCCGATGGCAGCATACACTCGCCCAGCCAGCGCTCTTTGTCTGCTCCGCCCTGGCCGGGCGGCAGCGGATCCAGTTCCTTGACCGTCACTCCGGCCTCTCCGACTTCAGAAAGAGTGAGCTGGAACAACTGCTCCATTCCTGTCGCATCCAGCGATATCCGCGCATCGGCTTCCACTCGAAGGTAGGCAGTCGTTTCCGATTCGGTGACGATCCGGAAGTTCACACCTGCCTTGTGCGGCCTCAGACCATCTTCGGTATCGAAGGACCACGACTTCGGATAGCGCACTCGGAACAAACCGTCCCGGTCCGTGAACTCTTCGAGCGGCTCCCGTGTCTTCAAGTTGCACGGCCCCGAGAACTCGAAACTCGCCGCGGCGAGTCCCAGCGTCTCCCAGCACATCTCCGACTCATTGGCCGGCATGCGGGCCATGAGGAGGGTTACATGTGGCCCGTTGCCCTTCGCCAGGAGGCGCAGACGCGCTCCGTCTCCGCCTCGACCCACCGCATGCACAGCCTGGCCGAAGGCGGTGTCGCCGGAAATCAGGTCCGAGATGGCGAACCCGTGCAGGTGGGCTTGGAACTCGAGCCAGTCGGCAAGGTTGACTTCGTAGGGCAAGGCAGTCGCCAGCACCTGCACGCTGATCTCGGGATTTGCCATAAACCCGGCCGCCAGCGCGAACTCGCCCTCCTTGAGCGGCTCGGCGGAGATCCCGGCCAGCCGCCTCCAGCGCTTCGGAAGAGCGATACGGAAACTGAGGCCGGGAGCCTGCGCGACTGTGGTTGAGACCGATCCGAAGTCCTCGCGCAGCAGGTGGTCTGAAATGCCTTTGCCGAATGAGATTGAGGTTGGTTCCGCCATCTTACTTGAAGCCTATCTTGAAGCTCAGTCCCGCCGACGGCCCGAAACCGAGTTTAGCGCTTCCTCCCCAACTGAATCCCTGGTCCTTCGTCCAGCCGCCGCCCACCTGGGCTTCGGCGGCAGCGCCGATGCCCGCTTCGGCGGTGCCCCCAAACGTCAGGAAGTGACCGGTAAAGGGGATGGGAATGCGTAGCTCACCGCTGCCTTCCGCCTTGACAAGATCGATGCTCGCGCCGGCTTTTGCGTGAATCTCTTTGGCATCCTTGTCGAAGGTGGCGCCGACGTCGGCCTCCCCCTCCAGGTCCATTACCTTGACTGAGCCCTTCAGGTCGACGGCGCCGCCGAGCATCTCCTTCTCACCATTCGCTTCGGCGCCCGTGAGGTGCGCTTCGGCCTTGATGACGTCGACGGACGCGCCGTCCTTTGTGACCTTCACTCCGCTGGAAACATGAGCGCCGTAACTCAGAAGCTGGATGTTATTCTTGTCGTCGCCCCACTTCTTGACGGCACCTTCTTTGTCGAGCCAGGTGTGACTCACCTGCAGCGACTTCTCAAACTGTTTCTCGTCGTGCTCCTTATCGACGCCTCCCCGGATCTCGAGTAACCCGTCCTCCAGCTTGTCATGCAGTTTGTCGCGCTGATCCCACAAGGCTCTCGCCTGCTGCATGACGGCCTGGCTCGCTCGCCGCAGCGTACTCACCACTCCCGGCTGGGTACTGCCCGGAGCGCACACCGGAGGCTGCTTCCAACTGCGCCGGCGCGCGGCCAAAACCGCGGCCAGGCCAACCGCCGCCGGGCGACCCGTTTGCAGAGGCTTGGGTGTGGGGCTCTCGGTACGGCCGCTGGAGGTGGCCGGCTGCGAAACGCGCGGCGACTTTACATCCACTCCGCTGCCCGCCCCGGGCCCCGGCCCCGAGCTGTTGATCCGCACCAGAGTGCCCCGGATGGTGACGCCCGAGGCATCGATACTCACGAAGCCGCCCGGTCCTTTTATCGTCACCTGGGCGCCGGCTTCGATGACCACCTTCTGCCCGGCCTTGACGTGGATCTCCTGTCCGGCATCCAGGGCGTAAAGCGTGCCAACCTTCTCCTGGTGATCGGTACCCAGCTCGATGGACCACTCGCTGCCGATCCGCGTGCGGCGCTCGCCACCGACAGTCTCGTGATCGCCGCCATCCACCTGCTCCACGCGGTCGTGCTTCACGGTGAGGGTGCGGTCGTTGCCCACCCACTCGCGCGAGTCCCGCTCAACCTCCTCGCTCTTGTCCCGCTCGGCATGGATTCCGAGTTCCTCGGCGCCTTTCTTATCCTCGAAGCGGATTTCGCTGTAGTTGGACGCTCCGCCTCCGGGCGAGCTACGGGTCCGCACGCCCGCCACCGTCTGGTTCGCCGGCAGCTCGTAGGGAGGCATCAACTCCGCGTTGTAAACCCGCCCCACTACGATCGGCCGGTCTGGATCCCCTTCCAGAAAGTCCACAATGACTTCCTGGCCCACCCGCGGCCACTCCGCCATCCCCCAGCCTTTGCCCGCCCAGCCCTGCGCCACCCGCACCCAGCAGGAACTGCGGTCGTCGTGCTGGCCCTCGCGGTCCCAACGAAACTGCACCTTCACTCGACCGTACTTGTCCACCCAGATCTCACTCCCGGGCGAGCCCACCACGACTGCGGTCTGCGCTCCCTGGATCACCGGCTTGGGCGTCACCCGTTGCGGCCGGTAGACTACGCTGTGCGGGATCGCGTTAACGCGGTTCTCGTAATGGAACGATGCCTTGGACCCGCTCTCCCAACCCGCGTTCCGCCCCTCGTGCTCCACCCGGACCACCGTATAGGGCTGGTTGAAATCCGGCCGATAGTGCCCCTTCAGATCAAAGCGATAGCCCGGTGTGAGGCCCCGACAGAGCGTTCCGCCTTGGACCAGCACCGAGCGGGCCTCTTCCTCCTCTAGCCGCAGCCGCGCGCACCGCTCTCCTTCGTCGCGCGTTGCGTACAGGCCAGGGTAATCGTATCGCTCGCCCACGCAGGGCTTCTCCACCTTCGCTTCCAGGTTAAAGGAGGGCTTCTTGAAGTCGTAGTCCCTCAGGGTGACCCGGCCGGCGTGTACCAGTTCGCGCCGCTCCAGGTCCAAGACTGTGTTCGCGGCGGTGTGATGCTCTCCGTGAGCCCCGTACACCGCAAGCTCCTGGTGCGGGCATGGCTTGACTGCCGACACCGTGTCGGCCAGCACCAGTACGTGGCGCTCCCGGGTGTGCTCGAAAAAATAGTAGATTCCCTCTTCTTCCAGCAGCCGCGATACAAAAGCCAGGTTCGTCTCCCGGTACTGGACGCAGTACTCCCGTGGCGCGTAACTCGTTTGCAGATCGAATCGGAAGTCCCGGAATCCCTCCTGACGGAACACCTCCTCGGCAATTTCCGGCACGCTCTTGATCTGGAAGATCCTGCAGTCGGTCGAAAGCGAGAGAAACCACAACCAGGGCACCAGTTCGGCTTCGTAGTGCGTGAGCCGCCCGTCCTGACCGCGCTGTGTGATGCTGCTGACAAGCCCGTGGACATAGCGCTGGGAAGAATCGTGCAAATCGAGCGTCACCACTGCGGGCTGGTGCAACAGGCTGTCAGCCGCCAGACGGGGATTCTCGGAGAGGAGTCCCAGCCGGAAGTGAAATGGCGCCGAAATCTGCTCGTTTCCCGTCCAGGATTCCAGCAGCACGGCGTCGGGGCCAAGCGGCGTGTCAATCCGGAGCGGACGCTCGGTTTGCGTGGGCATGGATCCTAGGGAGCCACGGCGAGCGGGATCGTCCCGTCCGCAATTTCATATCGCGGAACCTGAGCGCTTTGGGTTTCCTCGCGCACTCTGTCCGCCACCAAGCGGAACATCTCCGCGACGGTCACGATGCCCTCATGATTCCAATCGGCCTTGCTCGCCAGCTTCTCCACCCTCCAACTCGTGACCAGTCCTTCGCGATGGTGACCTGTTTGCCGTTCCTGAGACGTCTCGTTGACACCCGCCGAAACCAAAACGGCGCGGCCTTGCTCCATCGAGTAAAGCCGGAGCAGATACGAGTTTACCAGATTGCTCCTGGCGATGCGCCAGTCCGAGCCCGCTCTGAGCCACAGATGGACAAGGACTTCGACTGCTTTGGCTCATTCCGCATCGAAACAGCTCCGCGCACGGTCTTGCGTGACGGAATCGTCGTCGAACTGTCGCAGTATGTTGTTCGCGGATGCCGAGTGCCAACATCCACGCGGAAGCTGCCAAACTCTGCACCCTTCACCTCACGGCGATCGTTACGGCCGGACTCGTCTGCCCCGCCACGCTCAGCACCACCGGCACCGCGTCTCCCGTCGCGATCCCCGCCGGCACTGCCACGTTGACCTGGTACAACCCCGCTAACCCGGGCGTCAGACCGTGGAACGACGGCGCCGGCGCCGCCACCCCTCCGATGGTCACCGTCACCGGATTTACCGTCCACGCCAGCGGCGTGAACGGCGCCGGCGACCCTTCCGCCACCGCCGGGGTCACCGCTCCCAACCCTGTGCAGTAAATCACCACCGTCTCCCCGATGCTGGCCGGCGTCCCCGGTTGCGCCAGCGTCACACCGTCGCTCTTCATGATCACCCCTTGCCCCGTCCCAGACTCGTTCACCGTGAAAACCCCCGGCTGCCCCGCCGCCACCACCAGCGATTCCGGCAACGACAGTGTGCTCCCGTGCTGCACCGTCAACTGATACTGCGTGTTCACCGGCACCCCGTATGGCACCTGCACGTTCAACTGCCCCGCGCTGGTGTACAGGATCGGCAAGGGCTGGTTCCCCAACAGCACCTGCGTCCCCATCAACTGCTGGGGCAGCGGCAAAGCGGTGCTCAGTCCCACTCCATCCGAGAGGTTCCCCCCGTACACCGCGATCAGCCCTCCCGGGGTGATTGGCACGCCACCCTGCTCGCTGGCCGCCTGCACCACTCCCCGCGCGGAAACTGTCGGCGTCGGCGCCGCAGGCGGCGTAGCGCTCACCGCACCGCTCACTTTGTTCTGCCCCCCTACCCCGTTCGGCCCCAACGCCGTCACAAACAGCGTCACCGCTCCCGCCGCCTTCGCCGGTTTCCAGGTCCCTTGCCAGATTCCGTTGCCGACGTGCGTCATCGCGATCAAAGGGTCCCCATTGCTGATCGTCGCCGCCACGTACGCGCTCTGGCCCCCCGGCCCCACCAGGTTCCCGCAGCCATCCGCGATCTGCACGTCCAGCGTTGTGGCTTGCCCCAACACCGCACTGAAATTCGGCTGCAACGATCGGAACTGCACGTTCCACGCCTGCCCCGAGCACCCGGAGGCCGCCTCCGGCGTCATCTCTATCCGATACCCCCGTGCCGCCGAGCCAACCTCGAACTCGTCCGCTTCCGCCGGACCCGCCGTGGAACCCGCCGGAGCCACCACGATCAGCACGTTGATCGTCTGCGACGGCGACCCGTCCGAAAACTGTAGCGTGATTGTCCCCTGCTGGCTGCTCCCCGCCGTCAGGTTGCTGAAGTCCGGAAATACCCGCACGGTGGTCGGAACCTCGGGCTGTATGCTCGCGTTGGTCGGCAGGAAGCTGAAGCCCGTTCCAATCAGTCCCGATTGGAAGCTGATCGCCTGCCCCGCCGGATTCCCTACCTGCACATCCTGAGATCCCGGCGTCACCCCTGCCACCCCGGTGAAAATCAATCCCGTGGGGAACAGTTGCGGGCCCAGACTCAACCCCGCCGGCAGCACCGTCAGGATCACCGTCATCAGTTGCGGCGTGTTGGCCGCCGCCGCCGATACCTGGATCCGCCCGTAATACATCCCCGCCCCCAGTGCGCTCGGGTTGATCGAGACGCTGACCAGCGATACGTCAAGATACGGTTGTTGCACCGTGCCGCTGGAAGGCGAAATCTGCAGCCAGTCGCCCCCGGAAACGGTCGTGGCCGTGGCGCTCCAACTCATGGAGCCTTGCCCGATGTTGAGAATGCCGAAGTTCTGGGGCAGAGGCACGCCGCCTTGCTCCACGGCCGTGAAGCTCAACCCCGTCTGCGACACAAGGATCACCGCCGTGGGAGCGCTCACCGACAAAGTGGCGGGAAGATTGATGGTGCTGCCAGCGCCCGTGATCGCTATGGCGCCGCTGTAGGTGCCGGGAGCAAGCGAGCCCGGCGTGGCGGTCACGGTCAGCGAAGCGGGGGAGGACAGAGTCGCTGTGCCATTCCCGGGCGAGATGGTGAGCCAAGAGCCACCGGAAGTGGTGCTGGCGTTGGCCGTGAACGACAGCGAACCGCCGCCCGTGATCAGAACATGCATCTGCTGCGTCAGCGCACCACTGCCTTCCGTCGCGCTGAAGCTGACATTCTGCGTGTCCAGCGCCAGCGCGGCGGGTGTACTCGGCTGTACCGTGAACGTGACCGCCACCGTGGTCGTCGAGGGAACGGCATAGGGTGCGGTGATGGTAATGGTTCCTTGATACGTGCCCGCCGCCAGGTTGGCCGGATTGGCGCTCACGGCCAAGACAGCCGGCATGGTTCCGCTGGAAGGGCTGACGCCCAGCCAGGTTGCGCTGGTCGAGGCAGTGAACGAGAGTCCGGCAATCGAGGAAGAGAGATTGATCGTTTGCGTGGCGGGTGCATTGCCACCCGCACTCGCCGAGAAACTCAAGCCGGCAGGCGTCGCCTGGTAGGAGACAGCGCCAGCGAAAACTTCGCGAATTCGGTTGTTGCTTGTGTCGGCGATGTAGAGGTTGCCAGCCGAATCCACGGCCACTCCCTGGGGCCCGGAGAGCGCTGCGCTGGTGGCGGGCCCTCCGTCGCCAGAGAATCCCCCATTTCCGTTTCCGGCGACGGTCGTGATCGTCCCGCCAGACACCTTCCGGATCCGGCTATTCGAAGAGTCGGCGATGTAGAGGTTGCCAGCCGAATCTACGGCCACTCCATAGGGGTAGTAGAGTGATGCGCTGGTGGCGGGCCCTCCGTCGCCAGAGTATCCCTGAGTTCCATTTCCGGCGACCGTTGCGATCGTCTCGCCCGACACCTGCCGGATGCTGCCGTTGTTTGAGTCGGCGATGTAGAGGTTGCCAGCCGAATCTGCGGCCACTCCCCATGGGTAGTAGAGCGAAGCACTGGTGGCGAGTCCTCCGTCACCAGAGAATCCCTTACTACCATTTCCGGCAACCGTCGTGATTGTACCGCCAGACACCTTCCGGATCCGATTGTTGAAGGTGTCGGAGATGTAGAGGTTGCCAGCCGAATCTACGGCTACCCCCTCGGGCTGGTAGAGCGACGCGCTGGTGGCGGGCCCTCCGTCGCCGGAGTATCCGTGATTTCCATTTCCGGCAACCGTCGTGATCGTTCCGCCAGATACCTTCCGGATCCGGCCGTTGTATGTGTCAGCGATGTAGAGGTTGCCAGCCAAATCTACAGCCACTCCACAGGGGAAGTAGAGTGATGCGCTGGTGGCGGGCCCTCCGTCGCCAGAGAAACCGCCCCCGCCGTTGCCCACCACTGTCGTGATCGTCCCGCCAGATACCTTCCGGATCCGGTTGTTCCAAAAATCGGCGATGTAGAGGTTGCCAGCCGAATCTACGGCCGCTCCACAGGGGTCGGAGAGCGATGCGCTGGTGGCGGGCCCTCCATCGCCAGAGAATCGATAACCTCCATTTCCGGCGACCGTCGTGATCGTCCCGCCCGACACCTTCCGGATTCGGCTATTCCCCCAGTCGGCGATGTCGAGGTTGCCGGCCGAATCGACGGCCACTCCCATGGGTGAGTTGAGTGATGCGCTGGCGGCGGGGCCTCCGTCGCCAGAGGATCCCTGACTCCCATTTCCGGCGACCGTTGTGATCGTCCCACCCGACACCTTTCGGATCCGGTGGTTCCCAGCGTCGGGGATGTAAAGGTTGCCAGCCGAATCTACGGCCACTCCCCATGGGCGGTAGAGCGATGCGCTGGTGGCGGGCCCTCCGTCGCCTGAAAAGCCAAAATTTCCATTTCCGGCGACTGTCGTGATCGTCCCGCCCGACACCTTTCGGATCCGGCTGTTGTTTGTGTCGGCGATGTAGAGGTTGCCAGCCGAATCCACGGCCACTCCATAGGGCCAGAAGAGCGATGCGCTGGTGGCGGGCCCTCCGTCGCCCAAGCCATTCGTGCCCCCGCCCGCCACCGTCGTGATCGTCCCGCTTGATACCTTCCGGACTCGGTCGTTCCAAGAGTCGGCGATGTAGAGGTTGCCAGCCGAATCCACGGCCAGACCCATGGGGTTGTCGAGCGATGCGCTGGTGGCGGGCCCTCCGTCGCCTGAAAAACTCGGATTCCCATTGCCGGCGACCGTCGTGATCGTCCCGCCAGACACCTTCCGGATCCGGCTGTTGTCTGTGTCGGCGATGTAGAGGTTGCCGACCGAATCTATGGCCACTCCAGAGGGGAAGCTGAGCGAAGCGCTGGTGGCGGGCCCTCCGTCGCCAGAGGATCCCTGAACTCCATTTCCGGCCACAACCGTCAACAGTCCGTTTGGTGAGATCCGTACTACTATGTTGTTCCCGGAATCTGTGGCGTACACGTTACCTTGAGCATCTACGGCCGCACCTGTAACACGCCCCAATGGTGTACTCAGCGCCGGTCCGCTCGATGTTGGAAAAAGCCAGTTCGTCCCCGCAACTGTATCGATCACCTGCCCGTAAACGGGCGCCGCGCACATGCCCAGCGCCAACACCCACGCGGAAACCTTCATCCTCTGCATCCTTCACCTCACCGCAATCGTTACCGCCGGACTGGTCTGCCCCACCACGCTCAATACCACCGGCACCGCGTCTCCCGTCGCGATCCCCGCCGGCACTGCCACATTCACCTGGTACAACCCCGCTAACCCTGGCGTCAAACCGTAGAACGACGGCGCCGGCGCCGCCACCCCGCCGATCGTCACCGTCACCGGATTCACCGTCCACGCTAGCGGCGTCAGCGGCGCCGGCGACCCTTCCGTCACCGCCGGCGTTACCGCTCCCAACCCCGTGCAGTAGATCACCACCGTCTCCCCGATGCTGGCCGGCGTCCCCGGCTGCGCCAGCGTCACGCCGTCGCTCTTCATGATCACCCCTTGCCCCGTCCCAGACAGGTTCACCGTGAAGATCCCCGGCGCCGCCGCCGCCACCACCAGCGGTTCCGGCAACGACAACGTGTTCCCGTGCTGCACCGTCAACTGATACTGCGTGTTCACCGGCACCCCGTACGGCACCTGCACGTTCAACTGCCCCGCGCTCGTGTACAGAATCGGCAACGGCTGGTTCCCCAGCAGCACCTGCGTCCCGTTCAACTGCCGCAGCAACGGCAAACTGGTGCTCTGTCCCACTCCATCCGAGAGGTTCCCCCCGTACACCGCGATCAGCCCTCCC
>Ga0182027_10012177_pt1 | contig 12099 bp, 15 predicted proteins | sample 712E1DmetaG_FD_121300 | JGI IMG/M metagenome (GOLD analysis project Ga0182027, IMG submission 121300) | Permafrost microbial communities from Stordalen Mire, Sweden - 712E1D metaG (Illumina Assembly) | ecosystem: Environmental > Terrestrial > Soil > Wetlands > Permafrost | place: Sweden...
AAATTTATATATACTAACGTATTATTAACATTATGAAAAGAAAAATAATCAAACAAGGACACAATACTCTAACAATAACACTACCAAACGACTGGGCAAAAGAACACAACGTAAAAGCTGGTGGCGAAATAGACGTATCCCCAAGAGATAACGGATTATTTATCAGTACAGAAAGCGTAGATAACAAAAGATGCACTACAATAGATATAAGTGAAATGAATATTCCAACAATATGGAAATATTTTATGGCAGTATACAGAGAAGGATATGACGAAATAAAAGTAATATTTAAACCTGGAGAATTATATGATTATCCTTACAAATATATGATATCACAAGCTATTAATTCAAAAGATAAACTAACATCCAAAAGAACCCCTACTGAAACAATTCAAGATATAACTAATAGATTTATCGGACTAGAAATTATTGAACATCATAAAAATTATTGTATAATAAGAGACATGACCGATATTTCTACAAAAGAATTTGATGCATCATTTAGAAGAGTTTTTCTAATACTTCTTCAAATGGGCGAGGAAATACAAGAATCAATACAAAATAACAATTCTGAGCCTCTACAAAACATAAATGATATGGATATTAACGTTGACAAGTTCCACGATTATTGCGTAAGAGTACTAAATAAGACAGGATTTAAGGATGCTAAAAAAAGCCATTTAATGTTTTTAACACTATATTTTCTAGAAATTCTCGGAGACGAATTTAAACTTGTTTCACAACATATTTGTCATGATATGGCTAAGCAAGATCTAAAGAATCTATTAGAATTAGCTGAGATGACTATGAATCAATTCAAAAATTATTATGAATCATTCTATAGTTTTAGTAAAGACAAAGTAGTATTAATGTCAAATAAAGATATTGAACTTTTTTCATATGTTCCAGAGATATATCGCAAAGAGTCAGGAAAAAAATCTAAATTCACACACATGGAATTCGAGATATTCAATCATTTCAGAACTATTTCATTACTAATAAATTCGCTAATAGAAATACGAGTAGAAATGGAATTCTAAAAAAGACAATCTATAGAACAATATCCAACAAAAAAAATATTATTTATTTTATTTCAAAATGTTTGTTGAATAATTTTTTCTCATTGAAAAAGATACTACACCTGCACTTAAACAATTCTGTTGCGATATATAATGCTGTACCGCTAAGGTAAATTCTAAACGGAACAATTCTTTGAAAATCTTGTATTCATCATAATCTATAATTTCTGAATATGGTTTTGATACAGGTCTTACTTCTACTATCTTATTACCATTCTCAAATATATTGTATGCTGCTTTATACATTCCATGAATGTCAGTTCTATCGATATTAGTATAAATCTTAGTACCAAGAACTTTTAGGAATCCTCGTCTAGTATAACTATTACTAAGATCGGTAAGATTATGAGAATTATTCTGATTTTCGGATGTAAATTTTGATATATCCATTTTAAAGAAATAAAAAAATTAAAGAATTTTATTCAGCTTTCTTTTCGGTTTTCTTTACGACGACTTTCTTTACTGGCTTTGCGTGTTCATGTGTTTGGCCTGCTGCGTGCTCATGTTTTTCTTCATGATCTTGAACATCTTTTGAATCGTTGTCGTGAGTATGTTCATGTGTTTCTGCAGTTGCACTTTTCTTTTTTAGATTTTTAAGTTTTGCTTCTACTTTTGACTCACTTTTTGATTCTTTGTCTTCTTTTTCAGCTTTCTTTTTGTGTTCGTATTTGAAACCGAATAATTCTGCTTTTACGTCGCCATTATCTTCTTTGATAACAGTAACTTTTACTTGACATGGTGGATTTTTAATTCCGTGCTTCCATAATTCAATATTTAAGTTTCTGCCGATTAAGACTTTAGTTAAGTCTGGTTGCTTCATGTGTCTTGATAAAAACTCTTTTAATACTGCACCAGCTCTCTTTGTTTTCTTATATCTAGCTACCTGTCTGAATCCTTTTCTTAATGGAATATTATATACTCTTTCTATAACCATTTTACACCTTAAATTTTTAATTTAGTTCTACGCCAGCTTCTTTTTTTTGCTGTGTGTCTTCCTGGATGTACCTTTCTTGTCTTACCATACTTTTTTGGTACTGACCAGAATGGGGCCCATCTTGTTTGTCTGCCTGCTTTTGCTAATCGTGCTTTTTTACTTGGATGTTTAGTCTTAGCCATTTTGCTCACTGCTCCTTAGGTTTAGATACTTTAGTAGACGTTTTTATTGTCTCTTTGTAACCAGCCTTAGCTAGCATTTTCATTCCTTTAGGAGTTGCTACTCTACCCTTGTGTACGCCTCTTTCAGCTTGTACAGTTAAGCCTGCTTTATCCAATTCTTGTAATGCCTTTCTAACAATGTTTCCTGACCCTTTTACAAAATGTTCTGGCTTGTATCCATTGTTTTTTCGTCCACCATACTTTGTTCTTAATTTAGATACACCAATTGGTCCACGTAAGGCTACAGTTCTCATTATTGCTGCTGCTCTAGTAAAAAACCAATCCTTATCTGCTGGAGGTCTCTGTTTATGATTTCCAGTTCTAACGTATGGAGTCCATTCAGGCTGCTTAATTATTTCCTTTAAGTCCTTAGCAAGATTGTCAATAACAACTCTTGCATCCGTATCATATATACTCATTTTTTATTAACCTCGATTATAGTTTAACAATACCCTAATTGCAACTCGGAGCATTGTTCTTTCCTCGAAACAATAATAGGAAAAATAATATGTTTATAAAGGTAATGAAATAAAGAATAATAAAATTTAGACATGTAATCTTTTTTTTTCAATCTCTTCTATTGCAGGTAATATGTCTTTGAATTGTGAAACTATCTTTTTTGGATTTCCTTTTTCTAGTCGTTCTCTTTCGTGGAATCCGAAATCTACAGCAATTGAATCTATTTCTAGCTTGTTAGCTTCTAATATATCACCTAACGTGTCAGTTACAAATACGCAATCATTTTTAGTCAAATCATATTTATCGAATAGCATCTTGAACTTTTCAATTTTAGACTTGTGAGTTTCAACACCAAGAATTTCTTTGAATATATGCGCACTATGATTTTTCTCAAAATATTTATGTAATATCTTCTCGCTGTTTGACGAAATTATAAATAATAAATATTTTTCTTTCAATTTTAATAATTCTTCTTTAATATGCTCTTTTATTTCCAATTTATCATATTCTGGTCCAGTTATTTTAAAATATATTATAGTTTTTTCTGGAGAAATTATTTTATGTTTATACAAATTTCCATTAAACATGTCTTTATATTCATCTAAAGACATATCGCCATTAGCTTTTAAGTTAGCATCATAGCTTATCTTGAAAGTGTCATGTATAACTCCATCAAAATCGAATATTATTGCTTTCATGATTCTTAAAACGTTGAGTGGTTTATAAAATTAATCACAATAAAATACATAATAAAGTTTATAAACTATTAAGTAGTAACTTTAATATGGGGAATAATCTTGAAGACACAGTAGAAAAGGAAACAAAAAGTAGTTGGCTGAAAAAAGCTTTCAAAGAAGAATGGCCTACAATGATAAATCACTTAGTATCATGTGGTATATCAATTGGGGCTGCAACAGGTTTCTCATACTTTGCACCAGAATTTATTGAATCTAATGTAGCAATCTCAGGTATAGCCACAGCTTTAGACACGTTTGGATATTGGGGTGCTATGATTCCGCAACTGATGTATAGAGATAGAGCTAAAATAAAAAATGAAAAAGGTGAATTAGATAAGAAAAAAGTTGCAAAAAAACTAGGAGAATACTTAGGATATATGACTGTAATAGAAGGAGTTTATGTTGTTGGTCGATTTATAGGCCAATACGAATTACAAAAACATGGATGGGATCCAGCTACAGCATCTGCAACAATTCAGATAGGTGCAACAGCGCTTTTTACATTTTTTTTACCACCACTCAGATATGCAGTTAGACAATGGTCTGAGAAATAATTTAATTCTAGCAACCTTTATAAAAAAACTTTGATTATTGCATTTATGATTAGGAAGGTTAAGGATGTCGATAAGAAGTTAAATAATGATTCTGATGAATGGAATAAGAGTTCTAATCTTAGGGTTGAAGAGTATAATGATCATTTCTTGGCTGATGCTCCTGTTGATAATTCTCAATATAAGGATGCGAATGTCGATTTAGAGGCTATTGAGACTTTATTGTTTCCTCATAAAGAGATTCGTGAAGCTCAGGATTCTTTAATTAAAAAGATTGATGAAGTAATAAAACAAAAAACTAATTTAATAGTTCATGCTCCTACTGGTCTTGGAAAGACTGCTGCTGCTTTAAGTCCTGCATTGACTCATATTCTTAAAAAAGATAATAAGAATGCTACAATATATTTTCTAACTTCCAGACATACACAACATAAAATTGTTATTGATACATTAAGGAAGATTAATGAAAAATTTAATTTAAATATTGTTGGTTCTAGTATTATTGGTAAAAAGCATTTATGTCTGCAGCCTAGTGTTGAATCTCTTCCGAGTAAAGAGTTTGCAGAATTTTGTCGATTGCTCATCGAAGGTGGCAAGTGCGAGTTTTATACTAATGTAAAGCAGGGAACAAAACTAATGCCTGCAACTGAACATGTCCTTAATGAATTAAAATCTCAGAATAGGGGAGTGTCTACTACAGAAAGTATTATTGAAGAGAGTGCAAAACATCATCTATGTCCATATGAAGTTTCCATATTAATGGCAAAGCAGGCTAGAGTTATAGTGACTGATTATAGTTATATTTTTAATCCAAATATTAGAGAATTATTCTTTAAAAAAATTAATAAAGAATTAAAAGATGCTATAATTATTATTGATGAAGCACATAATCTTCCTAATAGAGTTAAAGATTTGGTTTCTGAATACCTTTCTAATATTACAATCAAGCGTGCAATTGCTGAAGCTAAAAAATTTGGGCATATACAAATTGTGTCTATTTTAGAGGATATAGAACATATACTTGACTCATATACACAATCACTTACTAGAGAATTTGAAAGCAAGTATGCTAAGAATAGTCCTGAAAAGTCTGCGGTTACGTTAAACAGTTTCACGAGTGCTAATGAAATTGGTAAAAAGAATTGGAGTGAATTATCTACTAGCGAGAGATATGTTAGCAAAATAGAATTTATTGAAAGTATTGAAAAAATTAAGGAATATGATGAATTGGTTGCTGAATTAGTATTTATTGGTAATATAATTAGGGAGTCACAAAATGTTTCATATATTGGATCTGTTGCTAATTTTTTAGAGTCGTGGCTTGGTGAAGATGAAGGTTTTACTAGAATTATTAGCACTAAAAAGTTAAAAGATAAGACAGATATGATAACATTAAGTTATAGGTGTCTTGATCCTAGTCTAATAACTGCTCCAATAATTAGTGGAGCATATTCTACAATTATGATGTCTGGAACATTAACGCCTACATCGATGTATAGAGAATTATTTGGAATTACATCTGAAGAAATGACATTAAAAAGTCCCTTTCCTATTGAGAATAGGATGAATTTGATAATTCCTAAGACATCTACAAAGTATGAGTCTAGGAGTCAGGAACAGTATAAAGAGATTGGTAAAATATTAGAGGAAGTTTGCAACATTGTTGATGGATGCATTGCGATATATTATCCGAGTTATTATTTGATGGAGGAGATTGCTAAATATTTGGATACTAAAGTTTCAAAGACGGTATTTACTGAAAGTTCTGGCATGACTAAATCTGAAAAACAGGAATTTTTGTTAAATTATTCATCGTATCAGAAAAAGGGTGCAATATTGAATGCGGTTATTACTGGAAGTTTTGCTGAAGGAATAGATTTGCCTGGAGTATTAAAAGCTGTAATAATTATAGGTTTACCATTACAGAGGCCAGATTTAGAAACAAAAGCTTTAATTGAATATTATGATAAGAAATTTAATAAGGGATGGGATTATGGATACTTATTTCCTGCATTTACTAAAACTATACAAGCTGCAGGTAGATGTATTAGAAGTGAAACAGACAAGGGAGTAATAATATTCTTAGACGAGAGATATACTTGGAATAATTATTATAGATGTTTTCCAATCACATGGCACATGCGAGTAAGTTTATTATATCAAGAATTGATCAAAGACTTCTTTAAAAATACTTGATGTTAAGAAATTTAGTTTAGTATATCTAAGAATTCTTTATGTGAATCATAATATTTTATTTTACTTTTATTGAATAATTCTCGTATATTGTTTCTATCGCCGTTGTATATTTGGGTGCCGTTAGCTATGACGTCATCAGCAGTCATTATTTCCAAACGATTGGCTCTTGCTCCACGCATCGATCTTAGTACACATGATGTTGCGTTAATGCCTATAAAGAACAATTTTTTAATGTTTTCTTGATGCATTCTATTTGCGATAGCTGTATATTGAAATCCGTTGTCTTCTATTTTTATATATCTTTGTAAGTTGTTGTAATTTCTTAATTTCTCAAAAACTTCGTCTATAGTATTTTTATGACCGAAATATTCAAATAGGACTATTGGAATGTCATTTTTTATGCCAAAATCTAACATATTAAGGGTTGAGGATAATATCATATTACGATCAGACTTGGTTAGATATTTCATGAAGTCTTGTTGCATATCTAATATTATTAATGCTAAATCTGCTTTGTTGATTAACGTTTTGTTGTCTTGATTTAGAGCATTATTTATGTAATTTGTCATGTTAATTTAAGAAAAGTTAAATATTTAAAAATTTTATTATTTATTCATCACTTGAAAGTAATACATCATATATAATGTATACTAATATATATTATAGTATACTGTTATTAAATATCTGTGCTTGGCTTGTAAACCAGTATACAAAAACGTAACATTTATATATTAGTTAAACTTTCGAACTGTTATGACAATATTATTCGACCAATTCAACTTACCTGAGAATATCTACGAGATAATCTTTGCTACAGAACAACAAGTAATAGTAGCAAAACTATTAATCGAAGAGATGAAGACTCATGGCGGAGAGATCGGAAAGACTGAAATGAGCGTATTTGCAACAGCATTACACGAAGGAAAATTAATTGATGAAGAAACAACACAATTCGGTCAAAAGAAAAGAGTCACACTAAGCTATAATAAGCGTCAATTCTACGATAGAATATTAACACCAATGAAAAGCATGGGATTAATAGACTACGACATGTACAAGAAAACATACAAGATCAGCGATAAATTCAATAAAAATACGATGAGGATTGGAATGTTGTGGCTGTACGAAATGCGTAAACCAGCACAAGCACACACCATCAGCGTCAAGAAATAACGTTCAAAGAAGCCGGCTTCCTACATTATATCTAAATTCTTAAAAACCACCCCACCAAAACTGTAGGAAGCTTTGGTGCTTCAAATATAACAAAAATGTATACTAGTAACGACAAAAATAAACTAATATAGTAACAACAGAGGTAACAAAATGGACAGCTACATATACGCAATAAGAGACATAAAAACAATAGAAGAAATCGAGGAAGAAGAAGATGAATGAATTCTCACTAACAAGACTCGACGACTTTGCAGTAACCAGACTAGACGATATTCCAATAAAAATATTAGATGATATCCAATCAAGCATGGACCCAAACGAGCTAGTAAACAGAGTATTCATACTAGACGACGAAAGAAGAAATGCTTAATAGAAAACTTTTACTCTTTTTTCATGCTTGCTTTTATGAATGCATCAAATAGTGGTGCTGGTTTTAGTAATGATGATTTGAATTCTGGATGTGCTTGTGTTCCAATAAAGTATTTGTGTTCTGGTAATTCTATAAATTCTACTAGTCTAGAGTCTGGACTCATTCCACTAAATACTAGACCATATTCTTGAAGTATCTTGTGATATTCTGGATTTACTTCATATCTATGTCTGTGTCTTTCTGATATCTTTTCAGCTCCATAGATTGAGTAAGTAATTGTGCCTTCTTTTAATATTGCATCGTATGCTCCAAGTCTCATTGTAGCTCCTTTTGACATAATACTTTTTTGTTCTGGAAGTATGTCAACTACAGGATTACTCGTATCTGGATCTACTTCTGTTGTGTGCGCATCAAATAATTGACATACATTACGTGCATATTCTACAACTGCTAATTGTAATCCTAAGCATAATCCTAAGAATGGAACGTTATGTGTTCTACAATAATTTATTGCGAGTATCTTTCCTTCAACTCCACTACTTCCAAATCCTCCAGGAACTATTATGCCATCGATGTCTTTGAAGTATTCTGGAATATCTACACCTTTTTCTTCTAAGTGTTTGCTATTAATCCATCTCAAGTTTAATTTGACATTATGTTTTGCGCAAGCATGTTTTAATGCTTCATTTACTGAAACATATGAGTCTACTAGAGTATAATCGCCTGTGTCTAAGTATTTACATACCATTCCTATATTCACGACGCCTCTAGGGTATAGAAGGTTGTTTACTGCAGCTTTCCATTCCTTAAAATCTATTTCTTTTCGTTTTTCTAGATTAAGTTTATGTAAAATTTTTTCTCCAAGATTCTCTCTTTCTAAATCTAGTGGAATTACATATATAGTATTAACAGTATTTACGCCCATAACGTCAGGCATTGATATAATGTTTTCAGCTCTAATATTTATGTTACGTTCAAGTTTCTTTTTACGCACCATATCCAGACTATTTTTTCCACGGCAAAGCAGGAAATCTGGTTCTATTCCTGATGTTCGTAGTAGATTTACTGATAGTTGTGTTGGTTTAGTTTTCATTTCTTCAATATGACTTGGTATTGGCATGTATGATACTAGCATATAACATATATTTTCTTTACCAATGTCTGTTTCTAGACTTCTTAGTGCGAACATGAATAGATTATTTTGGTATTCGCCAACTGTTCCACCAACTTCAATGAGTGCGATATCGTAATCTTTACTGGCTTGAAATATTCTTCTCTTAATTTCTTCAGGGACATGTGGAATTACTTCTACTGTTTCTCCAAGAAAGTCTCCTCTACGTTCTTTATCAATTAGTGTCTTGTATATTTGGCCAGTTGTAATATTATTAGCTTTTGGTACAGATTGTTCTAAGAATCTTTCATAATTTCCTAAGTCTTGATCAATTTCTCCACCATCATCAGTAACCCATACTTCACCATGTTCTGTTGGTCTTAATGTTCCAGCATCACAATTTATGTATGGATCAATTTTAATTGCAGTCACGCTGAAACCGTATTCTTTCATTAGTCTGCCTATAGAAGCTGTAGATACGCCTTTACCGACGCCAGAAATGACTCCCCCACATACGACAATAAACTTCGTCATGACTTACGAGTTAGAAGAACCGTTTAAATATTTTACTAGTAAGCATAATTTATGCTAGAAAAGTATCTTAAAATAGTATTAACATAAATATTATAAAGTAATATTTATAAACTAGTTTAATATTATATACTTAAGGTGATATTATGCCAAAAAAACAATCCAAAAAAATTATAATAAAAGATAATTCTGATAGTAAATTATTCGCATTCCTAGGAGTATTCCTAACTGTAATAGGATACATAATCGTAATGCTTGCACGTAAAGATGATAAGTATGCAATGTATTATGCAAAACAAGGACTAGTATTATTCATAGCATGGATTATTGCTGCAGTAGCAAGTTGGATAGTTGGATGGATACCTGTTGCTGGACAAATCATCGGATATGTACTAAATGCTGTTATACTTGCATTCTGGATTATTGGAATAATCTATTCATTATCAGATAAAGAAAAAGAGATTCCAATAATAGGAGAATTCGCAAGAAAGATATAATCAAATTATTATTATTTTTAATCACATTTTTAAATTCTTCACAGTTCTATAAAAAATTATTGGGCGGGTAGTTAAACCTGGTATAACGTCCCGTTGGCTATACTCTCTAAAGGAAAGCTTGATTAGCTTACCAAAATCGGGAAGGCTCCGGGTTCAAATCCCGGCTCGTCCAGTTATTATCACTGTGTAGTAGTTATATTTCGAAACATTTATAATGTGCGAATTCTTGCGTTTTGGGCGTTGTCGTGCCTGAATTTCGGCTTTTTGGGAATAGCTGGAGGCTGGAATTCGTGAAAGGAACATATCTTCGTAAAAATTGGTTAGTAGAGTATGAGTCAATTAAAAAAGAGGTCGAACTTCGCTTTGGTGCGGAATATCTTCGCAATTTCACGAAGATAATGGCGAGAATTGCCCAATATCATTATAAGAAAAAGTCGATGCTTCTCGGCAAGGAACGTGAACTTTACGTATTTCTCCAAGAGAAAGGACACAATCCATTCAAAATCTATAGATGGTGCTTGATTGAAAGAATTCCTGAAGCTATACGTTTTCAGTTAAAGAATGGAATGATTAATCAGAAGACAGCATTACACATGCACTTCAAAAATCGGCACGAGAGCGAGAATAGCATTTGTGTCGCGATTAGAGTTCAAGGCTTACAATTAGTGAGGTCGATGTAAAAATGGCGCAATTCAAAAATAAACGCGGAAAAAATCAAAACGAAGGAAAGAATAGAACCTTACCAAATGTCTTTAATAAAAAACAATTACTTGAATTATTTACTGCAATAGAAGAGACAGATATTTTTGTTGCTTGTCTTCTGGCGCTTTTTTGTGGGCTTAGAATTAGTGAAGTATGCCAACTAAAAAGACAAGACGTAGACTTAGTTGATTGTAAAATTAAAGTTGTACAAGGAAAAGGCAGTAAGGATAGATATGTAATGCTACCATCTTCCATAAAGCCGTTGTTGGAGAAGTGGTTTAGGATTACTGAATCTGAATATTTTATTCCAACAAGTTCGAATACTGGAATCAGTACAAATTATCTGGCACTAAAATTTCGAAGCTACTTGCAGAAAGCTGGACTTTTAATTGAATGGGATAAAACATCAACTGGACAGAAAAGGCATTTGTATAGTTTTCATACATTAAGACACACATACGCAACATATCTCCTAGAAAAAGGTGTAGACTTATACTATATTCAGAGAAGTCTTGGACACAGCGACATCTATACAACACAAATCTATGCATATATCAGCAGTAAAGACTTGAAAGAAAAAATTGAGAAAGCATTCAACAACAAAACCACATCAACAAAAAGAGAAGTAGCTAATACATCGAATGTTTTGCTTAATGATCCTATGGAAGTATTAAAATTAAGATATGCCAGCGGAGAAATAACCAGAGATGAACTACAAGAAAGAATAGACACGATAAATGCTATGAATAAGAATGCAGAGCTATTTTAGCGGGAGCCTAGGTTTATAGGGTAGGTAGACAGTATACGGTGACTTATTCTAGTGACTCTTTCGAGACTTTTTTAGTCGACGCTTTTGCTTTTCCACCCGCTTTTTTTGGGTGCATGTTTTCTAGTAGTTTTTCTAATATTTTGTACACTCGAGTTCTCTGGGTGGTTAATCCATATTTCTTATATTGTGCCTGTAGATTTCTATTGGATACTATAAAGAACCATCTATTGTGATACTTTCTGTTTAAGTAAGCAACCTTTTCATTTAGCCGTTGTTTCTTTTTTAGCGCAGTACCAGTTTCTATCTCTATAGCATAAAGTTTGTTGTTATATTTGAATGTTATATCAGCATCTTTAGTATCATGCGTTTCAATATTTGAGAGTTCAATATTTGTAACTTTAAAATCTTCTAATAACTTATTTACAGACCACACTAAGAACGTATGCGTTGCTGAATGATTCATTATTGGCTTAACGAATACTGTAATAATTTTTTGGTCGTATACACAGTATTCGTTGACTTGTTTATATCCCTCACTTTTTATGGCTTCTTTTTCGATTGCTCTTAATCCTTTCTTTACAATAACATTCTCATTATCGTGTTTTAGATTATAGACTATTTCTGCTTTTTCAGATTCTTCATCCATCAATTCTCTGCGCTTTTCTTCTCTAATATCTTCTAATTCTCTTTTCGCCTCAGTTTTTTCTCTATTTATTTGATATATTTCTGATTCTTTTAGGGATTTTTCTACGCGATAATTTAGTTCTTG
>Ga0182027_10012179_pt1 | contig 12098 bp, 12 predicted proteins | sample 712E1DmetaG_FD_121300 | JGI IMG/M metagenome (GOLD analysis project Ga0182027, IMG submission 121300) | Permafrost microbial communities from Stordalen Mire, Sweden - 712E1D metaG (Illumina Assembly) | ecosystem: Environmental > Terrestrial > Soil > Wetlands > Permafrost | place: Sweden...
AGTGTAGAATTCTTCGGAATCTCAATTATAGCACATACTTCTTCCGGTGCTTCTTTCCCTATATTGACGTCGTGCCAAGGATTGGTCATGATACAAGCTAATCGAATTGATATTTAAGTGTTATGAATTTGAATAAATATTTATAGATATATTCATTCCATAAATCTATGGATATAGAAAAAACAATTGATATCAATCCAGAGAACAGTCTAAGCCTGAAAAAAATATTAGGTGATGATGCCAAAGAAGATTATGAATTCATCGAAGCTTGTGTTAAAGTATATTTACTTTCCAAATTTCAAGATAGAAAAAACATGGCATTAATCCAGCTGCGAAATTATTTCCCTTATGCAAATATACATAAAATCAAAGAAGGAAATATTACGTCAGCATATATATCTCCGACGAAAGATCAGGAAGTGTTCTTTTTTATTGAAAAGTACATTATACCTAAAACAGACAATGTTCCAGAGCCAGAACTTTTGAATCAAGAGATACTAATAGTAAATAAATTAAATAATAATTAATAGTTTGATAAAACTTTTAAATCTCCTCAAATCACTATTAGCATGATCGCAGATAAATCAATTAAAGATAATTCATTAAATAATAAGGAAGATACAAAAGATATAGGCATCACAGTAAAGAAATCCGAAGATTTTTCAGAATGGTATACACAGATCATCCTTAAAAGTGAATTAGTTGAATACGGTCCAGTCTCAGGATGCATGATCATAAGACCTTACGCATATTCTATTTGGGAGAGCGTCCAAGAATTCTTCAATAAAGAAATCAAGATATTAGGAGTACAAAACGCATATTTTCCTATGCTTATTCCAGAAAACTTATTCCAGAAGGAAAAAGAACACGTCGAAGGTTTTACTCCAGAAGTTGCATGGGTCACACACGGAGGAGATACCTTACTTCCAGAAAAACTCGCCATCAGGCCTACATCAGAGACTATAATGTACGATTCTTATAAGAAATGGATCAGATCATGGAGAGATCTGCCTCTACGATTAAATCAATGGTGCAACATTGTAAGATGGGAATTCAAACATCCTGTCCCATTTTTAAGAACGAGAGAATTCTTATGGCAGGAAGGACATACTGCATTTGCAACAAAAGCAGAAGCTGAAAAGGAAGTTTTGGAAATATTAGATATATATGAAAAAGTCATGGAAGAATTATATGCTGTTGCAGTATTGAAAGGAGTAAAATCTGAAAATGAAAAATTTGCTGGCGCAGTATATACAACAAGTGTAGAGACATTCTTCCCAAATGGAAAAGCTATACAGATTGCTACATCACACTTACTCGGACAAAACTTTTCCAAAGCATTTGACATATCCTTCTTGAATCAGAATGGAGAAAAAGATTATGCTTGGCAAAATTCTTGGGGCATAAGTACAAGAAGTATAGGTATAATGCTGGGGATACATGGAGATGACAAAGGTGTCGTCATGCCTCCAAGAGTCGCACCGATACAAGTCGTAATTGTTCCGATAATATTTGATGACACAAAAGAAAAAGTATTGAATAAATGCAATGAATTAAAAAATGAATTGACAAAACATAATATAAGAGTCTTTATCGATGATAGCGATTATAGGCCTGGATGGAAATTCAATAAATGGGAATTGAAGGGAGTCCCGATAAGGATCGAACTAGGACCAAAAGATCTGGTTTCAGAAAAATTAAAGGTCGCATATAGATATGATAATACAAAGGAGATCATAGATATTGCAACTCACCACGTCACGAATCACGTGATAAAAAAGCTAAATGAGATACACGATAAGATGCTAGAGAATTCTAAAAAGATGTTGAGAGAAGCGATAATCCCTTGTAATAGCATTGACGATATGCAAAGGATTGTAGAAGATAAAAAACTTGTCTTCGCTCCATTCTGTAATGATAAGGCATGCGAAGAAGAGATAAAAGAAAAGACGGGCGCAAAATCTCTAAACACTTCTTTGACAGAAAAATACGAAGATCTGAAATGTATCAATTGCGGAAAAACAGCAAAATTATTCTATTTCGGAAAGAGCTATTGAAGATAAGTTATTAGAATTAATAATAATTAAAAATTCATCCTATAAAATACTCTTATGAAAAATATAAAGAATGTAAAATATCTTAAGAAAGAATTCTTCAACAGAGATACCGTAAAAGTAGCAAGAGATCTTGTCGGGAAGATATTGCAAGTAGATTATATACGTGCAAGAATAATCGAAGTAGAAGCATATAAAGATGACTTAGCCAGCCATGCAAGAACAAAAACAAAGAGAAGCAAGATAATGTATGATACATATGGACACATCTATGTGTATCTTATATACGGGATGTATCATTGCTTGAATATCACAACGGATAAAGAATTCAAACCTGGAGCAATTCTAATAAGGGCTGTAACGTATCCTGACTGCGATGGTCCAGGAAAGTTATGTAAGACATTGAATATAACAAAGCAGGACAATGGAAAAGATCTCGGAGATAGATTCAAGATTCTCGATGACGGTTTCAAGCCGAAAATAAAAATGTCAGAAAGGATTGGAATAAAGCAAGATATGCATTTGAAGTGGAGATTCTATATGGATTAGAAATGTCAAGATATGTAAAATAATAAAAAGTAAAATTATAAAGATAGTATAGAATATAATAAAAAATAAAAAAAGAGGATGAATAATTTATTCTTTATCCTTCTTACTAGTAAATTTCTGGAACATTTCCATGACTTCTACTGGCAATGCTATTACAACAGTATTTGAAGCAGTTGGTCCAAGACCGTCGAGTGTCTGCAATGTTCTAAGCTGCATAGCTCCCTTTGCTTTTCCCATCGTATGCGCTGCTGATGCAAGATTCTTTGCTGCATCCCTGTCACCTTCTGATTTTATTATTACGGCTCTTTTCTCTCTTTCAGCTGCTGCCTGTCTTGACATTATTCTCTTCAAATCATCAGGCACTTCAACATCCTGTAATTTTATTACCTGCACATCAAGTCCCCACTGATCAGTCTCCTTATCGACTATTTTTCTTATCTCGTCTCCGACATGCTGTCTTTCAGCAAGCAATGTGTCTAGAGTCATTCCGCCGATGACATCTCTTAATGCTGTCTGGGCATATTGAGCAATGGCGTATTCATAATTCTGAACTTTGATTATTGCATCCTGAACTTTCTGTACCTTAAAGAATACGACGCCATTCACATCTATCGGCACATTATCTTTAGTCATGACTTGTTGTTTCTGAATGTCTAACGTCCTGACTCTCATATCGACACGAATCATTTTCTGGAATATCGTCCACACATATTTCAAGCCCGGTTCTCTAACTCCTGAAAATTTTCCTAAGGTAAAAACCAAACCTTTTTCATATTGGTTTATAACTCTAATACCTGAACATAAATAAACAAAAATTAATCCTAGAATCCACCATAATAGTTCCATCATAAAAATCTACCCCCTATGATTAGGTATAGTATATTATGTATATAAATTTGATGAAAAAATATTGAATTATTGCTGACATAATCAATATAATGTTAATTCAATAAACTGAGAAATATTTATCAATTAGAAATTTTATCAACAATTAATCCGGCTTCTGCTGATAATTCGGAGATTCTTTTATTATGAGTACGTCGTGTGGATGTGACTCTTTTATGCCTGCAGATGTCGGCATCCAGAAATCTGCTTTGGTTTGCAATTCTTTTATATTGGCTGCTCCGACATAGCCCATTCCCCTTTTTAATCCTCCAACATATTGAAACAACACATCCTTGATTTCGCCTTTATATGGTACCAATCCTTCAATACCCTCAGGTATTAATTCCTTTTTTCCAGTCAGCCTCTGATTATATCTTTCTCTTGAACCCGCAGCAGATTCCATAGCTCCTATAGAGCCCATGCCACGATAATTTTTCCACTGCTTGCCATCCATAAATACAATATCTCCCGGAGATTCCTTTGTACCTGCTAGCATGCTGCCTATCATCACACTATCTGCGCCTGCACCAATTGCTATAGGTATATCTCCAGAATACTGCAATCCTCCATCAGCACATATTGGAACGCCATTGGTTTCTCGTGATGCATTATAAACTGCAGTAACTTGAGGACATCCAATGCCAGCAATGATTCTTGTCGTACATATAGCTCCAGGACCTTGACCTATTTTTATTCCATCAGCACCTGCTTCAATCAATCTTTTTACTGATTCAGGCTCTGAGACATTACCTACCACAATATCTAATTTTGGATATATGCTTTTTATTTTTTTTAGCGTCTCAAAAACAGGTAATGAATCGCCATGAGCTGTATCAATAACAACAACATCAACCTCTTTGTCTACAAGAAATTTTACTCGCTCAATCGCACTTTCTCCGACTCCTATTGCTGCACCTACAATCAATCTTCCTTTAGCGTCCAAATTATATACATCATATCTTTCAGATTTTGCTCTGGCTAAATCGCTAAATAAATACATTCCTCTTAAAATATAATTATTATCCACTAACGGCAGTACCTTCTTCTTTTCTTTCTTCAATATAGCATATGCATCATCTGCTGATGTATTATAAGGCATAGTAATCAATTCCTTAGTCATCACTTGAGATGCTGTCAACGAATAATCATCGCAGAAATCAAAATCATTCTTAGTGAGCAATCCTACAATTTTTCCATTATCTACTACAGGAAATGTATGAAAAGAATAACCCTTCTCAATTCTTCTATCAAGAATGGATTTTATAGTGTCTGTCGACCTAACTGTAATAGGTTTTTCAATTAGTCCTTGAAGGTGAAACTTAACTTTAGCAACTTCTATGGCCTGATTTTCGCAGCTGAAGTTCTTATGAATTATGCCTAAGCCGCCAAGTTTTGCTAATGCTATAGCCATTGTCGATTCAGTAACTGTATCCATTGCAGCACTAACAATAGGAATTTTCAATGGAATATTTTTTGAAAATCTTGATCTGGTATCAACGTCATCAGGCATTATAACACTATATCCTGTCTTTAGTCTTACATCAGCATATGTAACAGCTATTCCGTTTGATTCAAGTTTTCTGAAGAAATTTTCCTTACCCATATAACAGGGAATATCATTAAATATATAAAATTATTGGTTGAAATTAAATTATAGAGATTAAATGACTAAAATTAAAATGCGCATACTTGCATATTTAGACTAATATCAATAGTGATGCAAATCATTTCCGAAAATAATTCTTCTTCCAATTATATTTTTCTATAGAATATCGCGCAAATATTAATGATAAGATACATCACAAAGCCATATATACATGTCGGAATTCCCAGAGAATAGACGCATCCTCCAACGCATTTTATGACAAACAATTCTTGATATGTATAGTATGCTGAAAACAATATGCCTAATATAGACACATAAAGCAATACATTCAATGCCAATTTATCTTCTTTATGTTTGAGCGACGTTATTGACGCTACAAGCAATGCAAAGAACATTATAAATCCGTAGACGCATACTGGATATCCCCATAAGAATGGGCAGCTCTCCCTTAGCGGACAAAATCCCAAGACAAACTTTGTGAAAGTAAGATATCCAGAAAAAAGCACTCCAAATATTGAGAACACCAAAGATGTTACCAGTATATTATTCTTCTTCATAACTATATGTAAAAACATTTAATTAATAAATTTTATCAAGAAATATTGTCACAGAGACAAATATAAGTATTAAAAAGTTATTTTTTCATTACAACATAGAAAAACAGTGTTACTACGCAAAAATTTATAAATAGATAATAACATACAAAAAGTATTCATAGTGTGAGGGTGTGATTATGGTTTTACGTAAGTTAAAGAAGTTTTTCAGCAACATCTTTCATGGATTGAAGGGCAGCGCAATATTTTTCATGCTTGGAGTAATGTTTTTCGCGCTATGGAAAATAGTATATATGGCGTTGTCTAAGGACCTATTATTGTCTAAATATTTTATTTCTGGAATGATGGCAGCATTCATTATCATAGGATTCATCTATGGGATAATCGCCTATCGAAGAAAAAACAATCATTATAAGATCTATACCATGACAGGCAAGAATTTTGCAATCAATCTAGTATTGACAATAATTTTCACAGCATACTTCTGGTATGTATTGCGAAACAGAATAATACCTTCTAATACAATATATTTATTCTTTGTAGCGACGTTTGTATTATTCTACGCATTCAGTGCATTAATCAGCAACATACATCATCATGTTACAAATAAGAGAAGACGTCATAAATTAAAGAAAAGCACTATATTTTTAGCGATAATATTCAATCCTATATTTATATTGATATATTTATGGCTATTCAGCATGGTCGTATACAATTCTGTATATGTGCCGTGTGGTGTTAGTGTAATTGGTGTAGATAAAAATGTATACACAGGCAACACTAGAAACTTAGGGATATCTCCTGATGATAGGATCATAGCCATCGATGGCGTTAAGATAGTTTCATTACAGGATGTAAGAGATTACATGAATAGTTTAGAATCCACAAAGGAAGTCACCGTAGATACAGTTAATAATACATATCTTATCAAAACTTATTCTGTTGATGGCAAAAGATTCATGGGATTATTGTTGAAAGAAGAAGTATGCGCGAGAGCGTATAATTGATCTATAATTTTATTTAATAGTTCTTAGGAGAGTATATATGGATGTTTTAGACGGATTGTCTGGAAAGACGAAGGATATGACAAGTAAGGAAGTTGCACTTACAGATAAAGATATAAAATGTCTAGAGTTTGCAATCAATTCTTCCAAGGAATTTGGGCTTGAGGCAAACGTCGGAATTAAATGCACTGAGTTTGACAAGGCTGACTTTAAAGTAGCACAATATGATAATTTAGTAGGCGCAGGATATTTCAGCCGTATGTTAATCATGTTCGATAGGAATCATAATAATCTATGCAATCTAGCTGGTGAACAAGGAACTAAGAATGTTGGAGGAGTATATCTAGCAGTTACAAGAGCCGGAGTAGAATTCTATAAGACTTTGTCAAAGATATTAGTTTAGTCTGATATTGAATGGATAACAAAATATTTAAACAAGTCAGCCGTAGTTCTATCATGAGTGGTGAGTTTAATAATTTCTCTGCACCTGCTGACAGAGTACAACATATTGATATAAAAATTAAGAAAATTGCTCAATTATTCAATTCTTTTGACCCTAGCCCGTTTCTTGAGAAAGATCTAGATGATGATGCATTTGAATACATTATGAGTTCTGTTTCAGAGCATCCTCTAAAGACAAAACAAAAAATAGTGCTACACATACCTCAAAATCAACGCGCTAAACTTTCAGAAATAGAGATACACAGAGCAATCCACAATTTTTTTGAATATAAAAAAATACTTGCTGAAAGAAGTATTAAACTAAAACTTAAAGAAGGACAATTAAGCTTTATTGTAGGAATAACATTTCTAGTAATATGTCTTGGCGTAGGAGAATATATACAAAGCTTAGCGACCAATGCCTGGACATACATTGCATTTGAAGGATTACTGATTGGCGGCTGGGTCGCTATGTGGAAACCAATAAGCGATATATTATACGAATGGTGGCCAATCTGGAAAGAAAAAAGTATTTACAAAAAGATTTCTGAAATGGATATAGAATTCAGATATACATAATTCTAACTGAATTGATTCAAGCAGATATAGTATAATATGTTATTATATCTTTCCGACCAAATCAAGTCCGGGTTTCAATGTCTTGCTTCCTGGCTTCCAGCTTGCAGGACAAACTTCTCCACCATGTTTCTCAACGAATTGCGCCGCTTCAAGTTTTCTTATCAATTCATTAACACTTCTTCCTATACTATTATCATGGAATTCAAATGTTTTTAATACACCTTTTGGATCTATTATGAATGTTGCTCTCAAAGACAATCCTTCTTCTTCTATCAATGTTCCATAATAATTACATATTTTTCTTGTCGGATCTGCAATCATCGGAAACTCAATTTGCTTGATTGTTTCTGATTGATCATGCCATGCTTTATGCACGAATGCAGTGTCTACGCTAACACTTAGAACTTCAGTATTTAACTTCTTAAAAGTTTCATAATTATCTGATAACTCCTTTAATTCTGTAGGACACACAAACGTGAAATCCGCAGGATAAAAGAATAATACAACCCATTTCCCTCTATATTCCTTTAACGAAATGGTATCTATCTGTTCATTATGAAATACTTCTGTCGTAAACTCTGGTGCCTGTTCATTTATTTTTACCATTTTTATCCTCCAACAACCCTAAAATCATAAAATATATAGGGTTGTATTCGTTTTATTTTTTATCTTATCTTTATCTTGAATAGAAAAAATTATTTAGCATTATTAAATATTATTAAACATTACTTCTGCATAGACAAATAATCATATGCTCCTAATGCTGCAATTGCTCCATCTGAAGCCGAAATTACTAATTGCTTGTATGGATTAAATACTACATCTCCTGCCGCGAATAGTCCTGGAGTTGTCGTCATATTTTTCGAATCCACTTCTACATAACCGTAATGATTTATTTGAACTATGTTTTTTATTAAGTCAGTGACTGGCTTATATCCTATATTTATGAGCACTCCATCCAATTGTATCTCTCTACCACCATCTAATGTGATTGACGCTACTCTTCTTTCACCATTTATGGATTCAAGCTTTACACCAGTCATTATTTCAACATTATTCTGGAATTTTAATCTTCCTGCAAGTATTGGGTCGCCATTAATCTTTTCAGAACTCTCTATCAAATATACTTTAGTTGCTATGTTTGACATGTATATCGCTGCAGTTAATCCAACATTTCCTGCACCAATCACTGCCACTGTTCTATTCTTGAATATAGGTCCATCACATATCGAGCAATAAGTCACACCTCTTCCTTTTAGTTTTTCTTCACCAGGTATATTAAGTTCTCTATATTTTGATCCTGTGGCCCATATCAATGTTTTTGATTCATAGACGCTATTACCTGTAGTTATGATAAAATAATTCTTATGTTTGACATCAATGACTTTGTCTTCAATAACTTCTACACTTAAACTTTTCATGTGGTCCAAATATGAATCTGCCAATTCTTTACCACTTATGGATTTTATTCCTGGCCAATTCTCGACGTCTGTAGTATTGACTATTTCTCCGCCGAATTCTGGAGAGATGATTGCAAATTTCATTTCCTTTCTTGCAGCATAGATTGCTGCAGTAATTCCAGCGATTCCGCCTCCGACTATGATTAAATCGTACATGTTTTTGAGGCTTTCATCCTGATATAAAAAGTTTTTGTTAAGAAATCACTTTTTCGCTGATAAGTAATCGTATGCTCCTAATGCTGCTTTAGCACCATCAGATGCAGATAGCACTAATTGTTTGTATGGACTGAAGACTACGTCACCTGCAGCAAATAATCCTTCAGTTTTAGACATACTCTTCCAGTCAACTTCTACATATCCATAACTGTTGAAATCTACAATATTCTTTATTGGTTCGGTAATTGGAATATATCCTATGTTTATAATTACGCCGTTAACCTCTATATCTTGACCGTTCTCTAACGTTATTGAATGCACTTCTTTTTGACCGTTAATTGATTTGACTTTAGCATTATTTACTATTTCTACATTATAATGAGACTTCAATGAATCTAGCAGTATAGGATCTCCGCGTATCTTTTCGCTACGATTTAATAAATAAACTTTTTTTGCTATATTTGACATATATATTGCTGATGTCAAGCCGTTATTTCCGGCACCAACTACAACAACAGTTTTATTTTTGAACATTGGACCATCACATATCGAGCAATAAGTCACACCTCTACTTCGCAACTCTCCTTCTCCTGGAACTCCCAATTCCTTATATCTTGATCCTGTTGCCCAAATCAAAGTTTTTGACTCATATACTCCACCATATGCCGTTACCAAGAAATGCTTGTCATATCTGACATCGGTAACTGCATCCTCTATTATCTCTACATTAAGACTCTTCATGTGTTCAATATATTTTTCAGCTAAGGCTCTACCATTGATAGATTTAATTCCTGGCCAATTCTCGACAAATGCAGTATTGACTATCTCTCCACCGAATTCTGGAGAGATGATTGCAAATTTCATTTCCTTTCTTGCAGCATAGATTGCTGCAGTAATCCCGGCAATTCCGCCTCCAACAATCAATAAATCATACACTTTATTCACCATAGATATCACCGTCATAATAAGTATAAAAATTTGTTGTTTGAAAACACTAGTGCTAAGAAAAGCACATTTATTTATATATCTATGGGAGAAGTGAATTTCAGAAGATAAAAAAAGCACAGATAAAATAATAACACATTATTTATGGATATTCAAAAGCACCAATACTTGGAGGACTATGATATATACTTCCTTCATAATCTGTTGTTAATCCGATGCTTGTTCCATTCCAGATAGCAGGAGAATTGGTTTGCAGATGAAAATCTGTTGACGAAACAAAAGAAGGATCGCCTATAATGCCGCCATCATCTATTACATGTGTAGCAGTAAAATATTTTTGCAAAAAATTATTACTATTTCCATTATTATTATAGACATTTTTTTGAATTACAACATTATCTAAAGTTCCTCCGGATTCTTGCAATTGAGCAATTATTGGAGCTGTAGAAAACCCTACAAAAATATTATTTTGAATATAGATATTGCTACAAGTATGTGCTGTAGGCAGCCATATCGCTGTTTCTGCAGGTCTTGTCGAATAGGCAGTAAATACATTATTCCATATATAAATATTCGATACGCTGACAGGAATGACGCTTCCTCCTATCATAATTCCAGTACCGTGAGTCGACCACTGTCCTGGAGCAGGCACAGCAACAGCTTGATATCCCCATACAACATCCGTAAATATATTATTATAAATCTTAATATTACTAAAACTTTGGCCAGAATCTTGAGAACAAAGATATATAGGAGTCTCTAAATTTTTGAATAGATTATTGCTGATGATGATATCATTAACATGTTCTTCAATCTGAAGTCCACAAGTCCATTCGGTTACTGGATGAATTGATGTTGCATGAAAATAATTATCGTGAACATAAAAAGCATAATCATAGTTACCCTTGCCTCCTCCACTACCAAAGTCAACCTGCCCGATAAAATCATTTCCATATATCTCTGTACCATATCCTGCATAATGAGTAGGATTCCAAAATTCAATTACGAATGGATAATTATTCGCCCCATTACAAACTTCAGGCCCTATAAAATGATTGTTATATATTTTTGGCGCATAAATCTCGTCCCACAATCTCATTCCATCACCGTTTTCCCCATTTGACCTGCCGTTGTTTGTTAAAATATTATTGTAGAACAAAAAACCAGTCTGATAACCAAGTCCGATTGCTTCAGTCCTATAATCATATCCAGTACTTGCTGAACAATCCGTAATAGTACAGTCGTGAATACTATTGCCTATATTGGTGCTACTTCCCCAAAACCTTATAGCTTCCTGATAAAAATTAATTAAAGTACAATTATATATACTGACGTTTGAACGATCATAAATTACTATTCCATTATCACCGGCGTTTGAATCTCCATCAAAATAAATTCCGCTTATATGTTGTCCCATATTTATGCCACCAGATAATAAAATAAAGCCGTTATTCCAATCGCTTGTACCTCCAACATAATGTGACTTAATAATAGAATTTGCAATCCCTTCTCCCTCGATACTCACATCTGGAGCGAGATTACACTGAGACGTTTCAGTATACGTTCCTTTGTTCACATGAATGACTCTACCTGATGTCTTTACCTGAGAACATGCATAAGCTAATGATTTCCATGGAGCACTAACAGAGCCATTACGACTAGAAGTATCGACACCATTTGAATCAATATAAAAAATATTAATATTAGAAGACACAGGAATTGGATTAGGAGTAGGAGTTGTTTGAGTTATGATTTTTGCGTTGAATTTTGTTATCTGCCATCCATCATGACAATCCCACGTGTTGCTTGTAGTTTTAGAACAAGTATATATAACAACATAAGTATTGTTAGAAACATTACGACTA
>Ga0182027_10012180_pt1 | contig 12098 bp, 8 predicted proteins | sample 712E1DmetaG_FD_121300 | JGI IMG/M metagenome (GOLD analysis project Ga0182027, IMG submission 121300) | Permafrost microbial communities from Stordalen Mire, Sweden - 712E1D metaG (Illumina Assembly) | ecosystem: Environmental > Terrestrial > Soil > Wetlands > Permafrost | place: Sweden...
GTTGCGCGCTACGCAGCTTATACCTATAAACGGAACAAACCAGACAGATGTTCCAACAAAAAAGAAAATAAAAAAGAGAAGGGCCTGAGTCACGCTTCCCAACTCGGCCGCCCTCACGCCGGCGGCTACAAAAGGAGGGCACAGGCTGAAACCGGTGAGGAAACCCAGCACTGCCGCTCCGGCCACTCTGCTTTCCTTCGTCGTGCCGATCTTCACCAGCTTCGAACTCGAACACGACGAGCCGCAGATCTGCCTGGCGGAATACGCATACCAGAACAGCACGCATGCGAGCAACACATTGACGGCGCCCATCAGCAGCACACGCGACCCTAGCGGCATCGATACCAGCGCGCCAATTTCCCAGGCTACCGCGGCAAACAACAGGTATCCCAGAAGACGTGCTCCAAGAAAGGCTGAAAGAAAGCGAAGATGGCGTCTGAACCCAGTTTGCTCAGAAAGCAAGGAGGGAACCAGCACGGGGCCGCAAGCTGCCATACAAGCAGGCCCCGACACCAGGCCCAGGGTCAGAGCCTCGCCAAATACGGCAAATATAACCATAGAAGAATTGTCAAAACGACTTAATCCCCATGTCTGTGACGGATAATACGCGTGCCCAAACTATCCTTTGCCATCCATAATCTAAGCTGTAATCAAGTCAGTGGTTGCCGGGTGTCCCCGATCCCGATGATTTTTCCACACCACACCGGGGGCGCCCTTAACAAGGTAGAATCCCTCTTGCGATCGGGGCCACCCGCCAGAGGCCTTCAGGCCCCTGAACCGAGACATGCAGAAGACGTGGCTTTGTCACAGGCCTCTCTTAAATGTCCGCCACCTCCTACCGTATTCCCGGCCAGGCAGCCCAAACCGGGAGCCTGTCTGCACTCCCGCTCGATGAGCCCGGTGCCCCGTGTCCCGCTTTTGGGACCTGGGAAACCACGAACCTTCTGCTCTGCGCCGCTCCCGCTGTGGTACTCTCTACCCAATCACATGGCTGCCGAAAAGAACACGCTCTATTACGGCGACAATCTTGATGTCCTTAAGCGCTACGTCAAGGACGAGACTGTTGATTTGGTTTATCTCGACCCGCCCTTCAACTCCCGCCAGGACTACAACGTCCTCTTCGCCGAGAAGGACGGCTCCCAATCCAGCTCCCAGATTCACGCCTTCGAAGACACCTGGGAATGGAACATCGATGCCCAGCGCGCCTACGAGCAAATGGTCGAGCAGGGCGGTCGAGTCGCCGACGCCCTCCGCGCCTTCAAGACCTTCCTCTTCAACTCCGACATGATGGCCTATCTCGCCATGATGGCCCCGCGCCTCGTCGAACTCCGCCGCGTCCTCAAGGAAACCGGCTCCATCTATCTGCACTGCGATCCAGCAGCGGGTCACTATCTGAAGATATTGATGGACGCTGTTTTCGGGCCGCAGTTCTTCAAAAACGAGATTATCTGGAAGCGAACCAGTGCGCACAATAGCGCGAAACGGTGGGGGCCGGTTCACGACCAGATCCTCTTCTACTCCAAGAGCGAGAACTCGACATGGAATCGCGTGTATCAGGGATATACCGCGGAATACCTCGAAAAATTCTACCGGCATGAAGATGAGGGCGGGCGATATACGCTCGGTGATTTGACTGGAGCTGGCAAGCGAAATGGAGAATCTGGATTACCCTGGCGAGATGTTGATCCAACGAAAGCAGGAAGGCATTGGGCCGTTCCGCGCCCCCGTCAGGCCGGTCTCAGTTGGGATGAACTCAGTGTCCAGCAACGGCTCGACCAGCTTGATCTTGCAGGATTGATTGTCTGGCCCTCCAAAGGGGGAATTCCACGATTCAAGCGGTACCATGACGTCGATCGTGGCGTTGTTTTGCAGGATGTGATTACAGATATTGATCCCCTGTCCACCCACGCCAAAGAACGTCTAGGCTACCCCACCCAAAAGCCCGAAGCTCTTCTCGAACGCATCCTCAAGGCCAGCTCCAACGAAGGCGATGTAGTCCTCGATCCCTTCTGCGGCTGCGGCACCACCGTTCAGGTTGCCCAGCGCCTCAACCGCCGCTGGATTGGCATCGACATCACTCACCTCGCCATCGGCCTCATCAAGAAACGCCTCTCCGACGCCTTCGGCCCGGAGATCATATCCACCTACGAAGTAATCGGCGAACCCACGGACTATGCCGGAGCTGCTGACTTGGCCAGCGAAGACAAATACCAGTTCCAGTGGTGGGCGCTGGGCCAGGTGGGCGCGCGCCCCGCCGAGCAGAAGAAGGGTGCCGACCGCGGCATCGACGGCCGTCTCTACTTCCACGACGACGAGTCCGGCCAATCCAAGCAGATCATCTTTTCGGTCAAGGCTGGTGGTGTCTCCGTTCCCCAGGTCCGCGATCTCGTCGGGGTACTCACCCGCGAGAAAGCTGAGATCGGCGTCTTCCTCTGTTTCGAACCCCCAACCAAACCCATGCTCAAGGAAGCCGCCGAGGCCGGATTCTACAAATCCATCGACGGCACCACCTACCCCAAGCTGCAAATCCTCACCATCCAGCAGATCCTCGACGGCAAACAGCCCGACTATCCCCTCCACCGCCGCGACGCCACCTTCAAGAAGGCCCCGCGCAGCCGCCCCGCAGCCGCCGAAAACCTCTCTCTGCCCCTGCTCCCGCCGGAGTAGCCGCCCAAACCTGGTGCTGGGAGAAGTGAGCACAACTAATAAAGATGGGTGCCCCAGGTGCCTCGCTGTTGGGCACCTGGGAGAGCACGACCCTCAACCGGGTTTCCGTGAAACTCCGATTCTCGATAGATGACAAATCCCAAAGTATCAAATCAAGGCCTGCTCAAAATGCGTGAAAATGCGTGAAATAACGCGCTAAATCGACCAATTAAGAGCTTTTTTCGCACTTTTGGACGGCTTGCAGCAAGAGGTTGGCTGTTTTTTTGACGGCCTGCAACCCCACTTTTTTGCGGAAGGACCAAAAATTCTTCACTTTGTCGCCTTGGAGCGCGACAATATTTTTTCTTATCTATACCTGCAGGACGACATGCGCAGTCGCCTTGCAAGGCGACAAATTCCTCTTGTGGCCGCCGAACCCCGCAGAATCGCTGATCTCTGACCACTGATCGCTGATCTCTGATCTCTGACTACTGCCCACTGACTTCCTGGTCCTTGTACTGAAGCTGGTAGAGCTTCCAGTAGAGGCCGCGCTGGGCGAGCAGTTCCTGGTGCGTGCCCATCTCGCGCAGTTGCGCCTTGTGCAGGACGAAGATGTTGCTCGCCTGCTGCACGGTCGAGAGGCGGTGGGCAATCAGGACGCTGGTGCGGCCTTCGACCATGCGCTCCAGCGCGCCGCGGATGCGCAGTTCCGTGTCGGTGTCCACGCTCGATGTGGCCTCGTCGAGGATGAGAATGCGCGGGTTGTAGGCCAGCGCGCGGGCAAAGTTGACCAGTTGCTTCTGGCCGGTCGAAAGCGAGTTGCCGCGCTCCTGCACCGGCTCGTCGAAGCCGCCCGGCAGGCTCTCGATGAAGTCCAGCACGTTGACATCGCGCGCGGCCTGGCGCAGCGCGGCTTCAGTGATGGCGTCGTTGTCCATGCGGATGTTTTCCGCCAGTGTGCCGGTAAAGAGGAACGGGTCCTGGAGCACGACCGCGAAGTGCTGCCGGAGTTCGGTCAGTTCGTGCTCTCGCAAATCGATTCCGTCGATCAGAATCTGGCCTGCGGTCACGTCATAGAAGCGCATCATCAGGCTGGTGAGCGTGGTTTTCCCCGCCCCCGTGTGCCCCACGATAGCCACCGTCTGGCCGGGCTCGATGGTGAAGGAAACGTCCTTCAGAATCCATTCGATGCCGGGAATCGCGGCCAGAGCCGTTGCATTTGGCGTTTCTGCGTTGGCCGCAGCGAGGGCGGCTTGTTGCTCGGGGGTGAGCTTCTGGTAGGTGAACCAGACGTGGCGGAACTCGATGCGGTTGGAGCCGTCGCCAGGGAGGGGGTTGGCGGGGCTGACAATCTCCGGGGGCGTGTCCAGCAGCTTGAAGATGCGCTCGCTGGCGGCCATGGCCGACTGCAAAATGTTGTACTTGTCGCTGATGTCCTGGATGGGCCGCCAGAAGCGTTGCGAGTACTGGATGAACATGGCCAGCACGCCGATGGAGACCACGCCTTGAAGCACTCCGAAGCCTCCGCGCCAGATGACCAGGGCGATGGCGATGGCGGAGAGAAGCTCGACGACGGGGTAGTAAAGAGCGTAGGCGAAAATGGTGTCCTTGAAGGCGACCATGTGCTGCTCATTGACCACCTCGAAATCGTCATAAGCCCGTTTTTCGCGGTTGAACAGTTGCACCACGCTGATTCCCGACACATGTTCCTGAACAAAACTGTTGATGCGGGCGATGGCGGCGCGGACGCGGCGGAAGCTGTCGCGGACGTGGTCGCGGAAGATGCGCGTGACGATGAGGATTAGCGGCAGGACAGAAAAAGCCAGCAGGGCCAGCCACCAGTTGATGGTGAGCATGATGACGGCCATGATCGACAGGGTGAAGAAGTCGTCGATCATGGCCAGCACGCCGGAGGTGAACATGTCGTTGATGGCGTCCACGTCGGAGGTGATGCGGGTGACGAGGCGGCCGACAGCGTGGGTGTCAAAGAAGCCGATGTGCATGCGCTGCATGTGGCGGAAGATGTCGCGGCGCAGGTCGAACATGAGCTTCTGGCCGGTCCACTGCATCAGGTAGATCTGAATGAACTCAAAAAGATAGGCGGAGGAGAGGGCGACCAGATAGATGACGGCCAGGCGTGTGATGCCCTGATAGGGATCGCTGGGGAGCAGGCGGCCGAGCCAGTTGATCTTGCTGAGCAAGTGGGGCAGAAGGCTATTGGAATGAGCGGGCGCCGCGCCGGGAGCAAGATAGCGGTCGATGGCCACCATGACCAGGTAGGGGCCGGTGACGTCGCTGAAGGATTTGAGGCTGATGGCCAGGGTGGAGATGGCGGCCTGCAGCCAATAGGGGCGCAGATAGTGGCCGAGCCTCCGTATGAGCCGGGAGTCGTAGACCTTGCCGACCGGATCTTCATCGGCTTTTCTGGACTTTTTTTGTTTTTTGTCGGCCATTGGTTGGGTGGATACGGCTTCAGTCTCTATTGTACGGGGATGAAGGCACGGGTCAGTTGTCAGTGAACAGTGAACAGTGGTCAGCGATCAGCGATTCAGCAGGTCAGCGAAACGGCGGGTCGCGGGGGAGAGTTGCCACAGGGCGACTGCGCATGTCGTCCTGCAGGCATAGATAAGAAAAAATCCTGTCGCTCTCCAAGGCGACAAATTGAAGATTTAGCGTGTCATTTCGCCCTTTCCGCCGCATTTTGTGCAATTTGAGCGAGGGCCTCGATTCGATACTTTGGGATTTTGCGTCTATTGAGAATCGGAGTTTAACGGAAACCTGGTTGAGGGTCGTGCTCTCCCAGTTGCCCAAAAGCGAGGCACCCGCTCATTTGTTGCTGGTCGGACATGGGAACCCGCCCGCATCAAAGCGGCATCAGGCTGGTACCGGCATATTTTCCATTCCTGCCGTTCCGAAGACGCGGAGATAGCGTTCCACCTCAGCAGCCTCTCCCAGCGCCTTGGCGTAGTTGTCGGAGAGCTTGACCGCCGGGCGGCCCTCGACATCGTGGAGTTTGCAGACCAGGCTGACCGGGGTGAAGCCGTCATCGCCCTGGGGATTGCAGCCGCGAAAATCATTGGTCAGGAAGGTGCCCCACCCGGCGCTGAAGCGGATACGCCGCTCAGGAAGCCATTTGCGCTCATCGAGGAAGTCGCTGGCCTGATGGAAGTCGCCGGGGGCGGCGCCCTCGCGCAGGGTCCCGCCAAAGTAGGCATGCAAGGCGAGAATCTGGTCCACATCGAGGGCATCGGAGGCGATAAGAAGCTTCTGGCGGGGATCGCGTCCGCGCTGCTGAAGCCACTCGATGTACTCGTCGCCGGCGATGAAGGGGTCCTTGCTATCCGCGCGCTGGCCGGTCCAGTCCGCCACCCAATCCGGCGCATTGCGGAGAAACTGCGTGGTGCCGAAGGTGTCTGGCAGCAGGATGAGCAGCTCCCCCTGGTAGGTTTGCTGCCACAACTCCAGCAGACGGTATTGCGCGGTCTTCAGATCGTCATCGTTCGTGGCCAGCGCGGCCAGCGCCATGGGCAACTCGTGGGCGTTGGTGCCGATGGCTTCCAGGTCGTGCTTGTAAGCCAGATAGGCGTTCGAGCTGCCGGAGAAGTTGGGGCCGAGGACATCGCTCATGGCCTTGACGACATACTCCTGCCACAAGAAGCTGTGGCGGCGGCGGGTTCCAAAATCGCTGATCTTCAAGCCGGGAACGCCACGCAGCCGCACCATCTTTTCCCACAGTTTGGTCTTGGCCCGCGCATACAAAATATCGAGTTCGAACTCTGTCAGCCGCTTCAGGCAGGCGCGCGTTCTCAGCTCGTCGATGGCTGCGAGAGCATAAATCTCCCACATGGTCGTCTCTGTCCACAGGCCATCAAAGCGAAGCTCCAGTTGGCCGTCCCTGACGGTCAGCTCGAAATCCGAAAGCCGGAAATCGTGTTCCAGCCACTCCAGAAAGGCCGGATCGAAGATGTCCTGGCGTCCGTAAAACGTGTTGCCCGCCAGCCAGATCAACTCGGACTTGCGAAAGCGCAGCTCTTTGGCCGCTTCCAACTGCTCCCGCAACTGATCAATGTCGACGATTTCGCCAAGGCGCACCGGGGCTGTGCGATTGAGAAGCGAAAAGGCGGCGTGCGTTTTGGGGAACTGCTTCCAGATCAACTGAAGCATCAGCAGCTTGTAAAAATCGGTATCCAGCAGGGAACGCGTGATGGGATCCAGATTCCAGTTATGGTCGTACGCGCGCCTGGCGAAATTGATAATCACAATGCTCCTACTTTAATTGAATGCACCACCCGGCATACTGGAGAACCGGGTCATCGTTCCTGCGCTTGAGGGTTGGAAGGCCGTTCCGGATGGCGGATGCGGGCGCGCTCTTTCAGAAGCCGGGTGATGGTGATGATGTTGATGGTGGCAATGGTGGTTTCGAGCAGAGTGCCTCCGATCGATCCGCTCAGGATGTTGTTTGTGAGCCATAGCGAGGTGCTCACGAGAAGCATCAGGCGCATCCGTACGCCGCGCATGAGAAACATGGCCAGGGTTGCGAGACACGACCCGATGACGGGAAGCCATCCGGCGCCGCTTTTGGCAAAAACGAAGCCAAGAGCCACATTGACGACGATGACGAGCGCGGCGAGATACGGCGAACGCGTTTTCAGGGACAGGTAAGAACGGATGCCGGAAAGCAGCGCAGAGGCGGCGGCGGAAGGGTTGCCCAGCAGCGTGAAATGAACCGCATAGACGAGGCTCTGGCAGGAGTTGAGCCCCTTGAGCTTGCGGTCGCTTTTTTGTAGAAAGGCCGATACGCCGAGAACAAATGCAACGTATCCGACCAATTGAGCAAGAGAAAAAGGATGCACGATTGAGCCTTTGCAATCGAATATGGAGTGATTTCGCTTGTCTGCCGGAAGATGGGCAGATGGGCGTTCGGGAATGCCCGGAGCGTGTTTTCAATCATAGCGGAACGGATGGCGGATCTATTTCCTCAGGGGCTAAAGCCCATCGTCTTTATTGACCTTTTCGGCACGACTGAAGTCGTGCTCTGACACAAAGCTCGCATTTGGCAAAGGCTGGCGCTCTGACACAAAGCTGTGCTAGAAACGCGCTCCAGTCAGAAGTGAGGCCGGGAGGAAAAGCAAAGGGCCACTCCGCTTGTGCGAAGTGGCCCTTTGCTTTGATACGTTGATGCAGGGTTACTTGGAAACCTCGGGCTTGGTGCTCAAGGTGCCGTTCTCGTAGCCCTTGGCCATGTCGGCAATCGAGATGGCCTTGTAGTCGCCGGCGTGTCCGGCCTGGCCGAACTGCGTCATGCGCGCAGCAACAACCTTCTGCATGGCCGCGCGGGCAGGCTTCATGTAGTCGCGGGGATCGAACTTCTCCGGAGTCTCCACAAAAACCTTGCGGATGGCGCCGGTGATGGCCAGGCGGCTGTCGGTATCCACGTTGACCTTGCGGACGCCGTTTTTGATGCCCAACTGAATCTCTTCGACCGGCACGCCCCAGGTCTGCTTCAGCTTGCCGCCGTACTGGTTGACGATGTCCTGCAGGTCCTGAGGAACCGAGGAGCTGCCGTGCATGACCAGGTGAGTCTTGGGCAGGCGCTTGTGAATGGCGATCACGAGATCCATCTTGAGGACCGAGCCATCTGGCTTCTTGGTGAACTTGTAAGCGCCGTGGCTGGTGCCGATGGCGACTGCCAGCGAGTCAACGCCGGTGCGCTCGGCAAATTCGACTGCCTGATCGGGGTCGGTGAGGTGCTCGAGGCCCGTTCCGCCGGCTCCGTGACCGTCTTCAACGCCGCCCAGAACGCCGATTTCGCCTTCGACCGCGATGCCGCGGGGATGCGCGTAATCAACGACCTTGCGGGTCACTTCAACATTCTCTTCGAAGGTGGACGGGGTCTTGCCGTCGGGCTTGAGCGAGCCGTCCATCATGACCGAGGTGAAGCCCAGTTCGATGGCGCTCACGCAAGTCTCGTAGCTGTTGCCGTGATCGAGGTGCATGGAGAGCGGAATCTGCGGATAGAGCTCGGCCGCGGCCAGCATCAGGTGATAGAGGTAAAGATCCTGCGCATAGGCGCGAGCGCCGCGGCTGGCCTGGATGATGACCGGCGAATTGGTTTCCTTCGCGGCTTCCATGATGGCCTGAATCTGTTCCATATTGTTGACGTTGAAAGCGCCGACGCCATAACCGCCCTTGGCAGCCTCGTCGAGGAGCTGCCGCGTAGAGACTAGAGGCATAAGAAATTTCTCCTTCTGGTTCAACTCCGGCCGCCTAAGCGCTCTGGCCCGAAAGGGATGGAAATCAGCCTCGCGGGCGGCTGGAACTGCAATCATTCTTATGGTAGCAGAGACAGGCGAGCAGAAGGCCTGGCGCGGAAGAGGTGGCACAACGGCCGCCGTTCTGAAATGGCATCTTCCCGATCCGGAGCGGACAGACGGAATGCGCCGGGCGGCTTCACTTCGCTGATGGGGCCTATTGACCGGGCAAGAAAACAGTGACATCGCTTTCCCACCCTTTTCCGCAAAAGGCGCGGAAAAGGATGGGGCACCCATCGCTGGTACAACTTCAAGCGGTCAGAGGCCTAATGTGGAATAATTTGCCCGTGCCCATTGCCGCCGCAACTCCCCATGACTGGTTCCTGCTGGCCTGCGCCGCCGGAACTGTCCTGCTGCTTTTATTGCTGATCGTAAAAGTGCGTCTGCACGCGTCGCTGGCGCTGGCGGTGGCGGCGCTGAGTCTGGGCATCGCCTCGGGCATGCCTCTCTACAGGGTTCCGCTCTCCTTCACCGGCGGCGTGGGCAACCTGATGGGCCACATCGCCATCGTGCTGGGGCTGGGTGCGGTGCTGGGCCGGCTGCTGGCCGCTTCCGGCGGCGCGGCTTCGCTGGGCCGGGTTCTCGTGGACGGCTGCAGCCCGCAGTATCTGCCCTGGGCAATGCTGGGCATGGGCATTCTGGTGGGGATGCCGGTGTTTTTTGAAGTCGGGCTGGTGCTGATGATGCCGATTGTGGCAGAGACAGCGCGGCGCAGCGGACGGCCGGCAATCCTGGTGGGCATGCCGCTGCTGGCGGGGCTTTCCATTGTGCACGGAACGCTGCCGCCTCACCCGGCGGCGATGCTGGCGGCCACGCAATACCACGCCGACCTGGGCCGCACCATTCTGTGGGGGCTGGCCGTGGGGCTGCCCGCCGCCGCAGTGGCCGGACCGGGGCTGGGCTGGTTTCTGCTGCGCCGCTGGGAAAGGCGCAAGGCAAAAGGCGCGCCGGCCGAGGCCGAAGAGGAGACGCCGCTGTTTGCGACGACCGAGGCCGAGGACGAGCAAATTGAGGGCCAGGCGGCCGAAGCTGCACCGGAGGCCGAGAGGACGCCCGCGCCAGCCGGTCCGCTGCTGGCGGCTTCGGCGATTCTGCTGCCGGTGGCGCTGATCTTTCTGGGCAGTTGGGCCGACTCGCTGGCCGCGCCGGGCGGACTGCCGAACCAGATTCTGCACTTTGTGGGCAGCGCGGATATCGCACTGCTGATTGCCGTGCTGGTGGCTCTCGTCACGCTGGGCAGCCACTCGCAGGCCGGAAAGATCAAAAGCCCGGAGGGCCTGCGAAAGCTGACTGCGGAATCCTTTGAGCCCATTGCGCAGGTGCTGATGATTCTGGCCGCTGCCGGAGGGCTGAGCGGCATTCTGCGCGACTCCGGAGCCGCGCAGTCCACGGTGAGCCTGGCTCTCGGCGCGCACATGCCGCCTCTGGTGCTGGCATGGCTGCTGGCAGCGGTGGTCCGCGCCTCGATGGGCTCGGCGACGGTCTCTATGGCCGTGACTTCGGCGGTGCTGGCTCCGCTGGCCGGCCACGCAGGCGTGCGGCCGGAACTGCTGGTGCTGGCCACCGGCACCGGCTCGCTGATTCTCTCGCACGTGAACGACTCGGGCTTCTGGCTGATTCAGTCCTTCTTCAAGATGGACCTGAAGGAGACGCTGTCAACATGGACGGTGCTGGAGACTGTGCTGTCGGTGGCCGGGCTGGGCATGACGCTGTTGCTGGCGGCGGTGCTGGGCTAGGGGAAATGGCGGTAGTCCGGAGGGTAGCGCGAGGCGTGCGTTATGTGAGTAGCTTCCGAGTTGCCGGTCGTACAACCGGAACGGCAGAAATTTGAGAATGGTCCGGTTGGGGTTCGCGGTCTCCCGGGTCCCCAAATGCGAGGACCCTGGGCACCCACCTTCAGTGGCGCGATTCACTTCCTTGGGACCTGGGCCACCTGCCTGTCCTTGGACGGGAAGGCTGCGGCTCCAGTAGAATTGTAGGAAATAGCTGTAGTGTGGCAACGAACCACCTCGCGCTGTCGGGCATATCGGTCCCCTCATCGCCTGCATGAGGAATGCGCCACGGGCCGCAACTGCGAATAGAATCCAGGAGTCCTGCCGTTTTGCCGCTGCATCTCGCCACGTCCAATCGTCGCCTCGCTTCTGCCCGTCAGATTTGCATGCTCACTGCGCTTGTTGTGCTCATAGCTGCCGCTCCTACGGCCAGCGCGCGCAACACCAAGCATCACAGGCATCCTCATCTCCACGCGATGAGGCACATGCTGTCGAACGTTGGCCTGCCTGGGATGGGTTCCATTTCTGACGACGACGCGCCTGAGGATGGCCAGACGCCTGAGGATGGCTCGAAGTATGAGCTCAAGCTCGCGCGGCAGGGTGGCGAGATAGTCGACGTCATTTACAGGGTGGGCGACAGGTATATCCCCGAGGCTCTCGACAAGCTCAGCCAATTCCTGCGCGACAGCCATAACGACGAGGTCAAGAGGTACGATCCCCGCACCTTCGACGTGCTCCACACGATGCTTGCGAAGCTGAATCGGTCGAGCAGCGTAATCGAGGTCCTTTGCGGCTACCGGACAAAGGAGACGAACGAAGCTCTCCGCGAGAGTGGAACCACCAACGCAGCCGAGCACTCCCAGCATATCGAAGCGAATGCGCTCGATCTCCGGGTTCCTGGCATTCCAGCGGTGGAGTTGCGGGACGCTGCGCTTTCACTCGGCGCTGGTGGCGTGGGCTACTACCCTAAAGGCCAATTCATCCACGTAGACACGGGTCCCGTCAGGGAGTGGACCTATGCGCCGCGCCGCGCCAGACACACTCGCCGCCGTCACCGCGCGTAACGCCGCGGCCTCGCCCCGAGAAGGCAGACGTTGGATTGCTTCAACACTGCCCGCTGTGCGGCAAAGATCTCCTTCAGTTCCACCTTGGCCAGATCGAACAGTTCGTTGAGTAGAGTCTGGGAGATGCTGCCTTTATTGATCCGGCAAGAAAACAGTGTCATCGCTTTCCCACCCTTTTCCTTAATCTGGCTATCTACTTGACGCCACCGGCCCCAAGCAGTAGTGTTTTGGGTTGTGAGTGAGGATTATCCCAGGACGCTGCTGGAGTTGGAAAAGCGGTTTTCCAGCGAGGAAGCGTGCATCGA
>Ga0182027_10012181_pt1 | contig 12098 bp, 12 predicted proteins | sample 712E1DmetaG_FD_121300 | JGI IMG/M metagenome (GOLD analysis project Ga0182027, IMG submission 121300) | Permafrost microbial communities from Stordalen Mire, Sweden - 712E1D metaG (Illumina Assembly) | ecosystem: Environmental > Terrestrial > Soil > Wetlands > Permafrost | place: Sweden...
CCTACGCGGGGATGATCTTTAACGGCGCGGGAAGACCAATTGATCCCAATGGGTATGCCAATACATTACCGGCCTCGATGGGCGGCAATAAGACCCCTATCATGGGCCTTGAGATATCCCGCGTCCGATTTCGGTATTATCCGGGATTTTCACTTTTCAAGTTCGGCGTCCTAGACACCCTAGGGATAGGACGCCGAACTTTTTGCATCAAAAAAGATAGCAAAAATGCATGCCTCTCGGTCTGTCCGATACTAAAACTAGACTGCCCGCGCACTGATACTCGAACTAGTTTCAAAAAAGTATTGAAAAACCTCACTTTTTGTTTTTGATTTTGTTGAAAATCCGGTTCGAGTCTCGGTGGGGTCATTCTTTTGGCAAAAATCTCTTTTATAGACGCCACATTAAAAAAGCCTTAAAATTCAAATCATGAAACTGATCCTGCTCCGGCACGGAGAAACGGAAGAAGAAAAGAAGGGGATCATATTGGGACGCCTTCCCGGCACACTGTCCGATAATGGGAAGGAACAAGCGAAAAAAGTTGCTGAGACTATTAAGCTATCAAAAATCACTCCGGAAATTATTATTTCAAGCGACCTTGCTCGTGCCGTTGGTTACGCCGCTATTATCGGTCGTGAGCTGAATCTTAAAATAGAATCGGAACCATTAATAAGGGAGCGAAGCGCTGGCGAGGTCGAGGGAATAGCCCAGGATAAAATTGATTGGGAGGAATATGAAAAGATAGCAAAACCCTTGCGCAAACATGCCGGTGGGGAAAGCTTTGAGGACGTTTGGGGTCGGGCAAAAGAATTTTTAAAGAAGATAGAAACTCTTCCATTTCAAACCGTGCTCCTTATTTCTCATAGTGTATTTCTCGCCATGTTGACCATGGAAGCATGTGATTGGTCATTGGACGATGCCCTCAATTATGATTTTCGAACTCCACTGATTGTTGATACGAATAAAAAAGGAGCGGAATCTCTTCCGCTCCACTGACATTTACTCTTCACGCATCGTTACATAAACTTTCTCTGCGATTAAAATTGACAGTAAATTAAATAACTGTTATTGTCATAATGGTTATGGTTCGTTCTCTGGGCGTGCTCCAATGTGGTGTATGTCGTGGAGATTCGATATGGGTTGCACATTCACAACAAAAAGAAGGGGGGTGAGCTATGAAACTTTCAAAATTCAGCAAGGTTGAGTCCGTAACTAACGGACTAACCGTCCTGTCACAATCCGTGACGATCAACCAGATCTTCGGGGATAGAAGGCTGCAGACTATTGCAGAGTCTCTTGCGACTCCCCGAGAGACACAAAGCGTCATCAGTTATGCCTCGCAGTTCTATAACTCTCAGGAAGTTAATGCATTGATTAAGATGCTGACTGAGGGTTCCTTTCTGGCACAATCGGAAAACGATCAGATTTTCAATTACATCATGCCAGAAGCGGAAAATAGAAAAAGAAGATATCGTCTTCTGCGCATTCTCTTAACAGATGTCTGCAATCTCAATTGCAGCTACTGTAAGGTAATGCCAAACATAGCTGATGTCACCAAACATGCAACTTCGCCAGAGAATCTCGATCGAGCGGTACGAATATTTTTTGAGGGTTCGGAAGCGTTAACTCCCAAAATTATTCATATCTCCGGGGGAGAGCCTCTAATAGCATGGGATCGAATTCAATATATCATCTCCCTGATTGAAGCATATCGTCGCCCGAACGAGAGATACTTTGTCGTTGTAGGAACGAATGCTCTGTTGGTTGATGAAGATCGGGCAAGATTTTTTGCCGACCATGGTATTAAAGCAATTGTGTCGATGGACGGAAGGCAGAAAATCCACGACACTCTTCGGCGCAGTCACGCAGGTAAGGGTTCTTTTCAGCAGGTCGACGCTGGAGTTCGATTGCTCAATCAATATGGCGTCGAACTCGGGCTTTCCATGGTGATTGGTAAGCACAACGTTGAGCATTTAATTCCTGAAATTGCCTACATGTTGGAGGAATATCGTCCCGTAAGTCTTGGCGTCAACTATATGAAGCCGCCGACAAAAGAACGGATTGACTTCCCCCACCTCATCCAACCCGGTGAATACGTAGAAGCGATGTACGAGGCCTTCCGTACATTTCGAGAAACAGGTTTATTTTTCGAGTTAGTATATCGAAGGATACACCCTTTCATCACTAAGAAGTTTCGGTATCACGATTGTGGGGCCGCAGCCGGAACGACGATTAACATGGATGCAAAGGGGAATGTCGGGCCATGCAAGTCGTTTTTAGTGCTCAACACATTGACCCAAATTATCACCGAGCCGCAAAGTTGTTCGACCAAACTGCCGGTGCTCAACTCACTGCAGAAGCGCTCGCCGGTTTACATCGATGAGTGTCAAAAATGTTCCGCAATCGGAACCTGCGGTAATGCTTGCGCCTACGAGGCATGGGTGCAATCGGGCGATATGATGAGTCGTGATATGCGGGCGTGCAACTATACACAGCTCTTTTTCCAAAAGTTTATAGACGATCTGGCTGAGATCGTAAAGGCGGAGGTGGAAAACTCTTCGTTCTATGAACCAACAAAAAGCGACAGATTAAAGTTGCTTGGCAAAATAGTTGTCAATGAAGATACGCTAAGCTCGTCAATAGGACATGCCGCCGATGAGTAGTTGAAGTTTTCGGCTGGCCCCTTCAGAAAGAAGGGGCCATTTTTTAACTATCAGATTTTAGCGATAAATTTACCGTTTATAAAAATCGCCGCTTCGCTTTCGGTCAGCGTAACAATATTGGCATGTCCCACTCGTTTTTCAATATTCTTTATCGCCTTCTTTTTCTCATCTGAAAAATGGACAAGAATGGAATAATCTTTTAATAAACCTATACCATTTATAGCGACGGGGGTGGAACCATAGGAAAAAGATACCGCGTTCTCGAGCAAACTAAGTATTCCAGCACTATTACCGATTATAACAGCGTTTCTTGTATAGGCTCCTCGAAGAGCTTGTAATATCAAGCGAGATTTCAATTTCGCCGCCAAAAACTTCGTGTCGCCTCCCGATAGATAGATTATATGGCTCTTTTTTAGCTTGGAAACAATATCGAATTCCTTATCTGTTATTTTGACATAGTCGAAGTCGATATTATATCCAAAACTTTGATAATATTTTTTTATCTTTTCAGCATATTCACTCGCGGTTTTAACAAGTTTAGGGTTATTAAATATTCCGATCGGAACATAAACGAATTTGATTCGGTTGACCGTGATTGAGGCGAGGAGCGCGTTATCCAAATCTTTAAATGCGCCCGATATCGTCTCCGCTCCTCCTAGCGCAATAAGTTTTTTGGTATTACGAACCATTTTAGCATATAGCGGGCGGGTCAATCTCTGAAACTCTAAAAATCTTTCTTTAAATATTACTATTCCCGCCTCGGTGTGAAGCATATTTTTTAGTTGTTTCCTCATGGCGTTCCAAAATATTGCTGATTGAAAATAATTATATTGTCCCGCCTGCAGTCCTTGACCATAATACCCGAGAATACGGTGAATGCGAGCGGCATTCAAAATATCCAACTTATCTCCATCTTGTAATATATCGAATAACTTATCATTTTTTGTATTTTTAGTATGGTTGTCATGATCTCTAATAAGTGCGGTAACTCTATTAATAATGATATTCGAGAGATTGGCTTTTTTTGCCCATGACTTAAAAAGGCGAATTGAAGCTTCTGGATGTGGAATTATTTCGCGTTGGAGCAGATCTTGTCGGCCAACATCATGCCAATGTGCCGCAAGCCGTAGGATAAATAGATCTCCGGGCAGAATATTTTCTTGTCTGGCTATCGAAACTACGTTTTGTTCGACATCTAGAATATGATTTCGATCATGAATAAAATTATTGTTGCCTTCTACTATATGAATGGCGGATTTTCTTGAGAAGGTAACCATTGGATGTTCATAATCAATGCCCAATTGTTGTAATTCTCTGCCGCTTAAAAGAAATGGACCTCCAAAAAACTCGTTCGATTTGATATCTAGGGGGAATGGCTGATTTTCAGAAAGTGTTGTGGTCTGGGTTAATAAAAAAATTAATCGCTCAAAGCCCATCGCGGCTCCTGCGCTTTTATATTTCGGAAATTGAGAAAAGAGATCAAGTAATGGCCTATACGTCGTATCAATTTGTGATTCGGTAGCCCCTATAAGATCTAAAATCTTACTTTGGATTTTTTTATCACTGTTTCTTACGTTTCCCCCCGCTACCTCCATTCCGTTCACTATTAATTCGCAGCCATTTGCTTTGATTTCAAGCAATTTGGAGATATTTCCCGTGTTCGCTGCTTTCCAGAATTTGATTGGAGTCATAGGGGACATCTGGGGATGATGAAAGGTTGAAATTTGTCCCTGGGGGTTACGTTTAAAAAGAGGTAAATCTACTATTAAAATAAATGACCATGGAGATTGCCGAGAAACGACATTTTGTTGAATTAATTTATTTCGCAAAGAACCTAATAATTCAAATTGCTCAACCCTTGTTCTGAAAGTGTGGCCCTTCCTAGTTTTTTTATAGTGGATATTTTTCTCTTCTTTAACCAAGGTGTTTACCTTTTTATTATCTACAACATCCTTAAGCGGAATTTCAAACCAGGCTTCTTTTCCTGATTGTTGTATTTCTCCGCCGCGGTATCTAAGATCAGGAGAATCTGAGCCATAGAGACGCAGGGCATCATCAAATTTTAAGGTTATGAATTTTGGTTTAATTTTTATCGTTGAAAAGGCTAAAGCGCAAAGATCTTTTAATATTTTTTCTATTTTATAAAGCGATGGCTGGCTGATTTCAAAGTCAATTTGTCGGAATTCCTGCGCATGTATCGCATCGCCTATTTCCGGACGGAAATTGTATGCTATTTGATAATAGCCCTTAAACTTCGGGAAGGCGGCCATAAGATATTGTTTATAAAGCTGCGGGGAAGGCGGCAAGGAATAAAATTTTCCTGGAAGTAGTTTTGAAATAGCCAAAAATTCTCCATCCCCATATTCCTTAGTGGGAAAGCCAAGTATTGGAGTTGCAATCTCTTTGAGATCGGCACTATTAAAATACTTTCTGATTTTAAAAAGTAAGTCCGACTGAAAAGCGAGTCGATTACTCAAACCTTTCCTTTCAATACGGTTTTTTGATCGCATATGCGGAGATAATTATTTATTATAATATTATAAATAGTCTTAGGTGTCAAAGTTTCTCGCACGAATTTTTTTGCCGCTAATCCCAATTGCCTTCTTTCTGTCGCGTTGTTTAGCAGTCGAGAGATGCATGTCTCAAGCTGCTCACTGCTTCCATTGAAAAGAAGACCCGTTATGTTCTCTTTCATAATTTCTTTTATCCCCGAATTGTTGTTACCAATAACCGGCAGTCCAGCTGCCATGGCTTCTAGGAGGGTAATAGGATAATTATCAAAGCGTGATGCTGCTATATAAATATCATAGTTATGGTATTCTCTTAAAACTTGGTTCCGGGGTTTTTCTCCTGATAGGTTCAACTCATATTGGAGTGGTCCATTCAACTTTCCAATGAAATTCTCACTGATTGGTGTGCTGTTTTTTGTGGGCGTATCTACACCAACTAGATTCAATGCTGTGGCAGTTTTTTTAAGTGCTAATTGTTGGCACGCCTGCAATATAATATCTTGACCCTTTCGTTCTTCGATTCTACCAACCGAAAGCAATTGGATGGGCTGACGCAGGTCATAAGTCTTTTTGGTGATAATTTTTCTTGTGTTAATCGGATAAGGCTCTATATCAAATACGCAGTTTAATGAAACCTGCTTAGATATTTCATCAAAAAGACTTTTACTTGGACAGGCGAGATATTTCGTCAAGGAAAGCATTTTTCGCTCTGCCTTCTTTATCCCATCCGATAGATATTGGGCATTGCTAGGATTATATTTCTCCGAAATAAACGATGGAGTGTGACATCTCACTATGACCCTGTCCGCAAACTCTGGAAATAAATTTATTCCTTCCGCTCCCCAATCCGCCACCTCAATGATGTCAATGACATTTTTTGAATCGATAGTTTTAACTAGGTCGGCTATTTTTTTATAATATTGTAGATAACCATGTTTACGAAACAGTAAATTTGCGTCATCCTTTGCATTAATATTTTCACCTAATCGGTAGAGAGTTATCTTTCCTGATAGTTTTTTTACGTGATCCCCGAAATTATCGCTTCGAGAAATAATGTCTATAACATGGTTTCCGTTATGCGATAAAGTACTAACCAATTCCTCAATAAAAGTTCCAATTCCGCCAGCGTGCGATTCTGGAGGATAACCTGGATAGATAAGGCAAATATGCATGATGATATATGATTCATACTAGCATATCAAATTAATATTCTAAACGGCGCTTTTAATAGAGTTTTTTATGACAGAGACATAGTCTCCCACTATTGATTTATTTGCTATCATTACCTTATGCCTTCCCGCCGCACAAAAACCGCCGACTGGGACAAGATGGCCTTATGGTGGCACGCTGAGGCCGCTGACCGCGGCGTTTATCATCAATACACGGATATCGATCCAGTGGTGAAGAAGTTGCTCGGCTCGGTTAGGGGGAAGAAGGTGATCGAAATCGGCTGCGGCAATGGATATTTTAGTCGCGTGCTCGCAAAGCGTGGCGCGAAGGTGACGGCGCTTGATGCCTCCTCCAAAATGATCGCCATCGCGAACGCGGAAGAAAAGAAGAAGCCGCTCGGTATCGTCTATCTGGCACGCGATGTGGCGCGCTTACGGGGGATCAAGAGCGGCTCCTTCGATCTCGCGGTGGCTAACATGGTTTTAATGGATATTGTCAATATCGAGGCAGCGATCAAAGAGATCGGCCGTGTTTTGAAGCCCGGCGGTAGGCTGGTATTTTCAATCCTCCATCCAGCGTTTATGTTTGATGGCGCGTGGGGCAATATAAAAGGGAAGAATCGCTACGGCCGCATCGTGTGGCGTTATCTCCGTCCGTATATTGACATCAACCACTGGGATGGGCGGCGGCTCAACACGAAGGGATATGTGCGTCCGCTGGGATTTTACATGCAGGCATTGCGCGCAGCGGGATTCGCGGTCACTGATCTCCGCGAGATCGCCACGGAAAAGCCGTTGCGCAAAGTGCCGGCGGGAAAGGAAAATCTTTTGCGCGCCTCGCGTTACAGCTCCGCCGTGGAGAAGAAAGAGAAGTTGCGGTCGCGCAAGGAGATACCATATTTTTTGGCGATGGAGGTGGAGAAATTTCGCCGATAATTAACCTTCATGCCCACTCAAGATTTTCAAAAAAGATTGGTTGCATATATTGAAAGTAGCTACAACTCCGGCTCTCCGCTGGAGGGCATAGAGCTACCCCCGCAGGGGATGAGCAGCTCCGTCTTTTTTATAAAACTTTCGAATAGCATGGAGTGCGCGGTAAAACATGGAACGAATGCGATGAAAGATGTGCCTGCTTTGGAGTTGATAACAAAAAAACAGATAAATCTTCCCGTCCCGGCATTAATCGCCTCTTTTGTTTTTGAGGATACGCCAGTGATTATCCTCCAAAGAATCAACTTTCCGCTTCTCGAGTCCGTTCCGGTGGAAGAAATGCCGAAGTATGTGCCTTCTATGATAAGGAACTTGAAAGAGTTGCATAAAATAAAATCAGAAACCCCCGGATTGCTTGCGGGCAAAAAAGATGGAGAGACGTGGAAATATATGATGCTTTCAATCTTCGATGGCGGTGATATTGATTGGAATGAGGTTTCAAAGAGGGAATTATTGGACGGGGAACTTATTTTGATGTCGGTTGATAAGATGAAAAAGAAGGTCGAGAATACGATATTCGATTTGAAAGAATATTCATTGTTGCATACCGATTTTAACCAGAGGAATTTGTTTGTGGATCCGAAACACCATGAAATCTCCGGAATAGTCGATTGGGAAGATGCAATGTTCGGCGACTCGGTCTATGATTTTGCGAGAGTCCGCATGTATCTGTGGCATTTTAACTTTAGCGAAGCGGCCATACGCGATTATTATGATTTAGTTGATTTTTCCGCAGATCAAAAAAAGCTGGAGAATCTGTATTGGCTTTCTCGGGTCATCCAGTATCTTGCTTGGTATTCTGAAGAGTTAACGGAGTTCAATGTTGCTCGGATAAAATTGCACCAAGAGTATTTGAGAAATTATGTTTGGTAATAAAATCGATTTTTCTGCTATCATTATCTCATGTTAAGCGAAAATCAGGAGCGCTATCTAGAGACAATATCCGATTTGGCAGTGGCCGTTATTCAGCCATGGGATCCAAAAACCGAGCTGGTCGCCAAAAAATTAATGGATGATATATGGTCCGCCGTTCCGGATTTGGAAGTGTTCCATACCGGTGCCGCTGCGCTTAAAATATCCGGCAAGAACGATCTGGATTTTAGTATTCTTGGCGTGCCGGAAGATTTTGACAATTATTTGCCGGCCTTGGTAAAAGTGTTGGGTAAGCCTCAAAAAAGAGGGCGGGAAAATGTGCGTTGGGAAATTGCCAGGGACGGCTTTCCTGTGGATGTTCATTTAACGGATAAAGATTCGCTGGGATGGAAAGAGCATAGAAAAGTTTTCGAATTGCTACGGGATGATCCGCAGTTACTGGAGGAGTATCGGATTTTGAAGGAGCGATCCGCGGGGGTATCGCTGCGGGAGTATCAGCGGAGAAAATATGAGTTTTATAATAGGATAGTAAAAACAGATGAATAAGCGTCTCTCGGGGAAAAAGATGGAGCTATACGACCGACCTGATTATTACAACCTCGCTTTTTCATTCAGGGATATAAAGCATGAGGTTAATTTTTTAGAGAAGGTGGTCGAGAAATTTTCTAAAATTCCGGTAAAAACCATTCTCGAACTTGCCGCTGGCAATAGTCCGTATATGGAAGAAGTCGCTGGTAGGGGCTACCACTATGTCGGGCTTGAATTGAATAAGAAAATGATCGCCTTCTCAAAGGAGAAAGCCGCCCGCCGATCGATCAGGGCGCGTTTTATTCGTGGCGATATGAAGAATTTTTCAATGGCGGCGAAGGTCGATCTGGCGTGCGTCCTTTTGGGGTCGCTCTATGTAAATTCCGACAGTGATCTTATCCACCATCTGAAATCGGTAGGGAAGACGCTGAAGTCCGGTGGGCTTTATATGCTTGACGGCGTTGTTGAATTCTTTCCCGGACAAATAAAGCGGCAATCATGGACGATGAAAAATAAAAACAATACCGTAAAGACAACATATATTCCCCAGATCATTGATGACGCAAAGAATCTTTATAACGAAAAAATAATTCTTCAGGTTATAAAAAATGGAAAAACATTTCTAGTAGAACGGGACGAAGTGAAAAAGAGGTTTAACAAAGAAGATTTTTTAGCGATTGTTAAAAAGGAGGGCAGCTTTCAATACGTTGGCGCTTTTGCCAATTTTAATATTGGGCAGAAGCCAAGAAAAAATGCGCGGAATATTTTAGTGCTTAGAAAGAAATCTAAAAATCATGGATAAAGGCCTCATCGTCCACGCCGTCATTTATAACGCCGAGCACAAAGTACTCATCATTAAGCGTGCGAAAGTGAACGATGTTCTGCCGGAATATTGGGACATCCCCGGCGGCACATTGGAGGATGGTGAAGATCCCGCCGCCGGCGCAATCCGCGAAGCCAAAGAGGAAATAGGATTGGATATCGCCGACCTGCGGCTATTCTTCGAGTATTCGAATGTCGATGTCACTAAGAACAAGCAGTTCGTTACGCTCGTTTTTGCGGCAAAGTATCCTGGCGGGGAAGTAATGCTTAATCCCGAGGAGCATGAGGAATACGCGTGGATTGATCCGGCGGAGATTGGAAAATACAAGACAGTGGAATATCTGGAGGAGTGTTTGGAAAATTTTCAGAAAATAATATCGTGATAATAAAACAATGAAAGAACTCATTTTTGCCACAGGCAACCCGTTCAAATTCTCCATCGCGCAGAAGGCGCTCGAAGGAACGGATATCGTTCTTATCCAGCAGAAGCTTGATCTTCCGGAGATTCAAAGCGAAGACGGCAAAGAGATCGCGTCATTTTCTGCAAAATGGGGGAGTAATCTTTTAAATAAATCGATTGTGGTGAGCGATGCGGGATATTATATCGAGGCGCTCAATGGATTCCCCGGTCCGTTCATTAAATATATCAATCAGTGGCTTACGGCAGAGGATTTGCTGCGTCTTATGGTGGGAAAAGAAAATAGAAACGCCTTTATAAAAGATTGCATCGCGTACTGCGAGCCGGGCGGGGAGCCGGTATGCTTCTTTGGAAATTTCAAAGGAACGATCACGTATACGAAAGGCGCGAAAGGCGCGACGCCGATCAACGAGATATTTATTCCCGACGGCCTCACGCGGCCAGAGTCCGAGATTTCAAATGAAGAGCGTATTAATTTTTGGAAGCAGGATGCCGTGTGGCGGGAACTGGCGGAGTATCTGGCGGGACGCTAGAGTTTTTATTGCACAATCATCGATTTAAATATCTCAGCAACATTTTCCGAACCTCTTGCCTCAGATCGATGTTGTTGATTTTCTCAATCGGTACCCATTCCAGTCGATAGACGTTAGTGGGGGATTGTCGCTCTACCTCTTCGCCGCCGAATGTAGGTGTGCCACTCCATGATTTTGCAATATAGAAATATTGATGATTGCCATCTGCTTCAAACTCGCCGATTTTTTCGCCAATCGTAATATCGAGGCTCGTCTCTTCTTTGAGCTCTCGTACGGCGGCTTGCTCGGGCATTTCGTTCGACTCAACGCCTCCACCGGGAACGGCATAGTATTCTTCTCCATTTTTGAGGCGATAAAATAAAAGTACCTTATTTTTATCTATAACGAACACAGCAGCGCGGTTTCTCATTAGAAATCAACAAAGATTTTCTTATCCTTCGCATCGATCCATACCTGCCTTCCGTTCGGTAGGGGAATCTGCGGTGCGGTATGCCCGATATCGATATTGTGGACGATCGGGATTGAGGGATTGTACTGCCTCACCGCTTTGGTTATTGCCTCTCCCTGTGATTTCTTGTACGCACTCTTTTCCTCCGCGTTGCGTTCTTTTCCGAATTCCCACGCCTTCGGACGACCGGTCAGCACGGCTTTTACGCGCTGCAATATTCCGCGTTCACCAAGAGCTCTGTATACGCGGTAGACATAATCTGCGGAAGGAATTTCTTCGGAGCTCTCCGTAAAAAGCACTATACCTTCAAAATCCTGAAGCGACGGGATTTGAACTCCATGTCGTAGGAGCTCGTCAATGGACTCAACGCATCCGCCCCACGTAATCCCTTCGGCATTCTGGGTTCCATCCCAAAACCAGCCGTCATTCTTTTCGTAAATACGCTCTTTATCGAGATTCGCCGGACCGTTCCAATCGAGCCCCATATCGTTATAGATATCACTGGGTCTCAGCTCGAATTCTCCTTCATCGAATAGGGCGTGTTTGAGGTATTTAATCGTATACGGATCCATCCGTTTTTGCATTGCGAATTCGGTGAAAAGCGAGCCGCCATAATATGAAGGAATGCCATGAAGCCACAGGAAATTCTCGAAATGAGTATTATCGCTAAATCCAAAGAAAGGCTTAGGGTTATTGATGAACGGCGTAGCGGGAAGATTTTTGATATAGGTTATTTGATCGTCGCCGCCGAGCGATGCGATGACCGCCTTTATTTCCTTATTTTCAAACGCATCGATTAAATCTTTTGATCGCTCCTCTTTTGAAGCGCCGATTTTTTTGGTGGCAGGAAATTCCACGGGCTCGAGCTCAAATACTTCGCGCAGGCGTTTCAATCCCAGTTCATATACCCAAGGCCACTTTCCCGGCGCGGCAAAAGAAGGAGAGAGAATAGCAACCTTATCGCCCTTTTTGAGTTTTTTGAGCCTAACGAAGTCCATGGTTTTATTCTACCACTTAGAGAAGATAACCATCATAAGTTCGGTGTCCTAAACACCACAGGAGTAGGACTCGAATTTTTTGCTTCAAAAAAGATAGCAAAAGTCGAGGCCTCTCGGTCTGTACGATACTAAAACTAGAGAGCTCCGCG
>Ga0182027_10012183_pt1 | contig 12096 bp, 5 predicted proteins | sample 712E1DmetaG_FD_121300 | JGI IMG/M metagenome (GOLD analysis project Ga0182027, IMG submission 121300) | Permafrost microbial communities from Stordalen Mire, Sweden - 712E1D metaG (Illumina Assembly) | ecosystem: Environmental > Terrestrial > Soil > Wetlands > Permafrost | place: Sweden...
CTTCCCGATGTTCCGAAAATTTCAGTAGGTATGGGAACATGCGGCCTTGGGAACGGCGCAAAAGAAGTGTACGAAAGTTTGCAAAAAGTTATTAAAGCAAAAAAAGCGAAAATTGAGCTTACACCGGTAGGATGCTTCGGATTTTGCGCCGAAGAGACCCTGGTAAATTGTTATGTGCCGGGACAGCCTCTTGTCATTCTTCATAAAGTGACCCCGAAAGATGCAGAGAGCATTGTGAACGGTCTTTGCAGGGGTATGATACCTTTGAAGAAGGCACTTTGCCGTATTGAAAAGTGGAATTTTTATACATCAAGAATAGAATTTGGAACCGGACTAAGCAGCGTTCCTCTCTGGAATGAAATTCCATTCTTCAAAGGGCAGAAAAAGATTGTCCTTCGTGATTCCGGATTGATTAATCCTGAAGATATCGAAGAGTATATCGCTGTTGGCGGTTATAGCGCTTTGATGAAGACATTAACTCAGATGACGCCTGATTCAGCTCTCGATGAGATCAAAAAATCAAAACTGCGCGGACGCGGTGGAGCTGGCTTCCCAACGGCTATCAAATGGGAAATGATGAAGAAAGTTGAAACGGATAAAAAATATATTATCTGTAATGCTGATGAAGGCGATCCCGGTGCCTACATGAATCGAAATGAAATTGAAAGTGACCCTCACGCACTTATCGAAGGAATGTTGATTGGTGCATATGTGATGGGTGCTTCTGAAGGAGTGATGTATGTAAGAGCCGAGTACCCGCTTGCTGTTGAACGATTTAAAAAAGCAGTTGAGGCGGCAAAAGAATATGGTATTCTTGGCAAAAATATTTTTGGATCCTCATTTAGTTTTGACATGTCCTATGTAGAAGGAGCAGGTGCATTCGTTTGCGGTGAGGAAACTGCACTTATTGCTTCCATTGAAGGCAGAGCCGGCAGACCACTGCCGCGCCCCCCGTATCCAGCACAAAAAGGATTATGGGGTAAACCGACCAATATTAATAATGTGGAAACATGGATTAATATTCCTCTCATTATAACGATTGGCGGAGATGAGTTCGCAAAGTTTGGGACACAAACCAGTACCGGCACAAAGGTTTTTTCGCTTGTCGGAAAAATAAAGAACACCGGCCTCGTTGAATTGCCGCTCGGCACACCGCTGGAAAACATCATTTATCAGATGGGTGAAGGCACGGGAAACAAAAAGAAAATCCGTGCAGTTCAAACCGGAGGCCCGTCGGGCGGATGCATTCCCATAGAACATTTTAACACTCCGGTCGATTACGAATCTCTTACAAAGCTGGGTACTATCATGGGCTCCGGCGGTATGGTCGTCATGGACCAGGATAATTGTATGGTGGATGTTGCACGGTACTTCGTTGAAGTGACCTATGCAGAATCATGCGGTAAATGTACACCATGCCGCGAAGGGCTTGCACAAGCACTTGCCATCCTTAATAAAATTACGCGTGGCGATGCAACCATGCTGGATTTGGACACACTTGAGCGATTAGCATATGTGATCAGGGATTCTGCGCTTTGTGGATTAGGGCAAACAAGTTCGAATCCAGTATTGAGTACGTTAAGATATTTTCGTGACGAGTACGAGAAACACATTATCCAGAAACGGTGTAAGGCAGGTGTCTGTGAGAGCTTATTTATGGCGCTTTGTGAAAATAGCTGCCCGATGCACATGAACATTCCTGGGTATCTTCAACTGTTGAAAGAAGGACGGATCGAAGAAGCATTTGAACTCACGTTGCGTGATAATCCGCTGCCGGGGACAGTCGGAAGGATTTGTTACTTCCATTGCCAGATGCGCTGCCGCAGAGATATGGTGGATGATCCGGTCTCTCAAGGCGATATTCATCGCTATCTTGCCGATACGATGTACAAAATGGGTAAGGAGCGGGAAATTTATCAGCGGTTGATAAAAGAAAAACTGTCACCTACAGGAAAGAAAATTGCAATTATTGGTGCTGGACCCGCCGGCTTGACAGCAGCGTATTTTCTCGTACGTCTTGGTCATAACGTTACAGTATACGATAATCATGCGAAAGCGGGTGGAATTCTGCAATATGGAATTCCCGCATACCGTCTGCCAAAAGATGGTCTCAATAAGGAACTTGAACTCTTTAAAAAACTTGGTGTGAAGTTTGTCTTCAACACACGTATCGGCAAAGAACTTTCTTTCAAAAACCTGCAAAAGCAGAACGATGCTGTGTTCCTTGCTATCGGTGCTCAAAAAGATATTGAGCTTGACATTCCAGGCAGGCATTTCACTGGAATTATTCAAGGGTATGAATTTCTTGAAGAATTTGCGAGCGGAAAGAAACTTCACCTTGGGAAAAAAGTGGTTGTGGTTGGCGCTGGAAATGTGGCAATCGACGCAGCACGTTCATGCCTGCGGCTAGGTGCCGATGTAACGATCGTCTATCGCCGCGACAAAGACGAAATGCCGGCGAATGTGCATGAAATAAAAGATGCCATAGACGAAAATATCCGATTTATGTATTTATCTGCGCCTCATCGAGTGATTGGCGACATCAAAGGAAGGGTCACCGGTCTTGAAATTCATAAAATGAAATTTGACGGTTTCGATAATACTGGAAGAAAGAAACCGGTAGAGACAGGTGAAACTGCAATTGTGGAATGCAATACAATTATTCTTTCCGTTGGCGAGAAAGTTGAATTTGAACCTGCGAAAGAAATTGGCTTGGAACTCCGAAAGAATGGTTCGATCAAAGTGCAGCAGCCAAGCTGCCGCACTAATTTGCCGAAAGTGTATGCCGGAGGCGATGCCGTGACTGGGCCTGCGACGGTTTCAGAAGCAATGGGACTTGCCCGCCAAGCAGCTGAAGCGATCGATATTGATTTAATGAAGGAAAAACGGTTTCACCGGTTATTCAGGGATTTCAAATATAAAGATGAAGTGTTACCTGAACCCGAAGGCGGCAAAAAAATCGACCCGAAAAAACTTCCTGTGAAAGAACGAATTTCAAGCTTCCAGGAAGTCCTTGCCGGGTACTCCGGTGAAGAAGCACTGCATGAAGCTGCACGCTGTCTGCGATGTGATGTCAAATGCCACGAAGAACAGGATAATTGAGAGGATTTCATGGAAACAAAGATGATCAATATTAAAATTAACGGTAACGATTATCAGGCTCCTGATGGTGTGACGATTCTTGATGCCTGCAAACGCACTGGAATCGAAATACCGACGCTCTGTTATCTTGAAGATGTTGCACGAAATTCTTCATGCGGAGTCTGTGTCGTTGAAGTGAAGGGTGCCCGGTCGCTTGTCCGCGCCTGTACATCCTGTGTACACGAAGGAACTGAGATTGTGACAAACTCAGCGCGCATTCGTGATGCGAGAAAAACAAATATTGAATTGATCCTTGCTAATCACCCGAAAGATTGTCTTTCATGTCTGCGCAATCAAAACTGTGAATTGCAGGCAATTGCTTCTGATCTTGGTGTGAAAGAAGATCGATTTGTTCGAACTAAAAAAGAACAATTGTGCGATACAACCTCGCCTTCCATTATCAGAGACCCGAACAAGTGCATCCTGTGCGGAAGATGTATTGCTGTGTGTAGTAATGTTCAAACAGTCTATGCGATCGGCCTCTCCGGACGAGGCATCAAAACGAAGGTTTCCACTTATATGGAAAAAGGGCTCGGGAATGTTGCCTGTACTAATTGCGGTCAGTGCGCATTAGTGTGCCCAACGGGAGCAATCGTTGAACGTGATGATACTGACGAAGTGTTTGAAGAGCTTCTGAATCCGAATAAAGTAGTCATAGTTCAGACTGCCCCGGCGATTCGTGTCGGTATCGGTGAAGCAATGGGAATGGGTCCTGGCGCTCTTGTAACCGGCCAGATGGTTGCCGGTTTACGAAGACTCGGTTTCAACAAAGTTTTCGACACGCAATTTACTGCCGATCTCACGATTATGGAAGAAGGGTATGAACTGATCAATCGCATTACCAAAAAAGGTGTATTGCCGATGATCACATCCTGCTCGCCGGGATGGATTAAATTTGCAGAACATTTCTTCCCCAATTCGCTTGCTCATCTTTCCACATGTAAATCACCGCAGCAGATGTTCGGGTCGATGGCGAAAACATACTATGCAGCGAAGATGGGAATTGACCCGAGGAAAATGGTTGTTGTCTCGATTATGCCATGCACAGCGAAGAAATATGAAGCAAAGCGCCCCGAAATGATGAGCGCATTCGAGCATTGGAAAGATAAAAAAGGATGGTCCAATGACGACGCGTTCTATGATGTTGACTATGTCTTGACGACCAGAGAGCTTGCTCGGATGTTCAAAGAATCCGGAATTCAGTTCTCTCGTCTTCCTGAGGAAGAATTTGATAATCCGCTGGGCGAATCTACAGGTGCGGCAGTGATCTTTGGTGCTACCGGAGGAGTTATGGAGGCTGCTTTAAGAACAGCGTATGAAGTTGTGACAGGAAAGCCGCTGGAGAATATCAATTTAACCGCGGTTCGTGGAATGGAAGGAATAAAAGAAGCGGAAGTTGATATGAACGGCACAAAAGTAAAAGTGGCCGTTGCACATACCCTGAGTAATGCGCGGAAGCTATTGGAGCAGATAGAAAAAGGTGAATCGCCGTACGCTTTCATCGAAGTGATGACATGTCCGGGTGGATGCCTTGGCGGCGGCGGCCAGCCAATTCCTACAACATGGGATATCAGAAAGAAACGGGCGGAATCCATTTATGCAGAGGATGCTCATAAACCACTTCGCAAGTCTCATGAAAATCCTCAGGTTGCAGCATTATACAAAGAGTTCCTGAAGGAGCCGTTAGGGCATGTTTCCCATAATCTTCTCCATACGCATTATGAGAAGCGCGGAATCTTTGTTTGGAAATCAAATGGTGTGGAAAAGAAAAAGAAAGAAGCGGAACACGCGTAACAATTTATGTAGAGACGTTTAATTAAACGTCTCTACAAATTTTACAAATTATCTCCCCTCAAAAGCCGTATTCTTTTCCGGGATTCTTCCACGTAAAGAGAATTCGGAAATTGTGACAGCAATTTTTCGTACGCTTCAATTGCTTGCGTCTTATTGTTCAAAACCGTCTGACAAATTTCAGCGATGTTAAACTGTGCGCGGTCTTTGAGAATACTTAACTGAATCGAGTCAGCAATAAAGTGGAACGCACTTATTGCTTCATGGGGACGCTTCAATAAAACATATAGTTCACCGATCTTCATCATCGCGTCATCCACCAACAATGCTGATGGATACTGTTTAACAATATCGTGAAACTGGAGAAGTGATTCTGAGTATTTACGCTGGCGCATCAGCAAATCGGCTTTGGCAAATTCCGTCAATGCTTGCGGCGCAGAATTGTTGTTTTCCTGAATGAAGTACTGCAGCTGCAGCGCGTCGTTCGCTATGTCTGTCGTAAGATTCATAGTGAAGCGCTTCAGCATTGATAGTGCTGAATCAAACTTCGCCTCAAAGTAATTCAGTTCTGCTAATTTGAATGCCGCTTGGTCCTGATACACTACCAGTGAAATCTTGCTCAACCGATCATATTCTTTCCGCGCCTCTGTAAGATCATTCCGTGCTGTTTGTATCTCACCCATCTTAAGCAAAGCATCGTTGATAATATTTGCTGTTGACGGTACGTCCTTCATTCGCGTGAATGCATGAAGAGCACCATCAAGGTCGAAGAGTTTATCGAATTTTATGACGCCGATGCGATACAATGATTGAGCAGCGAGATCGGGATTCACATGCTCGGCGGCAATCGATTCATACAATTGAATCGTGCTATTGTACGTCGGTTGCGATTCTGAAGATGATGCGGAAGTATCTGTTAGAGCAGCAAGTTCTTCACATGCTCGGGCATATCCGAAACGCGCATATGGAATAAGCGACGAATGTTTGTATTCGTCAATAATTTCTTTGAATGCTTCCGCCGCGCTTTTATAAGCCCGTTCCTGATGAAGCCGCTGGGCAAAGTTGAAGAGTTCGTTGCCATTCGCCTGAGAGAGACGATCGATGATGCGATATTGTTCCAGAGCGTTATCGTACCGTCGTCCTTCCATTAATAACCACGCATACAATCGATGCTGTGCTATATTATCCCGCGAATTTTTCAATTCATTGTTCACCGTCTCGCTTGCAGCACTGAGGCCTTCCGGTTTTGCGGTAAACGCACTGAGACGCGATTGAACAAAGGACAATTGTTCCGGCGCAGCTTTGATCAGACGGAGATATTCTTTTGTTGCAGAAGTATATTGCTGTAGGAGCGCATAAAGATTTCCTAATTCATCTGCAAATGTAACTTCACTTTTACTCATTAAACGACCGTCAAGATACGTACGGATGCATTGATCATACATCCGGTGTTCCAACATTTCGTTAGCGACAACACGATAAAGTTGAGTATTATGAGGATCGAGGGTGATAACTGATTTCCACACCGAATCGGCAGCCTTCTCATTACCGGCGTCATAATAAAGTCCACCGAGCGCCGTCATCTTATTTATATCTCGCGGTTGAAAAACCAGCCATTGGCAAATGACATGTATGGCTTTGTCATACTCTTTGATGTGTGCGTAACTTCGCTGGAGTCCATCGAGGTATAAAAAATTATTTGGTTCTAATGTATTGAGATCTTCGTAGAGAGCCGCTGCACGCTCCCATTCGCCAGCTTCTTCAAATCCCTGTGCCAGACGAAGCTTCGCTAGTGTATCGGTGTTTTGTGCAAAGGAAAAAGTACAAAGCAAAAAATTTAAAATGAATAACAGGGCAATATGTCCGAATACTCTTATCATTTTTTCATTAATAATTTTCTGATTTTGAATTGATCGCTCCGTCAATATACAAAAAGCAATTTCGATTTGCGATAAGAGATCGTGCAAATTGCCTTCCTTGACATGCCTTGCGAATTTGAGTACCTTAAAAGTACAGCATGAGTCAGAATCTAAAGCATATTGCTATCCTTGGCTCGACCGGCTCTATTGGCCGGAACTGTCTTTCGGTTATTCATAATCTAACCGACAGATTCAGTATTGTCTATCTTACAACAAACACGAACATCGAGCTGCTGCAAAACCAAATTGCGCAATTTCACCCGCGCGGTGTTGTCGTGTTAGACGAGATGAAAGCTGCGGCGTTGCAATCAGAAGTTGGTGATTCGGTAGAGGTCCTTGCCGGCCGCGAAGGATTGATGGAAATTGTGCGCAGAGACGATGTCGATCTCGTCATCAATTCAATTGTCGGGTTTGCAGGATTGAAACCCACCATCGAGGCGATTAAACATAGAAAGCACATTGCACTTGCGAACAAAGAAACACTGGTCGTTGCCGGAGAACTTGTTACTTCATTAGTAAGCGAATACGGTGTTCATCTCGTTCCGATCGATAGCGAACACAGCGCTATTCTGCAATGCCTGGCCGGCGAAGATCGGAAGAGCGCGAGCAGGATCATCCTGACGGCCTCCGGCGGACCGCTACTCAATACACCCAAAGAAACATTTGCATCCATTACAGTTGAGCAGGCGCTGAATCATCCTAACTGGAAAATGGGGAACAAAATTACAATTGACTCTGCCACGTTGATGAACAAAGGCTTGGAAGTGATTGAAGCGCGCTGGCTCTTCGGTTTACCGGCAGAACGTATTGATGTTGTGATTCATCCGCAATCTATCATTCATTCAATGGTAGAGTTTGTGGACGGTTCCATAAAAGCTCAACTTGGCGTGCCGGACATGAAGCTTCCGATTCAATACGCATTAACATATCCCGAACGATGTCCGATGAACGGCAGCCGCGTAGATTTTCCAAAACTGCAGTCGATGACATTCTTTACGCCCGACCGAGATAAATTCCGCTGTCTGCAATTGGCATACGACGCAATGGCGTTAGGCGGAACGGCTCCTGCCATTATGAATGCTGCTAATGAAGTTGCAGTGCAGGCCTTTTTAGAAAGGAAAATCCCATTTCACCGAATTCCGGAATTAATCGAACGAGCGCTTGCCAGTCAAGCAAACCACGTTTCACCCGATCTTGAACACACATTTCAAAGTGATTCCAAGACACGGGAATATGTACGAACTTTATTGTAACCTTTACCGTTCAGATAGATACATAAATAGAGAAATATTCATTTGAAACTATGATAATACTAAGCACGATATTCTATTTCATCATCACTATCGGCATACTTGTTTTAGTTCACGAACTGGGACACTTCCTTGCCGCTAAATTTTTTAAAATGCGTGTAGATACCTTCAGCTTGGGTTTTCCGCCGCGTGCGTTTGGTAAAAAAATCGGCGAAACCGATTACTGTATCTCTTGGATTCCCATTGGCGGCTATGTGAAAATTGCCGGTATGATTGACGAAAGTTTCGACACAGAATTCTTGAATAATGAACCGCAGCCGTGGGAATTTCGAGCCAAGCCTATTTGGCAGCGTATGATCGTTATTTCCGCTGGTGTAGTGATGAATCTTCTCCTCGCAATTTTTATTTTTTGGGGAATAATTTTTTATCAAGGCAAGACTATTCATCCCGTGACAGAGATCGGCTATGTAGTACCGAACAGTCCTGCCGCAAAATCCGGTTTGCACCTCGGCGATAAAATTATTTCCATTAATAATTATTCTATGAAACAGTGGGATGAAATTGAAAGCACGCTGTATACGGAATCGGTGGCAAATGATTTAACGATACAAGTACAACGTTCCGGTACAATCAATACTATTTTTATTCGTCGTTCAGAACTGCCTGATTTTACTGAAGAACGATTTGGCGTTTTCCCTGCAGGGTTCGTTCCGGTTGTTGATCTTGTGGAGCGCGGAAAGCCAGCTGAACAGATTGGCTTACAGCCCGGAGATACACTTCTTGCGGTGAACGAAGTACCTGTAAGCTTTGGTTCACTCCAGGAAGCGATTCGATCAAATGCCGGGAAAGAAATTTTGCTGTCCTGGGCACGCGGAAATCAGAAAATGAATGCGCGTGTAAAGCCGACTGCCGAAGGACGCATCGGAATTTCTTTAGATCGTGTATATCAGGGACCAATTATTCACGAACAATATTCTTTATTCGAAGCTCTTCCGATTAGTGTTGGAGAATTGAAAACGATAAGCGGTCTGTTTCTTTCCAATTTATATCAAATTGCTACAGGAAAAGCGTCGCTGAAAAAATCAATGGGCGGACCCATAAAAATAGCTCAGTTGGCGAAACGGTCTGCTGACAATGGCGTTTTGGAGTTCTTCGGATTCATTAGCTTATTAAGCATTAGTCTTGCCCTGCTGAACATCCTTCCGTTCCCAGCGCTTGATGGCGGACATCTTTTTTTCCTTGTCTATGAAGCCGTATTTAGGCGGGAAATACCCGGCAAAGTAAAAATTGCTATTCAGCAAGCAGGATTTATCTTATTGCTTGTATTTATGGCGTTCGTTATTTATAATGATGTCGTGAATTTTTAGACCCTGCCTATGTGATCGCTGTCACCGTTATTGATTGCTTCATCGGCTATAATAAGTGCATAAAACAAATAATACAAAGGAGTTACGCACTATGAAATGGACCATGAATAGGATTGCACTTATCGGCATCGTTCTTCTGGCCGTTGTGCTGAGCTGTTCGACTGCCTTTGCTCAAAACAAAACCGTAAAAGCATCCCTGGATTTTCAGATGTACGACGTTGTTTATCTTACTGATTTTGTTGATATAAAAAATCAGCAATTGAACCCGAATATTTCTGGAATCTCCCTTAGTATGTCCGCGGTTGGTACTCCACCAAGTGAATTATTGGTATGTGTGTATGTTGAATTACATGTTCAGCTTCGTGGTGAGGGCGATGAGGAATTAATGCATTTGTATACAAATAATTTTGATATGATCAAAAACCCAACGCTTGCTGCGAATAATTTTGCAAAAGGCGGTAGTGGTAATATCTATATCAGAGACGGTATGAATACTTATGTTGAGAACGCATCACTCCGCAAACGTTTAGAAGATATAGCCGCGAAGAATCCAACAGCGCCGCCGGGTAAGTACACGATTATTATGCAAGTACTTACTTACCCGTCTATTAAGTTGACTGATAGAGGTGTGCCAGCTAATACTCAAATTTTAGGTCAAGACGCCAAGACGGTCACAGTTTCGTTCTCAACCGCAGATGAAGTGTTTGTTGAGATTAATGATCCAAAGAACGGCAGTTTTTTTAACAATCTTGCCCCGACATTTAGCTGGACAACAGGCGAATCAAATGTAACGATTTCAGTTTATGAAGCGTTACCTACACAGCGATCTCCTCAAGATGCACTAGCAGGTGGAAATCCATGTTTGGTGCGTAACGTACAAGGTCAAACATCATTGACATATCCTTCCGATGCTCAACGTCAGCTTGCACAAAACAAATCATACGTTCTCCAGGTACAAGCGATAGTCTCTACGAATCGCGGAAATGTAATGCAATCAAGTCTTCCGATCGTCTTTCGTATCTCCGATGATAAAATTGGGCAAACGCTGGATAACTTCTTGAATGCGTTTAGCGGCTCTGCTTCTGCAACGTATTCTACACTTCGAGCAGATCCAAATAATTGGATCGTGTGGCCGCCGTACGGAAACATAACGCTCGATGGAAGCACGTTGACAGAAACTGACTTGCAAAGTCTTGTCAATGATCTTACCAGCCGTTCCGATTTGAAAGTTCAACTTAGTATCGAAAACCAATAAACGCTAAAGGAGAAAGCCATGATAAAGAAAATCGTTATCATTTGTGTATTGGTGCTCCTTGGTGTGCTGTCGCTGGGGCAAAAAACACAGCAGGACAAGAAAGATATTTCCGCCTATATTGTGAAAGTTATTCGGGATGTGAATATGAAATCGCCTACAACAGGATGGCAGAAGGCGATTCCCTTAAGTAAATTAAAATCTGGTTATGAAGTTCAGACTGATAAAGGATCTTTAGCAATGATCCTTTTTACAGATCAGTCAAAACTGATCCTTCGAGAGAAATCCATTGTGACTATTAAAGGTGAAGTGCAGGGGAAAGAAATACTCAGCCGAAGTGTTCATATGGATCGCGGAAATATGATTTTCAATGTGAAAAAGGCGGAGACGGAACAATTTCGTTTTTCTTCCCCTATCTCTGTTGCATCCATTCGCGGTACTGAAGGAGGATACAACACTGGCGGCAATGCGGATTTTTTTACTATTTCTCATGGATTGGCAGAATTCACAAACTCAATCTCCGGCCGTTCTGCGAATGTCAGCACAGGAAATACAGCAATAGCTGATAGTTCAGGAGGCATGAATCTTCGTAAAGCCAATAAAAAGGAACTCGATAATATTGCAAATGGAGCAGCGGCAGGTGGCGGCCAGGGTTCGACAACAACGACTAAAAACGTAAATGTTTCCGGAACGATCGGTTTCGATCCATCTCCCTCGGCAGGAAACGTAACAACCGCGAAACTAGACCTGAGTCAGACTGATACAGTTATTGCCAGTGTGAATTTCTTCTATCGCACGAAAGGGAATACCGCGTTCTCGCAGGCTGCAATGGCAATGGATGGTAAAATTGCATCGGTTGAAATTCCTGCAGCGAAAGTTGAAAGTCCGGCATTGGAATATTATTTTGCAATAACTATCGGAGCCCATACTCTTACTCTGCCTTCGGGCGGTGCAGGTGCACCGGGTTCAGTTTCAGTTGCCAAGTCGGTTTCGTCTGCCGCCGGCGGGGCTATCACTATTACCGCCACACCGGTTTTCAGTCCGTCGCCGGTTCGTTCTTTTATGAATATCCAATCAACACTTGACCTTTCTTCTGTAACCGCAAAATTGAATACGGTTACGCTGAAGTACCGTCGCAGTGGTGACGCAGCATTCAAATCGATAGCACTGACACTTTCCAACAAGGTTGCAGCCGGTACAGTACCAGGTACCGATGTACGCACACCGGCACTTGAATATTATTTCGTGATAAAGTTGGCAGATTCATTGAATACGGAAATTACACTTCCCAGTGATGGCGCTTCGAGTCCTATGTCCATAAGCGTTCCTGCGTTAACCAGGATTGCTCCGGAATTTGGTCCTTTGAAATCAAAAAG
>Ga0182027_10012184_pt1 | contig 12094 bp, 11 predicted proteins | sample 712E1DmetaG_FD_121300 | JGI IMG/M metagenome (GOLD analysis project Ga0182027, IMG submission 121300) | Permafrost microbial communities from Stordalen Mire, Sweden - 712E1D metaG (Illumina Assembly) | ecosystem: Environmental > Terrestrial > Soil > Wetlands > Permafrost | place: Sweden...
GTCATTCTCTCCGCGCACAATGATGACGCGTATGTCAAAAACGCGACCGACTCCGGCGCCATGGGATTTCTCCTCAAACAAAACTCTTCTCATGTGGTGTGCGATGCGATCCGGGAAGTCCAACAGGGAAAAATGTTTTACGGCCCCACGATTGCCAGGCGCCTTCACCAATTGGAAGACAAGTCGTCGGATCGGGCCGACCGGTCGCAGTCGCGCAACGCCCGCCTGACTTCGCGCGAGATGGAGGTCCTCCAACTGATTGCCGAAGGCAAAGCCAACAAGGAAACGGCCGCGGAACTGGGCATCAGCATCAAGACCGTCGAAAAACATCGCGAGAAGGTCATGAGCAAGCTAGACGTCCACGACATCGCCGGACTCACCCGCTACGCCATCAGCGCGGGGATCATTGAGAACAGCGTCCAGTTGACGATTGTTTAGCACGAACGGAGCGCGGCGTTCACGCCGCTTCAGTGCATGAATCGGAGACTGGCTGGAAATTTTCTGAGTCGCACCGCAATGAACGTTGAAGCGGGCTGAAGCCCGCGCCGGTATTACTTGATCCGCGTATTATTTTATGGATAAAAACAACCTCGCTTTCTGGATGACCCTGGCCGGGACCGTTTGCTGGGGTGTTTGTTTTTGGTGGATGCGCCGGCTTTCCATCAAGCAGAATTTCCTTTTGGATCAGCTTCGCGAGCAGGGCAAACGAATCGAAAAGCTGTCCCGGATGGAGCACGACCTCATCAAGGAAGTGCATCCGCAGGTCGGCGAGATCAAGGAAGGGATGGAAGAAATGATCGCGGTGGTGAAGGAAAATTCAGAAAACAATCCCCCGGCATCCCAAAGGAAGGGGCAGAAGGGGCATGATGGCCATTCCAGTTAATATGGGCACAGCTTGATATGCCCCTGGGGAAATGGCCCCGATGCATCGGGGCCCACAGGCCAGCATGTTTCGTACAACAAGGTATTCCTGAAATGCGGCCAGCGTTTTGGGGTTCCTCGACGTTTTCAGTGGAGTTGGGGTTTACGTCCGCCCTCCAATGAACCTCGTAGCAGCGGACATTAGTCCGCTCCAATTTTATTCAAACCAATGTCAGAGCCGACTCACGTCGGTTGCTACGGTTCCGGGGGCACTGTGTCATTGACCGGGGCCTCAGACAAATCAATGCGCCAGAAGGAGACGCATCATAAACAGCATTCCCATTGACAAACTGGCAACCATTACTCCGCCCCAAAAGTCAAACTTGGCCGTCGGTGCATGATTCATGGGGAATGCCGAAGCCAGGAAATGGTGGAAGCCGCTTCGGTTCGTCTTGCCGAAAACTGCTTCCACCATTTCATGCTTTGACATATAGACCAGATACTATGGAGCCGTGCTCCTGAAAAATCTATGGGGTGTTATCCCCATACAAGTCCCGATGGTCTGATGTCAATTCCCAGCGGGAAACATCCGGATGCCTGCAATGTCCGCCGGGGGTAACATGGGGTGAACACCCCATAGCGCCCGCACGGGTTTATCAATTATTTTGATATTGTGAAAGTCTGGAAGAATGGACTGACATTGCGTGATTCAACAGCGCCCATTTATGGCGTCGGTACCAGGCGCAGGACTGGACGCACATGATTATCTTCCTCTGCTTGTTTGTGGCCGCCTCCTTTGGCTGCACCGCATTCATCCTCTGCGCTTGCGCCATTGCGGCCTCCGCGCCGCCGGGTCCGGCCATTCGATTGTGGTAAAGAGGCATATGGGGTGAACACCCCATAGCGCCCGCCCGGTTTGCCGGCTTACCATTGGTTTGCCATGAAAGATAAAACCATCTCACAAGCGGGAGAGTCAACCTTCGCGCCACTTCCGCCCGGCCGCATTCTTGTGGTGGAGGACGAGCCGAACATCCGCCAGATCAACACCGCGGCGTTGATTCACTCCGGCTACCACGTGGACGCTGCCGAAGATGGCGCAGCCGCCTGGGAGGCGCTTAATGCCGACAGCTACGATCTTATGATCACCGACAACAAAATGCCCAGGCTGACCGGCATGGAGTTGCTCAAGAAGCTGTATGCCAGCCGCATGGCCCTGCCGGTCATCATGACCACGGGAGAATTGCCAACGGAGGAATTCATCCGATACCCTTGGCTCCAACCCACCGCCACGCTGCTCAAGCCCTATACCATCGCGGAATTGGTGGGAACGGTGAAAAAGGTCCTGCGCGAAGCGGATGGCGCCGCCGACGGCTCCCAACTGTTCAAGCATCGTGATATGAAGGACGGCAAAATGTCACCGGCGGGAGAGCCAGCAGGCGCACCATGGCACGCCCGACGAATTCCCCCCTGCCGCATTCTCGTGGTGGATGACGACAGTGACACCCGCCAACTCAGCGTTGATGTCCTAGTTGGCTCCGGCTACGACGTTGATGCGGTCATGGACGGGGCCGCCGGCTGGGAGGCGCTTCAGGAAAACAGCTACGACCTCGCCATCACCGATAACAAAATGCCCAGAATGACCGGTGTTGAAATGATCGAGAAGCTGCGTTCCGCAAGCATGGCGCTCCCGGTCATCATGGCCACCGGACAATTGCCGCTGAACGAATTTGCCCGAAAGCCGTGGCTAAAACCCACCGCCACGCTGCAGAGACCGTTTTCCAATGACGATCTGCTGGAGGTGGTAAAAAAAGTCCTGCCCGGATGACAATAACGACGGCCGCAAAGAGGCGCTTTCCCCGAAGTATTTCTGAATGCCGTGAGTCTGGTCGAATCGCCGTCAGGATGCCGGGGCAAACGGTGATTTGTGTGAAAGTGGAATGAAGATCAATCATCAAATCTGGAACATGACTGACAATGGGGCGCGAACGGAGCAGACGCTGCGCGCCTCCGAACTTAGTTATCGCCGGCTGTTCGAAGCGGCGAAGGATGGCATCCTGATTCTGGAAGCCGACTCGGGGCGAATCAGCGATGTGAACCCTTTCTTGATCGAGATGCTGGGCTTTTCCCACGACGAACTGGTCGGCACACCCATTTGGGAACTTGGCCCGTTCCGGGACATCGTATCCAACAAGGCCAAGTTTGAGCAACTGCAACAGCGCGGGTATGTCCGCTATGAAGACCTGCCGCTGGAAACGAGGGACGGCCGCAAGGTTGCCGTGGAGTTTGTCAGCAACGTGTATCAGGCCGGCGACTGCAACGTGATCCAATGCAACGTCCGCGACATCACGGAGCGCAAACACGCGGCAGATGAAATTCGCCGTTTCAACGCGAAACTGGAGCAACGGGTTGTCGAACGCACGGCGCAACTGCAAACCGCCAACCGGGAACTGGAGACGTTCAGTTATTCCGTCTCCCACGATTTGCGCTCGCCGCTACGCCATGTCATGAGCTGCGTGGAACTGCTGCAAAAAGACGGCGGGCCGTCGCTTTCAGAAACAAACCTCGGCCGTCTGGCGATGATTTCCCAGTCGGCAAAACAGATGGGAGATTTGATTGATGACCTGCTGGCCTTCTCGCGCATCGGACAATCCGAGATACAAAAAGCGGACGTCAATCTTGACGCGCTGGTCCGGGAGACACTGGGCGATTTTCAGGCGGAGACAAAAGGTCGGAATATCGCATGGAAAATCCACCCGCTGCCGGTGGTGCGGGCCGACCACGCCCTGTTGCGCATGGTGCTGGTCAATCTGATTTCCAATGCGGTGAAGTTCACCGGCAACCGCGCCGAGGCCAGGATCGAAATCGGAGAAGTCAAAGCAGAAATGGGGAAAGCAGAAAACAGAAATAAACTTCAGCTTTCTCCTTTGCCGCAGGAGGAGACGGTGATCTTCATTCGCGACAACGGCGCGGGTTTTGATCCGCGATATGCCGGCAAACTGTTCGGCGTGTTTCAACGCCTGCACAGCCGTGACGAGTTCGAGGGCACCGGCATCGGGCTGGCCAACGTCCAGCGGATCATTCAACGGCATGGCGGCCGGGCATGGGCGGAAGGCGTGGTGGACGGCGGCGCGACCTTTTATTTTTCGATCCCCAAACAGTCCATGGAGGGCTGAATGAACGCAGAAATCCATCTCATAAATGGCGGCAGGAGCGCGGCGTTCACGCCGCTTCACCATGCAAACGCAAAATCCGTCCTGAAATCAACTGAGTTGTCGGCATTGAAGCGGGTTGAAGCCTGCGCTCCAAATTGAAGGGCTGAATGAACGCAGAAATTGGAAATATCAAAAACATCCTGTATTACCGATGGGGTGAACACCCCATAGCAACGGGAAGGTTTCCGGGGATATTTTATGGCGATGAAAATTAAACGGGACAAGGAATTGAAATTCGGAGAACCGGCCAGCCAGCCGGACATCTCCATGACGAGAACTGCCATTCAGTTGCGGCGACACATGTGCCAGCCGATTGAGCGCAAAAAACTCACCTCCTGCCTGAGGCTGCTCGGCCTTTGGCCGATTCCGGCCTGGAGCGGCGGCTTCAATGAACAGCAACGAACGTTCCGGCGGGGCAGAAACTCCCCCGCCATAAAACAGCTTCCCCTGAAAGACCTGTACGATTTGTACGACCTGGCCAGGAAACAATGGCTGACGCTGTACAAAACGTTTCAAGTTCAAGCCGGCAATAATCACGGGATCGGGGTTTGGCTGAATGCATTCTGGGGCCATGTCAAAAAATTATTCAGGCGAATGGGCGTTGAACCAGGCTGCGGTTGACCATCCGGCAGATGAGCGCGCCGCAGACATCGCCTCCGCGTATCCGGCCAGGGGAACAAGTCATGAAAGCGTGCGGCCTGCTCGTGTTATTTTTGGCGGGTTCACTCGTTGCGCGGGCGGATGACGACACGGTCACAATGCAGGAAGTGGTTCAAGGCGCGCAACAATGGGCGCAGGAAAATCTCGATACGAACGTTCTCAACGCGCTTCCCGAAGTGGACGAGAGCGCGGTGCGGCAATTTTTTCGCGAAATACAGCAGCGCTTTCAAGGCGACTACGTGGTGAATGTGGCGGCGCTGCGCCAAACGGCCCAGACCATCCTGCCGCTGCTGGAAAGCCGCGAGGATACCCGGCCCTACGCCGCGTGGCTCAAGGCGCAGATGGATTATCTGGAGGTCGCGGACGAAATCCGGCTCACGATCCCGCCGCCAGCAGTTGAAACCAACCAGCCGCCCCAACCGGTTCCCAATCCCCCGCCGCAAAAGGAACGCGAGCTTTGGGTGAAAAAAGTATCCGGCGTTCCCTGGCCGGCCGCCGCCAAGGAATATGTGCCGGAGTTGAAGCCGGTTTTCGCCGCCCAAAAGGTGCCGCCCGAACTGGTCTGGGTGGCGGAAGCGGAATCGTCATTCGACCGTCGCGCCCGGAGTCCGGCGGGAGCGGCGGGATTATTTCAATTGATGCCGGACACGGCCAAACGGTTCGGCCTTTCTTTATGGCCGCGCGATCAACGTTATCAGCCGGAACCGAGCGCGACCGCCTCCGCCCAGTATCTGAAATATCTTTACGACCGTTTCAAGGATTGGCGGCTCGCGCTGGCCGCTTACAACGCCGGCGAAGGCACGGTGCAAAAACTTTTGGATCGCTACAAAGCGCGCAGTTACGACGCCATTGCCGAACATCTGCCCGCGGAAACGCAAATGTATGTGCCCCGCGTCGAAGCCATTCTCCTGCAGCGTGAAGGTGCGAAGCTTGAACAACTTTCCGCGCCGCAAAGTTGACCGCGGCCTGAAATCCGCCGCTTCGGCCGGCGGCCGGCCTGGTTGATGGTTTACGGCTGTGATGATTCCATGGACACGGCTTGAAACTGTCCCCGATCTTGTAGCGGCGGGCATCCTGCCTGCCGTATCCGGCGGCAGCTTGCCGCCCTAGATCACATAACCGAACCCATGCCATGACCTCGTTTCCACATCGGCCCACCCGGCTGGAAGCCGGACGATACGGCAGCCAAGGATGGTTGCCGCTGCGGGGGTTGCACCTCCGCTGCCGGGTGTTGGATTGCCAATTGCCTTCAAACCGGCAACACTGTTGCCCATGAAACACAATTCATATTTTGACGGAAAAGTTCAAAGTCTGGCCGTGAACACATCGGAAGGCCCGGCCACGGCAGGCGTCATCGAGCCGGGAAAATACACCTTCAAGACCGACTCGGAAGAGCGCATGCAAGTTGTTGCCGGCACGTTGAAGGCAAAACTGCCCGGCGCCGCATGGCAGACCTTTGCCAAGGGCCAGTTCTTTGTGGTCCCGGCGCAGGCATCCTTTGATGTCGAAGCCGTAGCGGACGTGGCCTATCTCTGCCATTACAAAAAGTAGGCTATAGCAGCTTTCTGCGAGCGTCGGAACATGGCGGTGGTCACAGACCGCCGCTACAAAAGAATGATCGCACGCCTCCGGCACCCTGCCTTTGTTGGAAGACTGGGTTTACTTCCGTCCAACCCGCCCTTGACGACGCCCCGAAACCGGTAACAATATCAGCAAATGTGCGGATCAAAACATATTTTGCTTAACATGTTGGGTCGCCCGGCTTTGGGCGTTGCCATCGGCGTTGTGTCGCTGTCGTGCGGTTTTACCGCTGCCCGTGCGGGTGAAACAAACACAAACAACGATTTGCTCCAGGGCGCGGCGGCCATGGGCGATTGGACAACCGATGCGCCGGGCGTGCGCCGTCTCATCACCGTCGGTGATCTGCCCCAGCCTTACGCCACCAGTTCCAGCGACAATGGACCGCACCTCGTCCCGCGGCCTGCCGGGGCCTGGCCCAAGGCGCCGAAAGGCTTCACCGTTGACCTGCTCGCCGAAGGTTTGAGCAATGCCCGGAAAATCATCACCGCGCCCAACGGCGATCTGTTCCTCGCCGAAAGCGAGCCCGGCCGCATCAAGGTGTTCCGCCCGGGCAGGGACGGCACGATCATCAGCACCAACATTTTTGCCGAACACCTGCGCCAGCCGTTCGGCATCGCTTTTTATCCGCCGGGACGAAAACCGAAGTTCGTCTATGTCGCCAACACGGATTCCGTGGTCCGTTATCCGTACCAGGATGGTGACCTTCAGGCGCGCGGCGCCGAAGAAATGATTGTCACCAACATTCCCGGTGGCGGTCGTCTGCGCGGCGGCGGACATTGGACGCGCGACGTCGTTTTCAGCCTCGACGGCAAAAAAATGTTCGTCTCCGTCGGTTCCCACTCCAATGTCAGCGACGACGCGCTGGAAAAGAACCGCGCCGACGTTTTGGAATACAACCCCGACGGCACCGGCTTCCGCATTTATGCCTCAGGCATTCGCAATGCCGTGGGGCTGGCCATTGAACCGAAGACCGGTGAATTATGGGGCTCGGTCAACGAGCGCGACGAATTGGGCGACAACCTTCCGCCGGATTACATTACCCGCATCCAGGAAAACGGTTTCTACGGCTGGCCATGGTATTACATCGGCAATCATCAGGACCCGCGTCATGCGGGCAAGCATCCCGAACTGGCCGGCAAGGTCATCGTGCCGGACGTGCTGCTGCAAGCCCATTCAGCCTCATTGTGCATGACGTTCTACACGGCCACACAATTTCCGGCCCAATATCGCGGCGGCATCTTCGCGGCCGAACATGGTTCATGGAACCGCGCCCGCCGCACCGGTTATAAAATCATCTATGTCCCGATCAAGGATGGAAAATCCGCCGGTGAATACGATGATTTCATGACCGGTTTTGTGACCGACGCACAGGATGTTTGGGGCCGGCCAGTGGGCATGACGGTGGACCGACAGGGTTCGCTCCTCATGGTGGACGACGGGGCGAACCGCCTCTGGCGCATCCGTTACACCGGCGCGCCGGACTAATTTCCTTTGTTCCTGCGCGACAGTTTCCGAGATTTTCCGCTGCGGGCGGCCACCTCGATTGCCCGGCGCGCCCAGGCAACCAGTTCCGGCGCATTTTCCAGCACGTCCGGCGGCACTTCGTGATAACTCATCGTCAACGTTCGCCCTTTCGACTCATAAATGAACGGTTCCATGCCGCGCGCCACATAATCCGCCCGCGATTGCGTGTCCGTTTTGAAAAACAACCGGCCCTCATCCAAAATCCCGAAGAAATGGTCGTCTTGATACAGTCCGTGCGCGCCGAACATCGCCCTGGCCCGCACCTCCGGCAACGCGCGCAACTGGTCGAGCACAAATTCTTTGAATGAGTCGTCAGGCATAAGGCAAACGCGCGGGAAGATTTAACGCAAAGTTGCGATGTCGCAAAGCCGCAAATTCCGCCTTTCATGATCCCCTCCGAAGCGCGATGGAAATATATTAAACGCAAAGCAACGGCGGCGGGTGGAACTGTCTGTCGCATGTAGTGAACTGGCGGGGACGTCAGCATTCGCGGTGAAGTTTCGGCTCAACAGGCCGGCTCCCCCCGGGGTGTGCGCCGTGAATCAATAATGGGTGTTACCTTAACGAATACAGGAAGTTACGCAAATCCCACAGATTTATCTTGTCTTTTTATGGAACATGTCCCATATTAAGACAACTGTTATGACGGTAAGCTTTTTACCAACTAAAAAAATTCTAGTTGTTGATGACAATCCGATAACCCTGAAAGTTTTGTCATCGGCCCTTGAATCCAAAGGGTATGAGGTGTTTACCGCCGTTGACGGTCCCGAAGCCTTTACAATCGTGCGCCGGGAAAAGCCGGACCTCATCCTGCTCGACATTTTTTTCCCGCCCGATGCTTTTCAGAGCGGCAACACTTGGGATGCGTTTCTGATTATGAATTGGCTCCAACGCATGTGCGGAGCCCAGGCCAGAAACATCCCTGTGTTCGTCATTTCCGGGGCTAAACCGGAGGAATTCAGGGGTCGTTGTCTGGCCGCCGGCGCGGCGGAATACTTCCAAAAACCGATCAACATTCACGAACTGCTGAACGCCATCCAGCAAATCTCCTGCTCGCGTGTGAGGGTCCGTCCGCGTGAGAGCGATGTGCCGCTTGAATTGTCGGCCATTTCAGATTCCGACCGCCTGTGCCTCTAGCCGGACATCCGGCACAACGCGCTCAACTGGCGAGTCCAAATTCTTTGAAGAAGTTGTCAGGTGCCCCGTGGCAAGTGACGAGTCGTCGGAAAGGATTGTCGCGTCAGCCTTGCGAACATTCCTCCCACAACATGAAAATTCCGAGCGCCCGGGTCCAGCGTTCGATGTAGCTGGTGTCGCAGCCGGTGGCGGCGAGGTTTTTCACGTCGCGCAGGTGCCTTGGAGACCGTGATTTCCTGGCCCAATGCAGTTTCGAGATGACGAGGTCTTCCTTGCTCACAATCCAGGTGGTGAAGTTTTCAAATTTGATGCGCTGCCGGCGGCTGTATTCCATAAGGCGATAATTGATTTGCTGGCAGACGATGCAATTCACCTTGATGCGGCTTTTCCGGTGGAAGAGATTGAAGAATGACTGTTGGGCAATGGCGCTGTCGACCGCTTCGCGGGACAGGTCGTAGTCGGGACTGAACAAACGGAACACGATCTCGGCGTCGGCGGGGCGCAGGGCGACGACGAAATCAAGATTGTGGGGCACGCAAGGCAGGGCGTAGCAGTTCAATGCCATCGAGCCGGTGAGCATGTACCCGATCTGCGCCGCGTCGAGCCGCGTGGAAATGTCGCGGACGATGTCAATTTCGTTTTGCATGCGGGGCAGGGAAGCGCTATTTCCGGTTTCAGCTTTGATCGCAATGACCGGTCCACCCCGCACCAGGAGAAAGGATTTGGCGCCGGGGCGCAAATCCGCAACGTCGCTGTTCTGGCCTGTTTTTTTACCCGTCATCGTGCCTCCGCGTGCAATAAATCAGCACAACTTGGGCCATGCGCCCGGCAGGCCGCCACGTGCATGGCGTCAATAATTTTGACACATGGGGAAGGATTTAATGCAAAGACGCGAAAACACGAAGGCGCAAATGCCGCGGAGCGGCAACGGAAATGAGCCGGGGACAGCGTCCCCGGTTGGCGTGAAAAATAAATAACATCCTGGCGGGACGACGAAAAAGATTAAACGCAAAGGCATGGCACGGCTTCAGCCGCAACCAAATCGTTTTGGACTGCGGCGGGAAGCGAAGCGCCACGCCGCTTTGGAAGCTCTATCCGTTGTCGAAAAAGCAGTGTCGCCGCTGCGCTCCAGTCTTCGCTGCGCTTCGCCTTGGCAGGCTGCCGCCGCACTCCAAATGAGTTTTAGTTTTTTCCTTGCGTCTTGGCGTCTTTGCGCCTTTGCATTGAAAATGTAGTACCGCCGCTCCGGCAACGTGCTCGACGGGTCGAGGACAAATTCTTTGAACGAGTCGTCAGGCAAGATGCGAGAGGGCTATTTAGGCTTGTTGGCGTGTTCCTTGGCGAGTTGAACCATTTTGTCGAACTCGTTCTTGCCACCGAAATGGTAATAGGTTTCTGGCCCGAGTTTTGGAATCAACCCGTTCAATATGTCCCACTGTCCGGCTTGATATGCGTACCAAGCGTAATATTCATTATAGGAACCGCCGGGATTGGGGTATAGCTGAAAGAAACGGTCGTAGGCGGATTTTATGTCGGCCCAGACATCGGGTTGTTTCCAGTAATTGGTCTGTTCTGATTTGTCAATGTACCCATGGCAATAGTTCCAATGGGCGTCAACCAGCACCAAGGTGACCCGCCCGGCCCAATTTGTGTTCTGTACGCATTCGCGCCCGAATTCCAGCATGGCTTCCCGGGAGCCATACCATTTTGGCTCCAGATAGTAGAGTTTTCTGGAACAGGCATCATAGTCATTGGGGTCCAAGGCCATCGCCCGATCAAACCACAATTCCATCCGGTCCCGCCCTCCTCCCTGGCCCAACATCACGGTCATCATCTGGTGGGCAATTTCCGGGTCTGTGGGATTTAATTTCCAGGCGTGTTCCAAGGCTTCTTCCGCCGTGGCAAGCCGTTCACTGAAATGTTCCCAGCCTTTGTCGCTGACGGTGTAGGCCCAACCGCTGCCGCGAGCATGCCATGCCATGTCGATGAAGCCTCTGCCTTTCAATAACCAGACGGTGTAATCATCCGGCCAGTTTTCCAACATTGGTTTTTCAACGCAATGGTAAGCTTGTTGATATTGATTCGTATCGCCGCTCACCCAATATAGGGCTTTATTGGCAATCTCATACGCCTCACGTGCCGGCATTGTTTTGTCGTTGAGGGACGCCTCAACGTTTTGGCCCATCAATGGCGTATATTCTCCCCAAATCGGCTGGTTGGCCGTGTTCGTGCCGTAAGTGTAATAGATTTGTTCCAATGCCCATGCTGCCGCATAAAATTTCCGGACGGGTGGATACGTGCTCTTTTGCATGTCCTTCGCCGTTTGGCAAAACGCCTTGAGAAAGACTTCCTTGCTGTTCGTCTGGTCAAGCGAGAACCGGATGAAGAGATATTTTACCATGGGATCGTCACAGCCGGCTTGGACGGCGGATTCACAGTTGGTGGAAATGATCCATCCCCAGGCTTCATTCGACTCGGTGCATTGGGAACGAGAGCGGGCAAATTCAGTCAAGGCGCGCTTGGCCGGTTCATCCCATTTGGGGTTGGTGTGGCCGGCCTTTTGGTAGGCGTTAACCAGGGTTTTAAGATTCCATTTTAGCCGTTGCGTTTTGGGGTCTTGTTTACACCCCGTCGCTGTGAAAAGAAGAAACCCCGCCATCACCGACATCACGAGCCATACCAGCAAGGTTGATTTCGCGAGCTTCATGTCGCCTTTCATAAGCTAAATGAGCCCCCTTGTCAGGTAAATTTACAACGGTTAGCACCTTGGCGTTGGAATGCCGCGGAGCGGCAACGGAAATTAGCCGGGGACAACGTCCCCGGTTGGCGTGAAAATATTTTACGTCCCGGAAGGGACGATGGAAAAGCAAAGTTGGTTGTGGGAGACGCTCGCCCTCACCCCGGCCCTCTCTCCCGGGAGAGGGTGAATCGTCCGCAGTCCAATTGAGAAACCTGCGACGGGATTTGCCGGCCGGCCATCCTGAAAACCGGAACCGGCCAACAGCTATTTCCTCTCCCTGGGGGAGAGGATAAAAGGTGAGGGCGGGCGTCAAAAACAAATCTGCCTTGGCTACAGGGTCGAGCCACAGGCTCAACGCTACAGCAAGTGCGGGCGCGAC
>Ga0182027_10012185_pt1 | contig 12092 bp, 13 predicted proteins | sample 712E1DmetaG_FD_121300 | JGI IMG/M metagenome (GOLD analysis project Ga0182027, IMG submission 121300) | Permafrost microbial communities from Stordalen Mire, Sweden - 712E1D metaG (Illumina Assembly) | ecosystem: Environmental > Terrestrial > Soil > Wetlands > Permafrost | place: Sweden...
GATAACGACGCCGATCCGAGTGCCCTGATCGGCCAGAGAGTGACAATCATCGGCTACGGCTCGCAGGGCCATGCCCATGCCCAGAATCTACGCGACTCAGGGGTAGACGTGGTGGTCGGCTTGCCGGCGGCCAGCGCCAGTCGCGCCCTGGCTCGTGACGCCGGGTTGGCGGTGGCCGATGTGCCCGAGGCGGTGCGCGGGGCCGATGTGGTAATGATCCTGGTTCCCGACACCGCGCAAAAGCAGCTCTACGAGTCGCAGATCGCCCCCAACCTCAAAACCGGCGCGTTGCTGATGTTCGCGCACGGCTTCAACATCCGCTACGGATTGATAAAACCAAGCGCGGATATAGACCTGGGCATGGTGGCGCCCAAAGGTCCCGGCCACCTGGTCCGCTCAGTCTACGTCGCCGGGGGCGGCGTGCCCGCGCTCTTCGCGGTGGCTCAAGATTCCACCGGCACCGCCCGGGCCCGCACCCTGGCTTATGCTCGCGGTATCGGGGCGACGCGGGCCGGGGTGCTGGAGACCACTTTTGCCGAGGAGACCGAGACTGACCTCTTCGGCGAGCAGGCCGTGTTGTGCGGTGGCATCTCCAACTTGATCAAGGCCGGTTTCGAGACCCTCGTCGAGGCAGGCTATCAGCCGGAATTGGCCTATTTCGAAGTGATGCATGAGCTGAAATTGATCGTCGATCTGATGTACCGGGGCGGGATGAACTTCATGCGCTTCTCCGTCAGCGACACGGCCGAGTACGGCGACTATGTGTCGGGGCCGCGCATCATCGACGAGGGCGTCCGGCAATCCATGCGCACGATCTTGCACGAGATCCAGGACGGCACCTTTGCCGCGGCTTGGATGGCCGAAAATGCGGCCGGGCGAGCAGAGTTCTCCCGGTTGCGGGCTGCGGGCCAAGAACATCCCATCGAGCAGGTGGGCCGGCGCTTGCGCCGGGCCATGCCATTTTTGTCCCCGGTGGAATTGTCCGCCGACTCCGCCCAAGCCGCCGCGACCCCACAATCAAGCGCTCAAAGGGGAGAGAACCAATGAACCGCCAGCTCACCACCCCTGGGTCTGTACGCATCTTCGACACCACCCTGCGTGATGGCGAGCAGGCGCCCGGCGCCGCCCTGACGGTCCTTGAGAAGATCGAGGTGGCACGGGCCCTGGTCCGTTTGCGGGTCGACGTCATCGAGGCCGGCTTCCCGGCGTCCTCACCCGGTGAGTTCGAGGCGGTCTCGACAATCGCCCGAGAGAGCAAGGATGTGGCCATCGCCGCCCTCGCCCGATGCAAAGACGGCGACCCCCAGCGGGCGGTGGAAGCGATTCGATCCGCCGAGCGGCCCCATCTCCACGTCTTCATCGCCAGCTCAGATATCCACCTGACGCACAAGCTGCGCATCAGCCGGGAAGATGCTCTGGCCGCCACGGCCAAGTGGGTGGCCTACGGACGAGGCGCCCTGGGGGCTGATGCGCAGGTCGAATTTTCTGCCGAAGACGCCACTCGCACCGATCTAGGATTTCTGATGAAGATCTATGAGGTGGCCCTCGAAGCTGGCGCCAGCACCCTGAACATCCCCGACACCGTCGGCTATGCCATCCCCTCCGAGTTTGGCGCATTGGTGGGCAAGGTCGTTGCGCGCTTCGGGGCCGATGCGACCATCTCGGTCCACTGCCACAACGATCTTGGCTTGGCCACCGCCAACACCTTGAGCGCTCTGCAGAATGGCGCCCGCCAATTGGAGGTTTGCGTCAACGGCCTGGGCGAGCGGGCCGGTAACGCCTCGCTCGAAGAGGTGGTTATGGGGATCCGCACTCGGCCGACGGTCTTTGCCGGTCTGTCCACCCGCGTGGTCAGCGAGCAGCTCACGCCGGCCAGCCGCCTGGTCAGCTACCTGACCGGCTTTGCCGTGCAACCCAACAAGGCCATTGTCGGCGCCAATGCCTTCGCCCACGAGTCGGGCATCCACCAGGATGGGGTGATCAAGAATCCCCTGACTTACGAGATCATGACGCCCCAGTCGGTGGGTCTGGCCGGCTCCTCGCTGACCATCGGCAAGCTCTCGGGCCGCCGCGGCCTGCGCGAGAAGCTGCGAGGCTTGGGCTTCGAGATCAACGACGACCAACTCGATGAGATCTATGGCGCGGTCATCGCTCTCGCCGACGCCAAGAAGGAGATCACCGATGCCGACCTCCTCGCCATCGTCGAGCAGCGCAGTGCAGAAAGCCCCGATCTCATCTGCCTATCGGGTTGGCAGGTCTCGAGCGCTCATGGTGGCAAGGCCTCGGGCACGGTTAGCCTCATCATCGAGGGCCAAACCTGTTCGCCCGCCGGCTCCGGCAACGGCCCTGTGGATGCCCTTTATGGGGCGATCGACGCGGCTCTGGATGAGACGCTGGGCTGGCGCCCGATCTTGGACTCCTATGAGATCAAGGCCGTCTCGGGTGGCGAAGACGCTCAGGGCCAGGTGACTGTGCGGGTCCACCGCTCCAATGACCAGCCGGCCACCGGTGGCGCTTTTGTGGCCACCGGACACGGTCTGGCCACCGACATCATCGAGGCGAGTGTGGCAGCTTACCTGGCCGGTGCTGAGCGCCTGGCGCGCCAGGCACGGAGTTAACCATGGCCAAGGCGCGTTTGGGTTTTGCAGCGGCCGAAGGGACCGAGCGGGTGGTTCTGTATGACACCACCTTGCGTGACGGATGCCAGCAGGAGGGCTTGATCGTCTCGGCCGCAGACAAGCTGAAAGTCGCCCGCCGTCTCGACGCCTTTGGCTTGGCCTACATCGAGGGCGGCTGGCCCGGCTCCAATCCCAAAGACGCGGAGTTCTTCGCCGCCGCCAAATCCGTCACTTGGCATCATGCCCGTCTCGCGGCGTTCGGCTCCACCCGCCACAAGGACAACGCCGCCGCGGATGACCCGAATCTCGCCGCCCTCCTGGCGGCGGCGACCCCGGTAGTGACCATCTTTGGCAAGAGCTGGTTGCTGCATGTGCGCAAAGTCCTCGAGACCAGTCCAGAAGAGAATCTGGCGATGATCGGCGATTCGGTGGAATTCCTGTGTGCGGCGGGTCCGGAAGTCATCTATGACGCCGAGCACTTTTTCGATGGCTACAAAGATGATCCACAATACGCCCTGGCGACTCTACGGGCCGCCCGCGACGCCGGCGCCCGCACCCTGGTCCTGTGCGACACCAATGGCGGGACCCTGACCGGGGACATTCGGGACATCGTGGTGTCTGTCCGGGCCACTCTGACCCTGGAGAATCCGCCAGTTACTTTAGGCATCCATGCCCACAATGACGGCGAATTGGCCGTGGCCAACTCGTTGGCTGCGGTGGCCGCCGGCGCGCGCCATGTCCAGGGGACCATCAACGGCTACGGCGAGCGCACTGGCAATGCCAACCTGGTCAGCATCCTGGCCGACCTGGAGCTAAAGACGAAGTACGAGCCAGTACCGTCCGGCAAGCTCGGCGAACTGACCGAGTTGTCCCGCTATGTGGCCGAGATCGTGAACATCTCCCCTGATGACCGCGCCCCCTATGTCGGACGAAGCGCCTTTGCCCACAAGGGCGGCGTCCACGGCGCGGCCACGGCGCGCTTGCCTGGCGCTTATCAACATGTTGATCCAAGCCTGGTCGGCAACTCCACCCGCCTGGTGGTGAGCGAGTTGGGCGGCAAGGCCAACACGGCCATCCGCGCCGCCCAACTGGGCGCCGACATGGTCGGAGTCGACCCCAAGATCTTGAGCCAGGTGATCAAGCAGCTCGAGGCCGGCGGCCTCGCCTTCGAAGGAGCGGAAGCTTCCTTCGAGCTCCTGGTCCGCCGCCATGGCGCCGACTATCACGCGCCTTTCGAGCTGCGCGACTACACCGTCCTGATCGAGCAACGCGCCGGCGCCGAATTGCTGGCCGAGGCCACCGTCAAGCTGGCGGTGGATGGAGAGGTGCTCCATACCGCGGCAGCGGGCAACGGACCGGTCAATGCGCTCGACGCCGCCTTGCGCAAGGCTCTGCGAGCCTTCTACCCTGAGCTCGATGCGGTGCACTTGGTTGATTACAAGGTCCGGATCCTCGACTCGTCGGAAGCCACCGGGGCGCAGACGCGCGTGGTCATCGAATCGTCGGATGGGATACGTGAGTGGTCCACCATGGGCGCCGACACCAACATCATCGCCGCCTCCTGTGCGGCGCTGTGCGACTCCCTCGAGTACGCCATCTGGAAGGCTGGGGCGGTGGTGGCCCGGAGAAGCGAACGCCATTTCACCAGCCCAGCGGACAAAAAGCCCTAAGAAATCGGGATGGCCCGACCGAGTAAGGGCCTCAGCCTCGAGAAAAATACGAGAGCAACAGTCGCGTGGCGACCGTGGAAACTTCCCCGCGGTCGTGGGTCTGGACCGGACCCGGATCCCGACCACGATAGCCACCGGGCACTAGCAGCGCGGAGAATCGGGCGCCGCCACCAGCTTGGGCTGCGGCGCTTGCCAAGTGGGCAACCTTATGATCGACCGTGCGCGGAGCCGGGCGTGAGAGCCGCGCTGGCAAGGACCAAGTCTCCAAGGTGGTCGGGACACTCAGATGACGGACATCGGCCGTCACCGGTTGCCCGGTGCTCCGGGTCCAGTCCAACAAAGGATTGGGTACACGGAAGGGCCGGCGCACGATTCGGCCCTGATCGGCGAGTAAGAAACTCTCAGGGACCACCAGGTCCTCACCGAGCACCAAGGTCGGATCCAGGGCACCCGTTTCGCCCAGATAGATCAGCTCGCCCGCTCCGGCGCCATACAGGGCGCGGGCCACGAGCGCCGCCATCTCACCCCAGAGGGGGAACGAGAAGCCCAGCAGGTAAATGGGGTGGCCGCCATTGCGCAACGAGGACATGGACAGGCGGCAGAGGTCGAAGTGCCGATTGAAGCGGATCGGGCTCAGGGCCACCCAGGATGAGGACTTAGCGGCACCCAGGAATTCGTCGATCTCGCCGAGCAGCACTAGGGAATCCGGTGGCAGCGCGAGATCAGCCAGACCCGTCCAGGCGGGCAGGGCCGCCGCGGCCGCCGGATAGAAGCGTGCCTCAAGGGTTGTAGTCCGGGCCCGAGGAGAGCGATCCAAGAAGCATCGCATCAAGGTGGCATAATGAAGCACGGAGTCGCGGCCTGGGACGACGCAAATCGCCAGCGTTCGCCGGTCGCCCGAGAGCAAGAACTCAGGGCCCATCCACTCGTGGTTGCGCGGCGGGGACGGCGGGATAGCCAGCGCGGTGAAGCGTTCGAGGGAGGCGACCGCGTCGGTGTGTCCGGGGTATATGCCCAACACTTGAACTTTACGCAGCTCAGGTAGCAGCGCCTCGAGCTCGGCTAAAGGCAAACAGCGTTCCAGCTCCAACTTCGGCTCAGGGGCAGTCCTTGGCCAGACGAATATCTCGTCGGGGACCAAGGTCACCGCCTGGGAGTAGAGCTTGGCAATCTCGGGTTCGGTCATGACTCTATTATGAGCGGAGCAGGCCCGAACCGCAAGAGCTCGAGCGCACTAGATGCAGGCCCAGAACAACCGAGGCTCGGATCCTTCTCCGAGCCTCATATAAGCGCTGCCCACGGCAAGGTCACAGCCCGTTGTGATACTGATCGACCAACCCTTTGAGGTCTGTGCTGAAGAGGTCGAAAACTCGCCGTACTGCGGGGTCGCGGATCTCATCGGCGGAGTATATCTTCTTATCAGCGGGCGCCCCATCGCGCTCGACCCGACCCCAGTAGGTGGCGAAGTTGCGCTCGCTGGCGTCGAGCTTGCCCTCCTGGAACAGTTCGAACTTGTAGTCGTGGCCCGCCGATTTGAACTCGAAGGTGGCCCAGTGGCCGTCGAAGCTCTGGTAGTCGGAGATCACCACGGTGGTCCAAGCACGGTAGGCGTACTTGATACCGCTGGACGGGCCCCGCAATTCGCGCTTCTTCCAGCCCAGGAAGAATTCCCGGGGGAAATGGCGGGCGTCAAGGGCGGCGATGGCCGCGAGATAGCTGGCATGGCTGTCCCGTTTGAAATCCAGGGCCATGCGCAGGCCCAAGGCAGCCAACAGCAAGACTGGAACCCAGACGATGAGCGTGGAGAGGATCAGAGACGAAGCTGCCCGGGCGCTGCCGTCATAGGCGTTCAATTGCCCGATCAGATCGAGCCGGCCGGCGAGCAGCGCAATGATGAGCAACGCTGCGCCATTGAATAGGCTGCGGCGGGAGGCGCGGACCCGGCCGACCAATCGGGTCCCGAATTTCGGGTCGTCCGCCCGGTCCGAGGTCCAGATGGGCTCGAACTCAATGCCGGACAAGACATAGAACGAAGCCCAGGCGCCGACCATCAATCCGGGCAGCAGGAGGACGAGGCCCACTAGGTAGATACCCGCAGTGGCCAGGTTGTAGGTGACATATAGGCTGGAGTTCGGGTCCATCAAAGTGCTTCCCTTGGAGTCGGACAGTTTTACCTGTGGTCAAGTTGTTTATTGTAGGCCACATTATCGGATTTGGCAAGAGGGACCTTGGCGGCGCGCAAAACACAACCTTTCATCCAAGAGAACGAGTGAAAAGTTGCCTCCGCCCAAGTGAAACCTAAAGTCAGGAGGTGTCTTCCTCGATTCCGCCCTGTAAGACGGGTGGCCTTGACGCGGCATCTGGTCGTGAATAAAGTCTGCTGGTTGGAAGATTCCCCACATCGGAGAAGCTATGACCATCAAACTCATTGACCGACCCAATGGCCCGCAATGGATCTGCCGGCAGTGCGGCAAGCCCAAGTTATTGGCTTGCCAGGACAGCGCCGATCCGCACCACGCTTGGATCGTCTGTGATGAAATGCTGGGCTGTAAGGCCAAGACCTGGTTCGCCCTGCTGCCCGACGGCCGCTGGGTCACGGTCGGAGGAGTCAAGTAAATCGCCAAATGCGGCAAGCTCTTATCTTATTACGCCTGGCTGATCTGGTCCAGACTTATTTCCAAGGCATCGAAGAGGGTTTGGGCGGCGGGCTCGAAGGCGGCAACTCGCGCATCCACCGGGCCAAGGAAGCTCACTTGCGCCGGATTGAAATTGGGCAGCTCGCCGCGGTAGGTTCCCGCCACTGTGTCCCCACTCACCTTGATCTGGCAAACCGCTCCGCGCAGCTTGATTTGCCCCTTGGTATCGACGCCGACCCGTAGATCAAGGATGCCATAGCGACGGCTATCCGGCCAGCGGGGGTCGATGAGTCCTAGCGCCACGTCTGCCCAGGCGGGGGCAAAACTGGTGAAGGCTATCCGCAGGCGCGGCAGCAGATACTTCAGCGCGAAGGCATCAACCTCGCGCGGCAGAGTGTGTTCGCCGGCTCGACCTGGTATGAAGGCGCCTTCGCGATTCCAGTAATTACCTTGGGCCTTGAGCCAGCGTCCATGGAGCAGGTGGGTGAGGATCACGGAGCCATCGGCTTCCAAGGCATAGACGAGGTTGGCGTCGAAAAAGTAGTCGTCGGGGATGGGGACCGTGTTCATGCTCATAGCCCGACCAGCCGGGCTTGCAGCTCGTCGAAGAAGTCGCCGGCATCAGCGCGGAAGTCTTTGCCGTGCGCGCGTTCGAAAGCCGGCATGGTGATGACATCATCATAGCCGAGAGAAACGCCGCGCTCCACCAGGATGAACTTGGCCACCGGGAATTCAACCCCCGTTTGCGCGCCAAGGAGGGCGATGTGCTCGGCCTGAGGCCCGACCTCGATGAGTCCCCGGAAGCCCACCGTGAGGCCGTGCCGGCGGTGCATGGCGATCTCCGGGTCGAGAGCGATGCGATGGCCCCAGGATGGAGCGAAGGCGCGAAAGAGCTCGTCGGTCGCCGGCAGCAGCCCATATCGGGCGAAGTCGCTCACCAGGCGGTGCAGAGGGATCTCGCCCTCGCGAATGAAACCGATCGGCTTGATGGCCTGGAAGTCGTCGCGCCGCCCGCGCCGGCCCACAATCTTCCCCGAGAAGAGGACCTGGTCATCGCTCAATAGCTGGTAGGTCAGCTCCACCCGGAACTGGTGGGGCATATTGATGGCCGGGCGGCTGGTCGAACCAGTCGGGGCGGCGGCGATCACGGTGGCGCTCGAGGCTTTCATGGGCCTTATCATAGCAGCGTCGCGCGCAGAGGGCAAGCCGCTAGAACTGATCCAGGCTGATCAGGTTGATCTCGGTTTCGTCGAAGAAAGCGTTGAACGCCTCTCTGAATTCGTCCCGCAGGCCCGCCTCGTAGCGGTAGGCGTTCGTGGTCATAACGAGCCCGAAAGCTTCCAGCGCCCGTCCCCGGCCTACCCAGAACAGCGTCCCCGCCGACAGTTCGATTTCAAAACCGGCGCAGACCAGGGCGCAGGGCCTGGCCGATCCCGCGCTGATCAAAGCCCGAAAGCCCAGGATCATCCGGCGGTTGATCCCATCGTTGATTCCCGACCCACCGAGAATCCGCTCACCCCAACGCGGGACAAATTCGCTAAAGTGTCCTCGTAATTGCGGCAGTAGCAACTGCGCGCCAAAGGTTTGAGCACGCCCAGACAGAGGTGCCCCTTTGGGTTGGGCACTCACCACGGAGCGAAAACTATTGGCATCGGGGAGACTCTTGAGAGATCGATAGGGCCGTCCCGACAAACTTCCGCTGAAACGGACGTCATCTTGCTCACCATCCAGCGTATAAAGCAGAGATGCCTTGAATAGATGCGGCGAGCGTTTTGCGTTCATAGCCGACTCAACTCGACCGCCAGCGTCCCGAAGAACTCTTGCGCTGCCGGATAGAAGCCATCGTAGAGTGAGTCCTCGAGCAGACCATCTTGCCCGGTGATGGCCTCTGGTGCGTCCCACTCGAATTGCCCCTGCGGGATCCGCACGGCTCCCAGGACCACGCCGGAGTAGCTCTGGGCCAACATGAAGGCGCCACACAACACAATTGGTTCGCCACCGCCGGCTTCGAGGAGCACCTGGCATTTGATGGTGATGCCGCTGGTCTGGCCGCGGATGACGTCGTCATTGATGATCCGCTCCGCCCAGAGAGGCAAGAAGCCGCGGAACTGTTCTTTGAGGATCGGCCACAGGTCGGTCGCGCCGAAGAGCTGTGCCTCGGGGGCGAAAGAGGGGTTACGGGCAGCGCCGACGATGCCATTGTAGTCCTCACTGGGCAAGAAGGGAGCCCGGGGCGGGCGCAAGCCGGCCAGTCGTCCGCGCAGGCTCTCCTCGTAGCGCACACTGCCATCGGCGCCCAGGACCTGCTCCAGATGGGCCCGGAAGCGGTAGCGCTGCTCGAGGGGTGGTAAGGCAAGCATTTTAGGCGACCTTTGGGGCGGCGGCACATTCTTGGCCCAATTGGGTCAAAAGCGCGTCTATCTCGTCGAAGAAGCTTTCGGCGAGGGGCGGAAAATTGTCCGCCAAGCGCAGTTCAAGGGCGCCATCAGGGTTCGCGACCTTGGACAAAGCTGGCCATCGGGGGTGGGCCTGGCCGCGCCGCGTCCCGACCAGGATCGCGCCCTCGGAGTCAAGGACGCGGAGGTAGAGCCCGAGCGGATCGATGGGCACGCCGGCGCCGGCGCCGATGACGGCTTGGAATTCCAGATTGATACCCAAACCGCTGATCGCCGCCACCGCAGGCGCGATCTGGTTGCCCACTGCCGGCGCGAATCGCGAGAACAGTTCGGCAAGCCGCGGGCGCAGGACGCGTGCTCCGAAGACGATCGCGTCAGCCGAGAGGTCGCATTCGTCACCGACCCCTGGAATCGCCTGGTAGGACTGCTGGTGCCGCCCCACCTCCGAGCGGGTCCGGCCCTCGAGCCGCTGGTCGAACATGACCTCACCGTCGCCGGCAAGGCGGTATGAGGCACTGACGCGAAATAAGTGGAGCGACAAGGGCGAGATCAAGGACATAATCCCATTGTAGCAAACTGGTGCCTTGGCGGCAAGCTATTTTGCGCATGATCTGCGACTTGCGCGCTTGGCGATCCGGCGCATCGTCGCGCTCTCCGGGTCGGCTTTTAAAGAAGATCTCTCGCATCCGCTTGCGTTCTAGATGCGTCTGCCCACAATGGGGCCTCAAGGGCCAGAAACTATAAGAAAAGGAGCGTTAGGTATGACTACCCCGTCGAGCACCGGAGTCTGGATCAATGCCTCAAGCGCGACGATCGTGCGCTGGGGACCAGCGGGCTTGAGCTTGCGCGAGCAGTTCGACTCAGAGGTCCCTTCCCAGCACCGGGCCAACGGCGGCCCGCCCATCGAATTCCATGGTGAGAAGAGCCAGCATCGGCAGGAGCACCTGCGTCTCTTCTTCATCAAAGTGGCGGCCCTCATACCGCCCGGCGACGATCTCCTGCTGTTGGGCGATGGCGAGGTGGTCGAGCATTTTGGCACCCATATGCACGAGCAAGAACACGGGCATGGCGCCAACCGCCGCATGGTGGTCGAGCGGTCTCATCCCCTGACCGAGCCCCAGTTGATCGCGGCCCTGCGCGCTTTTGCCGGTAATGCGCCCAAACGCGCGCTCTAATCTTAGGTAGAAAATTATGGCCAATCCCAAAGCTAAGCCGGCGCGAAACTCCACCCAGCAAGAGGCCGATGAAGCCCGCAACGAGGAGTTCCAGACCTTGTTGCGCGATGGTGCGCAAGCGCGCGAGGAGCGGGCCCGGGTGAGCGATGATCTGGAGCGCACTGCCGCGGCTGCGGAGAGCCAAGGCCTCCTCGCCCTGGCCTACCGGCCCAATCCTGGCATAGCCGCCCCGCCCAAGCACAACTCTCGGCCAAAACCGCTATGAAGACGGATTCCGACCGGCGCTTGAGTGGTCGAACCATCGCCTTGGTTTCGGCGGCGGCCTTGTTGGTCCTGGCGTTATTGGTCGTGACCCTCGGGATCGGCAACAGCGGTCCGACGGCGAGCGCGAGTGTGTCGCCATCTTCTAATTGCGCCAATTGTCTGACCACGCCGAGGCCCGTGCCCAGTCCGACCTTCCTAGCTCAAGGGGCATTCAGCCCTACAGGCGCCATGCATATGGGCCGCGGTTGGGGCCAGACTGCCACCGCGCTCTCCGATGGCCGCGTGTTGATCACCGGCGGCGACGGCGGTGGCTATGCCTCACCGAGTGCGGAGATCTACGATCCAGCTAGTGGATCTTTCACGCCTACCGGTGCGATGCTGATCAACGCCGGGCAATACAGTGTCACAGCCTTACCCGACGGACGGGTCCTCTTCGCCGGCGGCCAAACCCCAGGCCTCCCTGCGGGTGCGGGAGCTAGCGCCTCTCTCGCCGGAGTTGTGTCCGGGGCCGAGTTGTACAATCCCAAAACTGGTACTTTCATCCTCACGGGCTCCATGTCCGGGCCGCGCGTTGGCCAGTCCGCCACGCTTCTATCCGACGGCCGGGTGCTGATCGCCGGCGGCGCGGACAACAGCGGTGCCGCTCTGGCCAGCGCCGAAATCTACAATCCGACCACCGGCAAGTTTGCCGCCGCCGGCTCGATGAGCGTCGCCCGCAGCGAACAGAGCGCAACATTGCTGGCCGACGGACGGGTGCTGATCGCCGGTGGCACCAGCGACTTTACCACCGCCCTGTCCTCCGCCGAGATTTACGACCCGGCCAAGGGTGCCTTCAGCGCCACCGGCTCTCTCCTTGAGGCGCGCTACAACCAGGAGGCCGTCTCGCTGGCCGATGGACGGGTCCTCTTAGTCGGCGGTCTCGATGTCAATGGGACTGCCAGTGCCGAGCTCTATGACCCGGCCAAGGGCGCTTTCCTTGTCACCGGCGCTATGTCCACCCCGCGTAGCAACTTCGGCCTGGTGCGCCTGGCCGACGGGCGGATCTTGGTGGCCGGGGGTGTCAACAACAATCAGGATCTGGCCTCAGTGGAGATCTACGACCCGGCTAGGGGCGCTTTTGCGGTCGTGGGGACGATGAGCGCGCAGCGCAATGGAGTGGCCGCCGCAGCCCTCCCCGATGGACGGGTGCTCCTGGCCGGCGGCGAGGCCTGGGACGGCAGCCAGACCCTCTATCAATCCTCGGCGGAGCTATACCGGCCCTAGGGCTAAAAGAAAAGGACGGCGCCGGAGCGCCATCCTCGCTCCTTCCACACCTTGGCTGGATGAGCTGCGC
>Ga0182027_10012186_pt1 | contig 12092 bp, 12 predicted proteins | sample 712E1DmetaG_FD_121300 | JGI IMG/M metagenome (GOLD analysis project Ga0182027, IMG submission 121300) | Permafrost microbial communities from Stordalen Mire, Sweden - 712E1D metaG (Illumina Assembly) | ecosystem: Environmental > Terrestrial > Soil > Wetlands > Permafrost | place: Sweden...
TAGCCCCCGAGGGAATGCTCAAGCTGGAATAGAACCTAATCAAAGGTTCCTTAAGGTCACACTCTCTCAAAACTGGCATCCGATTCTTTCGCACCGAATGCAGCAATATCTATGGATGCATGCCATGGCCATTCAGGATGAATGGATACCGGTGCATAAATGTATCCAATTGAACAGATTATCAACCGTGACTGATGCGAAGCTCATGTTGAGCTTGGGGGAAGGTTTCTGCAGGCCAGAGCATAGGCCTTCAGCGCTCCTCGTTTCAAGATAGGAGTCCAGCAGCAGGGCTCTGATTTAGCCGATGCAGCGGTCAATGCTCTAGCCAACTCATACAAAACAAACAGGAGAAACGAATGTCCGCAACCAACTCAGTTGTCGCCATCTATAACACCCACGAGCAGGCCGAAACGGCGATTAAGGCGCTTCAAGAGGCCGGCGTCGACATGAAAAGCCTTTCGATTGCGGGAAGAAGCATGCACACCGATGAACATGTGGTCGGCTATTACAACGCAGGCGACCGCATGAAGTACTGGGGATCTATCGGGGCATTCTGGGGAGGATTCTGGGGACTCTTGTTTGGGTCCGCTGCATTCGCCATACCGGGAATCGGGCCGATCCTCGTAGCTGGTCCGCTCGTTGGCTGGATTGTCGCGGGTCTTGAGGGAGCTGTGGTTGTCGGCGGAGTCAGTGCGCTCGGGGCAGGCCTCGTCAGCATTGGCATTCCGAAGGATAGCGTCATCAAGTATGAAGTAGCTTTGAAAACCGACAAGTTTCTGCTCATCGTCCATGGCGCGCCAGACACGGTCTATGGCGCGCGATTGGTTCTGGAAGGCGCCTGTCCCGGCGAATACAGTGTCCATGGCCAGCCAATGCTGACCAGTTAAACCCGTCTTACGCAGCCTGGATGGAAGAACTCCTTTGTCTCGGAAAGTCTTGATCGAGTCAGAGTTTTTTCACGATGCACTTATCTGCACACGCCTGATCCCGCTCAAGTATTATGGGACCGGAATAGGACGAAATGAATTCGTACCAGCAATTGAGCCCACAATGCGGTCAACTCTTCATTGCCCGCAAAAGCTTGAACGGCCGGCAGTCTCAGCCGAATCCCGCCGCCGACGGCTTTGAAACCTGGTGGCAAAAGACCTTTGCGCAGCACTCGGCCATGGTGGCGCAAGCTTCCGCGCTCATGCGCGCGCATCAGCGAGTCAGCGCGGCCAGTGACTCTCGCGTCGGCCAGGATCATTGATTACATCTGAGGTGCAGCTTTGCTTATTGATCCGGTCCTTTTGAATTGCAACACTGATTGGGTGCCCCACCCTCGCGACGCTTTTGTTTCTGTCGCTAGGGTGGGGAAGCACAATCCAAATCTTTTGGGCCGGATCAATAGTAACCGGATCAACGCTACCGGTGGCGAACTATGAACCCAGGCAGTGTTGCCCCTCCCGCGCCAGACACTCAAGCTGCAAAGCCGGCTCAGAACGTCGCCTCGCAAGGACTCTCCAGCGATGAGGCGCGGACCCGTCTTCAAAAAGACGGTCCGAATGCGATGCCGGACACCTCGGCTCATCCACTGCGCAACGCATTGGCAAAATTCTGGGCGCCTGTTCCATGGCTGCTCGAAGCTTCCGTCATTCTTGAACTCGCATTGCATAAGTATTACGAAGCTGCTGTCATTGCAGCCCTGCTCGTGTTCAACGCGGCGCTAGCCTACTTCCAGGAGAGCCGTGCTCAGGCCACCCTTGCTGCTCTCAAATCCCGTCTCGCACTCAACGCGTCGGTCCAGCGAGACGGCGCATGGAAGACCGTTCTGGCAGCGGAACTGGTTTGCGGCGACCTGATTAAATTGTCGCTCGGCAGCGTGGTTGCTGCCGATGTGCACCTGGTCGGAGGATCGGTCGAGCTCGATCAGTCAATGCTTACGGGCGAGTCCTTGCCCGTTGAAGCTGGTCCGGGCGCAGACACATATGCCGGAGCGCTCGTCCGTCGTGGCGAAGCAACCGCTGTGGTGACGGCCACCGGAACTCGCACCAAGTTCGGCCGGACCGCGGAACTCGTTCGAACTGTGCACGTCGTGAGCACCCAGCAGAAGGCCGTGCTTAAAATCGTGCGCAACCTGGCGATCTTCAATTGCCTCGTAATCCTCGGCATAAGCGCTTATGCGTATACCCATGCGATGCCCTGGAGCGAGATCGTTCCACTGCTGTTGACCTCGGTTCTTGCTATCATCCCCGTGGCCTTGCCGGCCACATTCACTCTTGCTGCGGCAATTGGAGCGCGTGCTCTGGCAAAGCTGGGCGTCTTGCCAACACGGCTCTCTGCCGTGGACGAAGCTGCATCGATCGATGTCTTATGCTCCGACAAGACCGGAACTCTGACCCAAAATGAGCTTACTGTAACAGCCGTACGCCCATTGCCCGGTTTCGACGAGGCACACGTTCTCGGAATGGCCTCGCTGGCGAGTTCTGAAGGAAGCCCGGACCCAGTGGATGCGGCAATTCGCCTCGCTGCATCGCACAAACCGGCCTCGGACTTGCCAAAAATGACCGCCTTTGTTCCCTTCGATCCGGTCAAGAAAACCTCGGAAGCCACCGCGGCAGATCCAAAGGGTGGCTCAGAGAAAATCATCAAAGGCGCATATACTGCGGTTGTCTCCCTCACGGCTCCCTCGCCCGCTGCGGCTGCCATCGTTGAAGAACTCGAGAAGCAAGGCTTTCGAGTTTTGGCTGTTGCTGCGGGACCGGCGGCATCCGCGCGGATCATTGGATTGATTGCCCTCAGCGACCCGCCGCGGGCTGACTCCATTTCTCTTATCTCGGAATTGAATACTCTTGGCGTGCGCACTGTCATGGTGACCGGCGATGCTCCGGTTACAGCCGCCATCGTTGCCCAGGCAGTTGGATTGAAGGGCAATGTCTGCCCTGCCGCTAACATTTCAGAAAGCTTCAATCCCAAAGATTTCTCGGTCTTCGCCGGCGTTCTTCCGGAAGGCAAATACGACCTCATCAAGGCCTTTCAGAAGAACGGTTATGCCGTCGGTATGTGCGGCGACGGGGCCAATGACGCGCCTGCGCTGCGTCAGGCCCAGATCGGCATTGCAGTATCGACGGCAACCGATGTGGCCAAATCCGCTGCCGGCGTAGTGCTAACCAAGTCCGGACTGGGCGGTATTGTGGCTGCTGTGAAAGAAGGCAGAGTTACATTTCAGCGCATTCTCACTTATACGCTCAACTCAGTTCAGAAGAAGATACTCCAGGTACTTCTGCTGGCAATAGGTCTGGTCATGACGGGGCACGCGGTATTGACACCCATGCTCATGGTCATTGTGATGATCACCGGCGATTTCCTTGCCATGTCGCTGACCACCGACAGAGTACGCCCGTCAACGATGCCTAACTCCTGGCAAATCGGTCGAATCACGGGCGCGGGAGTCTTCCTCGGAATCTGTTTTCTTGCTTTTTGCACAGCGATACTGGCCGTGGGAAAATTCCAATTGCATCTCGGCATCGAGGCGCTTCAGACGCTGACTGTGGTCAGTATTGTCTTTGGCAGTCAGGCCTCGACCTACGTCATTCGCGGACGCCAGCATCTCTGGGGATTGCGCCCTAGTATTTGGCTCGTGCTTTCTTCGGTTGCCGACGTATTGATTATCTCAACGCTCGCTGCATTTGGAATCGCAATGGCGCCGCTGCCCATCGTGGTCATCGCCGGTGAGATTGCCGCTGCAATCGCGTTTGGCGCAATCCTGGATGTGATAAAGATTCCGGTCTTTGCTCGCCTCCGCATCTCCTGAATATTCCATATGCGTCCAGCATTCACCAGCATGTCTGCAAATCTTTCCATCCAGCAGCGGCAAGGTAGCTGAATAGAACCACTCCATGCAGCAGTGGCAAGAGACCCGAATAGAATCGCTCCATGCCGGCAGCGGCTCATCACCCGCGCCGTAGGCGCAATGGTTGCTAGCCCCGCGCTTCAGCGTGGGGTGGGGTGAGCGAAAGCAACAATTCACACGGAGTCCTGTAGGGACGGCGCTCAGCTCCACGCCACGCCAACGCCTTTACGAGAAAAAGGTAAAAAAAACGGGACGAACTCCCTGAAATATCAGCCTGCTACTGCCACGCCGGAAGAGCCGGGGCTCTCCTCACACTTTAGTTGCCGGCCCATGTTGAACCGGGACTGTGCAAGAGTGCACAGTCTTTGTCTTCCATGGAGAGAATAATCGTCACTAGCCGCGACTATGGTCCGGCGAGGAGCCCGTCATGTCTGAACATCACGCTTTGAAGTTCATTCCCAAAAAGATTCTGTTGCCTATCGATTTCAGTCCGTCCTCTCAAGTGGCGCTGGAGACGGCGGCCGATCTCGCTTTACACTTCAAAGCCGAGATATTTCTTGTGAATGTCATTCCTCTGTTTTCAGCCTACATCTCAGAATATGTTCCTCCCCAGATGCAGTTTCAGCAGGAGGAACAGGCGCATGCTGAGCAGCGCCTTGCGAAGGCAATCGCGGTTCTGACTAGCAGGGGAGTTAAATCTGCTTCCAGTGTCGAACTCGCGAATGACATCGCGGGCTCCATCATGGAAGTGGCGGAGCGCGAGCATATCGACTTCGTCGTGATCTCCACGCACGGTATATCCGGCTGGCATCCTCTCGTGTTTGGATCGATTGCTGAGAAAGTTATTAAACTCGTTCAATGTCCCCTCTTGCTTCTTCACTCAGCCAAGCCTGAAACAGGCGTAAAGAATCCTTCAGACCGCTCCATGAAATGGTGGTAAAGAGGAAGATACCAGCATGCGCTAGACCCGGACCGCGAACTCTGGAACATAATCGCCTCGCTGTGTATATGTGTGATCAAGTCGGATATGGCGTCGGTGCAACTATGTGCATTCAAGAGACATCTGCCTCCAGAGGCTTGGCAACTTGACAGCCGTACCAAGAGCGTCGATTTGACGGATGCTTGGCCTTTCTTGCTTTCCTGGTCGCTATTCAGCGAACTTCTCGAATGCAGACCCTGCTGAAATAAATATGTTGATCGTGTAGCGGTCAATACAGACCATCTATTAGAACACAGATGCGTAACACTGGCTTAGGAATGACACACCACGGCCCCCGACTGCCGGATTCTCCGGCGTGCGATCTCTAGTGATGCCGACAAACATGAAGAGCCCGTATGACAACAGCCGCGGAAGTGAGTCGGTTAGGACAAAGGAGAACAATGACATTTGCAAAAGGACTGGGAACTGGACTGTTTCTCACTACGCTCTGTTTCCTCATTGCGCCAAAAGCGAAGGCCGACGAATGGAATCAGAAGGCTACTCTAACCTTCAGCCAACCCTTTGAAGTTCCTGGCGTTGGCCAGCATCTTCTGCCAGCGGGAACCTATGTTTTCAAACTTATGGATTCCACGGCGGACCGCCATATCGTTCAGATCTTCAACCAGAGTGAATCGCACGTGTTCACCACCATTCTAGCTATTCCGGATTATCGGTTGAAGGCTACCAATAAGATGGTGGTAACTTTTCGTGAAGCTCCCGCTGGCACGCCTCAATCGCTGAAGGCTTGGTTCAACCCGGGCCGCAAATGGGGCTACCATTTTGTCTATGAAAGACCCAGGGCTATTGAATTAGCCAAGGAAAACAATGAGGATGTACTGGCGACGCCTGTCGTGCTGGCAGATGCGCCGGTCGAAACTTTGAAGTCTGCGCCGATTGAGGCAGTTACTCCCACTGGAGAAACTGTTGAGACTGCCCAGGTTGTTGAAGCGCCGCCAGCCGCGCCAGCACCCGTGCTTGTCGCTTCATTGCCCAAAACTGCCAGCCGTCTTCCTTTGATTGGTTTACTCGGGTTCCTTTCACTGTGCGCCGGTTTTGGCCTATTGGGCATCTCAAGGTTGAAGGCGTAAATCACATCAGGGTGAGACACTCCTCTGATGTTCATTTGCAATATCCGGTCGAAGGAGGCGGTACGCAAGTATCGCTTCCGTTGACCGTCAGGTCTAATCTGCAAATCAAAGCAGCGGTGTCATAATACACCGAGGGCTCGAACCGATGGCTGAGATGCGCGCATTCCCGCGAAGCCTTGCGAAGAATACAAGCCCGCATGGCTCAGAGCCTCTTAGCTATCGCGCACGTCAGACACGGAACAACAGGCTTTTGTGTCGCTTTCTGATTGCCCTGATAGGCCTGATTGTCGCGCAATTTGTCTCCGGTGCTCAGGATTCGCTGCCATCCCAGTTTGGCTCCCGCGACGAGTACATTCTTAAGCTCGATGCCAACATGGTTATCCTCAGCGCAACGGTTTTGGATCGCCACGATGCTCCTGTTTCCGGCCTCGGCATAGACGATTTTCAGGTTTATGAAGATGGAAGGCTGCAACATATCACGCAATTCAGCCGCGATGATATTCCGGTAACAGCCGGTATCGTTGTCGATAATAGCAGTAGCATGAGCCAAAAGCGTAACGATGTCATTGCGGCCGCACTCGCGTTTGCGCGCTCCAGCAATCCACAGGACCAGATGTTTGTGGTCAACTTTAACGACCGCGTCTCTTTCGGTCTTCCGCCAGGCATGCCGTTTACGGGTCGGCAGGAAGAACTTCAAATGGCGCTCTCAAGAATCACCACAATCGGCCAGACCTCTCTCTATGATGGGATCGTCGCCAGCCTCGACCATCTTAAGCAAGGGATAAGCGACAAGAAGGTGCTTATCCTGATTAGTGACGGCGGCGACAACGCCAGCAAGCACAGTCTGGCTCAGGTTCTTGCCATGGCCAGGCAGACTACGGCAATCATCTACACGATCGGCATCTTCGATGAACAGGACGGCGATCAGAACCCGGATATCCTCAAGCGTTTAGCCAAAGAGACAGGGGGAGAAGCCTTCTTTCCTGAGTCATCAAGCGAAGTTACATCGATCTGCGAAGGGATCGCGCACGATATTAGAAGTCAGTATACGCTGGCCTATGTCCCTAAGATTCCAGTGGATGATGGAAGTTACCGGACTGTAGAAGTACGAGCGAGCCTGCACGGTCGTGGACGCCTTTCAGTTCGTACGCGGGCAGGATACTCGGTGCCGCTAGCCATGCCGGCGGCCACAACAAAGGCAATCGTCCATGATTCCAGATACTGAGCAGCAAAAACTCGGACAGAGAAACCGCCTGTTCCTTCGTTGGACGTGGTGGATATTGATTCTGCTGGGCGCGCTGGCAGTCTCTTATGTCGTTCTGATGCTGCTTTATGCAAAGAGCTACCAGGAAGTCGCAAATACTGCCCTGGTGCAGCAAATGCGGGCAAAAGAGCAAAGGAATGTAAGGCCGTCTATAGATGCCCCAAAAGAAGGCGATGTCCTGGGACGCATTGAAATCCCACGGCTGGGGCTGATGGTAGCTATTCTTGAAGGAACAAGATCTCGGACTTTGAATGTCGGGGTTGGACATATCAAAGGTACAGCTCTTCCAGGTGAACAGGGAAATATCGGAATCGCCGGGCATCGCGATACTTACTTCCGCGCCTTGAAAGACATTCAATCAGGAGATGAGATTCGGATCCAGACCGCAACTGGTCTGTCACGCTATAAGGTCGACAGGGTGCAGATCGTTGCCCCTGATGACATTCAAGTGCTTGCCCCCTCGGCCTCATCGGCAATTACGCTTGTTACTTGCTACCCTTTTTACTTTATCGGCGCGGCTCCGCAAAGATATGTGGTGCATGCATATCAGCAGTAGATGCGTTGATATGGAGCCGGTGATTGCGCAAATCGCCAGCAAGGCCCGATTCACCATCTGCGGCCGTCCAACTCCCAACTTCTTCCGCCCCGAGAAGAACAAGTCATAAATGCCCTGCGCAGCCGAAAAGGGAGCAAAACTGACCAGAACTTGATGGGGCCATGGTTCAACCTGATGACAGGAGAAATCAACAATGACGAAACAATTTGAGAATCCAGAAGAGACGAAGCTCGAGGACGAGACGATAGCGGACGCATCTCCACTGAAGCGGATTGAGCGCGTTACCGAGAAGCAAGCGGAGAAGGCTTCACACACCGAGCAGCGTTACGACAGGGATCACGATATTTTCTCAAAATAGAAACGCTTCGTGATCTTCAACATCGGCGACACTATTTGTCCGAGCAACATTCCTTGGCCAGCCATCCGTTGCCGCCGCATATCACAGTAGGTTTGCGCGCGACAGGATGGCCCTCCCAAAGAAGCAGTGATCCGGCGTCCTGCTCTTCATTGAATGGCGCTTGAACACTAGGCCGAATGGCTGGTCCCGGTGTTGGTTCGCCTGCACAGCAGCAATACCCCCTATCAATGAAGAGAGAACAATCTCAAATGGGATCGATAACCGCTAAGCCCGAGCAAGACGATAAGGATTCCCCGAAGACGCGTGTTATGCCTGAGCTAATGAAATAGCTTGGTGCATCGGCTGAATATGGATGAGGCTCTCGAACACTGCTCGCGCGGCGCATCCACTTGGAAGTTTGCAACCAACGATGAAGGCGGCGAGCCGGACGTGGTGCTCGCCTGTGCCGGCGATGTGCCAACCATCGAGACCTGCGCCGCCTCGTGGCTGCTGCAGAAATACGTGCCGGGCATCAAGGTGCGCGTCGTCAATGTTGTGGACCTGATGACGCTGATGTTTCCAGACAAGCACATGCACGGGATGGACGAAATGTCGTTCAACGCGCTCTTCACTGAGAAGGCGCCCGTGATCTTTGCCTTCCACAACAATCGCTGGCTCATTCACACGCTGGTTCACGGGCGCTCCAATGAAAGCCGCTTCCATGTGCACGGTTATATGGATCACGGAACGACCACAACTCCGTTCGACATGGTGGTTCTGAATGAAATGAGCCGCTTCCACCTTGCATTGGATGCGCTGAAGCACGTCCCCCGTCTTCGCTTGCAAGCTGAGAATGCAATCAACTTCTTCAACCAGGAATTGCAGCGCCACCACGACTATATCCGAGAACATCTTGAGGATATGCCGGAGATCAGGAACTGGCAGTGGACGAAAGACTTCAGCGATGCCGCCGCGCCGGCTCCACTGGCCAAGGGGCATCCGGAGAAGGCAATGTTCACCGACAGTTAAGCGGCATCCAGTTGAAATCGAGGCGGAGACCGGCTGTTGCAAAAGTTTTGCGATAGCAGCCTCCGCTTCCTGGACAAGTTACACATGGGGGCATTTGGGTGGTGTCTTTTTGACTCCAGAGGAACCGAAATCTATTCCTGAAATTGAAAGCTATGCTAACCAATTTAATGAGATTACTAAAGAACAGGTGACGTAATATGTACGCAAGCTTCAATACAACCTATTGTGAAAAGTTTGTAAAGATGAGCAAAATTGACCAGACGCTTTCGCGCAACGATGGCATACTCAGTTAACACGAGGCAGTCTGTACAGGACGCGGGAGGGCATCGTTGAACGCGTTCTTGACCTTCCAATTTGCACAGCATCGATCTTCATCGATTTGCCAACCTTCACTTTCAATCAATGCTTACCCAACCAGAACGCTAGTGGCTACCGAATCTTTGGCAACCTCGAAGCAAAGGCTGTAGCCAAAAGGAGGTTTCCATGGATCAGCTTTTTCGACAGAGTTTTGACATCGCAGCCTTTCTGGCCAACGCCGGTCTGGGGCGTAAGATCGTTCAACTGGCTCCGAAACAGACCTTCTTTTCGCAGGGTGATCCAGCGGACGCTGTCTTCTATCTGCAGACAGGCCGTGTAAAGGTTACCGTCGTTTCGACAATTGGCAAGGAAGCCACTATCAGATTGGTTGCGCCCGACAGTTTTTTCGGTGAGAGGGCGATGGCGTCCAGGGCAGTGCCGCGTGTGACGACGGCGACTGCTATTACCGCCTGTACTGCGCTCCGGATCACGAACTCCGAATTTTATCGGGTCATGCACGAAGAACGTCAGGTTTCCGATATGTTCTCCTCGTTCCTGCTGGAAATCAGTATGCGCACCCAAGCGGATCTGGTCGATCAGCTTTTCAATTCAAGTGAAAAACGGTTGGCGAGGATTCTTCTATTGATGGCCGATTGTGGTCAGCCCGGAGAGCCAGAAACATTGATTCCGAAAATCTCTCAGGAGACTCTCGCAGAGATGGTCGGCACCACTCGGTCCCGCATCAGCTTCTTCATGAACCGCTTTCGTAAGCTCAAGTATATCGACTACAAAGACCGCATCCATGTGCACAAGTCCCTTATGAATGTGGTTCTGGAGGATCAATTGCCGGATATCCACGCAAAGATGCTTCCCATGCCGGCATTGCTTGCAGATCGAACAATGCAGGCCAGCCGATCTCTGCCAGACTCCGTGCCATATTGAACAGTCTGTCAGCCTGTTCGATGAAATATTAGTTCTGAGCCCCTTATTCATTTGAATGGTGGGGGCAGAATGCATGATGGAATGCAAGACTTCTCAACGAGACTCTTGATTGTGGATGTTGCGCCTGCAATTCGGGTGTCGATCTTTTACCTTCTCGGCGAAGCAGGATACTCCGTTTGGTGTGCCGAAGACGGATTCACGGGATTGGCGGAGATTCGGAAGGAGATTCCCGATATCCTTCTCTCCGATCTCAATATGCCTGGCATGTCGGGCTTTGAGTTGTGCTCAGTGGCTCGCCGCCGATTTCCATCGATTCAGGTGATCGCCATGAGCGGCTCGATTTCTGGAGACGAAGTACCTCATGGTGTGATCGCCGACGCCTTCTATCAGAAAGGCAGCAGCGCGGGTTCCTTGTTGGGCATCATCAATGCCATGCCACACTCTCTGCGGATAAATCCCACCCAGCGGCATTGGCCCACGTATGGAGTCCGTCAGACGGGCACGATTCATCTGCCGAGCCCTATGTGACAATTGCCTGCCCTGAGTGTTTTCGAACCTTTCCGCAGGTTCTCGGCAACGCGCACAGCACGATTCACAAAACGGAGTGCATAGATTGAGCGGTCCAAGTCCTAACATGAAGATGAATAGCATCAACGATTGCAGGATGATCCCCAATGGGAGAAGGTCCCGGAGCATGGGTGAAGATATTGAGGGCGTCTATTCCGTCTGCAGGCGAACACTTGAGCGGTCGAGTTCGAAGAAGGTGCCGCTATGAGGCTTTATGGGAGAGAATTTTCCCCAATTAGTGTACGGGCTTCGTTTCCTTCTATTCTGTTGATCCCGGCGCTGGTCTGCCTGGGACTACAGGCACCCGCAAGTGCGCAACAATCTGGTGCGTCCTCTCCGCTTGTGAACGCTCTGCTCAGCGGAGAACAGGTCGTCGAAAACCTGGTCGCGATGAATCTCAAGCGAGCTCATGCGCTGCATTCTTACCGGGGAACACGACTTTACAAGATTGAATACCACGGCTTTCCGGGCCCTCGTAGCGCGGAGATGGTTGTGGACTTGAAGTACCAATCACCCGAAACGAAGGAATTCAGGATTCGGTCTGCAACCGGGCCCAAGATGATCATCGGAAAGGTATTCAAAAGGCTCCTAGATGCCGAACAGGAAGCGCTGGGCGCGGGGGCCCAAAAGCGCACTGCTCTGAACAGGGAAAATTATGATTTCACGCTAGTCGGATACTACCGCACGCCATCCGGTTCAATGTACGTGCTTAGCGTGAAGCCCAGAACGACTGATAAATTTCTTTACAGTGGCCGAATCTGGGTGGATGCAAAGGACTTTGCTGTAACCCGGTTAGAAGCTGAACCCGCGAAGAACCCTTCGTTCTGGACGAAGAACAGCAAGATCGAGGAGACGTACACGAAAGTGAGCGACTTCTGGCTGCCCGAGCGCAACCATAGCGTCACCGCGATTCGGTTTGGGGGACGTGCCGAATTGACGATTCAATACGAGAACTACCAAATCACGGGTGCTGATCCGGTCTGCGACCTCCCGACTTTAACGTCAAATCGGTAGGAAGTCAGGCTGCTGTAGAGTTGCTTTCCGTTCACGAGCGCTCGCACGGTTTCCTGTCATCCTCCAACCTCACAATTCCGGACTCAGGAGGACTTGAGCGTCTCGCTTTTGGACGCGATGCAAGCCAGCAGATCGTCCCAGGACTTGGCGAAGGAGTCGACCCCTTCTTCGAGAAGATGGGCGGCCA
>Ga0182027_10012187_pt1 | contig 12091 bp, 8 predicted proteins | sample 712E1DmetaG_FD_121300 | JGI IMG/M metagenome (GOLD analysis project Ga0182027, IMG submission 121300) | Permafrost microbial communities from Stordalen Mire, Sweden - 712E1D metaG (Illumina Assembly) | ecosystem: Environmental > Terrestrial > Soil > Wetlands > Permafrost | place: Sweden...
CAATGTTTACCAGGCGGGCAGCCAGAAGGTTGTCCAATGTAATATCCGCGATATCACTGAGCGTGCACAAGCTCAGGATGCCCTGCTCAAGAGCGAAGCGCTTCTGCGCGAGCAGTCTGTCCGGGATCATTTGACCGGTTTATTCAATCGGCGTTATATGGAAGCGACTTTGGAACGCGAGCTGCTGCGAGCCAACCGAAAACATCTTCCTCTAGGCGTCATCATGCTGGACGTGGATGATTTCAAACGATTCAATGACACCTGCGGCCATGCCGCCGGCGATGCAATTTTGAATGAATTGGGTAAATTGCTGCTCGAGCATGTGCGCGGCGAAGACATTGCATGCCGCTATGGAGGTGATGAATTTACCATTGTCCTGCCCGATGCTCCGAGGGAAATCACACGAGAACGGGCCGAACTTTTACGCGAGAATGTCCACCACTTCCACATCCAATACGAAGGGCAAATACTTGAACCAGTCACACTTTCGCTTGGGGTGGCGGCCTTTCCCGAGGATGGTTCCAGCAGTGCAGCCTTATTAAAGGCGGCCGATGATGCGCTGTATCGCGCCAAGGGTACAGGACGCGATCGGGTAGTTGTTGTAAACGCTGGTATGTTCCGTGTATCAACACCTTCGTTAATAAAATAAAAATTCGTCCTGAATTATTGGAGTGCTGATAGCGATGAAACTACCCAACGTATTTGAAATTATCATTATCATTTTTGTGACTTACCTGAACTTTATCATTTATCAACTTTGGTCAGAGCCACAAAAGATATTAAAGCGCTCCGAAAAGCAAATTTACAAATTACCCAATTGGTTTCCTCTGCGAGGATTAGCTCTGGCGATAATAGAGGATGATAAAGTTTGGATTACCCTGGACAGAATCATTTGTATCTTAGCAGAGGTTTTCTGCATTGGTATTTTGGCACTTGACATAATCGAATGGTTTTCAGGGCAATAAATAGACCTGAGATCATAAAGTAATAAAGCTTGATTCCTCCCCCAAGTGGCGGAGAGCAATACTCCCCAGCAGTTGGATGCGGCTGGGAAGCGTTTGTTGTAGGATATGTTTTATGATCCGCGTATATTTAGCCGATTCCGTACCTGAAGAGCACTCCGCCCTCCATCTACCATTACTTGATCTGAAGATGGAAGTAGTTGGTGAAGCAGCCGATCGGTCCGCTATGTTTGCTGAGGTGCCATTCAGTCGCACAGATATGTTGTTGGTGAATTGGGATTTACTTCCCAGTGTGGTTGGTGCAGTTCTTGAAGCGCATGCCATTGTCGCCGTTACAATTGAGTTCACCGGAAACCGCCAGATCGGATGAAACCATGGGCAGCAGCAAACTAATCGCCAACGACATGTTGGAAAAGCTTCAGCACGAATCATTCAGCTACTTTCAACATGAAACAAATCCAGTCAACGGGTTGGTGATCGATAAGACTGAAGCAGATTGGCCTGCCAGTATTGCCGCTACAGGTCTCGCCCTGGCATCCTACCCGGTGGCTGTAGAGCGCGGATTTATCCCACGTGCCGCGGCGGTAGAACGAACGCTGACTACACTGAGTTTTTTCTGGAATAGTGCGCAAGGCCCGGAACCCGATGCGACTGGCTACCAAGGCTTTTATTATCATTTTCTCGACATGCAGACCGGCCGACGCGCCTGGCAATGCGAACTGTCAACCATTGATAGCGCTTTTCTGCTGGCGGGTGCGTTGACAGCGGGAGTTTATTTTGACGCAAATACGATCGACGAGCAAGATATTCGCACTCTTGCTGACGCGCTCTATCGCCGCGCCGATTGGCAATGGGCGCAAAACCATGGCGCAACAGTTACACACGGTTGGAAACCCAAAAGTGGATTTCTCAAATACCGTTGGGAAGGCTACGATGAGGCGATGCTGTTGTATATCCTGGGGCTGGGGTCGCCCACTCATCCCTTGCCCGAAAGCAGCTACGCAGCGTGGGCTTCCACTTACCGATGGGAACACAGTTATGGTTATGGATATCTTTTCGCCGGGCCGTTATTCACCCACCAGCTCTCGCATATCTGGATTGATTTTCACGGCATTCAGGACGCGTTCATGCGTGAAAAAGGCATCGATTATTTTGAGAACAGCCGTCGTGCGACTTATGTTCAGCAACTGTACGCGATGCAGAATCCGCTCGAGTTCGCGGGCTATGGCCAGTGTTGTTGGGGGATTACCGCGAGCGACGGCCCCGGCCCGCGCACGATCAAAGTGAACGGCGTTAAACGCAAATTCTTTAATTATGTGGGGCGCGGCGTACCCCACGGCCCCGACGACGGCACTCTATCGCCATGGGCGGTGGTGGCTTCACTGCCGTTCGCGCCGGAGATCGTGCTGCCCGCGATCGACTATTATATCAATGAGGTTAAATTAACAGAACATAACAGGTACGGCTTCAAAGCCTCTTATAACCCCACCTACCCGGTAAAATCCAACAGTCCTTCTGTTTGGGTATCGCCGTGGCATTATGGGCTTAATCAAGGGCCGATTGTTTTGATGATTGAAAACTATGATACAGGCTTATTGTGGCGATTGATGCGAAACTGCCCTTACATCGCCACTGGCTTACAGCGAGCGGGTTTTAGTGGGGGTTGGTTATGAACCTTGTACTGCTTCTATACTGGGTGAAAATACCAGATAAATCTAATAGCAGCGGTGATTCGATTTCAATACCATCGCTCCATTCACTCCTTCTGAAAGTTATAGAATTGTGGAAGTATCATCTATGAAACAAGTTAAAGCGTGTGTCCTAACCATCAATGGCGGCTCGTCGAGCATCAAGTTCGCAATGTTCGATACCAACCCCACGTTGCGGCGGATTTTGGCGGGCAGTGTTGAGCGGATTGGACTGCCGGAAGCTACGTTTGTGGTGAAAGGCTTGAACAAGGCCGACAACTTCAACCGGTCAGTGACTGCGGCGAACCATACGGAGGCAGTTGAGGTGCTGATGGATTGGATAGAGGAACGAATCCGGCGTGGGGAGTTGACTGCGGTGGGGCATCGTGTGGTGCATGGCGGACCGAAGTACAGCGAACCACAGCGCATCACAGCGGAAATGGTCGAGGACTTACATCAGCTTCAGCCTTTCGATCCTGAACATCTGCCGGAAGAGATTCTGCTGACCGAGGCATTTTATCGTCGGTTTCCCGATCTGGTGCAAGTGGCATGTTTCGATACGACCTTTCACCACGACCTGCCGCGCGTGGCACAGTTGTTGCCGATCCCGCGCCGGTTTGAGATGCAGGGCGTGCACCGGTATGGGTTTCATGGATTGTCGTATGCGTTCTTGATAGAGGAATTGGCACGCTTGGCGGGACCGCAAGCGGCGCGAGGTCGAGTCATTCTTGCTCATCTGGGCAACGGCGCGAGCCTGGCCGCGGTCTATGAGGGCAAATCTGTGGATACCAGCATGGGGCTCACGCCAACCGGAGGCGTGCCGATGAGCACGCGTTCCGGCGACCTTGATCCCGGCCTGGTTTGGTATCTGGCGCGAACCGAAGGAATCACCGCGAAAAAATATAATGAAATGGTTAATTTCCAGTCCGGGTTGCTCGGCATTTCAGAAACCAGTTCTGATATGCATGACTTGCTTAAGAGCGAAACGGAAGATGTACGGGCCGCCGAGGCGGTTAGGCTGTTTTGCTATCAGGTGAAAAAATGGATTGGAGCATTCTCAGCGGCGCTAGGGGGATTGGATACGCTGGTGTTCGCGGGCGGTATTGGGGAGAACGCGCCAATAGTCCGGGCCAGGATCTGCGGTGGGCTGGGATTTCTTGGAATCGAGCTCGAAGAAAAGCAAAATGTGGCCAACGCCTCCGTAATTTCCGCGGAGGCCAGCCGGGTCACCGTCCGCGTCATACATACAGATGAGGAATGGATGATCGCAAAGACGGTCTGTCAAGTTTTGGGTCTGACGATAGGAAAGGAAAATTATGACGAAAATAGAAAAGACTAACCTCGCTGGCAAAGCGCTGTCGCCTGATCTTCTGTGGAAAATGAACGCCTATTGGCGCGCAGCCAATTATTTATCGGTCGGCCAGATTTATCTCTACGACAATCCGCTTCTGAAGGAGCCGCTGAAACTATCGCACGTGAAGCCCCTGGTGGTCGGACACTGGGGCACGACGCCGGGTCAGAATTTCATCTATGTGCATTTGAACCGGGTCATCAAGAAGTATGACCTGGATATGTTCTACATCGCCGGTCCCGGTCATGGCGGCCCTGCGCTGGTGGGCAATACTTACCTCGAAGGTACCTATAGTGAGATTTATCCGAACATCAGCCAGGACGAAGCCGGGATGAAAAAGCTGTTCAAGCAATTCTCGTTTCCCGGTGGGATTTCCAGCCATGTTGCGCCGACGACGCCGGGGTCGATTCACGAAGGCGGCGAGCTGGGGTATTCGCTCAGCCATGCTTTCGGGGCCGCGTTCGACAATCCCGAGCTGATCGTTGCCTGCATCATCGGCGACGGTGAAGCGGAAACGGGCCCCCTGGCGACTGCATGGCAGTCCAATAAGTTTCTCAACCCAATTTCCGACGGAGCCGTGCTGCCGATCCTGCATCTCAATGGATATAAGATCAGCAACCCGACCATTCTGGCGCGCATCGAGCATGAGGAGTTGGAGCAATTTCTGCGAGGCTGCGGCTGGACGCCTTACTTTGTGGAAGGTGAGGAGCCGGAAGAGATGCATCAACTCATGGCCAGTACTTTGGAAAAGGCCATCGAGGGCATTCGACAAATCCGAAGCAATGCACGGGATAAGAACGACACCACTCGGCCGCGCTGGCCAATGATCGTCTTGAGATCACCAAAGGGCTGGACGGGTCCAAAAGTCGTCGATGGTCTGCAAATTGAGGGCACGTTCCGAGCGCACCAGGTGCCGCTCCTGGTGGATCCTGAGCATCCCGATCATGTCAAGCTGCTTGAAAGTTGGATGAAAAGCTACAACGCAGAAGAACTGTTCGATGAAAATGGCCGACTCATGTCGGAATTGGCCGAGCTGTCGCCCTCAGGCGCCAGGCGGATGGGCGCCAATCCCCATGCCAATGGCGGACTTCTGCTGCGTGACCTGCGCATGCCGGATTTCCATATCCATGCGGTCGATGTGCCTTCACCCGGCGCCGTTGACGCCCAAGATACATTCGTGCTGGGTAAGTTCCTGCGTGACGTGGAAAAGCTTAATCAAGATCAGCGTAATTTCCGAATCTTCGGTCCCGATGAGACGATCTCGAATCTCCTGGGTGCGGTCTTTGAAACAACTAATCGTCAGTGGGACGCTCGAACAGAAAATAATGACGAATTTCTCGCGCCCGCTGGACGCGTGCTGGACTCGATGCTCAGCGAGCATCAGTGTGAGGGTTGGTTGGAAGGGTATCTGCTGACCGGGCGGCACGGGCTATTCAACTGCTATGAGGCCTTTGTTCGCATCGTAGATTCGATGTTCAGCCAGCATGCCAAGTGGCTTAAGGTAACGTCGGAACTGCCCTGGCGCGGGAAGATCGCATCACTGAACTATCTGCTCGCCTCCCATGTCTGGCAACAGGATCACAACGGCTTCACGCACCAGGATCCCGGTTTCCTCGACCACGTTATCAACAAAAAGGCCAATATCGTGCGCGTTTACCTTCCACCCGACGCCAACTGCCTGTTGTCGGTTATGGATCACTGCCTGCGCAGCCGGCACTATGTGAACGTAGTAGTTGCGGGAAAACATGCAATGCCCCAATGGCTGACTATGGAAGAGGCGGTTGTGCATTGCACGGAAGGAATAGGCATCTGGCAATGGGCCAGCAACGACCAGGGCACCGAACCCGATGTGGTAATGGCCTGTTGTGGAGACACGCCCACGCTCGAGGTCCTGGCTGCCGTTTCCATCCTTCGCAATTATCTGCCCGATTTGAAAATCCGGGTAATCAATGTCGTCGATCTGATGAAGCTGCAGTCGCAGAGCGAGCACCCGCACGGTCTGAGCGAAACGAATTACGACTCGCTCTTCACGAAAGACAAGCATATCATATTTGGCTTTCATGGATACCCATCACTAATCCATCGACTGACCTATCGGCGAACCAATCAAAACCTGCACGTTCGAGGCTATAAGGAAGAGGGCACAATTACGACGGCTTTTGACATGCGAGTGCAGAACGACCTGGACCGCTTCCACCTGGTGCAGGATGTGGTCGATCGCTTGCCGAATTTAGGTTCTAAGGGGGCCTATTTGAAGCAGATGATGGAGGACAAGCTCATCGAGCACACGCATTACATTGACGAACACGGCGAAGACATGCCGGAAGTTCGCAATTGGCAATGGGGCACCCATTTATAAAACGGGCCGGTCCTGAAGGGATAGTCCTTATGCAAACAGTTACAAACAAATCGAAAGAGAATACCCTGGCCGCTAAGCCAGTTGCCGGAAAAGCGCCCGACATCGCCTCCGTATCGGTTCCCGACACGCTTGCGTCGCTCCATGTGAACCCTGAAACAGGCCTTACGCGCGCGGAAGTAGACACTCGCCGGAAGGAAAATGGCTATAATGAAGTTGTCGAGCAAAAGGGGCACCCAGTCAGGGATTTCCTCCGAAAATTTTGGGGGATATCGGCCTGGATGCTCGAACTCATCATGGTTCTGTCGGCTGCGCTCGGGGAATATACGGATCTCGCCATAGTCAGTGCTTTGTTGATCGCCAATGCCGTGATAAGCTTTGCGCAGGAGCGTCGCGCAGCCGGCGTTGTTGAGACGCTGCGGAAACAGTTACAGGTCAGTGCGCGCGTCCGGCGGGATGCAAGCGGGCAGGTCATGCCCGCCAGGGAGTTGGTCCCTGGCGACATTGTCCGTGTTCGTCCAGGCGACATCTTACCGGCGGATGTGAAGCTCCTCACCGGTACTTTGAGCGTTGACCAATCGGCCCTCACCGGTGAATCAAAGGACATCGACAAGAAGCCGAGCGATGTGCTCTCGTCGGGGTCCATCGTCCGCCAGGGCGAAGGGAACGGCGTGTTAATGTTGACCGGGGCAAAGACCTACTTTGGTCGCTCCACAGAGCTGGTACAACAAGCGCGACTGAAACTACACATCGAAGCTGTAGTAGCCAAGATCGTACGCTGGCTCTTCGTCATTGTAGGCGTGCTGGTAGTTGTGGTGGTCGTGATGGCACTGATCCGCGGTGTGCCTCTGGTTGAGATGATTACGCTCATGCTCGTCCTCTTGATGAGCGCCGTACCGGTCGCCCTGCCTGTCATGTTTACAGTCAGCATGGCCGTTGGATCTAAGGAACTGGCGAAGCGCGGCGTGCTGGTCACTCGTCTCAGCGCAGCGGAGGATGCCGCGACAATGGATGTGCTGTGTGTGGACAAGACAGGCACGATCACGATGAACAAACTGGTCGTCACCGGCGTGATCCCGCTGGAGAAGGCGACTGAATCTGATGTGCTGTTCGCCGGGGCGCTCGCTCTCCTGTGGATCTGCTGGTCGCGTTTCGGTTTAGCGACCAACGATAATGCCCTCTATACATTCAGCTTTCTGACGCTGCTCTACTTTGCTGTTTTTTCTATCGTATCCGCTCGGGAACGTCGCTGGTTCTGGTCGACGATGCCCAGCAAAACTCTCATGGCGGCCCTGGCTGCAGATGCGCCCACGGGCACCGTTCTAACATTCGTGGGTATCCCGGGGCTGGCACCCTTGCCATGGTGGCAGATGCTCGTAATTTTCGCCTATGCTATGGTCGTGTGTCTGGCGGTGAACGACCCAGTGAAGGTCGTGCTGATCAAGTGGCGTATTCCCTCAGCGGAAGCCAAAACGCCAGTCGGTTTGACATCAAAAACAATCAAGCGAGCCTATGAACTATACGAGCAACATGGGCATCAGGTTGGGCACGCGAATCAAGATTGGGCTCAAGCAGAGCAGGAGATTCAGAAAGATGAATCCCATCATTAGACAAGCGCGAGGAACACAACTTGTAATAGAAAAGGAATGAAAATGAAAATTAATTCAAAGGATTTTCGGGTGCAGCCCGGAGAAAAGTTCGAACTCAATGAGTGGCCGACGATAGTGAAACCTTTCTGCAAGTCCAAAAAGCGGTATCGGAATCTCCTGAGAGAACACGTTGAGGAGTTGAGCTCGCTGCAACGCCTCCTCTACGCGTCCAACCACTATGCGCTGCTGTTGATTTTTCAGGGGATGGACGCCGCCGGCAAGGACGGCGCCATCCAGCATGTGCTGTCCGGCGTCAATCCGCAAGGGTGCGAGGTTTTTAGTTTTAAGCAACCGAGCGCCGAGGAACTGGAACATGATTTTCTTTGGCGCACGACCTGTCACCTACCTGAGCGAGGACGCATCGGCATTTTCAATCGTTCCTATTACGAAGAAGTGCTGATTGTTCGTGTACATCCGGAGCTTCTGCAAAACGAGGGGCTGCCTGATGAATTAATCAAGGATAACATTTGGGAGGAGCGATATCGTTCCATCGTGGATCTGGAGAACCATCTCTATCGGAATGGAACCCGGATCATCAAATTTTTCCTCCACCTTTCGAAAGACGAACAGCGAAAGCGCTTTCTCGCCCGGATTGATGAGCCGGACAAGAACTGGAAATTCAGCCTTGCTGACATCAAAGAGCGGAAATTTTGGGAAGGTTACCAGAAGGCCTACGAGGATTGTCTGGGCGCGACAAGCACAAAGGAAGCACCCTGGTATGTCATCCCCGCCGACGATAAAGAGAACGCACGCGTAATTGTTTCCCAAATTGTCCTTGATACGCTGAACGAACTTGGGATGAGTTATCCGGAAGTGGATAAAGCGCGCCGCAAGGAATTGCAATCAATCGGTAAACTACTTGTAAGTGAGGCCCAATCCTAGCGACGATCCATCGAAGGAGAGCAAGAATGAGCAAAGATATTACGAAAACTTCATCACCAGGTGATTTGGATGCTCTGTCCATCAACACGATCCGTTTTCTATCCATAGATGCAGTGCAGAAAGCAAACAGTGGCCATCCCGGCTTACCAATGGGTGCAGCCTCATTTGCATATGTTCTATGGACGCGCTTTCTCAAGCACAATCCCACTAACCCCAAATGGTTCGACCGTGATCGGTTTGTCTTATCGGCCGGCCATGGGTCGATGCTGCTGTATAGTTTACTATACCTTACCGGGTATAACCTTTCTCTCGAGCAGATCAAGCAGTTTCGCCAGTGGGGAAGCATAACCCCTGGACATCCTGAAGGCGGGATTACACCTGGGGTCGAAGTGACTACCGGGCCATTAGGCCAGGGGTTTGGGAATGGAGTAGGAATGGCGATGGCGGAGGCCTTTTTCTCAGCCCGTTATAACCGGCCCGGACATAAGATCATCGATCATTATACCTATGGCCTGGTCAGCGATGGCGATCTGATGGAGGGGGTGGCTGCCGAAGCCGCTTCCCTGGCAGGCCACTTGCGTCTTGGTAAGCTCATCTACCTGTATGACAACAACCACGTGACTTTATCGGCTGCTACGGACCTAACTTTTACGGAAGACGTTAAAAAACGTTTCAGCGCCTATGGATGGCAGACCCAATCTGTTGAGAATGGGAATGACCTGGAAGCGATTGAACGCGCCATCAAGACTGCCCAAAGAAATAAAGAAAAGCCATCTCTCATCCTGGTACAAACGCACTTAGGCTATGGTTCGCCGCATAAACAGGACTCCTTCGAAGCACATGGTTCACCCCTGGGCGTGGAAGAAGTGAAACTGACCAAAGAAAACCTCGGCTGGCCGGTCGAGCCGCCATTCTATATTCCTGATTCAGCCCTGGCTCATTTCCGGGAGGCTATCGAACGAGGGAAGGAATTCGAAAAGAAATGGGAAGGACGATTTTCCTCGTATGAGCAAGCATTTCCAGAACTAGCACAAGAGCTGCATAAAATGATGCAAGCGGAATTACCTGATGGCTGGGATGTGGATATTCCAGAGTTTTCTCCCGATCCAAAGGGCATGGCTACCCGCCTGGCTTCCGGGAAAATAATGAATGCAATTGTAACCAAACTACCCACCTTAATCGGTGGTTCGGCGGATCTGGATCCATCTACGTACACCGCTCTGGCCGGCAGAGGCGACTTCGAGAGCCCTCATGAAACTATTGAAGATCCGCAGGGTTTAGTGGGAGGCGGCTGGAATTACTCAGGGAGCAATCTTCATTTTGGTATCCGCGAACATGCTATGGGGGCGATCCTGAACGGGATGGCAGCTCATGGGGGAACGATTCCTTTTGGATCTACTTTCCTGATCTTCTCTGATTACATGCGCCCTCCGATCCGCCTGGCCGCCTTGATGGGGCTGCACGTGATCTATGTCTTTACGCATGACAGCATTGCCCTGGGTGAGGACGGCCCTACCCACGAACCGGTCGAACAACTGCTGGGTTTGCGTTCGATCCCGAATGTGCTGGTCATTCGCCCGGCCGATGCCAACGAAACAGCCGCTGCCTGGCGTATCGCCATTGAACATAAAGGTGGCCCGGTAGCCCTGGCTCTTACCCGGCAGAATATGCCGGTCCTCGATTTGCAAAAATACCCACAGCTTCCGCTTGGCGTTCGTTCCGGCGGGTACGTGCTGGCGCATGCCACCGGAAAGGTACCTGCCGATATCACTTTGATCGCCACTGGTTCCGAGGTTCAACTGGCGCTGGCGGCACGTGAAAAACTGGAGACTCAGGGCGTCAGGGCGCGCGTGGTCAGCCTGCCCTGTTGGAATCTATTTGACGCACAACCTGTTGAATATCGAGAAGCGGTCTTACCGCCGGAAGTACCCATGTTGGCTATCGAAGCTGGCGTTTCACTGGGCTGGCGGCCTTACATTGGCCCTAGCATCGAAGTAATCGGAGTGGATCGTTTTGGCGCATCGGCTCCGGGAGAGATTGTCATGCGGGAGTATGGTTTTAGTATTGATCATGTGACCAAGCGAGCTCTCGCCCTAATAAAACAACACAAGCAAGTTAAATGATTTCAGAAAGACGCAAATAAAATGAACAATAATCCCTTATTGGGTTTAGAGACCTTTGGGCAAAGTGTCTGGCTCGACTTTCTCAGGCGTAATGCGCTTGATAACGGAGAAATCCAAAACCTGATCGATCAAGATGGGGTCAGCGGGCTGACCTCAAACCCCTCGATTTTTGAGAAAGCCATCGCGGATAGTCACGATTACGACAAAGCCATTCGTTCTATGGCACTGGAGGATAAAAGTATTGAAGAAATATACGAAGCTATCACGATAGAAGATATCCAACGCGCCGCTGATCTCTTCCGTCCCATTTATGAGCGGCTGGAAGGTGGTGATGGGTTTGTGAGCCTGGAGGTTTCTCCCAAACTGGCACATGATACTGCCGGCACCATTGCGGAAGCCCGTCATCTCTGTACTGCGGTAAACCGGCCCAACCTGCTGATCAAAGTTCCCGGAACTCTGGAGGGACTGCCTGTAATCCAACAATTGATCGGGGAAGGGATCAATGTCAACATTACGCTACTCTTCGGACTGCCACGTTACCGAGAAGTTGTGGAAGCCTATCTGGTCGGTTTGGAGACACTGGCAGCCCACGGCAAACCCCTGACTCGCATAGCTTCGGTAGCGAGTTTCTTTCTGAGCCGGATTGACGTGCTGATCGATCCTGTCCTCGAGAGATTTAGACTGCAAGAGGGCCCGGTTGCGGATATTGTGGCTGGTCTGCATGGTCAGGTAGCGATCGCCAGTGCGAAAGTGGCCTACCAGATCTACCAGGAAATCTTTAGCAGTGTGCGATTTCAAAAATTATCCGACCAGGGTGCGCGAACCCAACGTCTGCTTTGGGCGAGCACCGGCACCAAAAACCCAGAATACAGCGATGTAAAGTATGTCGAAACGTTAATCGGCCGTGAGACGATCAATACAATCCCACCTGAAACCCTGAACGCGTATCGGGATCACGGCAAACCATCCTCACAGTTGGAAGAAGGTACACAAGAAGCCTATCGTGTACTTGAAGGCTTAAATCAAGCCGGAATTGATCTGGATGCATTAACGCAAGAATTGGAAGAGGAGGGGGTAAAG
>Ga0182027_10012189_pt1 | contig 12090 bp, 9 predicted proteins | sample 712E1DmetaG_FD_121300 | JGI IMG/M metagenome (GOLD analysis project Ga0182027, IMG submission 121300) | Permafrost microbial communities from Stordalen Mire, Sweden - 712E1D metaG (Illumina Assembly) | ecosystem: Environmental > Terrestrial > Soil > Wetlands > Permafrost | place: Sweden...
AAGCGCGGCCAAGGGAGAGCCGTTTGTGGTGGTCTTCACCAATACGGTCTCTGGGTCGAGTCCATATCTGGATGCCTACAAAAAGTTCGTAGAATATGCCGTCTCGAAAGGTGCGAGCTTTGTTACCACGAAGGAATTGGTGGAGAGGTCGAAAACTTAGCCTGGTAAAATAGGTCCCGAAGCCGCCAGGACGAGCGGAGTTTCAAGGTGAATCTCGATAGGTTTAGACATGTAAGAGCATGTTTATCTTCCCTCTAGAAACCTTCGCAAACCAAGATTGGGGGGGATTAATTCCCTCTCACGTTCCTTTTTCCTCACCTTGTAACCGGCTTTGGTCCATTACCAGTTTGTGACCATCCACCCTTATTACGATAGCAGGACAGCCCGTCTGCTGGCGACTTTCATCCTGCATAAAGGCGGCCTCTGGCGGAGGTCTTTGCGGCCGTCAGGCTCAGGGCCCAAAAGTGCTCTGAGAATGGACGGCATGAGATGAGGCCGGTCGCCGTCTGGGATCACAGAGCAAGGGTGGAACTCGGGCTTCTTTGTCGGAAAAGAGACCATTGCAGTTATTTGCATTGATCTATTACATTCAGCCAGTCTACTCTTCTGAAGTCGCTATCAAAAGTGGCAATTTTAGAGATCTCATGCTTGAGACAAGTTGAGGCTATCATCGCATCATTAGGCATGAGTTTGTACTTGATCATGGCACTGTTACTATAAAGCACATTTGTATCTACAAAGATCACATCTGGGCCTCTTCTTCAAGCGTTTCAAACTCTTCCCTAGAAACTTCACCGAATGCTCCGCAGAATTTAGAGATGTCGAATTTTTTTACCGTAAGTTTCACACACTCTCCTTCTCTAAAGTCAACCTCTTGCAGCGGCCTGAAGACGCCGCCTTCATAAACGCAATCTATGGTCTTAGATGTATTCATATTTCGAGCCTTTTATTTAAAGGACTCACGAGGCTAAATATTCTCCCACGTAAGCTTCCTGACACCCTCTAAGAAACTTGAAACCTATCACTTCATGCAAAAGGTTTTTCCCGTTTGCCGCTCTCAAAGGAGCCATCGGGAGGATAATGGTAATTGACCCTGAGCCTCAAGTTCCCAAACATCATTCTGAAGTCCAGCTTCGCGGTTCCAATCGCCTCCATAAGCTCCGGCCCGGAGGCCCGTCCCCATGCCTGATCCCGTCCGCTGGGGCCACGATAACCCTCATCCTCTCTCCCAGATGAGGACATAGCCTGGTCTGGGACGGCAAGCACATTGAGTACGGCCGCCGGCGCGGCGTGGATGTGGCCGGAGCGGCCTGCCCCGGGCAGAAGATCGAGACGGTGGACGAAGCCCCGGGAGCGAGGCTCTCGCCTCCAGCCAGACCACCCTGGGGAGCTGTCCACCACCATGCATGATGATTTCCGCAACAGGCTCATCTGGGGTGATAGCAAGCTGGTCATGGCCTCGCTGCTCAAGGATTTCCGCGGCAAGATCGATCTGATCTACATCGATCCGCCTTTCGAAGTGGGGGCGGACTTCACGATGCAGGTACCTGTGGGTAAAGAAAATGAAAAGAATTTTGATAGCGATGCCTACAAATAAGAAGAATTCAGCATTCACTGTAGAAGGATGATGGCAGTGGTTGTGCAAAATCTTCTCCAAAAGGTTTTGGGGGCATTAGATGTTGATGAGGGTGCGAAGACGCCCTGTTCTTTTGCCTTCACTAAATTCAAATCCATTCCAGGAGACTGGAAATGCTTCACCTCTGACTTGGCGATACCTTTCTGGCAGATCTATGCTCCTGGTACCAGGCAATCTGACCTCAAGAAACTCAGCTTGGGAATCTCTGCGGAGAACTTCATGCTCCTGGCCGATCTCGGGGACGCTTGTCTCCTCGTGATAAAGACCTTTGGGAAAGGAAAAGGAGAAAAGCCGCTTTTCAAGCCTTTGCGAAAGCCTGAGGACTATGAGGAGACGGCTAATGTGCTGCAGAAATTTGATCTCAAATCAGATGACCTGATGGCCCACGCTTTTCTTCAGGCGGCCAAAGAGCTTCTGGAGAGGTCAGCCGGAACGATTTTCATTAATAAGGGTCTTTTTTCCAATTACTTCTTAAAAGAGCGCCTGGCAAAGAGCATGTCTGAGCGGGGGCGAAGCCTTTCTAAGGAAGCTTTGGGCCTTTTTCCCAAGATAGAGGAGTGCGTTTCATCAGATCCCATTTCGGCTGTCGGCATTTTGCAGGCCCTGGGCTTCAACGCCCGTCCATTGAAGGGGCCGGGATACCCCGAATATGCCCTTGACTTTAAGGGAGTGAAGCTGGATGTCTGCTGCATTGTCGCCCCCGTTGACTCATTTGACTTCAGGACGGGAGAGATGGCGGCACCCAGCTACCAGGCAGTGGCCAGGCTGCGGGATTACAGCTGGTCTATCCTGAGCAATGGACCTGTTTGGAGGATATACTGCAAGAAGTCTGCCTCAGAGAGCACCAGCTTCTTTGAGCTGAACCTGGAGGGCATCTCGGATGCTTCCGACCCACGCCTGATTTATTTTGTGGCAATATTTTCCGCTCCATCTTTTATCCCAAAGGGTGGGACCACAGACATTGATCTCATCTATGAAGGGGGCGTCAGCTATGCCAAGGGCCTGGAAGAGGATTTAAAGAGCAAGGTATTCAACGACCAGCTCTTCCTCAATTTAGTGAGATGCACCCTTGTCTTCGAAAAGACCAAACGCTACAGCGAGGCGGATCTTGAGCAGGGCAAAAGAAGGGCGCTCAAGCTCTTATATAGGCTGATGTTCATCCTTTATGCCGAGGCGCGTGGGCTCATGCCCCTGCAAAATGAGAATTACCGCGCTGTGTCCCTGGAAAATATGCGTCTGCGCCTGAATGCACTGGAAAAAGCTCCTAACGGCAAAGAGGCCTGGCAGTCGCTACAAGCTCTTTTCCACATGATACACCAGGGAGACCCTTCCGCCCAGATGCCGGAGTATGACGGCGATCTATTTGCAGAGGAGGAGATCGACGGCCTGCAGATCGCCAACCAGCATCTCGTCTCAGCCCTCAAGGACCTAATGCTCTCTGCGGGTGGGGGCATCGACTACTTGAACTTGGGCGTTCGCCAGCTCGGCTCGATTTATGAGGCCCTGCTGGAGTACTCGGTGAATCAAGCCGAGACTGATTTGATGGTCTACAGAGATAGTAGTAGCAGCAAAGATGGTCTGACCATTCTGGATGCCTCCTTCGCTTCAGATCTACAGGCCAAGCCCAAGAGCTTCATCCCTGCCGGGGAGATCTACCTTACAGTGGGTGGGCTGGCCAGGAAAGGAACGGGAAGCTACTACACCCCGGATGAGATCGTCCGGTATCTGGTCAAAGAGGGCTTAATGCCCCATTTCCAGCGCCGTGAGGTGCTCTTCCGGCAGGATATGGAAAAGCTTCGCACACTAAAAGGCCGCGATCCGGTGCTGGAGCTGAAGACCATCGAGGACCTTCTGGGACTGGAGGTGATGGACCCGGCCATGGGCAGCGGCCACTTCCTTGTGGCAGCGGCCAATGAGATCACCTCCTGGGCCATCTCGCTCCTGCATGAGAATCCGGATGCTCCCCTCATCGTTCAGGTGGAAGAGGATAGAAAGCAGATCATGGAGGAGCAGGCCAAGAGAGGTATCGTGCTTGATGCCGATCAACTCACAGATGCCGTCATACTGAAGCGGATGGTGATGAAGCGCTGCGTCTTTGGCGTGGACATAAATTTCATGGCCGTGGAGCTGGCCAAGCTCTCCTTGTGGCTGGAGTCTTTCACCATCGGTTCGCCCCTCACCTTCCTGAACCACCACATGCGCTGTGGTGACAGCCTGATTGGACTATGGAAGACGGACCTTCACGAGAGCCAGACCAAGCTGCAGAGGTTTACTGGAGAACTGGAAGCAGCCGGAAAAGCCCTCTTTTACGGCGTGAGCCAGTCGCATGACCTTTCCCTGGAGGAGCTGAGTCTCAGTCGTGGGGCTTACGAGCGAGCCCGTCAGATGACAAAGCCCCAGGAGGAGCTGCTGGATTTGCAGGTATCCTCTCTCCTTGACCCGAAGGCTGAGGACGGCAGCCTGGCCCGGAAGGTTGGCGCCTTTCACTGGGAGTACGAGTTTCCCGATGCTTTTGCGGAGACGGAATGGGGCTTTGACCTGGTGGTGATGAACCCGCCCTGGGAAGCAGTAAAGCCTGATGACGACGATTTCTTCTCGGTCCTTCATCCCGGATTCAGACGGATCAAGAGCAAACCCGAGAAGAGAACCGTGATGGAAAAGCTGCTCAAGGACCCCGTGATAAAAGACGCTTACCAGGATTACCGCGAGAAGATAGAGCAGCGCATAAATTTCTTCCGATCGTCTGAGTATTCTCTGCGAGGGAGCGGGGACACCAATCTCTGGAAGCTCTTTATGGAGCAAGGCATGCGTCTATTGGCCCGAGGCGGCAGCCTGGCAGTGGTCGTGCCTTCCGGTATCGTCACGGATGAAGGGGCAAAGCCGCTGCGAGAGAAGCTGTTTGAGGGACGCATCCGAGGGATATTCGAATTTGAGAATCGTAGAGGAATATTTCCCGATGTTCACCGAAGCTACAAATTCGCTCTCCTGATCTGGGACAAAGATGAGCCCGTTCCGGCATTTCCTGCGGCCTTCTACTTGCAGGACGCGCAGTCCCTAGAAGGCAATATGGAGCAGGACAAATTCCTGGAGATTCCCATGGAGCTGGTCAGGATCTGCGCCCCGGAAACACTCTCCATTCCTGAGATACGAAGTGAAAGGCATTTGCAGGTCTTTGCCAAACTTTACCAGGAAAATCCACTGCTGGGAGATCCGAAGAAGGGATGGCAAGTGGGCCTAGTCGCCGAGCTGCATAGAACCAACGACAGCAACCTTTTCCGCAGTGACGGTCAGGGCTGGCCCCTCATCGAAGGCAAATGCTTCCACCAGTTCTTGCCTGATTACGAGAAGCCTGCCTTCACTGTCGATCCCGATCAAGGATTGAACAGAACGGCAAGGTGCAAGTTTTACAAAGACGGTTTGAACGGGTTCTTGCATATGATGCCCAGGTTAGCTTTTAGAGATATAGCAAGCAGTACAAATGTGCGAAGCATGATTGCTTGCATCTTGCCGCCAAAAACACTCTGTTCGAATAAGGCACCATTAGCAATTCCACTCGAAAATAACTGTGTACTGAAGGGTAGGAGCTATCTGCAAGTTATTAGCTATTTGGCTGGCGTTTTCGATTCATTCGTGTTTGATTTCCTCATACGCACCCGTGTTAGCATAAATCTCAACTTTTTCTACGTCTACCAGACCCCAGTCCCGGCTGATTATCATAATAGTACCGCCAAAAAAATCATGCAGATCGCCGCTCGCCTCAGCTCCCCGGACGCGCGTTTCAGAGAGCTGGCAGATTCTGTTGGCGTGCCCTTTGGCACTCTGACCATGAAGGAGCGGCTGGAGCTGACCGCGGAGCTGAATGCCCTGGTGGCCCGCCACTACGGCCTCTCTCGCGAGGATCTGGTCGTGATCCTGGACAGCTTCACAAGCTTCGCGGTGGACCCGGAGCTGGAAAATCTGGAGGAGATCAAGTGGAGCGACGGGCTCATGCGCAAGTTCAACGGCGAGGTGCGCGGAAGGGTCATGGGTTACTTCGATGCCCAGGCGAGCATCTCTGAAAAGGAGGCGGCATAATGGAGCCCTATAATCCCGATACATTGCCATTGAAGACCATCGACTGGGAGAGGCACGTAACCCTCATTGGCAAGGCAAATGCAGCCCTGGCCAGATACGATGGGATTCTGCTTGGTATGGTCAATCCAGAGGTACTGCTCTCGCCGCTGACCACTCGTGAAGCTGTCTTATCATCGCGAATCGAAGGAACTCGGGCCTCCCTTGAGGAGGTTTTGCAGTACGAGGCCGATGTTGGAGACCCGGAAAATAACCAGGATCGGCCCGACAGTCCGCAGATCCGCGACATTCATGAGATCATCAATTACCGCAAGGCCATGGGAACCGCTGTCGAGAAGATGGCTGGCCGGCCATTTGGCATCAATACCATTCGCGAGCTTCATAGAATACTACTAACAGGCGTCAGAGGCCGCTACAAGGATCCGGGCGAGATCCGGCGCATCCAGAATTATATCGCCGCACCAGGAATGCCCATAGATCAGGCAACATTCATACCGCCATCTCCGGAGATGATAATGGACGCCCTTTCCAACTGGGAAGATTACCTCTACTGCACTGAAAAAGATCCTCTCGTCCAGTTAGCCGTCCTCAAAGCCCAGTTTGAGCTGATCCACCCCTTTCGAGATGGGAATGGCCGCATCGGAAGGATGCTCGTACCGGTAATTCTCTATCACAAGAAAATACTCTCCCGGCCTATGTTCTATATCAGCTCCTATCTGGAAAGGAATCGGGATGTTTACTATGAGCGGTTGCTGGCAATATCCATGGAAGGAGACTGGAACGGATGGATATCGTTCTTCCTGGAGGCTCTCGTCCTGCAAGCAGAAGAGAACAGCAAGAAAGCAAGAGCTATTCTGGAGCTGTACAACAGCATGAAAACAAGGGTGGCAAAGATCACACGCTCTCAGTATTCCATCCAGACAATTGATGTACTATTCTCCAGCCCTATCATTAATTCCAGCGACTTCTCAATAAAATCAGGTATCCCAGACAGAACCGCCCAAAGAATTATTCAGAGACTGGAGCAAGATGGAATTTTGCGCATGATTAGGGAAGGGAGAGGGAGTCGATCTCCAACTTATCTATTCCTTGATCTTCTGGATATAACTGAAAATGAGGAGAAGTAAATTTGCGCGTCATCCGTGACGCACAAATTGGTTTGTGCGACATATTTGGCAAAATATGACGTGCAAACTAAAGCAAAATCGAATCACGGGAGTTAAAATGAAGAGCTTGAATGCCATAAGGGTGCTGGAATGAGCAAGAACAAAAAGGAGATCATCGACAACGAGGACGGCACCATGGCCGAGTTCCTGAAAAACGCCCTGCAAGATAACCGCGGCCAGGTCTCCATCGCCACGGGCTACTTTAATGTGGAAGGCTATGCCGACCTGAGGGACCCACTGAGGGAAGCGGCCAAGAAAAATGACTTTCGTCTTCGCCTCCTGATCGGCAATGAGGCCGTGGTCAGGAAGGATGCCGCGATGCAGTGCGAAGCCGAGGCGGAGGGTTCTCTGCCCGAGGAGCTGGAGGGGCTTTCCATCAACGATAGTTATGCCTCTCTGGTTGGGGATCTAGTGCAATTTCTGAGGCAGGAAAAGGTGGAGCTGCGCCAGAACCCGGAGCGCTTCTCGCACGCCAAGTGTTACATCTTTGAGGACCTCGCAGTTGTGGGCTCAAGCAACTTCACCAGGCCCGGACTGCAAAAGAACATCGAGCTGAATGCCGCCCTCTATCAGCCCTCCGCTCAAAATTTGGTGGAGCAGTGGTTTGAGAGGAGATGGACCAAAGGAGCGGACATCAAGCAGGAGATCATAAGCGTCCTGGAGGACTCCAAGTTCGGCTACCCTCTAGATCCCTTCCAGATGTACATGAAGTTCCTCTACGAGTACTACCGGCCAAGGCTGGAGGAGCTGGAGCAAGAGAAGGGCAAAATCCTGGAGCTGGCCGGATTTCAGCAGGATGCCTTCAGTTCTGCCAAGAGAATCCTCGCCAAGTACGGGGGCGTTCTCATCGCCGACTCCACGGGTCTGGGCAAGACCCACATCGCCCTGGAGCTCTTGCGCGAGTACGTGGCCGTGCGGAGAATGAAGGCCATGGTGATCGCTCCTTCCCAGGTTCTCAATGCCGTCTGGGAGCCAAAGCTCATGGAAGAGAGCATCAAGACCATGAACATCACCATCGAGAAAACCGGGACGCCCAGCTTTCAGCCGGAAAAGTACATCGACTACGACCTCCTGGTCATAGACGAGAGCCAGAACTATCGCAATTCATCCACCAACAGGTATGCAAATCTACTGAAGCTCATTGCTGGCGGAAAGAAAAAGATGGTTGTGCTCATGACCGCAACCCCGGTAAACAACTCCTTGCTCGATCTCTATCATCAGTTAACCCTGATCACAGCGGGGGACGATGCCTATTTCGCCGACCTAGGAATTCCGGATCTGAGATCCCACTTCTTATCCGCGGAACGAAAGGAGCTGACCGAGGGAGTAGAGCAAATAGTGCGCCTTTTGGACGAGATCATGATCAGAAGGACCCGGCAATTCATAGTAGACAACTATCCTGAGACTACCATCAACGGCAAGCCGGTCCGCTTTCCCAAGAGAAGGCTTCGCAAGGTGGAGTACAGCCTCACCGCTCTCTTCGGAGATCAGATCTACAAGAAAGTGCTGGATACCATCGAGGAGTTGCACCTTGTTCCCTACCGAGCCGACTTCTACATCAAGACCCTGGAGGACAAAGCAAGGAAAGAGGCAACTCTTCGAGCCGAGCTGCAGAAGTTCGGCCTCCTCAAAAGATTTGAAAGCAGCGTTGAGGCCATAAGAACCAGCATTAACCGGCTGGTGAAGTTTTATGAGTACTTCGAAAAAATGCTGGCCTCGGGAAAGATCCTGAAGAGTCACGCCTTCCAAAAAGCTCTAAACCAAATAGGCAATTCTCTGGAGGACGAGGCGGCTTTCTTTGCTGAAATAGAAAAGATTGAACTCGTTTCTCTGACGGCGGAATACGACAGGCCCCAGATGAAAAAGGATATCAAAGAAGATCTGGAAAGGCTGAACGCGCTAAAGCTTGATCTGGATCGCATACCGGTCTATGCCGACAGAAAGCTCCAGGCATTGGGAGAGCTTCTGGCTAAGGATAGAGTCTTCGAGAATGATGGGAAGAAGTGCCTGGTCTTCACCCAGTACATGGACACTGCGGAATATCTTTACAGGAATCTCAAAGAGCAGATGGAAAAGCAGGGCCTAAAAATCAGCATCCTTACTGGAAGGACGCCTGCCAAAGAGCGGGAGAAGATCATCATGGCCTTTGCTCCTAAGGCCAATAAGCTGCAGGCCGGCCTGGTCCCTGAGACAGATCTTCTCATCAGCACCGACGTTCTATCCGAAGGCCAGAATTTGCAGGATGCCAACTATGTCGTAAACTACGATCTTCCCTGGAATCCGATGAGGATCGTTCAGAGGGTTGGCCGGGTCGATAGGATTGGCAGCGAATATGAAACTGTGACCGCGGCGGTCTTCTGGCCGGAGAATGCTTTGGAGGACATCCTTGGCCTGATGAGGCGGCTGGAAGAAAAAATAGCAAAGATCTCCGAGGTTGTAGGCTTAGAATCACCCATTCTTGGAGAAGCTGAGAATCCTAAGAACTTTAATGCCCTGGCCAGGATTGAAAAAGAGGATCAAAAGGTTCTAGATGATATGGAGAGAGCCTCAGAGCTTTTGCCCGCGCGAACGCCCTATCAGATGATCCTGACCCATTTGAGAAAAGAGGGAGAAAAGGGCCTTAAGGGCATAAGCTCAGGAAAAAGAAGCGGTAAGATCTCTAAGGAGAACGGCCTGATCATATTTTACCGAGAGATAAAATCCCTAGAGGGAATACACCTTGTGCACTATGATTTCAAGAGGAAACGGTTTGAACATTACAACGATGTGAGCTGGATATTTCAAGAGATGGAGTGCAATGAAGGCGAGCGGCTGCATATTCCCATGAAAGGCTTAGAGGCCTTCCGTCTGTTCAAAGAGATCGATGCCAAAGCCAGAGAAGAGCTGATATCGATCATCAATTCTCCACTGGATGCAAAAAATGCTCAGAAGACTGGCTCCAAGCACCAGCGCGAGCTTCGAGGTATGATACTTGCCGCACTCACCGCAGGCAGGATCTCCAGAGAGGATGCATCAGACATTTACGCCATATTGAACCGACAGAATCTGGTTGCCTGGGAGGACGAATTTTTGGAATTCCACCAGGCTTATAGAGTTCGTCAGGATGCCAGCGTATTGCTCTCTTCTCTCAGAGCTCTCTTCCAGACATACAAGATCAACTCAAGCCGACATGAGAAGAGAAGATGCATAAAGCTAAATCCTCGGGACTTAGTTGTAGTGGGGTACGAGTTTCTCTCTCCCATTGGCCAAACAACTCAAGAAACGGTTTCTTGATAGTGAGTTCTCTGGCAGAAGCTTAATAAATCTCGTTACTTGGACAATTGCGCTAAAATATTCGCCAGAAAAAAAGATCGAAAAAGCATTTATACTTGTTTTGGCGTAAGGGTTCTGGTTTGTTCCTTATCATCTTGGAGGATTGAAGAATTTGACAACTGTTTACGACGTACCTCCCCACGACTTGATAGCTGCCACAGCCCAGGAGCTGAAGGCGGCAGGCAAAGTTCAGCCTCCTGTTTGGGCTGAATTTGCTAAGACTGGGGTAAATAGGGAGATGCCGCCCACCAATCCAGATTGGTGGTTTGTGCGGTCGGCGTCTATCCTGCGCAGAATATATATTGACGGGCCGGTGGGCGTTTCCCGCCTCAGAAGCTTTTACGGCGGAAAGAAGCGAAAAGGGGTAGCTACCGGAGCCTTTGCCAAGGGCAGCGGCTCAGTGGTAAGAGAATCCCTGCAGCAACTGGAGAAAGCCGGCTACGTGAGGAAGCTAAAGAAGGGACGCCAGATGACCCCCGCGGGCCAGGCATTCCTTGATGAAATGGCACATAAGGTCAGAAGCAAAATGCAAAGTTCGGCTGCGCCCGTAGCAGAACCAGGCGCAGAATCGGCGACATAAGGTGGAGTCTGGCAAATGGCTGATGATGAGCTTGCAGATTTAAGACGAAAAAGGCTGGAGCAGATCCAAAGACAGCAGGGAGATTCGCAGATGGCGGCCGCTCAGCAAGAGCAGGCCCAGCAGGAGCTGGAGTCGAAGAAAGCAGCCCTCATGAGATCCATCCTCACACCCGAAGCCCGGGAACGGCTCAATGCAATACGCATGACCAGGCCCGAGTTCGTCTCTCAGATTGAGGCTCAGCTCATCATGCTTGCTCAAAGCGGCAGGCTGCGGGGCGCGATCACCGATGAACAGCTCAAGACGATTCTCAAGCAGGCTCAGCCCAAGAAGAGAGACATTACCATTACCAGGAGATAAGTCCGGCTGATTTCAGGCTATTCATGAAGGTTGCAGTCTTGTTCTCCGGCGGAAAAGATAGCAGCTTGGCGGCTCTTCTGCTCGAACCTTACTTCGATGAGATAGAGCTTGTCACATTTAGCTTCGGCCATGATGATGCCTGGACGAGAGCGGCGGATGCTGCACAAGAGCTGGGCCATCCCTTCAAGAGGATGGTCTTTGAGACAGATGTCCTGGAAAAAGCCCTGGAGATATTGCGATCCTCGGGCTATCCCAATGATGCTCTCGATTATGTTCATCCTATTGCAGTAGAAACAATGGCGAAAGAGTGTGAATTTGTAGCGGACGGGACGAGGCGGGATGATCGCGCACCCAAGATGGGGTTTAACGCGATCCGAAGCCTGGAAGACCGGTTGCATGTGCAATACTTGAGACCCCTGGCAGGGCTGGGTGGAAAAGCCATTAAAGCCATGGCCTCGCGCTATTTGGACTTCGAGGAGACGTTCTCCGAGAGGTATCCCGCCTCGGACTTCGAGGTAGGCCTGAGATATGAGCTTGAAAAGAGGCACGGCCAGAGGGAGATAGATCGGATCTTCCCCTCAAATCATATGCACACTAGAGTAATTCGGAGGAAGAGATTTGTCCAAGAAAATGAAAGGCAAGAAGATCAGGCTTGCCAAGGCATTCAATCAGAATCGTAGGGTTCCCTCCTGGGTCATTGTCAAGACCTTGAGGAAGGTAGTTACTCACCCCAAGAGACGACATTGGAGAAGAAGCAGCTTAGAGAGATAGACAATGGCTGACACAGAGAGAGTTTACACCATACCCTTGGGTATTGTGAAGAGCGTTCCAATTTGGAGAAGGTCCAACCGGGCTATGACTGAGGTACGAAAATACCTTTCCCGGCACATGAAGACCCCTGTAGAGAATATAAAGATCGACCCGGGCCTCAATGAGGTCATCTGGGCCAGAGGCGATATGAAGCCCCC
>Ga0182027_10012190_pt1 | contig 12090 bp, 9 predicted proteins | sample 712E1DmetaG_FD_121300 | JGI IMG/M metagenome (GOLD analysis project Ga0182027, IMG submission 121300) | Permafrost microbial communities from Stordalen Mire, Sweden - 712E1D metaG (Illumina Assembly) | ecosystem: Environmental > Terrestrial > Soil > Wetlands > Permafrost | place: Sweden...
TGAATTATATTGTTCTTTCAGCTCCCGCTTTAAAATTTTTCCTGACGGATTTTTGGGCAGTTTGTCAGCGATGAATACTTTTTTCGGGCATTTAAAACCTGCCAGATGTTCCTTGCAGTAGGCGACAATCGCCTTTTCATTGAGTGATGAGCCCTTCTTCGGCACCGCCACAACCGCAACAATCTCTATCCACTTGGGATCGGGCAGACCAATCACTGCTACCTCTTCGATAGCCGGATGCCGGTACAGCACTTCCTCAACTTCGCGCGATGCCACATTCTCGCCTCCGGTTTTAATCATGTCCTTCTTGCGGTCAACCACTGAGAGATAACCGTCATTATCGAAACGTCCCAGGTCGCCGCTGTGGAACCAGCCGAATTGAAAAGCTTCGGCCGTTTTTTCCGGGTCGTTCAGATATCCGGTCATGACATGACCGGACCGGTGTACAATTTCCCCAATTTCTCCCAAGGGGACGAACTTGCCGTCATCATCCATGAGACGTGTTTCCACGTTAAGCACCGGTTTGCCCGCGGACCCCGGCTTCAAAAGCTGATCTTCAGGTTTTAAGATGGTGGCCACCGGCCCCATTTCCGTCTGACCGTAATAGTTCCAAAGTTTCAGACCGTGGAAGACGACGGACAACTGTTTGATAATCTCCACCGGCATAATGCTCGCGCCATAGGCGGCTTTTTTCAGGCTGGCGTGGTTATAATTCCTGAATTCCGGATGGTTCAAAATTCCGATCCATACAGTGGGCGGGGCAAACATATGCGTGATCTGGTACTTTTCAATGAGTTTGATCATTTCCAGAGGATCTGCCTTGTGCATGATCACATTGGTGGCACCGATATATAGATATGGCATGAGAAAGCAATGGAGCTGGGCGCAATGGAACAGAGGCAGGGCGTGGAGGCTTACATCGTCGGTTTCGTACTGACCGTCGAAGATGCAGCTGTGATACTGCGACATGAGCGCCCGGTGCGAGAGCATGGCTCCCTTCGGTTTTGACTCTGTTCCGCTGGTATAAGGAATTTGTACTATATCCTCCGCGCTGACCTCCACCTGGGGTTCATCGAAAGGCATGGTTACCATTTCCGTGATCAGGTTGAAGAAGCCTTCAGGGATGATGGAATCCCCTAAGGGGATGAAGCCCCACTTCTGCACAGAAGAGAATTTATTCTGGTTTTGGGCGATAATCGGATAAAGTGTATCTTCTATAATGAATATTCGCGAACCCGAATGATTGATAATGAAGGCTATTTCCTCGGCATTGAGCATGTAGTTGATGGGGACCTGGATGGCGCCGATTTTGGCCAGGCCCATCATGCTGATGGGATAATAGTGGGAGTTGTATGCATAGACCGCCACTCTGTCGCCTTTTTTAATCCCGTAGCTTGTCATAAGATTGGCAAAACGCCTTGCTTCCCGTTCGAGATCATAGAACGAAAGTTTCGTGTCACGGAAGATGATGGCGGTCTTATCGCCATATTTCGTTGCCGCCCTGCGGGCCATATCTCCGATGGTATCGCGATTGATGATGTTGCTCATATATTTAGCCTTTCACTTCATAGCGTCATTAAGATTGATATTTTTTTTCAAACATTTCCTTCATTTTAAATTTTTGAATCTTGCCACTGGCTGTCATCGGGTAGCCGTCAACGAACTCCCAGTATTTAGGAATCTTGTGACGGGCGATTTTTCCTTTACAAAATTCAATGAGCTCTTCCGCCGAAGCCGTTTGTCCGCTCTTTAGCTGAATGGCGGCCAATACCTGCTCGCCATATTTCTTATCGGCAATACCGATGACCTGCACATTCATCACTTTGGAATTTTTATAGAGAAATTCCTCCAGTTCGCGGGGATAGATATTTTCACCGCCGCGGATAATCATATCCTTGATTCGCCCGGTCACTTTGAAATATCCTTTTTCATCAAGCGTTCCCAAATCTCCCGTGTGGAGCCAGCCTTCCTTGTCGATGGTCTCTGCTGTTGCCTCCGGCATTTTATAATAGCCTTTCATTACGCAGGCGCTCCTTGTAACGATCTCACCCTGCACATTTGCGGGCACGTCATCGCCCGTTTCCGGATCAATAATCTTACCTTCGATATCGGGCAAAAGTCGGCCGACGGATGCCACGCGCAGCTTCACAGGGTCATCGCGCCGAGTCATTGTCATGACGGGAGAAGATTCCGTCTGACCGAAGGCAATGACGATTTCTGGACAATGCATTTTCGTGCGCACCTGATTCATCGACTCTTCAGGGCAGGGGGCTCCGGCCATAATGCCCGTGCGCAGAGAACTCATGTCGTACTTTTCAAAATCGGGATGATTCAACATCGTCACAAACATTGTCGGCACGCCGTTGACGGCGGTGCATTGCTCCGCGGCGATAAACTGAAGCGCTTTGAGTGCATCAAAAGATTCCAGAATGACCATAGTCGAACCGTGGTAAATGCAATTAAGCGTGCTCATCACACAGCCGAAGCAGTGAAACATCGGCACCTGAATCAGCAGGCTGTCTTTTTCCGTCATGCCCATGACATCTCCGACCATTCGGGCATTATTGACAATATTGTGGTGGGTCAGCATAACACCTTTCGGAAAACCTGTGGTGCCCGATGTATACTGCATGTTGATCACATCATCATCGGAAAGAGAATTCATCCGGTCATCCAGTTCCTGCGCGGTTATTTTCTCTCCCATCTTGATCACATCGGAAAATTTGAACATGCCGGGCGTGTTTTCTTTTTTGCCGATATAGATTACGTTTTTTAAAAGCGGCAGTTTTTCCGAAGCCAGAGAACCCGCTTTACAGGAATCCAACTCGGGGGCGACCTTACGGACAGTATCGTAAAAGCTGGTATCTCTGTAGGTATCGATGAGAAACAAATTCGTGGAATCAGACTGTTTTAGAATGTATTCCAGTTCATGGGTTTGATAATTTGTGTTGATGGTAACCAGCACGCCGCCTACCATTCCCAGAGCCGACTGCAGATAAACCCATTCGGGAACATTGGTCGTCCATACGGCAACATGATCGCCGCGCTTAATGCCCATCGCCATGAGTCCCTTGGCGATATCCCGGCATGTTTTGTAAAATTCGCGGTAAGTCTGCCGGATGCCGAACTCCGAAGAAACAAGTGCCATATTTTCCGGATGGCGTGTGGCTGTAGCTTTGACTAGCTGCCCTATCGTTTTATTAACAAAATCTGACATAATAACACCCCTCGGTATTTAATTTTTTTTGATTAGAACCCGCTATAAAATACAATTCTACGTCAGGATGGCCTCGAAGATATACTTTTAATATTACAAGCATTTTCTATTTTAATGCCACCTTACGTTAACTGGCACAATATAGACGATAAATATTTCTGTCAAGTAATTTTAATCACGTTAAAAAAGTCAGCGGTTTTTTAAATTGACATGGTAAAACGGTAGTCACAATAATAGTTTGCGCTTTGGTCGTGAAGAATGATTATGTGCTGTGAAATTATTTTTAGAGATGGATGGTTTAAGGAGTTGATTATACTTATGATTATTCGCGTCTGGAGGCCTGCCGTCAGTTTTCTCCTATTTCCCGGATTATTTGTTGAGCAATGGCCTTAGCTGTAATCTTCTTCCGTTGAACTTTGGAATTGCCGGTTTCAGAAAAGTGTTCCAGAAAAAGCAAATCTTTCGGCCACTCAAATACAGGCAGTTTTCCGTTTACATAATTTTTGAAATCGGGGGACTCATATTTTCGGGGGTCAGATGTTTCAATGATCAGGACAATTTTATCGCCCAGCCGGACATCGGGAACAGATGAGATAATGAATCGATCGGAGATGAACTCCTCAATTTTTCTTTCAATTATTTCCGGGTAATATTTTATTCCTCCGGAATTGATGATATTGTCAAGCCTGCCCAGGACTTTAAATTTGTTCTTGTAAAAAATCCGAACGATATCTCTGGTTCTAACCGGATTGTCCGCTATATGGGGGGCATTTACAATCAGGCAACCTTTCGCATCCTTATTGATCGTTACACCCGGCATCGTTGTATAATAAGATGAGCGTTTTTCGCCATTTAGTCTGCGGAGAGCAATGTGCGAGACGGTCTCCGTCATGCCATAGGTTGAGAAAACTTCAGTGTTAAGTTCCTTAAGCCTTTCTTCAAGAGGTGCGGGTATAGCTCCGCCGCCGATAATGAGTTTCCTTATCGACTCAATTTTTTTCTCTCCGTGGGGATTATTTAAAATATTATGTACTTGCAAAGGAATCATCGCTGCAAAGTCAAATCCATCCTCCATATTTTCTAAAGGATTTCCTCGCGGTTCTATTGCCGTAAGGTTCAGATTTCCCACCAGGGAACGAACAATCATCATCTTTCCGGCGATATAGTCTGAGGGCAGGCAGAGCAGCGCTCTATCGCCTTCTCTAAGTTTCAAATAATCCAGCGTCATGCGTGCGCTGTTGACCAATCGCTTTTTTTTGATCTTAACCGGTTCGGGTGGGCCGGTACTGCCGGAAGTATGGATGGTGACAAAATCGTTGTCATCATACCATTCGGCGATAAATGCCAACAGCGATTTGTCCCAATTTGTGTAATGCGGATCTTGAAGCTTGTCCCGACAGTAAGCAGCCAGTGAGAATTTGTCATGCCACAAGGCGATATTAAGAATTTTAGTCATTTGGCAATGATGATAGGTTCCAGGTTTTGTGAGGGTCATGCTTTAATTCGGCATTATCTATGTAAAGAGGAGAATCGAAATTGTTCATAAATAATTGACCGGTTCCAAGTCCATGGTGAAGATTACACCGGAGGGTGGAAGTCCATTGGGCAATGGCGTTCAAGCCAATGTTCGATTCAAGGGCAGAGGTAATCCACCATCCGATATCCGACGCGTTGGCAAGTTCGATCCACTGGCTGCATCCGCCGAAACCGCCATGCAGGGATGGCTTGAGAACTAAAAATTGCGGATGAATATAATTGATGATATCCTGTTTCTGCTTAAACGAACAGATTCCTATTAATTCTTCGTCTAGGGCAATGGGGAGAGGGCTATTGGCGCATAACCGCGCTAAGAAATCATGCTGCCCTGCTTTCACCGGTTGTTCGATTGAATGGACATTAAACGCTGCCAGCGCATTTAATCTATCCATTACATTTGCGGGATTAAAAGCTCCGTTGGCATCAGCCCTTATTTCAACGTCCCTGACCTGATATTCATTTCGTATTTTCCTGATGAGCGAAAGTTCGGCGTCAAAATCAATGGCGCCCACCTTGAGTTTAATACAGGCATATCCCTCGTTGAGTTTGTTTCGTATCTGTTCGTCGAGGAATTCCGGGCTTCCCATCCATACCAGACCGTTGATTTTGATTCCCTTCGTTCCTTCCGTAAACCCATTACGGTAAAAGATCTTAGTTCCTTTATTCCGGTAATCAAGGAACGCTGTTTCCAATCCCATCCTTATCGAGGGAAATCCCGCCAGAACATCGGGAGTCAAATCGCAATAGCGTTCAATATCTCTGCAGGTATCAGATAGTTTATCTATAAAACCTGCATCCAATTCAGGGCTCAGACCCGGTAACGGCGCACACTCTCCAATGCCTGTTTGCAGTGGGTTGCCTGCATCCAAGATGGATATGAACCAGCTCGTTCTTTCCGTATAAATACCTCTTGATGTTCCTGCCGGTTGCTTGAAGCGCAGGATGTACTTTTTATAGGAAGCTTTAATCATAAACTAAAAAACCAACCCGACTCCGAATAAAATGGAAAAAATAAATGTGGATAGCGAAAGCTTTTTAAGAAAAGGGTCAAGCTCGCGATGATCTTTAATTTTTGATACGGCATTTATATCGTGGATGAACACAGGAAAAATCAAAATAATTGCCAGTTGTCCCATTGATTTAAAATTTAACGCGGTAAAGAAAGCCGAACCGAGCATTCCCGATATAATGAGAAACGAATGATATTTTTTTGCTCTGGACATACCCAGTTTGACAGCGATGGTTATTTTTCCGCAGCGTCTGTCATTTTCCATATCTCGCATATTGTTTAAATTCAAAACTCCCATACTGAACAATCCTAAAACCACCGCCATCAAAGTGGCTCCCCATGAGAGTTTGTGCCGGTGAAGAAAATATGTGCCTAAGACTCCGGTCAAACCGAAGAACAGAAATACGGCAATATCTCCGAGCCCGCTGTAGCCATAAGGATTTTTGCCCAGTGTGTATGTCAATGCGGCAATCACAGAAATCAGACCGAGAAACATGAAAGAGATATAATCAACCAAGGAAAGCCCGCTTAGTCCTTCACAAATAAGCCATATACCCGTGAGGATGGCGGCAAACGTCATGTATACGATTCCTTTTCTCATTTGCGCCGGTGTTATTGCTCCCGACTGCACTGAACGTAACGGGCCGACCCGTCCATCGTTGTCCGTGCCTTTTACGGCATCGCCATAATCGTTGGCCAGGTTGGACAAGATTTGCAGAAAAATGGCGGTTAATAAAGCCGGTATAAGCACGCGCAAATTGAATGCTCCGTCAAACTGTGCCAAAGCACTGCCGGTTATAATACTGGATAATGCCAGCGGCAACGTTCTGAGCCTTGCCGCTTCAATCCATATACTGACATTTTTTACAGTCATGGGAATTTGGGGTATTTATGAAATTTGGGAAGTCTTTTTTCCAGAAAAGCATTTTTGCCTTCCTGAGCTTCTTCCGTGAGATAATATAGCAGTGTCGCGTTACCCGCGAATTCCTGCAGACCCGTCTGTCCGTCCAGATCGGCATTTAGTCCGAGTTTTATCATCCGCAATGCCATCGGACTATAGATCATCATTTCTTTTGCCCAAGTTACAACTTCATCTTCCAGTTTGTCAAGCGGAACGACTTTGTTGACCATACCCATTTCCAATGCTTCCCTGGCGGAATATTGCCGGCATAGGAACCATATCTCCCGTGCTTTTTTCTGACCGACAATACTGGCCAGATATGAGGAGCCGAAACCGGCGTCAAAGCTTCCTACTTTGGGTCCCGTTTGTCCGAAAATGGCGTTTTCCGACGCGATGCTTAGATCACAAACCACATGAAGGACATGTCCCCCGCCGATGGCGTAACCGTTGACCATGGCAATAACCGGTTTAGGTAAAGAGCGTATCTGCTTTTGGACATCAAGCACGTTTAGGCGGGGAACGCCATCTTTGCCGATGTAGCCTCCCTTGCCTTTGAGGTTTTGATCTCCTCCCGAACAAAATGCCTTGTCTCCCGCCCCGGTAAAAACCACAACATTAATTTTAGAGTCTTCTTTGCAGAAGCGCAAGGCATCACTCATCTCTAAAGTTGTTGTCGGCCTGAAGGCATTCCTATACCTTGGTCGGTTGATGGTTATCTTCGCAATGCCTTGCCAGTATTCGAAAAGAATATCTTCGTATTTCTTGATTTGTTTCCAGTTTCTTTTTTTACTCATGATATCTTTTTGACCTCATAAATGTATTGATCTCAGATAATTAAAATACGATTTTAATATTTCAGAATTTTGTTCCGTCGGTGTAGTGACTTCCAGCACAGCCGGTTGTGTGAATCCGGAAGTATAGAGCCATTTCAGACCATTGTTTAGAGTTTTTTCATCCGTTGCCGTAAAACAATCCAGACCGTATGCTCGGGCAATGTTTGCCACCTGGTAATTGTGACTTGCTTCAAAATGTGTTTCCAGTGTTGGCATGGCCGACGGCCCGTTAAGAAACCTGAAAATTCCTCCCCCGTAGTTGTTGATGACTATAATCCTGAGATTATTAGAGAGGTGCTTGTTCCAGAGAGCGTTAGAATCGTATAAAAAGGCCAGATCACCCGCAATCACTGTAGTAATTTTATCCGCAGCATAAGCCGTTCCGGCGGCTGTGGATAAAACGCCGTCAATGCCGCTGACCCCGCGGTTCGACATGAAGGTGATGTTTTTATTGCAGACAAACAATTGAGAATATCTTACAGGGGTGCTGTTGGACAAATGCAAAATGGAGCGGTCAGGTATATGTTTCATGATGATTTGAAACGCTTTCAAATCGGAAAATACGCATTTTCCCAGAAAATCATCGTGCCGTTGCCGGGTTATGCGATCAAGTTGTTTCCACTTGTTTCTAAAATCAGATTTACAGGGACGCAGAACATCTTTAACTAAACTGAAAAAAAGTACGGGATCGGATGAGAAGATATCCGTAAGAGACTGGAACGTGTCCGTATGTTCGCCTGTGCGGGAAAAATGGCAGTGTGCTTTCGATTTATTTTTTCTTATAAAAGATTTAATCTTCTTCGAGACGATCTGCCCGCCCAGCGTTATCAGCAAGTCGGGGGCATATTCATCTTCTTTTTCAATTGCCGATAAGACATTGTCTATGCATGAGATGAAATTGCCACCTTTCAGATTGGAAGTTGTTTCCGTAAGCGCGGCCACCGAAGGATCGGACGCCAAATTGTTCAAAAGATTGCTTAGCCCGTTTACGAAGGGCATCTGTCCGGCGATAATCATTTTATTTTTACTTTGATTCCAAAGCGCGGCAAACTTCTTTATGGCGTTATCCGAAGGATTTCTTGTTTCCCCATGCAGATTGATAATTTTCGATTCTGGCAATTGCGCATCGATCAATTCGTATAACGGTTCGGAAAAAGGGATATTGATATGCACCGGAGAAAATTCCGGATAGACAAGATCATTAACGGCCTGGTTAATAACCCTAGCAACATGCCATTCTTCATTAGTGCTTTCGACTTTTTCGATCAGGGTATAGCTGCTTCTGATATAGTTTTTATAAATATCGTGCTGGCGGATGGTTTGTCCGTCGCCTTGATCTATCCATTCCGGCGGACGATCTGCCGTTATAATCAAAAGAGGGATTTTTTGATAATATGCCTCAACGATAGCCGGTGAATAATTGAGGACTGCCGAACCCGACGTACAGGCGATTACAACCGGTTTTTGCAAATGCAGCGCCATACCCAGAGCGAAAAATCCCGCGCTCCGCTCATCTACAATATTCAGGCATCTGAATTTATCAACGGCAGTCAAGGTATTAATAAGCGGTGCGTTTCTCGATCCCGGAGAAAATACAATGTCACGAATTCCCTTCTCAATGAGAATCGTCGCCAGATATTGAGCGCTTTTTTTCGTTGATATCATATTAATTATTCCTGATAACGGACAACAAGCATTTTGCCTTGTGTTCGGTTTCGTACCATTCACTCTCCGGCACTGAACTGGATGTGATGCCCCCTCCGACATATATAACGGCGCGATCATCCAGTATTTTCATACAGCGGATATTTACAAACAACCGCAGTTCATCTCCCATCTTCCAATTGCCCAAAAATCCGCAATAGTATTCCCGCTGGTGTTTTTCATTGTTCAGTATATAGTTTTTTGCCGTCTCTTTCGGAAAACCGCAAATGGCCGGTCCCGGATGTATTGCGGCAATAAATGGTATAAGCTGTTCGTCTATTTTATTGCCGGAAAACTCAAAGGTGGTTTTAAGATGGGCGACATTACCCGCGTATTCGGTAAACGGCCCGCTTTGAGAATAGTTTTCGATTTGAAATAATCTTAAGTTGTTTGCAATAAAGTCCGTGACAATTTGTTGCTCCCGTTTCATTCCCGAAGACCATTCTATTTCATGATTTTCTCCGTTTACCGGGACGGTGCCGGCAAGTGAAACAGTTTGATATACCCCGTTTGTTTTTGCCAACAATAGTTCCGGCGTTCCACCCATCCACATGCCTATACCCGGCAAGGAAACAAGATAAACAAAAGCGCTATCAACGCTCTCCTTCAATTTCATAAACAAATTGCCGATAGTATGACCTTCAGAAATATTTGCAGATATGGTTCTGGAAATGATTACTTTGTCAACTTTTCCGGCATTTATCTGATCAATTAACTTGTTTAACGATTGAAGATAGTCTGACTTGATTATATCGCAATTAGCCGCCTTAGTATGTTCAGTTCTCAAGAGCTTATGGGGCGGGAAACGATTCCGCAGCCCGGTAATGGCCTGAGATCCTTTCAGGTGAATATCCGGATCAATAATAATCAGGGGATAATGATCGGAAATGAAAAAGGGGGCAAAGACGAACCCCTTGTTATTATTCAAGTCATTGAAACAAATTAATTTATGTATATCGCTTGTTTGCTGTAAAATTATTTCCGGTTCTCTTTCTCCCGGATAAAAATATACAGCAAAAGGATAAGGACGGTTAATCAGATGGTTAATTGTATCAATCAGCGCGTTCATACGTATTACCTCTATATTTACCCATTGGACAAGCGCTTCGCCGATACATAAGCGACCATCTTACTGTGCGTCGTTTTTGTTTTTTAGTCGGGCCTGCTTTTTTGTTGTGGGAGTATAGGGAAGAGTGTAGTGTGTGTCAAGAAAAAGTGGTAACAGTAATTTTGATGATCTCATGAACGTCAGCGGTTTGCTTAAATTAACATTGCAAAATGATAATTACACAGATAATTTTCCTCTTGAGGGGCAAATTATGATCGTGTATTTTATCATAGGTATGAACCGTAAAATAAGCTAATAAGCTTGAGAGTTCATACTCTGAAGCTTTGCGGGATTGTTCAACTTGCCAATTCCGATACGCTTTGCTCCGCATGCGCCGGACTTTGCTTTTGGAATTGGAGTTTTACGAAAAATTATTTTAGAGAGGGATGGTTTATGGAAAAGACGCTTTTACTTCTATTTTTGATTTTATTTCTCAGCCGGATAATCTGGCGATTTATTTTACAGCAACTCAATATCAGGCATCTGCGAAATCACGGCAAAGAGATTCCGCCTGTTTTTCATGGCATAATTGATGAGACTACTCTGGCGAAAATGGTGGATTATACTTATGATAACTCGCGTTTGGAGACTAAAGAAAATTTAGCGGAGGATATTCTGGAGCTTGCCATATTGTTTCTTGTTCTGCCGGTTCTTGTTGCTAAGCTGGCAGGATTGCCATTGCACATAATTTGGCAGGCGCTGATTTTTTTCGGAGTGCTGTCGGCAATCGGCGGTGCCGCCGGAATCCCCTTCGATATTTACCACACTTTTGTTTTGGAAAAGAAATACGGTTTTTCCACAATTACATGGAAACTCTGGCTAACCGATCTGATAAAGTCCGTGCTTATTTCTGCTGTTTTAATGGGATTGATGCTTTCCGCCTTTATGGCTTTTATTCTTTACTTGCCTAAAAGCTGGTGGTTCTGGGCCTGGATATTTTTTACTTCATTCGAGATATTACTAATGTGGCTTTATCCTGTTCTAATCGCGCCGCTCTTTAATAAATATGAACCAATAAAAGATGAGTTCCTTAAAGAAAAAATCACATCATTGCTGACGAAAGTCGGATTAAAGGCTAAAGGAATTTATCAGGTTGATGAGGGTAAACGTTCCAAACACACCAACGCCTATTTTACAGGTATCGGTAAAACAAAGCGCATTGTACTGTTCGACACTTTGCTTGCTTCGCATTCTCAGGAAGAAATACTGGCGGTGCTTGCCCATGAAATAGGCCACTGGAAAAAGAAACATATCTTGAAACAATTGATATTCATGATCGCCATGTCGCTTGCCGGTTTCTATTTTATTTATCTGGTTGTCAACTGGTCGCCATTATATGGCGCGTTCGGATTGAAATACACGCCTGTTTACGCCGGTTTATTGCTGATTTCGCTTTATTTAAGTTGTATCGGATTTTTCTTTAGCCCACTGGGCGCGGCGATAACGCGCCGATATGAACGTGAGGCCGATAAAATGGCCATAGACTTGGTCGGAACATCTAAGCCCATGATTAACGCCCTCAAGCGTCTGGCCAAAGACAATCTGTCAAATCTGCATCCCCATCCGATGTATGTATGGTTCTATTATTCTCACCCTCCGCTTTTAGAACGCATTGAATATCTGCTGAAAATAGACAAATAGAACCCTTAAACAAGGATTCTATTGTATGCCGTGTAAAACGTATAACTTGTCGGTTAAAGTCCGACCATGGGAGTTCGGTAGTTCGCCCATGTAGCTTGAGGGAGGTGTTAAGGGTAACCTGAAGCATTAAGTTTCCTGACA
>Ga0182027_10012191_pt1 | contig 12090 bp, 10 predicted proteins | sample 712E1DmetaG_FD_121300 | JGI IMG/M metagenome (GOLD analysis project Ga0182027, IMG submission 121300) | Permafrost microbial communities from Stordalen Mire, Sweden - 712E1D metaG (Illumina Assembly) | ecosystem: Environmental > Terrestrial > Soil > Wetlands > Permafrost | place: Sweden...
CAGGGCCGGACCCAGTTCGTGCTCGCGGTAGTCGTGCGCGCGCAGAATGCCGGGGTGCTCGATCTCTTCGAGAAGCTGGAACTCACGTTTGGCAGCCCGCGCGATCATCTCGCGCGCCTCGGCCGTCGCCGCCTGGGCGACCGTGTAGATGCGCACGCGGCGGACCACGCCGAGGGAAACGTGGGTGGCTTGCCAGTCCTGGTAGCCAGGGCCTTCAAAGAGCAACTGCTCCAGCTTGTAGTCGCCCACCTTGCGCGCACGCTGCGACTGGCGGATGCCGGCTTCATCCAGGGCCCGCGCGATCGCGGCCGAGATCTTGCGGTCGATGCGCGGGCGCCGGGGGTCGTTGTACTCGGCGGGCGTCAGGTGAGTGAGCGCGTTCATCACATCCGGGACGCCCGCCTTGGCAGCGAGCGCCTCGTCGCGCACGCAGATTCCGTGGCGCGCCCCCAGATCGAGCTGACACCCCAGCTTCTCCGAGGAGAGGAAGACCAGGGCCTCGAGAAACGGGCAGGGCAAGCTTCCGAGCGACCTCTGGCGACGGAGCAGTGAAACCAGCTTCTTGGCCTTGCGGTTGGCGAGCAGCAGTGGGTTGTCCTCGGTGAACGCGCGGCCCTCGCGAGTCCACGTCCAGGTGCCTGCGTCGCCCTTGAGGTCGCCCGAACGGCTCTTGATCTCGACCAGGAAGAAGCCCTTGGGTGAGACGACCAGGAGGTCGACTTCGTAGATGGCGCCGTCCTCGGCGATGAACTCGAAGTTGGACCAGGCCCGGTACGGCTCGTAATCACCCAGCCGGTCCCGCACGAAGGCCAGGGCTTCGCGTTCCCAGGCGAACTGCGAGGGGGTGACTTCCTTCCAGCGGTTGGAGGTGGGGTGCATGCGAGGGAGCCCGAAGGCGCGGCGCGCGCCATTCTATCCCAGCCACGGAACCCGACGGGGGCGGAGTTTCGTCCTCCGCAAGCCGTCCCGAATGCCGCCCAGGCCGTCCGGTTGGCGACGCGTGCCCCGCGGGCTCGTGACAACCTACGTCTCGACGACGGTCGGGATCCCCACTTGGTGGGCCACGGGCGTCCAGATGTCCGTCTCGACGCCGGGCGTCTCGATGGACACGACGAGTGCGTACCGAGCGCCCTTCTCACTGCGGTCACGCCTCGGCTGGTCCTTCCACCAGCCACTCACGGGACAGACACCGATGACCCCGCGCTCGGCGAGGTCGGCAGCGAACCCCGGCAGAATGTCTGAGTGAATGGAGCCGTGGTTGCGGGCTTGCTCGCCGAGGTACCACTCGGAGGAGTCGCCGCCAGCCGATGGCTTCTCCTCATCGTCGTCGAGCGCGCGCTGGTTCAGCCGCTTGCGGAACTCGTCGATGGACTCAGTCGGCCCCTTCACCTCGAAGTGAAGACCATGTGATGCGTAGCGGTGGCGCTTCCTCCAGCCGCAGCGACCGGGGTTCGGCTCTATGAAATACGAGAGCGTCACGCGCAACCGCACAGGCGTCTCGCCGAGGCTCTGGAGGATCTCGCGCGGCCAGGGTAGCTCGTAGAAGTGCATCTCGCGCATCTTCCCGCCGGCAAAAGGCCGTATGCTGTCCTGTGCGATCAGCGTGAGCGCGTCGCCGGCGCTCCGGAGGGCCCGGTTGAGGTGAGGGACGCCAAACCCATAGCGGCGCACCAGGCGCGCGCGTGCACGTTTTCCGCTCGCCCCGCGCAAGTGAGTCTGCATCTGTGGCGTCCATTCAGCCGAGTGAACGACGAGGGCACGCACGGCCTCCGGCCAGAGCGCCGGATACTCGGCCGAGATGATGGCGGCCATGCGGGCCGCCTGCGCACTCGCGGCGCTCGTCGCCCAGCTTAGGACGAAGGACTTTTTCGCCGGCTGGAAGTGGGTGGAGAGCAGGCAGACGTCAGGGCAGGGGAAGTCGAGGTCGCCCTTTCCGTTCTTCACAACGTTGCCGCCTTCAAAGACGACGTCAGGCTTTATGGGCCACTCTTCGGCAAAAACGACGCCGGTCGTGCTCCAGGGTGAGAGTTCCCCCGCCGGTGCCAATGGCTGCCAGCCGTTCCACTTCGGATCCTGGATGACGGCCTTGTCGGTGAACGCCCCGACCGTGAGAGCGTTCCAGGCCTGGGCCGGGTCGTGGACTGCGTCGGTGTCGCTCTGGTCGAGGTGGGCGACCTTCAGCGCGTCCGCGGCCACATTGCCCGCGCTCACAATGAATAGCCGGCGCGCTGGGTCGTGGCCGTCGTCGAGGTAGGTCAGGCCCTGATTGGTCGAGTCAAACACACGCCCCGCGGCCAACGCATCAACGGCGGCAGACCAGGACGTGGGCTGACCTCGATCGCGTTCGTCGGTTGCGGTGATGGCCATGGAGAAGCAGCGCTGCCGCGTGGGGGCCTGGACCTCGACGCGGCTCGTTGCCTCCGCGGTGATTGCCCCGTACAGCTCCGGCGGATTCGAACCATTCGGGGGTAGGATCTTCACCGACTCAAGTCCGTGCCGTAGCTGAACCGGATTCGAACTAGCCAAGGCAGGCGTGAGATCTCCGTAGAGAGCGAGGCCGGCCATCTCGGTGCCATGGCCCCCGTCATCGTGGGTTCCCCACGTTGGATCGCATGTGTGGCAATCGGCCGCGGCCAGTGCCGCTTGAAGCAGCGGATGACCGCGGGTGACCCCGGTGTCGAGTACACACACGGCAGGCGCGCCGTGTGCAGGTGGGCTTGTCCGAGAAAGCAACTCCTTCGACCGCTGGCCCTGCTCCTCGGACCCCATGTCAGCGAAGACCGTAGCGGTTTCCTTCGCGCATCGAACCTCGGCTAGGTCATTGAGTACGTCGATGGATGTCGAAAGCTGCTTGGGAGCGGCGCGGACGAGCGTCACAATCCGGTCATCGAACTGTAGCCGGCGGGCCCCCACGTCGAGCTTACGGAGCCCAGCGAACTCCATGAGCCGCGCGAGTTCGCTGCCATCCTGCCGGCGTAACCAGACCTCCCACCAAATCGCCTCGCGGTCGGCCGGATAGATATCGGTCGAATCCGTCCACAAAGCCCGCAGCGTGGCCAACCGCAGTGTTGCGACAGGATCGAGCATGTCCTCGTGCCGTCGCTCGCCCTTCGCCTTTGGTGTCGTCTTCGCGTAGCTCTGGAACCGCGTGATGAAGTGCTTCACCTTGCCTTCTGGGACGAAGACAGTGGCACGTTCGATCAGCCGCGGATCGTTCTTGGCTGCTTGCACGTGGCTTACAGCGACGAGCTCGATGCCCTGTCTCGCGTCCTCCAGCGACGAAAGCTGAAGCGGAATGTCGGGCTGGCTTTCGAATTGGACGTAGAGGCCGGGCGCGACGCCCTGGATCTCGATTCCCGCGTCAGTGCGGCGTTGGTGTGCCTCAACCACAGCCGACTCCAGCGCCCGTTTAAGCGCTCTTCCGTGTGCGGCTCGGCTCTTTGGCGCCGGCGGCTTCGCAACCACGATCTTTCGCCCATGCGGTTGGTACGGCTCGGCCGTGGGCCTCGTGGGGATGATGATGTGCTTGCGGTTCCGAGGGGCGGCCACGCGTCAGTTTCCTCGTCCAAGAATTACTGGTGTGTCTGCCTTCGCTCGTCGAGGGCGAGTGCCAGCTCAGAGTCGCGAACCGAGGTGGAGTGATCGAGAATTGCGTTCTTGGCAGCCTGTTCGCAGGCCATCGCGATCTCCGCGTGGCTAAGCCCTTCGGCCGCCTTCAGAGCGCGGCTCCAGTCGATCCCGGCCGTGTCCAGAAGGCTGAGACGAGCTTTCATAACGCTTGTGGCGATATCAGCGGTGGGCAAGGCGTACTCGAGCACAGCATCGAAGCGGCGAAAGAGTGCTCGATCGAGGAGCCCGACGTGGTTCGTTGCGCCGAGCACCAGGCCGGCCGACTCCTCCTGCTCGAGGAACTGGAGGAACGAGTTGAGCACGCGGCGGATCTCTCCGACATCGTTTTTCGAGCCACGCTCTCCACCCAAGGCGTCGAATTCGTCGAAGAGGTACACACCGCGTGTCGACTGAATTGCATCGAACACGAGCCGCAGTTTCGCGGCGGTCTCGCCCATGTATTTTGTGATGAGCCCGTCGAGCTGGATGCTGAAAAGCGGCAGACCTAGCTCACCGGCGAGCGCAGCCGCGGTCATCGTCTTGCCGGTGCCTGGAGGACCGATGAGCAGGAGCTTTCGCATCGGCGAGAAGCCATGCTCGCGAATTCGATCGCGCTGTCGCTGTTCGGTGATGACGCGGTCGAGCCGTGAACGGAGCGCCTCCGTGAGCGCCATGTCGACCACCCGTGTCTTGGGGTAGCTGACCGTGAGAAGGCCCGACAGTTCGCCTCTTGGCTGGACCAACGGAACGGGCATCGGGCCTCGAGCAGGCTCGACCATCTTCGCCCGCGCTTTCACCTGGTCGACGATTTCGCGCAACTCCTGGGCGAACTTGCCGTGTCCGCTCCGAGCAGCCTGTGCGGCGACCTGCATGGCGATCGCATAGAAGCGCGTGTCGTCGCCATCTGCGTGGCTCCGGATGAGTGCCTTGACCTGGTCTGCGGTTGCCATGACTTCTTTCTTGTACCCTGACTATCCGCCCTGGGGCCATTGCAAGTGGCGTAGTCCTTGATGATTCTGCGCTCGATGGCGACGACTCGCACGTTTTTGCCCGGAGTCGTCGTTTCGGGCATCGAGCTGAACACTCCCGGCGGCCTACATCCCCACCCCATGCACTAGTCCACCCAGCTCCGCGGCTGCGTCATGGCCCGCAGGGAGTGCTCGCTTGCAGGCTCCACTCCGGCGACGGCATCGCCAGCAACAAGATCGCGCAGCCCCTGGGTTACGGCCTCGACCTCGGTGCGCAGGAGGAGAGGCTAGTCACCCACGCGCTCGGAGCGCCACTTCCCGGTCTTGCGTCCGCGGTAATACCGCCACTCGCCCTCGAAAACACGCCCTCGCTCGTCAAAATGGCCATAGACGCGGCCGTTGTGGAGGGGTTCACTCCACCGCCCTTCGAAGCCGCGTCCTTCCAACTGTCCCTCGATTTGACCGTCCTTCCTGTAGCTTCCCAGAATGAGCTCGCCTGTCTGCGCCAGGTCTCCGTCGAATTCCTCATCTTGCTCACCTGGCATTTCCGTCTTTGTATGCCATCGGCCAGATACGTCGAAAGCCGGCTTGTCGTGCGCAGGCAGATGCGTGCCGTCGATGAACTTGCGGAGTTCCTCCTTGATGCTTTTCGTGCGGGCTGCGATGGCTTGCCGAATGGTCGACTCGTCGGAGGCGTCCGGATCGAATTGGGCCTGGCCAACCCCGAGGGCGCTCTGCCACGCCTGGAGCCGAGCCGAGTCCTTGAATTCATGGATCTGAGACACGAACGACTTCAAAGGCCGGTCGCTCTTCGAGACGTTGAAGCTCGTCCACAGGAGGAAGCAGTTACCGATGTCGTTCAGTGATCCGACTTCGATGCTTTCGTCACTCTGGGCGCCGGCGGCTGCTGGCGCTGCCGCGTCCTGTCCGTTCTCAGCAAGACTCCGCTCTTCGATCACCGCGTCGATGTTCTTCTCCCACCACTTGCAGGAAACGATGTGATCAACGTCTAGACACACCCTTTTGCGGCCGACGCGAAGCTGCACCCGCGACTGGTGCCAGCGCACGTCGTCCAGTCGATGCCAGACCCACAGAGGAACGAAGTAGCGGTGAACTTCGCCGCGGTTCTCGACGGCAAGGTCGTCGATGTGCTTCCTCGCTGCATCGCGAAGATCGTTGAGCCACCCATTCAAGCGCGTGGACAGACACACTACGACCGCATCCGGCGACGTCACCGCCTGCACGTCGACCCATGTCGCCGCCAGATCCCTCAGGTGGTTCTCGAAGGTGGTTCCGGCGGACGCGCGCCAGCGGCCTGCCCAGTGGGACAGCAGGACCCACCGCTCGGCCGAGGTCTGAAATAGCTCATCGACCTGCTTCACGAAGAAGTCGCGCGGCATGTTCGTCAAGTACCGTCCGTGGGTCCGTAGCCACTCCATGGCGACGAGTCGCCACGCCCACAGCAGGAACACCGAGTTCAACGACTCGTAGTGCAGACCGTACTCGATCTCAAGGGACTGCATCAGGTCGGCGCAACGCTCGATGCTTTCGGAAAGGCTGCTCCATCGCTGCGCCAGCGCTGGCGCCATCTTCTCGATGATATCGCCACGGAGGAGTTCTCGGGGACTGAGGACGACACCCTGGTGCAAAAGGACGGACCACATCGCGGCAATGCCACGCACGAGGTCGTCCATCTCGAGGTTGAGCTTCCTGTGCAAGAGTTGATCGCGGAGCTGAGTGAAGCACTCGTCCGCGCTCCGGCCGCCGGTCTCGTCCCGGAGCCAGTTGCGCTTGATCCATGCGAAGATAATCTCCTGGTTTGTGAGCACGCGCCCGGCAGTGTTGAGGCGGGTGAAGATGTTGACGATCGCGTTGTTGTAGCGCTCCACATCGCGGAAGCTTTCGGAGTCGAACTTCCGCAGTTCCAGAAAGGTGACTGGCGCTGACTTGACCTGGCCGAGCACGGAAACCAACTCGGCGAGGGGTTCGACGAGGTCGCCTGTTGCGGTGTCGGCCAATCCATGGCGGCCGAGTTCTTCCTTCACCCCGTCCCGGTAGAACTTCGGCAACTCCGTCCGGGGCTTCGCCATCTCCCAGAGCCGGCTGAGGCGCAGATAGCGGCCCGGTTCGCTGGCAGACTCAGGAAGAGGACGCTTGTAGTTGTGGGGCGTCGTGCCTCTCGACAGGCCGCCGTGCACGTCGCGCACAGCCCAGCAAAGAACATCGCGGTAGTCGAGATTCTCCACGTCGCCCTTGTACTCGCGCGCGAACAAGACGAGGTCGAGGCACAGCTGGCCTGCGCTCCAGTGACCTGTCGCTCGGCCCTTCGGCCGCTCTTCTTCCAGCGCGGCGAACCAATCGCGGTCAAGCAACTTGAAACCCGAGCTGTCGCCTCCGATCGCGAGGATGAGGCTTTGGATGCGCTGCTGCCCATCGAGCACCATCCGGTATTCAGCGGGAGGGTCACGCCGCGCGACGCGGTTGCTATCCCCGTCCTTGGTTCTGTTGACGGTTTGCCAGAACTCCCGGAACGGGATCGTGCCAACCTGCTGGCCGGGCACGGACCATAGGAGCAGCGTCCCGAACGGCCAGCCTCGAATGAGGGAGTCGATGAGCAACGTCACCTGCTGCGGTGTCCAGACGTACGGGCGTTGAAGGTCTGGAATGAGCAACGTGGCACCGGTTGGACCACAGGCTTGTTCTAGGAGCTCGTTCACCGTGTTCTCTCGCGCCAAGTAGATCCGCGTGCTGCTCATAGGCACCTCCCTGCTCGGTTCGCAGACTGCCGGATCCTACCGAGATCCCTGTGCGCCACAAGTCCTTCTCGGGCCAGAGTCTGGCGACGGCGCAGCTTGAGACAAGACGAAGTGTAACAGAAGGGCACTTGTCGCCATTGTGTTCTTGGAAGTGCAAACATGGAGATACTCCTCGTGACCATCGGTGTGGCGCTGGGCTTCATCCTGGCGCCGATTTGGGCGAGGTTCCGCAAGGAGCGCCAAGACTCCACCTTCAAGCCCGTGGGCCAGCGAGATGAACAGGGGCTGCTCCCACGGCTCCGCGACGTTGTTCCATGGCTGGTCGCGGACGGCAACCGGAATCCTTCCTTGGATCGCCTCCGTCGGATCATGAATCCAGATCGTGACCAACAGATCTGCTGGGTTTGCGGGAGGGCGAAGGCAGCAGGGCACGAACACGAATCGGAGTAACTGGCGAGCCTTTCCCGCCATACATCAATCTAGGAGGTGCAGCCATGGGTGCTCTTTTTCTTCTCATCCTTCTTGGTGCCATCGCGAGTAGCTCAAATGATGCGGCTGACCAGGATAGGCGGGCTGGGCGTCGGCGCCACGATCAATTCATTCCCGAAGGGGACTTCGTGCCGACCGACGCCGAGCCGGCGGCTCGTAACGGAGCCCCTTGCTGGATTTGTGGGAGACGGAATGATGGACATCGACATCAATAGCGGCCTGTTTTCGCGGGAGACCCTGGCCGGTTACGACCGGGGGCGCATGTCGTCCGCGGTCGTTACTGTCGTGGGCCTGGGCGCGGGTGGATGCAACGTTGTGCAGACGCTCGCGCTCGCCGGCGTGCGTGAAATTCGCTTAATCGATTTCGACACGGTCGAGCCATCCAATCTGACGCGATCGCCGCTCTTTGATCGCCGCCGCTTGGCGGGCAAGCGGACGCGCTACAAAGCCCGCGAGGCGGCGCTTGGTGCGCTGGCCTGTTCGTACGCGGCCGACCCCATCGTGCGCTTCGCGATCGCCCGATTTGAAGAGGTTGGACTTGGCGCTCTGGTCGGCTCCGATGTGGTCATAGCTGCGGTCGATTCGTTGCGCATTCGTGCGCTGGTGGCCGATGCGACCAGGCTGCTCGGTATCCCCATGGTCGAGCTCGGTTTCTCCGGATCACGGGGCCAGATCTCCGTCTTTCCGAACACAGGTGGCGATGAGCCGTGCTGGCGGTGCCTGCATCCCGAGGTCGTGGACGGCATCGCCTCGTGCACCCTATACGCTCAGGGCGTGGTGGAGAGCGGCGCCATCCCTGCGACGCAGCCGCTGGCCGCTGTCCAGGGTGCACTGGCCGCGGAACACGGCATTCAAGCCGTCCACGGGAGGTTCCCCCTCGGTGGGCGGGCCTTCTTCCTCGATCTCCACACCGGCCAGTCCCGGGTTCTTCATCTAACCACCGATCCCGACTGCCCAGGTGTACATCGTCGACTCGTTGGAGTTCGGCCACTGGCTGTCCGTTCCGAGGAGCCCGTGCGTGCCGTTTTGGAGGCAGTTCGTGAATTCACGACGGAGCCTGTGATGCATCTGCCGGCGCCCTATGTCGTCGAGATGCCGTGTGCTGCCTGCGGATCGCCGATCGAGATCGGCAAGCCAGTCTGGGCCGTGACTCAACCTCCACGCTGCGCCAAGTGCCCCGATCTGCCTCGGCTGGGCGACAGCGGGATCGTGGTTGCATCGACGGTGGCTGGCGACGACCCGCTGGCGCAACGTCGGTGTCGTGCGCTGGGCCTTCCGCCTGCCGCCATCTTCGAGGTCGAGGACCGCGCGACCGGTGCGATGCACGTAGTGAGCTTGGCCGGTGGCCTCGACGACCTATTCGAAACGCGGCGACGGGAGAGTAACGCCCCGGCCTCTTTGGGCATTAACAAAGATGAAGAGCATCGACAGGAGGAACCAACATGACCACCGCTCCAAATACCAAGATCACGGCCGTGTTTCTTCACCCGCGGGATTCACGGGAATTCAAAGCAGAGGTGGGTCCCGGCACCACCGGCAAACAGGCCATCGACGGCCTGGTCAAGGCGGGTTTCATCGAGGCGGCCGGCGCCACGCGAGCGTACGCGCTACAGTTGCAACGGACGGGCGCGTCGATTCCGCTGTCGGCGGCCCTTGTGACGGCTGGGATTCAGGATGGGGATATCGTTGCGGTGACGGAAACTTCGGCTGGGGCGTGAAGCCATGGCTCGGCTCAGCCCAGCGCTGTTGCGTTCGCGTCTGGCCTTCGACTTCCAAGTCGTGCAGGGCCTTCGCTCCGATTGCCTGGGGCCGATCATGCCCTTCGTGTCAGATCAAACCCTCCGCGCGGGCTCGGTGGCCACTCCTGCCCAAGGTGCGGCGGGGCTCGTTCGCTTGTACATGGTCGAGTACCGCTTCCCGATCCTGGTCGGCGAAGGCAAGACGACGCCCATGGTGAAGGTCAAGTTCGACCTGTTGGCCGGCGCGAACTACCCGTTCAGTAGACCGAGCGTGACCTGTATTGGCGCGCCATTGCCTTGGTCGCCTCATGTCCAACCTGGCAGCGGCGTCGTCTGTTTGGGCGAGGGCTGGGAGCTTGCGCAAGGCCACATGTTGGCAGGGCAGCTGATTGTGCATGTGATGCACTTGTTCAACTGCGACGAACCGGATCGGGAGCGCGGATACGGCGGATGGAATCCACCGGCGGTGCGGTATTGGCGGACAGTGCTGAAGACGCGACCGCTTAATCCGGACTTGCGCTACCCGGTCCTGCCCGCTGACATCACGCATGCCGTGGACGAGCCCAGCAGCGCGTTTTTGCCGGTGGCGGATCTGTCTCCCGTCCTTGAGACGCCCCTTTTCGACCCGGTGCCGATGGAGCCGGCGTTCCTGGCGCTGGACCGGGACGAAAGCGGTGAGGAATTCCGGCCGCTGAGGTGGTGACATGCCTAGGGAGATCGAGGCGACCGTCATCGAGAAGGACTCGGGCTTCACGCCCATCGGGATCGTGGAGGAACCCATTCGGCAGAAGGGCAGGTCCGAGGCGCGGTCGGGCTACCTGGTGTACGAGGGGGCGACTGGGTTTGAAGTGGCGATCCCGGAGGTGGTGGTCGAACGCATCATGATGCTCGGCGAGCGTGAGGCGCCCAAGGAATGGTATGGGCTGCTCGTCGGTCGCGTCTACGAAGGTGAGGTTGGCCGGCATGTGGTTGTCCTTGGCGTGGTTCCAGATCCAGACGCCGACGCGCGCCACGCTTCCGTACTCACGTCCTTTGCGTCCGAGTTGCAGACTCGCACGAGCGCTCGGCTCCTCTACCCAGATGGGATCCCGGTGGGCTGGGTTCATGGGCACGTCCGGTATGGCGCCCGGTACTCCGCTGTCGACTTCAGAAACCAGGCGACCTGGACCCAGCCTCACGCCGTCGGGATCGTGGCAGACCCGTTCACCGAGCCAAGACTGGGCGTCTATCGTGGTCCCGAAGGCGAATTGCTCAAGCCTGTGCTGCTACCGCCGGCGAGCCCTTCGGCCGCAGCGGCAACGACCTCAGCATGCTTGCCCGAGCTGACTATGACCGAGTCGCTGCGGGCTGCCACAATCGTTCGACGGGGCGCACGGCAGGTCTGGCCGTGGTTCGTCGTGTTGACCGGCTTGCTCATGCTGGCCACCACGGTGCTTCTTGTCGGACGCAGTGCTGGCCGCGACGATCAGATCGAGAGCATCGACCGCAGGGTCGCCGACTTGGAGCAGGTCACGGCGCGAATCGCAACCGCCCAGTCCACGCCGGATCCGAAAGGCAAGGACGACCCGGCTTCGCTGCCCGACGGTGGCGCCTCATGGCCATGGTGTTCCCAGCCATGACTATCGTCGGCATCATGGTCACGGCCGGCTTGGTGCTGGTCGTTGCTCGTCCACTTCTTCGGCGCCTCGGCTTGCCGGCGGGTGCCACCGGCGCCGTGGCCTGGGGTGCTTTGGTGCTGGCTTTGGGCTTGGCGTTGGCGGCGATCCGCGGCTCCCGGAACGCCGTACCTTCCACCGGCGGCCCCGTCGGGACTGGCCTGGTTGATGATGGCGTTCAAGTACTCGTTCTGGTTCTTCTGCTGGTCCTGGCTATGGTGGGCCGACGTTGGCTGTCCGCGCGGCTCAGCGCCCGAGGGCAGGACCACGCGGCACCCCGTATGCGCCGCCGTGCCTTGCCCCCGGCACCGAATTTCCCGCCGGACGGGAATCCACCCGCCTGAGTCGTCATGGGCGCCTGGGTGTGGTCTCGTCGCACCAAGCGTGACCTGGCGATGGCCCAGGCCCGCGAAAATGCCTCGATGGCGAGGGCCACGGTGCGGGATCCGGTCGATCCCCGCTTCCGCGCAGATATGGAATGCCTCGCCCAGCAGGGCGGCGCCATCAAGATCGGCACGAGCGCGGTCGACCCCGCACTTGCCGTGTTCTTGAATCTTCGAGACCTGTTGGGTGCTGGGCACGGGCTGGTGCTGGGAAGAACAGGCACCGGAAAGACGCGGCTGGTGCTGGGGATCATTGGGGAACTATTGCGCTTGTTCGTTCGAACACCGTCGGCTGCGTGCATCCACGTGGCGGACTTCAAAGGTGACTTGGTCAACCTGATCCATGACTTCATCGCGGAGCTGGTTCACCAACTGCCGCCCCAGCAGGCGAACCGGCTGCTGGACGCCCTGGTCGTCATCGACCCGTTCGCTGATGGAGGACTTGTTCCTCTGAATGTTCTTGCCCGCGATCCTGGCAGCCTTGTTCCTCC
>Ga0182027_10012192_pt1 | contig 12089 bp, 9 predicted proteins | sample 712E1DmetaG_FD_121300 | JGI IMG/M metagenome (GOLD analysis project Ga0182027, IMG submission 121300) | Permafrost microbial communities from Stordalen Mire, Sweden - 712E1D metaG (Illumina Assembly) | ecosystem: Environmental > Terrestrial > Soil > Wetlands > Permafrost | place: Sweden...
CAGCGGCTGGACGGGCCGGTGCGGGGCAACGGCAAGATGATCCAGGAGCTGGAAGCGATTTTCGCGGGCGCGGGGTGGAACGTCATCAAGGTGGTCTGGGGCTCGGATTGGGACGATCTGCTGGCGCGGGACAAGACCGGCCTGTTGATGAAGCGCATGAACGAGTGCCTGGACGGAGACTACCAGACGTTCGTCACGCGCGGCGGGGCCTACATCCGCAAGGAGTTTTTCGGCAAGTACCCGGAGCTGCTCGACCTGGTGGCGCACCTGACGGACGACCAGGTGGCGCGGCTGCGGCGGGGCGGGCACGATCCCGAGAAAGTCTACAACGCGTACAAGCGCGCGGTGGAACACAAGGGCGGGCCGACGGTGGTCCTGGCCAAGACGATCAAGGGCTATGGGCTGGGTGAAGCGGGCGAAGGGCGCAACATCACACATCAGCAGAAGAAGCTGAACGAGCAGGAGATGGAATACTTCTGCCAGCGCTTCGAGATCCCCCTGACGCCCGAGAGCATCCACGAGATTGCGTTCTACCGGCCGCCGGAGGACGCTCCGGAGATGCGCTACCTGCACGAGTGCCGGCGCGAGCTGGGTGGTTACCTGCCCCAGCGCACAGTCAGGCGCGTGGAGGTTGAAGCGCCACCGCTCGATTACTTCTCCGAGACGCTGACCGGATCGCAGGGGCGCGAAGTTTCGACCACGATGGCTTTCGTGCGGGCGATGACGCTGCTGCTTCGCCACCCCAAGCTGGGGCGGTACGTGGTGCCGATTATTCCGGACGAGGCGCGGACATTCGGCATGGAATCGCTGTTTCGGCAGATCGGCATCTACGCCAGCCAGGGCCAGCTCTACCATCCGGTGGATCAGGAGATGTTCCTGTACTACCGCGAGGTGAAGGACGGGCAGATCCTGGAAGAAGGGATCACGGAAGCGGGGGCGATGGCGTCGTTCACGGCGGCCGGCACCGCGTACAGCAATTTCGGCCTGCCGATGATTCCGCTGTACACCTACTACTCGATGTTCGGGCTGCAGCGGATGGGCGATTTGCTGTGGGCCTTCGGCGACTCGCGCGGCAAGGGATTTGTGGTGGGGGCGACGGCGGGCCGCACCACTTTGAACGGCGAAGGGCTGCAACACCAGGACGGGCACAGCCACCTGCTGATGAGCGTGCTGCCCACCTGCGTAGCCTACGACCCCGCGTACGCCTACGAGATCGCGGTGATTCTGCAGGACGGCTTGCGGCGCATGTATCAGGAGAACGAAGACATCTTCTACTACCTGACGGTGTACAACGAGAACTACGCGCAGCCGGCTATGCCCGAGGGCGCGGCGGAAGGCATCCTGAAGGGGATCTACCGCTTCAAGGCTGCGGAGGGCGGCACGGCGGCGGTTCAGCTTTTCGGCAGCGGTCCCATGCTGAACGAGGCCGTCAAGGCCCAGCAGATTCTGGCGGAAAAGCACGGGATCGCGGCGGATGTCTGGAGCGTGACCAGTTACAGCGAGCTGCGGCGCGAGGCGCTGGCGGTGGATCGCTGGAACCGCCTGCATCCGGCGGAGCGTGCGCGGCAGCCGCACATCCGGCAAGTGCTGGAAGGGAACAGGGGGCCGGTGATTGCCTCTTCCGATTACATGAAAGCCGTGGCCGATCAGATTGCGCCGTGGCTGGACGGGCGGCTGGTGGCGCTGGGGACCGATGGCTTCGGGCGGAGCGAGAACCGCGAGCGCCTGCGCGATTTCTTCGAGGTGAGCGCGAAGCACATCGTCGGCGCTACCCTCTCGCGACTGGCACGCGACGGCGCTTTCGACGCCAGGCGCGCCGCCCAGGCGCTGATCGATCTGGGCGTCGATCCGGAGACCCCGGACCCGGCGCGGCGGTAGATGGCTGTCCCTCTGATCACCGAAGCGGACGTGCGGCGGTTGCTCCCGATGCGGGAGGCGGTGGCGCTGATGCGGCGGGTCTTCGAGGACCTGGGGACGGGCAAGGCGCAGAATTTGCCTCGGCGCCGGCTCCGGATGCCTTCCGGGGCGATGCTGCATATGCTGGCGGGAGCCTTCGGCGCGTACTTCGGCACCAAGGTCTACTCGTCGCACCCGCGCTACGGGGCCAACTTTCAGGCGATGCTGTATGACGCCAGCGACGCGCGGCCGCTGGCGATGTTCGAGGCCAACGCGTTGGGGCAGATTCGGACTGGGGCGGCGAGCGGCTTCGCGACGGATCTGCTGGCGAGGCCGGAAGCCCGGACGCTGGCGGTCATCGGTACAGGCTTCCAGGCGCGCACACAGATCGAAGCCATGCTGGTGGTGCGGCCGTTCGAACGTGTCCGCGTGTGGGGCCGCGATGCGGAGCGCCGCATTGTGTTCGCCCGCGAGTGTTCGGAGGCCTGCGGGGTGGCGGTGGAGGCGGCGGAGTCGGCGGAGCAGGCGGTGCGGGGAGCGGACGTGATCGTCACGGTCACTTCGGCCAAGGACCCGGTGCTGGACGCCGCTTGGGTGGACGCCGGGGCGCACGTCAATGCCATTGGATCGAACAACCCGGCGCGGCGGGAACTGCCGGCCGAGTTGATCCAGGCGGCGGGCCTGATTGCGGTGGATTCGCTGGAGCAGGCGCGCATGGAATCGGGCGATTTAATCCTGGCGCTCGATGAGCAGGGGTGGAGCGACCCGCGCCTGGTGGAGCTGGCGGATCTGGCCTCGGGCAAGCGGACCTGGGAGCGCACCGCGGCGCCGACCATCTTCAAATCGAACGGCCTGGGGGTAGAGGATGTGGCGGCGGCGGGGTTCGTCTACGAGCGCGCCATTACTGCGCAAGATCCGCCACCACCGCATCCATCGCTGTCGTGAGCCGCGCCAGCCGATCATAGTCCAGCTTGTCAGGGGTGTCGCCCGGCGTGTGATAGAACGGGTTCCGGAAGGGCGCGGTGTCCGTGACCTCAAGCGCGGTGTAACCCTGCTGCCAGAACGACCAGTGGTCCGACCAGCCAACGCCCGGAATGGCGTTGGGCAGCGCGGCGCCCTCCGACGGCAGCGCTTTGGTCCGGCGGAATGCGCCAACGGTCTGCCGGACCAGGGCGCCGGAACCGAGGTTGCCCACGAAGGCCACAAAGTCCCCCGTGGACGGGAACAGGCCGCGAAGCGGGAGCGGATAGTGCTGGGAGGCGGTGTAGTAGCCCACGGATTCCATGCTCAGCATCGCCACGATGCGCTCTCCGCGCCTGCGGCACTCCTTGGCGTAGACCAGGCTGCCCATCTCCGCCTTCCAGAAGTACGGTGGCTCCTCGTTTACGAAAGCGACGAATCGCAAGGTGCGCGCGAGATGGCTTCCCGCGAAGTGCCGGGCCAGGGCCAGCGTGGCCGCCACGCCGCTGGCGTTGTCGTCGGCGCCAGGGCTGCCGGTCGCCGTGTCGTAGTGAGCTCCCACGACCACGATCTCCTCCGGCCGGGACGTGCCCCGAATCGCCGCCTCCAGATTCCGGCAAGGCGTGCCGGTGGCACGATAGGACTGCTCGCGCACCGCGTATCCGGCTCCGCTGAGTGAGGCCTCGATGAAGGCTGCAGCCTGGTCGAGTTGCTTGGGTTTGTAGAGGACGTTCCGCTCCCCGATCGTCCCGGCGAGAATGCCAACATCGCCGCGCAACCGCTGCGCCAGTTCGACTTCAGCGCCAGTCATCGGCCGGAGAACAGGGAGACTGACGGCGCCGGGCATCCGGAGCATCCACCACCAGACCCCGAACAGGAGCGCGCCGTAGAACAGAACCCGGCTCAGCGCCTGGCGTGCAAACCTTGCCCACAGCGGCTCGCGCATGCTCTGTTTGACGTTGCGCCGTGTGGATTAGTTGAGGGCCTGGGCCGCGGCACTGCGATTGCAAGCCCCATTGCATGAACGCGAAAACAACCAAGAAGGCCGGTGGCAACTGGTCTCACGAGGTGATGAAGACCAGCAATGCTCTCGATCTGGAGCCCTCGCTGTTTACGTGGAGCGATCCCAAGCGCATTGCGGAATCGCTGAAACGGTCGGCGGAGGCGAGCTCGCGGCGCAAGGCCGGACCGTTCCGATCCGCCATGTCGATGCTGAATTTCCACATCAATCGCGGCGGCGGCAACATCTCCGGTGAGCAGAAGCGGGTTCTCGAAGAGGCGAAGGTGGAACTGCGCAAGCTGTTCGGGAAAGACCCGGGCTAGGAGTCCGCTTGCTGACGCGCGCGGTTCGGTAGGCGATGCAGGAATTGCCTACTATTCCTGGGCGGGCATTTGCTGCTCGGACTCGACCCAGGCGCTGATCTTGAGGCGGCGGCAGACCCAGCAGAGGCGCTCGGTGGAGTTCGCCGCGGACTCGCCGCCGCACACCGTGCACTTGCCTCTGGGCGGAAGCTTGTCGGGATGCGCCTGGCGCTTCGCCTGCGCGAGGATCTCGCGCGAGATTACTGGCTCGGACGGCGGGATCCGCTTCTTTCGCATAGACCTCTTTACTCTACACCCAATACAGCACAACCCAACAGCGTCCCGCAATCCCCGATGGGAGCTCAGGCCGCAGTTTCATATCTTACGACAGATGCCGGCTCCAGCGAAGAAGAACAGCGCGGGCATTTCTGGCCGGGCTTGGTGATAAGCCTCTTGCCAGAGATGACGACCTGCGCCTCGACGATGTGCGTACAAATCGGGCAGTACGCCCAACCCTTTGTCTCACGCCGAACCGGCGTTGGGGTACTCAATACCGTTCTCATCTTCAGACTCCCTTCGCTGATAGAGACGAGCAATCGGAGCGCCGGGATGTAACAATTCGTAAAAGAGAGCCAAAGCCTTCGGGGAGGTGGCGGGTCAACGCTCTGGGTCGGCGGTGAGTTCGGCGAGACGGCGGCGGGCGTCAAGGCGCAGCAAGGCTGAGATTAAAGTTCGCCAACGGAGCGAGTCTTGGCACGGGCAGATCACGCCGCACCCTTGCTAGGGCGGCTGGGGCGAGGGTAAAGTTGGAGTGCGCGTATTGCGATGGCAACAGACAACGAAGGAAGCGAGTTTCGTTCGTGGGGCGTGGAGGGCCACCCCATCGAGATCGAGTATGCCGTAGAGGCGATCGAAGAGGTGTGCGCCAACGCGGTAGACGGTCTGTTCCGATTGCGGCACGGCGGGATGGAAGTTGGGGGAGTGCTGTTCGGGAAGGCCGACGGCGACCGCATACGGATTCTGACGTATCGGCCGCTCGAATGCGAGCATGCCTTCGGCCCCCGGTTCGTCCTTTCGGAGCGCGACCGGGCCGCGCTGAAGGAGCTGCTGTACGCGCCGCGGCGGGAAGCGGAGTTGCGGGGCCTGGAGCCGGTGGGCTGGTATCATTCGCACACACGCACCGGGGTCGAACTATCTCCTCGCGATATTGAGATCTACGATTCATACTTTCCGCAGCGGTGGCAGGTGGCGCTGGTGATCCGGCCGGACAACTACGGGCCCGCTCGGGCCGGGTTCTTCTTCCGCGAACGGTCCGGGACGGTGCAGGCGGAGCAGAGCTACGAGGAATTCACCAGCCTGGCACGCCGGCACGGGCTGGTGGCGGAGGCGAGCGCGCCGGCGTCCGAGGCGCCGGCGGCTGGTCCGCCGGAACCGCGAGTGCGCAAGGTGGCGGCCGTACCGCAGCCGGAGGCCGGTGAGGCGCAGGAGCCGGAGTCCCGCCCCGCGGAGCCGGAAGCGGGACGGGAACCGAAACCCCTCGAGGTTCCCAGTTTTGCCCGCGCCGCCGAGCCTTGTTCAGTGAGGAAATGGGTGTGGGCGCTGCTGGCAGTGCTGCTGGTGTCGGCTGCCGGGTTTGGGGCGGTGGAGTACTACATACAGTCGGCGCCCCCGCCCTCGCTGGCGCTGTGGGTGGCGGACGTGGGCGGCCAGTTGCTCATCGAGTGGGACCGGGGCGCCAAGCCGATCCGCGAGGCCGAGACGGCAACGCTCGAAATCCAGGACGGGAGTCAGCGCGTTACCAGGACGCTGGACAAGGAAATGCTCCGCGAGGGCAGTATCGACTACCAGCGCATGGCAGACGTTGTTGACGTGCGCCTGCGGATCAATCGGCGGGGCCGGGATGTAGAGGAGCTGATCCGGTTCATCGGGCAGCCGGTGGCGAGAGTGCGCGCCGAGGACGCCGTGGCCGCCCGCGAGCGGGACGAACTCAAGACCGAAGTCGACGGGCTGAAGGTGCAACTGGGGGCGAAAGACGAGCAGATCCGCCGGCTACGCAACCGGCTGGCGGATCAGTGAGGGAAACCGAATCGGCGGCGCGACAATCAAACAGTCAGATGGCCCGAACCCTGATTGTGTTCCTGCTTGCGGCGGTGGCGGCGCTAGGGGCGGAATTTCGCCTCTACCTGCGGGACGGCAACTTCCACATGGTGCGGGAATACCAGGTGGAGGGCGACCGGGTGCGCTTCTACAGCGTCGAGCGCAGCGAATGGGAGGAGGTCCCGGCGAACCTGGTGGACTTGAAGCGCACGGAATCCGAAAGACGCGAGCGCCAGGAGGCCATAAAGAAGGAGGCCGCCGAAATCGCGGCGGAGGACAAGTTCGAGCGCGAGCAAGAGGACGAACGCGCGCGGATTCCGGTCGAAGCGGGAGTGTATTTCGTCGAGGGCAAAGAGGTGAAGACGCTGAAGCAGGCGGAGTCGAAGGCCGTCAACAAGAAGAGCCGGTCGATCTTGAAGCGCCTGGCTCCGATCCCGGTGGTTTCCGGCAAGACCACGGTGGAGGTGGCAGGGGAGCACTCGGCGAGCGTGATGACCTCATCCCGCCCGGAGTTCTACATGCGCCTGGATCACGACGAGAATTTCGGCATCGTGAGAATGACGGCCAAGAAGGGCGTGCGCGTAGTGCAGGAGTGGGAGGTCGTGCCGGTGACGAACGAGATCATCGAGAAGGAACAGGACATCCCGGTGTTTCGCAAGCAGGTGGACGACGGCCTGTACAAGATCTGGCCGCAGCAGCCGCTCGAGCCGGGAGAATACGCGCTGATCGAATTCACCGCCGGCGAGCGCAACATACAGACCTGGGACTTCGGCTGCCAGCCGGCTCCGGCGGGTGCGCATCCGATGTAACCTAGATGGACACATGCCCGATTTTGTCGATTACTACGAGCTGATGCAGATCAGCAGCAACGCGGAACTAACCACCATCCAGCGGGTGTACCGGATGTTGGCCGCGCGCTATCATCCAGACAACCCCGAGACAGGAGACATCGACAAGTTCGTTCAGTTGCAGAAGGCTTACGAGGTGCTGTCCGACCCGGACGAGAGAACGGCGTATGACGCGGCCTTCGCCCAGCAAAGCGGCCAGCCGCTGCCCGTTTTCGAACTGAAGGAGTTCGTCGTCGGCATTGACGCCGAGATGAACCGCCGGCTGGGCGTGCTGTGCCTTCTTTACAACAAGCGCAAGTCCAACCCCGAAAGTCCAGGCCTTTCGATCCTCGACATGGAGTCGAAGATGTCGCTTCCGAGGGAATACCTGGAATTCACGATCTGGTACCTGAAAGAGAAGGAACTGGTGCGGCGCGATGAGAGCACGAGCGAAATCCTGATCAGCGCCAAGGGGATCGATTTCGCGGAACAGAATTTACCTTCCAGCCGGATCGTCTACAAGCTGCTGAAGCCTGGGAGCGGAGGAAGCGCCTCCGAGTTGGAGGAGCCCAAAGCCAAGATGGAAACGGATTCAGACCCGTTCTGATCCGGTGCGCGGCGTGGTGGCCTTGGCGGCACTGGCCCGCTGCTTGAGAATCCATTCGGCCCATTTCTGGATCGTTGCCCGCTTCTGCCGCCTGGTAAGTATCAGCGTCGATTTTTTCATGGCGTCCGCTCCGAGCACGAAATTAAAAGCCGTTAGTCAAGATCGTAGTACGAAGAATTGCGGGTGTCAAGCTCTGAAATGACGTCCGCTTGCTGACGCGCGGTTCAGAGCAGGAAACGGAACCGCGAGCGTAAGCGAGCGGACGAGACAGATCGCACGGTCGCAGCGCTAGAACGTTCCCAGCGTCACACGCAAGATCACGGGCGAGGCGGCGAAGTTGAGGCCGTAGTCGGTCTGGTCTCCGTTCCAAATGCGGATGGGGGTGAAGGCGCCGTTCTCATAGGTTCCCTCTTCAACCCGCAGGAACTCGCGCTGTTGGGCCGGGTCGCTCGCCTGGAAATCGATGCGGCTAAAGAGGCCCGTCACCAGGAACCGGTTGTCGCCGAGGTCGGCCACCAGGACGCGCCCTTCGGGCTGCGGGTTGCCGGGCGGGTTGTTGCCAAAGCCGAAAGAGGGGACGCCGTAGGAGACCGCGGCCTTCCATGGTCCGAGATCCATGGTCTGGGTGTGAGTCTGCTCCTCCTCGGCCACGGCGTGGAGCTTGCCCTCGAAACTGAGGCGGGCGAGGTCGCGCATCATGGGGCCGGCCAGCTTGTAGTTGAGCGAGAACTGGGCCAGCGATTCCTCGTTTATCTTCGGCGCGCCGAGCGGGGCGTTGGCGTAGCCGGTGTAATCCACGCCGAAGGGCGAGAAGCCGATGGTCCCACGTCCCAGGGCGGCGAAGAAGTAGCGGGCATATGCGGGCGAGTTGCCGGTCTCGGGGACGAAGAGCGCGTTGTCCGGCCGGCGATACAGATCGAGGACCTTGAAGTAGCGGGCGCTGTCGTCGAGGTAAATGTCGGGCGCGAGCAGGTCGATGGCGGGCGCCGCGGCCTTCCAGATCGGGATCACGTTGTCGGTGGCACCACCGCTCTCATAGGTTCCGCGTGACGGATTCATGGGGTCGCGGAGGGCCGCGTTGACGTAGAGCGGCAGGGGGTACTCGGCCTTGCCCGCCGCGGCGACCTGCTGGATGAAGTGGGCGACGGACCAGGCATGGAAGAACTCTTCGGCGTCGGAGCCGAAAACCGCTTGCCAGTTTGCGTTGGCCGCGCCGGCTTCCTTGTGCAAGGCCTTGAGCAGATCGGCGGGCACAGGGGCATCGAAGAGCTTCTGGGCCGCGGGCGAGTAGTCGCGCACGCTGCCCCAGGTTCCGGGCTCGTTCTCGACCTGGACCATGATGACGGTGCGCTCCTGGTCCGCCTCCTTGAGGTGACGCATGAGTGCGACGAAGGCGCGCGTGTCGGCGTCGAGAGTGGCTCGGGAATAGGGCGATGGCGAATCGACGAGGCGGCCTTTGGCGCCCAGCACGCGCGGGTAGCGGTCCGGGCCGGTCTTCATCCACAGCGGCATGTAGTGGGAGCTGCCGTTCTTCCAGGTGCCGAACCAGAGCAGCACCAGGCGCACGCGATGCTCGCGCGCCTCACTGAGAAGAGTGTCGACGACCGAGTAGTCGAAGACGCCCGGCTGCGGCTCCAGTTGTTCCCAGTAGACCGGGATCTCGACCGTGTTGGCCCCTATGGTTTCGATCGCGGGCCAGACCTTGGGCAGCATGGCGGGCCAGCCGCTGGAGTTGTGAACCTGCGCGCCGAGGATGAGGTAGGGCGCGCCATCGACGAACAGGGCGTAGCGGCCGTCCTTCTGAACGATGCGCGGGATGGGTTGCGTTTGCGACCACAAAGCGGCGGGGATGAGGGCGGCCAGGAGGAGGTTTCGGATATTCAACATGTCTCCCGCCTATGGTAGCCCAATGGAAGGTGTGCGAAGATCGGTCGAGGCAAGACTCATGACCAATCGATCGGCTCTTCTACTGGCGGCGCTCGTCGCGGCGGCGCCATGTTACGGTGGGACGGTGGCGAAGCAAACCATCCTGCTTCATTCCGACTGGGAATTCCGGCAGCGCGGAGGGGATTCCGCCGAATGGCATCCGGCGCAGGTGCCGGGATGCGTGCACCTCGACCTGCTGCGGAACAAGCTGATCGCGGACCCCTTTTACCGCGACAACGAAGCCAAGCTGCAATGGATCGAGAATGCCGATTGGGAATACCGCGGCACCATCCAGGCGAGCGAGGAGTTACTCAAGCGTCGCCACATCGAGCTGGTGTTCGAGGGCCTGGACACTTACTCCGAGGTGACGCTCAACGGCACGCTGGTGCTTACGGCCGATAACATGTTTCGCGAATGGCGGGTGGATGTGAAGCCTCTCCTGAAGGCGGGCGCGAATTCGCTGACCATCTTCTTTCCTTCCCCGATCAAGGCGGCCGCCAAGGTGGCCGCGACCGATAAGTGGCGCGAGAAGACGCACACCGAGGAGAAGACTTACATCCGCAAAGCCGCCTACGAGTATGGCTGGGACTGGGGGCCGCGCTTCGTGACCAGCGGCGTCTGGCGTCCGGTGAAACTCGAGGTCTGGGATGACGCGCGGATTTCCGGTCTGCACATACGCCAGCGGGACGTGACGGCGGAGGTGGCGCACCTGGTTGCCGAGGTTGAGGTCACGGCGGCGGGCGATGTGGCCGCCGAGGTTACGGTGGAGGCTTCGCACGCGGGCAGGAAGACCGCGCATGCGCAACTGCACGCGGGGGTGAACCATATCGACCTGCCGATCGAGATCGCGAAGCCGGAGCTGTGGTATCCGGCGGGCTATGGCGCGCAGCCGATTTACGAATTCCACGCGGTGCTGAAGACCGGCTCGACGACGGCCGATGAAGCCAGCGCGCGCACGGGCCTGCGCTCGATCGTGCTGCGGCGCGATCCCGACAAATGGGGCCGCTCCTTCGAGTTCGTGATCAACGGCATTCCGGTGTTCGGCAAGGGCGCGGACGTGATTCCGTTCGACAGCTTCCCCACACGCGTCACCACGGAGCAGTATCGGCAGGTGCTGCAATCGGCGGTGGACGCCAACATGAACATGATCCGGCACTGGGGCGGCGGCTACTACGAGACCGATGAGTTTTACGACATGTGCGACCGCATGGGCATCATGATCTGGCAGGATTTCATGTTCGGCAACGACTGGCAGCCGGGCACCTACGCGTTCAAGCAGAGCCTCGCGGCGGAGGCGGAGGACCAGGTGCGGCGGCTGCGCAATCATCCCAGCATCGTGCTCTGGTGCGGTAACAACGAGACCGAGGGCGCCTTCGCCTGGCGGGGCGGCACCAAGCTTGCACCCGAGGTGAGCCGGCGCATGTGGGAAGACTATCTCACGGTGTTCAGTGGGATACTGCCGCGGGTGGTGGAGCGGCTGACGCCGGAGACTCCGTACTGGCCGAGCTCGCCCAGCGCGGATTACGAGGAAGTCTCGCCTGAGTATCAATCCGGCGACATGCATGACTGGAGCGTGTGGCACGGCCGGGTTCCGTTCCGCGATTACGAGAAGCATTTCCCGCGATTCATGACCGAGTACGGTTTCCAATCGTTCCCCGAGATGCGGACGGTGGAAACGTTCACGGTTCCGGAGGACCGCACGGGGATCACCACGCCGGTGATGCTGGCGCATCAGAAGAACAATGCGGGCAACGCGATCATCCACCAGTATCTGCTGCGGGATTATCCGGAGCCCCGCGACTTCGCGTCATTCCTCTACGCCAGCCAGGTGTTGCAGGCGGAGGGAATCAAAGTGGGCGCGGAGCATCTGCGGCGGAACCGCCCGCGGTCGATGGGCTCGATTTACTGGCAACTGAATGACTGCTGGCAGGTGGCGTCGTGGTCGAGCCTGGATTACTTCGGACGCTGGAAGGCGCTCCAGTATTACGCGCGGCGATTCTACAACGACTTACTCGTTTCTCCGCACGAGGAGAATGGCGGGGTGGCGGTGTATGTAGTTTCCGACCGCACGGCGCCGGCCAAAGCCGAGCTTCGGGTCCGCGTGATGACCGTGGACGGCGCGACGCTGAGTGACAAATCGCAGAGCATACAAGTGGCGCCGCTCGCGAGTCACGTGTATTTGCAGTTCCCGTTCCCCAAGGACGCCGACGCGACCCGCAGCTTTGTGGCGGCGGATTTGATCGTGGGCGGCAAAACGGTGTCCAGCAACCTGCTGTTCCTGGCGCCGACGAAGGAAGTGCACTTGCCACAGGCGGCGATCAAGACCGAACTCGACGGGACGCGGCTGCGGCTTTCTTCGCCGGTTATGGCTCGCAGCGTGCTGGTTTCCTTCGGGTCGCTGGACGTTAAGGTGTCGGACAATTACTTCGATCTTCTGCCGGGGCAACCGGTGGAGATCGGGATCAGCGGTGCGG